>Ga0307468_100000053_pt1 | contig 45577 bp, 26 predicted proteins | sample atmdna_FD_203085 | JGI IMG/M metagenome (GOLD analysis project Ga0307468, IMG submission 203085) | Hardwood forest soil microbial communities from Morgan-Monroe State Forest, Indiana, United States - atmos_gases AM2C_05 | ecosystem: Environmental > Terrestrial > Soil > Temperate forest > Bulk...
CCGCCCAGCCGCTGCCGGTCGTCACCACTGCCGACACAAACGTCGTGTTGGCCGGCACCGTGTCAGTCACCGTAACGGTTTGGGCATCCGACGGCCCGTTGTTGACGAAGTTGATCGTGTAAGTCAGGTTACCACCCGCATTGACCGGGTCGGGCGAATCCGACTTGGTGACGGCCAGATCAGCCTGGGTCTGCACGGTCGTCGTCGCCGTGCCGGTGTTGTTGCCCGGCGTCGGGTCAGTCGTCGCGCTCGCCGCTGTCGCGCTGTTGCTGATCGTCGTGCCGTTGGCCGTTGAGGCCGGGATGCTGACGACGATTGTAAACACCGCCGATTCGCCTGCCACTACCGTCGCCTTCGAGAAGACAATCGGCCCGGCGGTGTTCACCGCCCAGCCGCTGCCGGTCGTCACCACCGCCGATACCAACGACGTGCCCGCCGGCACCGCATCCATCACCGTCACCGTCTGTGCATCCGACGGCCCGGCGTTGCTGAAGTTGATCGTGTAGGTCAGGTTGTTGCCCGCCGTCACCGGATCGGGCGAATCCGACTTGGTCACCACCAGGTCGGCGCGGGTGATCACGCTGGTCGTGGCCGTCGCCGTGTTGTTGCTGTTGTCGGTGTCGGTCTCGGTCGCCGCCGCCGTGACGCTGTTGTTGATCGTCGCGCCGTTGGCGGTGTTCGAGTTGACCTTGACGACCATCGTAAAGACGGCGCTCTCGCCTGCGGTCACTGCCGCCTTCGAGAAGACAATCGGCCCTGCGGTGTTCACCGCCCAGCCGCTGCCGGTCGTCACCACCGCCGACACGAACGTCGTGCCCGCCGGCACCGCGTCAGTCACCGTGACGGTGCTGGCATCTGACGGCCCGGCGTTGCTGAAGTTGATCGTGTAAGTAATGTTACTGCCGGCGATCACTGGATCAGGCGCGTCCGATTTCGTCACCGCAAGATCAATGCGGCGAATGACGCCGGTTATCACCGTGTCCATGTTGTCGCCGGGGTTCGGGTCTGCCGTCGTGCTGGTGACCGTCGCCGTGTTAGTGATTGAGGCACCATTGGCGGTGCTGCTATTCACCTTGACGACAATCGTGAAGGTGGCCGTCTCAGCATTGGCAACGGTTGCCTTGGTGAAGGTGATCGTGCCGGTGCCGCCGACCGGCACCACATCGGTTCGCGTCCAGCCCGCAGGCGTGGTCACCGATACGAGGGTCGTGTTGGCTGGCGTTGGATCGGTTACCGACACGCTGGTAGCTGCGCCCGGCCCGTTGTTAATCAGGCTAATCGTATAAGTGATCTGGTTGCCGGCAATCACCGTCGGCGTCGGCAAGGCGGTCTTGGTAAGCACAAGATCGGCCTGCGCCTGAATATTCGTCGTCGCGGTGGCGCTGTTGTTGCCTGACGTTGGATCGGTCGTCGTGCTTGTGACGGTGGCCGTGTTGGTGACGGTCGTGCCAGTCGGCGTCGACGCATCCACCTTGACGACGATGGTGAAGGTGGCGGTCTCGGCATTGGCAACCGTCGCCTTGGTGAAGGTAATCGTGCCGGTGCCTCCGACCGGCACCGAATCAGTTCGTGTCCAGCCCGCAGGCGTGGTCGCCGACACGAAGGTCGTGTTGGTTGGCACGGGGTCACTCACGGTCACTGATTGAGCATCGCTCGGCCCGTTGTTGGTGAGGCCGATGGTGTAGGTGATATTGGCACCCGCAAAACTGGGGTCGGGCGAATCCGACTTGGTGATGGCCAGGTCGGCGCTTGTTTGCACAGTCGTCGTCGCCGTGCCGGTGTTGTTGCCCGGCGTCGGATCGGTCGTCGCGCTCGCCGCTGTCGCGCTGTTGCTGATCGTCGTGCCGTTGGCCGTTGAGGCCGGGATGCTGACGACGATTGTAAACACCGCCGATTCGCCTGCCACCACCATCGCCTTCGAGAAGACAATCGGCCCGGCGGTGTTCACCGCCCAGCCCGCGCCGGTCGTCACCACCGCCGACACGAACGTCGTGCCCGCCGGCACCGCATCGGTGACCGTCACCGTCTGTGCATCCGACGGCCCGGCGTTGTTGAAGTTGATCGTGTAGGTCAGGTTGTTGCCCGCCGTCACCGGATCGGGCGAATCGCTCTTCAGCACCACCAGATCGGCTCGCGTGATCACGCTGGTCGAGGCCGTCGCCGTATTGTTGCTGCTATTGGTGTCGGTCTCGGTGGCCGCCGCCGTGACGCTGTTGTTGATCGTCGCGCCATTGGCCGTGTTGGAGTTAACCTTGACGGTGATAGTAAAGACCGCCGTCTCGCCCGCCCCCACTGCGGCCTTCGAGAAGACGATGGGGCCTGCCATGTTGGTGCTCCAGCCGCTGCCGGTCGTCACCACTGCTGACAAAAACGTCGTGTTCGCAGGCACCGCATCCGTCACCGTAACGGTGCTGGCATCCGACGGCCCGTTGTTGCTGAAGTTGATCGTGTAGGTGATGACGTTGCCGGCGATCACCGGGTCGGGTGAATCCGTCTTGGTCACCGCCAGATCAATCTGGCGGATGACGTTGGTCATCGCCGTAGCCATGTTATTGCCCGAAACCGGATCGGTCGTCGCGCTGGTGACGGTTGCCGTGTTGGTAATCGTCGCGCCATTGGCGGTGCTCGAATTCACCTTGACGACAATCGTGAAGATCGGCGTCTCGCTGGTCGCGACGGTCGCCTTGGTGAAGGTGATCGTGCCGGTGAGGCCTGGGGCAACCGAATCGGTTCGCGTCCAGCCGGCAGGCGTCGTCACCGATATCAGTACCGTGTTCGCCGGTGTCGGATCGCTCACCGTCACGCTGGTCGCCGCAGCCGGCCCGTTGTTGGTCAGGGCGATGGTGTAGGTGATGTTGTTGCCGGCAATCACGTCAGGCGTCGGCGAGCCGGTCTTGGTCAGCGCCAGATCAGCCTGCGCAATGACCGTCGTATCGGTGGTTGAGGTGGCTGGCGTTGGATCGTTGGTGTCGGCTGTCGCAGACGCGCTGTTATGAATGGTCGTGCCGCCCGCCGTCGCCGCCGGAACATTGACGACGATCTGGAAAGTCGCCGTCTCACCGCTGGGGACAGACGCCTTCGAGAAGACAATCGGCCCGGCGGTGTTCGTGCTCCATCCCGTGCCGCTGGTCACACTGGCCGAGACGAAGGTCGTCCCAGCCGGCACGGCATCGGTCACCGCGACGTTTACGGCGGTGCCGGGGCCGGCGTTGCTGAAATTCAATGTGTAAGTCAGATCACTACCGGCGTTGACCGTGCCGGGCGCGCTCTTCACCAAGGTGAGGTCGGCCTTGCCGATGACCGTCGTCATGGCGGTCGCCGAATTATTCGCCGGGGTCGTGTCAGCCGTGGTGCTTGACACCGTGGCTGTATTGGAAATTACAGTATTGTGCGCGGTCGTGCCGGGAACCGTAACGACAATCGTAAAGGTGGCGGTCTCGGCATTGGCGACCGAGGCTTTGGTGAAGGTGATCGTGCCGGTGCCGCCGACCGGCACCGAATCGGTTCGCGTCCAGCCCGCAGGGGTTGTTACCGATGCCAGCGTCGTGCCTGTTGGCACCGCATCCGACAACATCGCGTTGATCGCAGCGGCTGGCCCGTGGTTGGTCACCGTCAGCGTATAGCTGATGGTGTTACCGGCAATCACCGACGCCGGCGCGCTCTTGGTAACCTCAAGATCGGCGACGTTCAACGGCGTGCAGCTTTGATTGGTTTGAACGTTAATGCCGCCATTGGCGACCACTGTGCCTTGATTGCACACCTGCGACGTGCCCACCGGCAGCGTGTTCAAGGCATTGACGGTCACCTGGAACATCACCGTGGTGCTCTTGCCCGGCGGCAGCGTGAAGGTGCCGCTGGCTGGAACGGTGACGGTCGTGCCGCTCGGCGCGGCATTATAGGCAACCCGCCGCGCGCTTGCCGTATAGCTCATCAGTTTAGCTCTTGAGCCATACGAGCCGGTAAGCCACTCGGTGCTCGGATTGAACATCGCGGGCCTGAGATAGCTAGGCATCAGAGAATAATCCGTCTCTGGCTGCGACGGCTCAAAGACTTTGCCATTCAGCGACTGGCCATCGGCTGTGCCCAAAGTAGAAGTCGTGCGCTCCGGTATATTGAATACCGGCATACGCCGCACTCCCGGTAATAAGGTCGGCTCCATCAACGGTCGGAGTTTCTTGGGAGTGCGATTCTTGCCTTGCAAGTAGACGCTGCCAAGCTCGCGCATCACGACCGTCAGCAAGTCTATCTTGCCGCGTGCCGGGCTGACTTGTGTGGTATGCCGTTCCCTGCCCGGAACCGGTACATCAAACTCCGAGTCTTCGGTCGGCGTCTGGTCATTGAACCAGCCGAAGCCTGCCGCCGTCTCATCGATGATGACTCGGTTTTCGGCAAGCGATGCCAGCTCGCTATTCGGCAGATTGGCAAGCTCGAAGGTCACGGCTTGCAAGCGCGCGAGGTCTTCGGCAGATATGCCTGTCTCTGCCCATCGCGCAATGGCCGCCTGCACCATCCAGTTCAACTCGGCTGGCGTCAGCTTTTTGAGGTTCTCATCATACGGGCCTTCGCCGCGCGCCGCTCGCAAGACGGATTCCTGACTGCTCGCTTGATCAGAATCAGGCTGATCGGACATCGGAGAAACCGAGCTTGCCTTCCCACCAATCGGTGACGATGCCGGCGTACTGCAACTCGTACCGGTTCCGGTGAAGGCCGCCGCCGTCGCCGGGGCATCGGCAAAGGCGCTTGTGGTGAACGAACCGGCGTTGTTGCCCTGCACGAAGTTCTGCACGTTGGTGAGGTTAGCTCCTCCGGCATATCCTGGCAGATTGAATGTATGGCCCGCCCCAGCGCCATCGGAACCAAGCAGTATACCCAGAGCGCCGCCGAAGTTAAGCGTGTTCTTCAAGGCAGCGGTCGAGCCGCCGATCACCGCGCACACATTGACTGTGTCACCCGAAGCCGGTGAGCCGTTCGTCATGCCGATGGCACCCGAATTTCCGGCACCCGGCTCCCCAAACGTGTTGTGTTGAATGGTGAAGTTCGCGGTGTAGCTGCCGCCCGTGTTGTCAGCCGAGATGTGAAAGTTGCCGTGGATCTGTAGGATCGTGTTATTGGTGATGGTCATCGAGGCCGTACCTGTGCCGGCATAGGAGCAGAAGATGCCGTTGCCGGTCTTTGACCCGGAATCAGTCACGCCGCTCGCACCAATCGTGTTGTTATCGATAAAGCCGCTCAATAAAGTCCCGGCGCTTGCCTTTTGCAAAGTGATGGCGCTGCCGTTGGCGTCGCGGAAGCTGTTGCCGGTAACGTGGAAAGTCATCGAGCCTTGCGTGGCGAACGTCATGCCGCCACCGCCGATGATATTGTTCGGGTGGTTGTTAGAGCAGGTGTTGTTCTGAAAGATCACATCCATCGTTGTGTTGGTCTGGCTGGTGAAGTTCGCCAGATCGCCAGGCGCGCCGGTGAAGGTCGAACCGGTGACCGTGACATTCAACGTTGGGGTACTGCTAGTGCGGGCTTCGCAGACCAAACTGCTGTTACTGAGCGCGCCATTGGTATCGGTCCCGGTTTGGTTCAATCCGAAAGTCGTGCCGGTGATGGTCAGTCGATTGAGCGTACCGCTGGAGTTGGTGACGGACATATTGCGTCCACGCCCGCCGCTGATGTTGCAACTGGTCACGGTGCCCGTGCCGGTCAGGCCGGTAGTGGTGGTGTTGCCAAAATAGATGCTGCCTTCACCGTTATTTTCAGGTGCCGGTCGCGTGACAAGAGTGCCGTTGGTGCCGGCGACCGTGGAGTACTCCAGCGTGAAGGTATTTACACTGTCGCCGCGAATGCCGTAGTTCTGATTGGTGCCGTTGATCGTCATCCGCCGCAGCGTGATGTTGGTCACATTGTTGAGATAGATGCCAATGCCCGACGTGAAGCTGCCGTCCGCGCCGCTCTTGTTGGAAATGGTGCCGCCCGTGCCGTTGCCGCCAAGCGTCGTGTTGGCACCGTCGCCGTTGATGGTAAAACTGCCGTTGGTGTTCTGAATACTGATGCCATCGGCGGTGCCGCCGCTGGAGTTGACCGAGGTGAAGGTCATGCCCAGGCTGGTCAACCCGGCGGGGCCGTTAATGTTGATGGCTGTCGCACCGCTATTATCGACGACGCTGCCCGCGCTGGTGTTGAGCGTGCCGTCAGCGTTAGTCGCAACGATGCCCGACACGTTGCTGGTGAAGATGCTGACCACGCCTAAACTATAGGTTCCCGTGCCGCCGGCAATCGTCACGGCCTGATTGGTCATGCGTGCGCCGCTGGTGCCGAGCGTCATACCATTGGCGAAGCTCACGTTGCCGTTTGCAGCGTTAATGTTCACGCCTGTGCTGCTGGCACCGCCGGTGATGGTGCCGGTCTGGAAGGTGATCGTGTTGCTTGTCGTGGTGTCGATGTTGACAACTCGCTGACCGGAAGTGTTCTGCGTGATGTTGCCACTGTAGGTCACGCTTGGTGAGCTGGCGTTGACATTGAAGGCCGTGCCGGTCGGACTGGTGATGGCCGTGGTGCTTGAAAAGCTGAAGGTGCCGCTGGAGCCATTGAGAATATCGACGCCGGCATCGCCGCCGTTGAGCGTCGTCGTGCTGTTAAAGTTGTAGGTGCCGTCGGCATTGTTGAACTGCAAGCCGTCGCCGGCGGTGGCGCTGAGGGTGCCTGTGAAGGTCAGCGTCCCAGTAACGTGCCCGCCTAAAACGCTCAACAATGAACCGGTATTGGCCTTGGTGACATTGCCGGGATAGCTCATGCTGACCGTGCCGCCGTTGATGACGATGGCGGCGGAACTTGCGGCGCTGCCGCTAAGGCCGGTGCCGCCCGATGTCATGGCCAGCGTACCCGTGACGCCGACCAGATTGATGTTCGAGGTTGCCGAACTGGTTGATTCCAGCGTCGCGAAAGTGACGTTCGAGCCGAAAGCGCCACTCGTCGTGACGTTGATCGCGCCGCCCGTTCCCGTCTTGCTCACGGTGCCGATGGTGAGCGAGCCGACCGCCGCGCCGTTGAATCCAAAGAAGCCCGGCGTGTTGCCGACGTTCAGTCCGCGCACGGTGTTGCCGCTGCCCAGATCGACGCCGTTGCCGGCGGTGGTGGTGATCACCGGAGCGGTGTTTGTGCCGCTGGCGAAGGTGTTGTATGCCGCGATGCTGTTGGCATCGGCGGTGAAGACCGTGTTGAACTGTACGGCTTCGCCAATCAGAACCTGCGTGTCTCGCAAGTTGATGCCGTCGGCTTCCGAGTAGGTGCCGGTGCCGGTGCGTAAAGAGATGGTTTGGCCCGGCTGTGGATTGGGCGCTGCCCCGCTGTTGACGCCGTTGAAGCTGGCAATGGTGGTGAACGGATTGCTGAAGGTGCCGCGATTGAGCGAGCCTCCGGCATTGTTGTTGATGAACCAGGCCATGCCGCTGATGTTGATGGTTACGGTGGCGGTGTCGTTCTTACCGCCGGCATCGCTGATCTGATAGGTGAAGGTGTCGGCTCCCGTAAAGCCGGGCGGCGGTTCGTAGTTAAAGCTACCATTGGCTTGCAGCGTGACGGAGCCGTGGACGCCGCCGATTCCCGTCGCCGTGGTGTTGGTGGCGACGCCGACATTGCCGACCGCCCCCTGTACCTGTGTGACAGTCAGGCCGGTATTGTTGGCCGTATCCGGGTCAATATCGTTGGCCAGCACGCCCGCGCCCGCAGTCAACGCGATGGCGATATTGCCGCTGGCGGTGTAGGTGTCGTTGATGGCCAGCGGCGAACTGTTGAGCGAACCGGGAACGAACGTGGTGTTGGCGTCAATCATATCCGAGAACATCACGCCGGTCGCATCGGCTGTGCCGGTATTGGAGATGACTATCGAGTAGGTGATCGTGTCTCCGGGATTGGCGGTCGTCTGGGCTCCCGGCAATGTATAGGACTTGGTGGCCGTGATATTGGGGCCCACGGGGCTTAAAAAGCGTAGGGCGGCGGCTGACGCTCTCGCCCTGACGGCGGGCAGCAATATCCCACGCCCGCGAGTCCGAGCAAACCAGGAATCGGCCCATGCGCTGCCGCTGCGAAGATCATAGGGCCTGGCCATCAAGGGCGTGCCGGCAATCTGCTGATCCGGTTTTGCCGCGCTGGCGCGAGTGGCGTCGGCGGAGGATGCCGCAGAGCGCCGGGAACCCGGCAATACAATAAGACAATAGGCCAAGCCAATAATGGCGAGTGAAAAGATTATTAATTTCTTGGCGGGGCGAAACCAGCTTCGGGTCATTACATCATCTCCTTGTGAGCGGGCAGAGAAAACACGATATGGGTTAGGCACTACAATGACGGCCTTCGCGATGAATTTGCACTCGGCGCTTTGCAGAGGGCCTGACGATCTGTTCGGCGTCCGATGAGTCCTGTTCTTCCAGGACAGCCGGAGCAGAGACTAGTCCAGTTGAATGCGTGCTTCAAGATCAAAGACCGACGGATTAAAGTTGCGAATCAAGCGGGGGCTTGACAGCACATCATCCCAGGCGGAAGTTGAAACCACGACGTTAAGAATCGGCGACTGAGCGGATGGGAGCTAATGTACGTCTTCAGTCGTCTTGCATGCAATGTGCCAGGAATCCAATCCATCACTCAGGCCGGAGTGACGGCGTCTCCTCAACAAACCTGTAAAGTCTCAGAGCAAACAGGGATTGGTAGCAGTTGATACCCCTCCCTGAAGCCCGAATGACTATACAAGCAATCGGCCCTTACTGGCAAATGCCAAAATAGCAAAATGCTGGATGAGGGTCGGAGCGGCCCGGAACGTCCTTCTGAAAAAACCGCGAGTAACTTGCATGCCTTTTCAGAGATTCATTCCGGGCTGCCCCGTTTAACGTCCAGCGAAGCCGCCTTTGCAGGCGTCCTCAGGACCGAAGCCAGCTATTCAGTTACGGGCAACTGCTGGTTACCGTATAGCCTGGCCCAGGCCCAAGGATGGCCGCGCCGCCGCCCTGGTTGGCCGGCACCGTGACCGTCCGCGAGGCGGTGCCGACATTGCCCGCAGCGTCCGTGACCTTCAGCATGATGGTGTAAACTCGCCCATTGCCACCACCTTGCCGTTCCGCCCGCAACTGCACGGATTTGCAGTTGGCGGCGATGATGATGTCATTGAAGGTGTTGCCATCGCCACCGCCATTCTCCGGTTCGTCGCTGCTGACGCTTGTGATGACGACGCTATTGATCAGGTTACCGCTACAGTTATCTGTAGCACTAGCAACCAGATCGCTCATCGTGATGGTGTGATACTTATGATTCGGCGGCCATAACTCAATCGGCTGAGTGGTCACCGTAATGTGTGGCGCTTCCGTGTCGCTTACCGTCACCGTGAAGCTGCAACCCGGTCCTGCCTGTGTGGTACAAACGACAGAAGTTGTACCCACAGGGAAGAACGAACCGGAAGCCGGCGCGCAGGTGATCGTGCCGCAACCGCCATTGGTAGATGGCGCGTAGGTGATAATTGCGCCGCACTGACCCGGATCATTGCCGACAGAGATGTTGCTTGGGCAGGTGATGGCGCAAGGCACTACCGTCACCGTGAACGAACAACTGGCATCCGGGCTGTCAGGGCTGGTGTCGGAAGCCGTGCAGGTCACCGTCGTCGTGCCCGGCGCGAAACAGAAGCCCGATGGCGGCGAGCAGACGACCGTGGCGCTGCCGCAATTATCGGTCGCCGTCGGCGGTGTGTAATTGACCACCTGACAGCCGCCGCTTGAGGTCACGCTGATGTTCGCAGGGCAAGCGCTGAGCGTCGGCGCTTGCGTATCCTTGATCGTCACCGTGAACGAGCAGTTGGTGTCTGGACTATCGGGACTGGTATCGCTTGCCGTGCAGTTCACCGTCGTGGTTCCCACAGGGAAAGTTGAACCGCTCGTAGGACTGCAACTGATCGTCGCGCCGGGACAGTTGTCGGTTGCCGTCGCTGTGTAGTTGACTACCGCCGAGCACTGTCCCACAGCGTTGTTCTGCGTGATATTAGCCGGCAGATGACAAACCGGCGCTTCGGTGTCTTTGATCGTCACCGTAAACGAGCAGTTGGCGTCGGGACTGTCCGGGCTATCGTCACTGGCCGTGCAGTTCACCGTCGTCGTCCCCTTCGAGAAGGTCGAGCCCGAAGCCGGGTTGCAGGTGATCGTCGCGCTGCCGCAGTTATCGGTGGCAGTCGCCGTGTAGTTGACCACCGCCGAACATAGACCGGCATCGTTGTTCTGCGTGATGTTGGCCGGCAGATGACAAACCGGCGCTTCCGTGTCCTTGATCGTCACCGTGAAGCTGCAAGTGGCATCGGGAGGATTGCCGTTTGTGGCCGTGCAGGTGACCGTCGTTACGCCCTTCGCGAAGGTCGAGCCAGAAGCCGGGCTACAGGTCACGGTCGGCGTCGGACAGCCGTCTGCGGTTGGCGTAGTGAAGGTTACAACTGCCGTGCAGACTCCGGCATCCGTACCCTGCGCGATATTGGCCGGGCAAGCGCCAATCGTCAGCGGCCTGTTGATGGTCGTGACATCACTGTTGGTATCGACCGGGCTGAAATTGCTGCCGGTCACGTGACCGACATTTGTAATTGTGCATACGCCGCTGGGCAACGGGTTGTTGATCGTCACCTGGAACATGAGGGTGACGCTCTCGCCCGCCGGAATCGTGCCGACGTTCAGGCTGACCGTCTCGCCGCTCGGTGCCGGGCTGAATGCCGCAACGTGTCGCGCGCTCGCCGCATAGCTCATGCGTTTTGCGCTTCCGCTATACGAGCCTGGCATCAGATCCGCAGTGGGATTGAAGATTGCCGGTCTGATCTGCAACGTTGAAGCAGTGGAATCCATCTTCGGCAGCGATGGCGCGTTCGCGATGGCTGCGCCATTAAGAGATTGATTCGCTCCTGGGCTTACGCGAGCAGTTGAGCGATCAGGAACATTGAATACCGGCATACGCCTGACCGCCGGTGAGAGGGTGAGTTGCATCAGCGGTCGTAGCTGCTTGGGAGTGCGATTCTTGCCTTGCATGTAGACCGTGCCAAGCTCGCGCATCACGACGGTCAACAAGTCCATCTTGCCATGCGCCGGGCTGAGATCGGTTGTCTGTCGTTCCTTGCCAGGCACCAGCACATCAAACTCCGAATCATCGAAAGGCGTCTGGTCAAAGTACCAGCCATAGCCGGCTGCGGTTTCGTCTATCAGGATTTGATTGGCGGTTGATGATGCCAACTGGCCGCCTGATAGATGCCCCAGGGCGAAGGTCGCCTGCCGTAAACGAGCGAGGTCTTGGTCAGAGATCTTTGCCTGCTGCCATCTTTGAAGCGCGGCTTGCACCATCCAATTCAATTCTTCCAGGCCGAGCTTATGAACGGAATCGTTAGGTGGCGCTTGTCCATGTGCCGAGCGCAGTTCATCCTTGCCAGTGGCGCTTGTGTCTCCACCATCGGACTGTGCAGCCGTAGCTTCCTTCGCAACCGCCACATCAGGAGGCACTGCCATCATCGCCATCATGCAGGATGCGCCGCCGAGATAGTTGGCAGCGTAGGTCGCGGGTGCCGATATATCAGCAAACACGGCGGTGCCGGCAACATTGTTGTTAGCGAGGATGAAGTTCTGTATCTGTGTCTGCCGGTTCGCCTCGGTTCCCGAAGTCACCAAACCGGGCAGGCGTAAGAATGAGCCGCTGGAGCTTACGAGCGTATAAACATCAAAGGTATCACTCGGATCGCCAGCACTGAAATCGTTCCCGGTGACGTTGGCGCAGACGGTGATGGTGTCAGACGGGGGATTGGTGCCGGCAGTCAGCGCCAGTCCGGCGAAAGCGCCAGGGCCGGGTTCAGCCGTCGTATTGCCGGTGATCGTCAAGTCGACCGAATAGCTCCCGCCACTGTTATCCGCCAAGATACCTGCGGTCCCGGCATACTGGCGAATGTTATTGTTCGTGATGGCGAGAGTGATCGCGCCGCCGCCAGCGAAGGATAAGAAAATTCCGTTGCCGGTCGCGGAACCGGAATTGGCGACGCCGCTCACGCCAATCGTGTTGTTGTCGAGCGTGCCGTTTAGAGAAGTCCCGTTGGTAGCCTTTTGCAGCGTGATGGCGTTGCCGTTGGCGTCGCGGAAACTGTTGTTCGAGGCGTTGAAGGTCATCGCCCCATCAGTCGCCAGGGTGAAGCCGCCGCCGCCAATGACGTTCTGCGCGTGATTGTTAGAGCAGGTGTTGTTCTGAAAAATCACATTCATCGCCGTGCCGCTCTGGCCGGTGAAGTTCGCCAGATCGCCAGGCGCGCCGGTGAAGGTCGAGCCCGTGACGGTCGCATTCGCCACCGTGCCGCTGTTGCGCGCCTCGACTGCCAGACTGGAGCCGGCATCCGTGAAATTCTGGTTCAAGCCGAACGTGGTGCCGGTGATGGTCAAGCGGTTGAGCGTGCCGCTGGTGTTGACGACCGAGAAGTTGCGCGCTCGCCCGCCGCTGATGTTGCAACTGGTCACCGTGGCCGACCCCGTCAGGCCGGTGGCTCCGGCGGCGGTGCCAAAATAGACACTGCCTTCGCCGTAGGTGCCAATGCTGGCATTCGTGCCGTTGGTGCCGCCGACCGTCGCATACTCTAGGGTAAAGCCGGTGACCCGGAAACCGCGTATGCCGTAGTTCTGATTCGTGCCGTTGATCGTCATCCGCCGCAGCGTGACGTTCTGGGCGTTATCCATGTAGACCGCCGTTCCGGCAGTTGCGCCGTCCGCTCCGGTCATCCCCGAAATCGTGCCGCCGCTGCCGTTGCCGCCCACTGTCGTATCGACGCCATCGCCATCGACGGTGAAGCTGCCGCTGGTGTTCATGAGGATGATGCCGTTCGCTCCGCCACTAGCTGAGACGCTGGCAAGCGCCATAACCAAGGGAATGGTGCCGGCAGAACTGCGATTGATTTCGACGGCTATCGCGCCGCTCGTGCTGATAGCGCCGCCCGTCGTGGTGATCGTGCCGCTGTTGGCGACGGCGTTGGTGGCGTGCAGGCCGCGTTGATTTGCGGCTGGTGTAATCGTAGTTACACCGAAAGCCACGTTGCCGACGTTATCGATTAATCGGACGCCGGTATTGGTCGAACCCGTCACCGAAGTCGTGCCAAAGCTGAAGGAAGCGCCCGCCGGCGCGCTCTGCACCTGAATGCCTATGCCCGTCGGGTTGGTCACGGTGGTCGTCGGGCTGGTAAGCGTGCCGCCGACGCTCGATAAGTTGATCGCTGTAGCGGCGCTGCTGCTGGAAGAAATGCTCTGGAAGATCGCATCCAGCGTACCTGTGCTCAGATTGAGCGCCTGGCCGCTGCCATTAATCGTTGTATCTCTCACGGTCAGGGTGCCGAAGCCGCTCCCTGAAATCCCCGCGCCTGTCTTGTTGCCGAAAGTCACCCCCCATATCTGATTATTCAATCCCAGATTGACATCGTTCGTGTTGGCGGCGCTGGTGGTGATTGTCGGAGTCGTTCCGCCGGTCGCCGGAAGAACGGTATTCCCAGATGGCGTCAGGAACCCGGTGATCGTTTCGATGGATTGACCGGCTCCTTGCCCGATGATCTTCTGACCGCTGAGCAGGGTCAGCCCGCCTGTGTAGCTACTCGTACCTGTGTAGATGAAGATCACATCATTGGCGGCATCCGTCGCCCCTGCGTCAAAGCTGCCGGCTCCGGTCAATGCCCTGAACGGCGAGTTGAGCCGCCCATCGCCAGCCGGGCCCGGCGTATCATCGACGAACCAGATCAAGCCGTTCAGGGTGATCGTCACGGTCGCCGTGTCGATCTTGCCTGTGCCGTTATCCAGCGTATAGGTGAAGCTGTCTGTCGCCGCCCGGTCGCCGGCGTTTGGTGAATAGGTAAAACTGCCATCGCTGCTCAGGGTCACGCTGCCGTGAGCCGTGGTGTCGCTGGCGCTGCCGCCGCCAGGCACACTGGTTGAGTTCACTTTGGTCACGGTGAGCGTGCCTGTGCCGTTCGGGTTCAGGTCGTTGGCAATCACACCTTGCCCGACCGGAACTGAGATATTGACATTGCCAATGGTGTGATAACTATCATCGCGTGCGATTGGCGAAGCAATCAATGACCCGCCGACGAGCGTCGTGTTGGGGTCAATGGTGTCCGAAAAATTCACGCCGGTCGCATCCGAGGTGCCTGAATTCGTGATGGTGATCGTGTAGGTCAACGTATCGCCGGGATCGGCCTGCGTATCGCCCGGCGCTAACATGTGACTCTTGGTTGCCGTGATCGTCGGAGCAAACGGGCTGGCAACTGAGGCCCGATTTGCCAGAGCGGCGTGCGCTGTGACCGCCGCTGCGCGGCTCGGCCCGAAAAGACCGATGTGGTTCGCAGCCGCCACGGAGACGGGGCTAACATTGTGCCGATCCGCTCTGGATGTCTCACGGCTTGAGACATCACTGGCCGGCAGTGACGGGGAATTCGAGGAACTCGACTTGACGTTGAAACAGGTGCTCGCTACCAGCAAAGCAAGCGAAAAGCCGAGTAGATAATTGAGTAGGGGAAGGCGTCTTCGTTGCATGTATAGTTCTCCTTATTAACCACATGGGCAGACAAGGCTCGAATCTCTCTGCCTCGTTTTCGGATCTTCAGGGCTGCACCGTGATTTTCATTCCACTGTAACAGAGAGCGGTTGCGCCCCAGACTGGATTACTCGTCGCCTAATTTCGACGACAATGGATGTCTTAGACCTTAGAGGTTCGATCTCAAACAACGACTGGATAGATCAACAGCAGATGGATAATTGGAGGATCATCCCTGCTATGCGAAGGTTGGGTAGCACAGACCGGAACTCAGCGACGGCGCGCGATCAATCGCCACAACGCCGTCGCTTGAGTTTGGATTGCAAAACGCGCGGTCAGCTAGGCCAGCGATATGGCGGCAGACATTGCCCGCCGCCATAGCCGGTCAAGAACCGCATTCTCTCAGCGCAATGAACAAAAGGGCAGTACTCCCCTTCATTCAAAACTTGTCAATCTCAAACGGCGACACATGGCCGTCGGTTCTAGGTCCTGGGCGGGAAGACTCCCTGCAAGGCGATACAGAAGTTCAACGTCAGGTACGGCTGCATATTGTTATGCGGCTGATCGCCGCCGGCAGGCGCAAGCGAGTTGGGGTCCATCAGGACCAACGTTGTATTCGTATCAAAGAGGTTGCCACTTGCAGGGCGGTTTAGGGAGACAGCGGATGATGGAGTTTGCACGCCACCCAGCGCCACGTTTTGCGCTCCAAGCGAATGGTTGTGCGACGGTATCTCGCTTTCCAGCAAGGTCACGGTTTCCGAGCCGCCGGTTTCGCCGAGGTCGTGGAGCGAGAGACCCGGCCCCTGGCCCGGATGCATCGGCGCATTGCCCTGCATGTCAGGTAAGGCAAAATTGGATTTGCCGTCGCCACCGTAAGTAGTCCCAAGCAGCGAAAAGAGCGCGGTGTTTTGCGAGAGAGGCAAAAGCTGGCCATCACAAAAGGCCCAGCCTTTCGGTGCAAAGTTGAAGGGGAAGATTCTGATTTCAGCTACGAATGGATCCATCGTTTTTCTCCTTATGTCTGGCTGGGGAAAATCCCGAACAGCGAAATGATGAAGTCGACGCACAGGTACGGCTGGAAGTTGTTGTGGGGCTGTGAGCCGCCAATAGAGGAGACCGACGACGGACTGAGCGTCACAGTCGGACTGCCATTGCGATAAATTTTAGCTGCCGCCTGCCCGACCAAATTGTTTTGCGGCGTACTCTGGGCGGGGATGTCCAGCGTCGCTAACATCGGGTGGCTGTGCGACGGTATCTGCTGCACGGTCAGCGTTATCTCTTCAGCGCCGCCGGTTTCGGCGAGCGTAAAACCGTTGCCCATGTGCAGAGGGATTCGGCCACGCAGGTCAGGCAAAGCAAAGGTGCTTTGGCCATCGCCGCCGTAGGTCGTGCCGATCAGGTTGAACAAGGTCTCGTACTCAGAAATGGGTAGCAACTGCCCTTCGCAAAACATCCATCCGGCAGGCGCGAAGTTGCCGCCAAACATTCTGATTTCTCCAACGTAAGGTTGTGCCATAATTTTCTCCTTAGGTTTGCGATGGGAAGATGCCTTGCAGCGCAATGCAGAAGTTGAGTACTAGAAACGGCTGCATGTTCAGGTGCGCTTGCGAGCCGCCGACATTGCCTATTTCATTAGGCACTAACGATGTCAGGTTTGCGGCAGGGGCGTAGGTATTGTTGACCGTTGCCAGCACGGTGTTGTTGGCAGGAATACCCGTCGATGCCGGATTGTTAGTTGCACTAATGACATGCGTATGGGTAGGCAACTCGGAAATCGACAGCGTGTGCCCCTGCTCGCCGCCGCGTTCGCCGAGCGTGTGACCAGCGCCCATGTGAATCGGCGCGCGCCCTTGAAGATTGGGGAGTCCGAAGTTGACGCGCCCGTCGCCGCCATAGGTCGTGCCCAACAGCGAGAACAACGCCTGATTTTGATTGATGGGCAACAACTGCCCATCGCAAAGCGCCCAGCCCTTGGGCGGAAAGCCGAAAGACATAATCCTGATCTCTGAAAGGAAGGGTTCTGCCATTTTTTTCTCCTTTTTTCCACTGCTCGGCGGGGCCAGTCAAAAGGCACTACGCGACTGTGGCTTTCATTACTAACCTGAAAGACCAGACGAATTCCCGATTCCGGCCCAACGCTGAGGAACTGTGATTACCGAACTGCTGTATCGCTTTCGCGGTGGGCCGATTGTATCCACAAGCACGTTTAGAAGTCAACGCTGGCGCGAAAAAATTTGTCTTGCACCCACAGGTCTGTAACCCTAAACTGCAATCCGTGTACTGCCCCACCGCTGCTCGCCTACCCCTTTAAACATGACGAACGACTGACCCCTTAAACGCCAGGGGCAGTAGATAGAGAACTGTGCAGGCCGATGGCCTGCGTATGGCTGGCTAAATGGATAGAGGGTCAGGGCTCCATGGATGTTTGGAGCACAAGTTTCTCCCCGCATACTGGCCTTTCTACTGCTCAAGCCGCGCAGGGCGTGGCTCGGAACAGAGCAAAACAGAGTGCAGCGCTATCTGGCAGGGTGCGCGCGCTCGACTCGTCTGCGCATAAATCACATCAGGAGAAAAAAACCAATGAACACATCACGAAGACGCTTTGTACGCGCAAGCAGTTTCGCAGGTCTCGCCGCCGCCATCGCGGCAGGCTTTCCCCGACTCGCTCTTGGCCAACTCAATAAGGCTAAAGGGCCCATCGTGCAACTTCCCAGAGAGGTTTACAGTAGCCCGCTCTACAACCTCTCGCGGATGAACTTTTACGGTAACATCGGCTCGGTTTTCACCTTCACGCATCCGGCTCAGGGCAAAGTTGGTCTGCGATTGATCGAAGTCGCCGACCTGCACTCGCTATACGGCAAGGAGCGACCGGCATCGAAAGAATGTTTTTCGTTGACCTTTCAAGGGCCTTTGGGGCGGGCCCTTCCGCAGGGCACCTATTCGGTGACGCAGAGCCAGCTTGGCTCGTTCGAACTGTTCATCGTCCCGACCGATGAGCAGAATCCGCGTGGGCTGAACTATGAAGCCAACATCAACCGTCTCTACCCATAAAATGTTGTATCAGTGATTGCCAGGGCGGGGCGTAAGCTGAAGCACGCCTCGCCCGCACCACCTGTCGCTAAGCATGGTTTTCGCCGCGCCATTCCAGCAGCAGCAGATAGCCCTCGGCTTTGGCGCAGGTGAATCCCAATCGCTCGAACAGGCGCAGCGAGGGGTTGAAGCTCTCGACGTAGATGCGCGCCGGTTTGTCTTCGCTCGCCGCCTGCGCAAGCAGGCGCTTTAGCAGAGGTGTGCCGATGCCGCGATTGCGGTATTCGGGAAGGACGGTGATGTCTATGAAGTGCAGTTCGTCCTTGAGGTTCGCCCAGTAGATGCGTCCGACCGCTTCAGTATCAAGCAGGATGATCTGATGCACGCCCGTCGGATAGTGCGTCTGGTAGTGCAGTTGCTGCGCGGCGAACTGCATGCGGATGAAGGCGTCGCACTGCGCCGCATCCCAGCCCGTCAGCGCAAGCTCTTCCTGACGAACGCTGCCATAAAGCCGCACCAGGAATTCGTCATCGCCGGGCGTCGCTTCGCGCAGAGCAATTGCAGACATCTCGCTTGTCATCGATTCACTCGCTTGCCGATCAGAGGCTAAGGCGATTAAAAAGCGCTTCGTATCGCACGCCCTCTTGATCCTGGCCGATGGGCACGAGAAAGATGCCGAACAGGCCGAAGCGCTCGTGCTCCAGTTGATAAATTCCCTGCGCAATCGGCGCGTTTTGCGGCGCGCCAAAGATCAACGAGAATTGCTCTTGCCCCACAGCAGATGGCAACTCGGTAACGCTGACCAGTGTGAGTTCAAGCGGCGCGGCGTTCTCCAAGCGCATGAGAAACTTGCTGTTCAGACTTTCAGCCAGCGCCTCGCGGGTCAGGTCTTCTGTCATCTTCATTACGATTCCCTCATTGTGGCGGCGGCGGTCGGTCGCCACTCCATTTTGAAATGGCTGCCGATGTCGTCGCAAACGACGAAACCGAGCCGTTCGTAGAGCCGCGCTGCGCGATTGTCGCGCGTCACGTGCAAGCGCACAGGCAGACGCGCCCGCGCCGCTTCCTCCAGCAAATCGCCAATCAAGGCCGCGCCGATGCCGATGCCGCGATGTTCAGGAAGCAGGGCAATGTCTGCCAGGCGTAGTTCATCAGCCGAACGAATGACGATGATTCTGCCGATTGGCTGATCGGCGCGAAGAATGATGCGATGATCCAGGCGTTCTCCCTCTGCGGCATAACGCTGTTGTAGCGCGCCAAATTGCATGCGCAGAAACATCTCCTGTTGCGCCGTGGGCCAGCCCCAGGCCGCCATCTCGTCGCGGCGCGTGCTGGCGTACAACGCAAACAAAAAATCTTCGTCATCGACGCCAGCCGCACGCAGCCTAACGCCCGCCTCTTCGCCTGGTTTCCTGGCATCGCTCATGGTTTCGAGTTTCCTAGAAAGCGGCTCAAGACAAGCGATGAGTCTACTGATTCGTTCAGCCAGAGGCAAGGCCGCCGCGCCTGCGGTTCGCCAATCGAGCGGTCGCAACCCAAGCAAGCGAACCGCGCCAGCCGAACGAAACAATTGACAGCCCCGGCTCGCAATAGTATGTTAGCACTTACTTACTTTCAAAAGGCAAAGGATTGAAGATGACCTCAGGCAGATCGGAGCGCGCACCTTCCGGGCGGATGACGGCTGAAGACCGGCGCAAGCAGATTATTTTGATCGCCGCCGAGTTGTTTTCGCAGAAAGGCTTTCGCGGCACGACGACCAAAGAGATTGCCGACCGTGCAGGCGTCAGCGAAGCCATCATCTTTCGCCACTTCGCCACCAAAGACGATCTTTACGCCGCCATCCTGAGTTTCAAAATCCAGCAGGCGGGCGAGCGCCTCAACACCCAGCTCACCGAAGCGGCACGCCGCAAAGACGACCAGGTCTTCTTCGGCTCGCTGGCCTTCGAGATGCTCGAATTTCATTGCAAGGATGAATCCTTTATACGGCTGTTGTTGTACAGCGCCCTGGAAGGCCACGATTTGTCGTCGTTCGTCTTTCACTCGGCGGCGCGCGATTTCAAGGAGCGTATTCATCGTTACATTCAACAGCGCATCGCTGACGGCGTCTTTCGTCAGATCAATCCGGCGGTCGCTGCCCGCGCCTTCATCGGCATGGTGCTGCACCAGGCAGAGATGCGTACCATCTACAAAGCCACGGACGAACTCAAGATTTCAAACAAACAGATCGCCGAACGTTTCGTAGAAATCTTTCTCAACGGCATCAGTGAATCAAGCCCCCGCTGATTGCCTTTGAATCGCGCATAACCGCTGCCATCTTTAATGGCCAAACTGAACAAGGTGATATGGCAATGAACCCGGCAAGCCTCAAGAACCCGCTCCTCCCGTTGATGCTTTCATTGATGTTGATCTTCGCCGCCTGCGGCAAGAAGGCTTTAGAAAACGCGCAGGCCCAAAGCAACAGCAATCGCCCACCCGAACGCATCGATGTCGCCATCGCGCCGGTCGTCGAGCGCACCGCCGTGCGCGCCATCGAAGTCGTCGGCTCGCTCGAAGCCGAAGACGACGTGACGGTTTCGAGTCAGGCCGCAGGCAATCTCGATGAGATCACGGTTGACGTGGGCTCCGTGGTGCGGCGCGGCCAGACCATCGCGCACATCGACGCGCGCGAATTGAATCTCAAAATGGCGCAAGCCGAAGCCGCCTTGCGTCAGGCCGAAGCACGGCTCGGCATCGCCCCCGACACCAGGTTCGACCCGGAGCGCACGCCTGACGTGCGCCAGGCCAGAGCGGCGCTCGAACGCGCGCGTTACGATTTGAACGCCGCTCGCAATCTGGTTGAAAACGGCGACATCTCGAAACAACAGGTCGATGTCTATCAGAAGACCTTCGAGCAAGCCGAAGCGCGTCACCAGGCGGCGCTCGAAAACGTTCGCAACCTGGCGGCACAGATCGAAGAGAAACGCGCGGCGCTGGCGCTTGCCAAAAAGCAATTCACCGACACGGTTATCGTTTCGCCCATCAGCGGCGTCGTCAAAGAAAAGCTGGCATCGCGCGGCGAGTACATGCAGCCGGGCAAACCGCTCGTGCAGATCGTGCAGATCAATCCCTTGCGCTTGAAGCTGGAAGTGTCCGAAGCCTTCGCGGCAAACATCAAAATCGGCCAAGAGGTCACGCTCAAGGTAGACGCCTTCGCCGACCGCCAGTTCAAAGGATCGATTCGCCGCATCAATCCATCGGTCGACGAAAAGAACCGTTCGCTGGTCGCCGAAGCCGAAGTGAAAAACGATAACGCCCTGCTCAGACCGGGCATGTTTGCGCGCGCCGAAATCGTCTCGAACCGCCAGGGCACGGCGCTGATGGTTCCTGAAAAAGCCGTCGTTTCGCTCGCCGGCATCAATAAAATCTTCGTGCTTGACGGCGATCATGCCGCTGAACGGCAGGTGAAACTCGGTGCCCGCGACGGCTCGCTGATTGAGATCATCGAAGGGATCAAACTCGGCGAGCGGGTGATCACCACCAACGCCGACCGCCTGCATGATGGCGTCAGTGTATCGGCAACATAATACAGGGGCCAGGAGTCGGGGGTCAGAGGCCGGTTGTTTGGTGCTAGAAGCAGCGGGCGATTTGGGACTGACCCCTGGCCCCTGGCCCCCGACCCCCGACCCCTGAGGAAATATGCAAAAGCTCGCGGAAATCTGCATCAAGCGTCCAGTGTTTGCGACGATGATCGGCGTAGCCCTGATCGTCCTCGGCCTGTTCGCTTATCTGAAGCTCGGCGTCGATCTTTTCCCCAAGGTCGAGTTTCCTACGGTCACGGTGACGACGACGCTGGCGGGGGCTTCGCCTGAAGAGATTGAGACGCAAATTACCAAGCGCGTTGAAGAGGCCGTCAATACCATCGAGGGCATTGACGAAATGCGCTCGGTATCCGCCGAAGGCGTGTCGCAGGTCTTCATCACCTTCGTGCTCGAACGGCCAGCCGACAACGCCGCGTCGGATGTCCGCGACCGGGTCAATCGCATCCTCAGAGACCTGCCCGAAGATGCCGACCCGCCGGTGATTGAAAAACTCGATATCGATGCCTCGCCGATTATGTCCATCGCCGTGTCGGGCAAACGCAGCCTGCGCGAAATCACCGAAGTGGTTGATAAGCGAATCAAGCAGAACATCGAATCGATGGCCGGCGTTGGCCAGGTGCGCTTCATCGGCGACCGCAAACGCGAAGTCCAGGTCTATCTCGACCCTGACAAGCTGCGCTCTTACAACTTGACCATCGATCAAATTCGCCAGGGGCTGGCGGCGCAAAACGTCGAGATTCCCGGCGGGCGCATCGATCAGGGCGCGAAGGAATTGACCTTGCGCACCCTCGGACGCATCGAGCGGGTCGAAGATTTCAACAACATCATCATCGCCAATGTCGGCGCGGCACCGATCCGCGTTCGTGATGTCGGTTACGTTGAAGACGGCGTCGAGGAACCGCGCACCATCGCCCGGCTGGACGGCGAGCAGGCCGTCGTTTTGGAAGTACGCAAGCAATCCGGCACCAACACGGTCGAGGTGGTTGATTCGGTCAAGCTGCGTTTGCAGGAGATTCAAGGATCGCTGCCGCAGGATTTCCGCGTGCAGTTGATTCGCGACCAATCGACCTTCATCAAAGGTTCGTTTGAAGCCATTCAAGAACACCTGATTCTGGGCGCGTTGTTTGCCGCGCTGGTGGTGCTGGTTTTCATACGCGATTTACGTTCGACGCTGATTTCGAGCATTGCCATCCCGACTTCAATCATCGCCACATATGCACTGATGTTGTACCTCAACCTGACGCTGAACAACATCACGATGCTGGCGCTGGTGTTGTGCGTCGGCATCGTCATCGACGACGCGATTGTGGTGCTGGAAAACATTTTCCACTTCATCGAAGAAGAAGGCATGGCACCGGTCGAGGCGGCCATCGCCGGCACCAAAGATGTCGGCCTCGCGGTCATGGCAACGACCTTTTCGCTGGTGATCATTTTCCTGCCGCTGGCGTTTATGACCGGCATCGTTGGCCGTTTTATGAGCGGCTTCGGCTGGACCTGCGCTTTCGCCATCCTGGTTTCACTGTTCGTCAGCTTCACGCTGACGCCGATGCTGGCGTCGCGCTTCGTCAAACGTAAGCCCGGTCACAAATCGAAAGAATCGCGCCTGTATCGCTACATTGATGGCCCATACACGACGATGCTCAAGTGGTCTATGGCGCATCGCAAAACGGTCATGCTGGTGGCGCTGATGGTGATGCTGTCTACGGGATGGCTCTTCAAGCACATCGGCGTCGACTTTCTGCCGCAGGACGATCAATCGCAAATGGAAGTTACCTTACGATTGCCCGAAGGCACGTCGCTTGATGCGACCGACGCCATGATGCGCGAGATCGCCGACAAGATGCGCGGCGACCTGCCGCAGGGGCTAATCGATCACGTATTGACGACCGTCGGTGGCGACCAGCAGCAGCGCGTCAACCGTGCGTCGATCTTCTTCGAGTTCATCCCTATGGACAAACGCAAACAGACGCAGACCCAGCTTATCGAAGCGGCGCGCGGCTGGTTTGCGCAACAGGGCAAGTATACCGCCTACCACCCGGCGGTGATGCCGCCCGCGCCGATCTCCGGCGGCGGCAATCAGAACGCCGACATCATTTTTGTCATACGCGGCCCGGAGATCGCCCGGCTCAAAGAATACTCTTCACGCGTCACCGATCTGTTGCGCAACACGCCGGGCACGGCAGACGTCGACACCTCGCTTGAAGAAGGCAAGCCCGAAGTGCGGGTCAACATCAACCGCGACAAGGCATCCGATCTCGGCGTCTCGGTCGGCTCGATAGCCAGCGCCTTGCGCACCATGGTCGGCGGCCAGGTTATCTCGTCTTACCGCGCCGGCGATGATCGTTACGACGTGCGTTTGCGCGTTGATAAAATCTATCGCGACAGTTCCGAGGCGATTGCCCGGCTCTTCGTGCCGTCGCTCAAGGCGGGCAATGTGCGGCTCGATAGCGTCGTCGCGCTCGACACCGGCATCGGCCCGGCGCAGATTGATCGTTACAATCGCCAGCGCCAGGCGATCATTACCTGCAACGTCGCGCGCGGCCACGCCTCCTCTGAAATCATCAACGTGCTCAACACCCAACTGCCGGCGATAGGCATGGAGCATGGATACGATGCGGGTTTCAGCGGACGTTCGCGCGAAATGGGTCGCGCTGCGGGAGCCTTTTTGATGGCTTTCGTATTGTCGTTGACGCTGATGTACATGATTCTGGCAGCGCAATTCGAAAGCTTTATTCATCCGGTAACCATTCTGCTGAGCCTGCCGCTGTCTGTGCCGTTTGCCATCTTTTCATTGATGGTGACCGGACAAAACTTCTCGATCATCTATTCAGCCATCGGCATACTGATGCTGTTCGGCATCGTCAAAAAGAATTCGATCCTACAGATTGACCACATGAACAACCTGCGGCGGCATCAGGGGATGCCGCGCTACGAAGCCATCATCAAAGCCTGCCGCGACCGCATGCGCCCGATTCTGATGACTACGTTTGCGCTGGTCGCCGGCATGACGCCGATGGCCTTCGGCACAGGGCCCGGAGCCGGGTCGCGCCGCTCGGTGGCGATCATGATCATCGGCGGGCAATTGCTTTGTTTGTTACTTACATTACTGGTGACCCCGGTGGCCTATTCGTTATTTGATGATGCGGCGACTTCGCCGCGATGGGCGCGTATGGGGCGGATGATCCGCTGGCCGTTCGCCTGGGCACGCCGCAAAGCCGCTTCGGTCACGTCATCGTTTTTAGGTCTATTCAGGTAAGCACTCAGAGGTTGATGTATGCTGAATCACAAAAAAGGTCTCGCCTCGCGAATGGTGCGCTGGCTGTTGTCGCTGAGCCTATGTGCAGCGATGCCGCTGGCGACGGCGGCGCAAATTGTCAAACTGCCGCAAACGGCGGCGCAGAAGACGCCCGCCCGCACAGCGCCAACCTTGGTTGCGCCGCGCGTCGGCGTCGATGAATCGCAGCCGCTGACCTTCGCCTTGTTCGATGTCGTCAAGCTGGCTTTGCAAAACAATCGCGAGATGGAGGTCGAGCGCATCAACGTGCAGCAGGCCGAATATGATCTGTTTGCGGCACGCGGCGCGCGCGACCTGACGCTCGGCAACTCGACATATTTCGAGAATCGTACAGTGCCGGTTGGTTCGATTCTCGCCGGCGGGCCGAATGGTTCATTGACGACAAAATCGCTGAACTATGATTTCAGCGCGCAGCAACTGCTGCCGACCGGCGCGACCTGGCAGGCGCAGTTTACGAATTCGCGCGGCGACAGCAACAGCCAGTTCGCCTCGCTCAATCCGCAATACAACACGGCGCTGAGCTTGCAGCTTCGCCAGCCGTTGCTGCGCAGCTTCTCGATAGACGACGCGCGGCGGCGGATTCGCATCGCCAATCGCCGGCTCGATCTGTCCGACAGCCAGTTTCGCCAGAAAGCCATTGACATTGTCGCGCGCGTCGAGCGGGCATACTGGGATCTGGTCTTCGCCCTGCGCGACGTGCAGATTCGCCGCGAAGCGGTTGACCTGGCGCAAACCCAGCTCGAGCGCAACCGCCGCATGGTCAACGAAGGCACGCTCGCACCGATTGAGTTGGTCTCGGTCGAAGTCGAGCTTGAGCGCCGCAACGAAAACCTGCTGACGGCCACCGAAGCCGTGACCCGCGCCGAGAATGCGTTGAAGCAATTAATTCTCGGCGACCGCACCGCCAGCGAATGGAACAAGCCAATCATTCCAACCGACGCGCCGGAGATGCGTGATGCACATTACCAATTGAGCGATGTCGTCGCCGCCGCCTTTGTCAATCGCACGGAACTGGCGCAGAACAATCTGCAACAGCAGATCAATCAGACGGACGTGCGCTTTTTCGAGAATCAGACGAAACCGCAGGTTGATTTGATTGCGCAGTACACGACGACCGGCTTGAGCGGTACGCTCACTTCGACGGCCAATCCTTTTGCCGGTTCGACCGTGCTATTGGTTGATCGAATCAACCAAATTTCCGGAACCCTGGGCCTGCCGCCGTTGGTGCTGCCGCCGAGCGGCGAGTTGCCGGGTTTTCTGATCGGCGGTTATGGCCAGAGTCTTGCGAACCTGTTCGGCAACGATTTTCGCACCCTGCGCTTCGGCGTCTCGTTTAGTTTTCCGCTGAAGAATCGCACGGCTGAAGGGCAACTCGGTCGCGCCGTCGCCGAGGGCCGCAAGATCGATGCGCAGCGCAAGACGCTTGAGCAGGCGATTGAAGTCGAAGCCCGTAACGCGCTGCAATCGGTCGAAACCACCCGGCAGCGCGTCGACACGGCGCAGGCTTCGCGCGAGGCGGCGCAGAAACAACTCGACAGCGAACAGCGTCGCTTTCTGGCGGGAATGTCGACCACCTATTTCGTGCTTGAGCGGCAGAATGCCTTGAGCGAAGCACAAGGCCGCGAGTTGCGCGCCATGACCGATTACAACAAAGCGCTCTCCGAGCTTCAACGCGTGATGGGCACGACCTTGACGACCGCCAATGTTGAATTGAAGCCGGCGACGACCGCGCAAAAATAAGCCCGCGTAAAGAGAAAACGCAGAGTTAAGACGGGAAAGACCAGAAGTTAGATTCTTTCTCAAGCAGCAGGCGGCCTTGCAAGCAAGCGACGAGATCTTGTCTCACATCGCGCTTGTGTTAAAATCGGGCCGAGGACAATGGCTTTATGAGCACTCAAATTGAACCGCTTGTCACCATAGATGACCTTGATGCTATGCCGGATGACGGCAACCGCTATGAAGTCATCGAAGGAGAGCTCATTGTGTCTCGCGCCGCTAATCTTATTCATCAAAGCGTGTCCAGAAACCTGATCGTTGATATAGAGAATTACCTTTTGCAGAATCCGATAGGCGCAGTTTGGGCTACGCCGGGCGTCATCTTTAGCGAGTTCAGCGGGGTCATCCCCGATCTTGTGTTCGTCAGCAACGAGCGGCGAGGTGAGATTGCCTCTGAAGAACGGATTACCGGCGCACCCGACCTCGTTGTTGAGATTGTTTCTCCGGGAGCCGAAAACGAGCGGCGTGATCGAATTACCAAGCGGCAACTTTATGGCAAATATGGTGTGAAAGAGTACTGGGTGGTCGATCCGTACCAACGAACGATAGAGATTTATCTACTTCAAGGACAGACGCTTAATCTCAAGGCGACGTATGCAGAACATGACGAACTGACGTCCTCAGTATTGGCGGGGTTTACCTGCCAGGTCAGTAACATCCTCCGCTTCTAGCACAAACAGCCGCCTGCTAACCTCAACACAGGGCCTTCCGAATTCTTGAACCAGAGCGCGATGGGGTGTCGGCGATAGAAGGATTTTGAGAGCTATGCCGAGAAGCGACCGCCGCGCCGTTTCTTGATCAGTTCGCGGTAATCATCGCCTTCCATCAAGATGGGCCGGCACATTTCATTCAGACGCGAGCGCAGGCGCACGCCGACACGATCCGTCAGCGTTTCGTCATAAGCTGAGCCAATGGCTTGATCGAGGTAGTTGGATGTGAAGATGGTTACTTTCTTGTCGTTGTAACGCTTGTTGATGATGTGGGTCATAGTCTCCTGCACCCACTCGGTCGGCTTGCTCGCGCCCATCTCGTCGAGCACCAGGACTTCGGCTTCGAACACTGGCGCGAGAATCTTCAGTTCCGAATTGCGCGTGTTGGGGTTGTAGCTGTCTTGAATCTCTTTCAGCAAATCGCGGAAATCGTAAAACAATCCCGGTATGCCTTTGTTGATTAGCTCTTTGAGAGCAGCGACCGCCAGATGCGTCTTGCCGACGCCGCAGCGTCCGAGAAAAAGCAGGCCGACATCAACCACCGGATACTCTTCGACAAACTTGCGCGTCGCCATCTGCGCGCGCGCCAGCGACGGTTGCAGAACTTCAAAGTTGTCGAAGGTGCAGTGCAGGAAGCGGCTCGGTATACGCGAGTGTTGCAACAAGATATCGGCGCGGCCAGTTTTCTTGCATTTGCACGGGCGGACGCCTTTGCCTTCGACAAACTCCCAGCCCGTGCCTCCACAGGAAGCACACGGCACCTGATTCAAATTTGCCGCTTCTGGTAACATTCCCGTCTACTCTGCGATTACCTGCGTTTGCGATGACTTGCCGGAGATGGGGGTCTCTTTGGCATCAATCGTGCCGCATTATATGGGAAGCCATCATGAAAATGCAATGGCAATCTCACATTGCGCGGTTAATATTTTCTTGTTTTTTTCATGCGCCCTGGTTTCGCGCTGATCAACGCGACATGCGGCGCAGCGCGCGTTTGAGCACCGCTTCAATCGCCGCGTCGCCTTCTTCGCTCATGGCGCGCTCGACCGCTTTCTCGGCGACGGCTTTCGGATAGCCTAAGGCCAGCAGCGCGGCAATCGTGTCGTCGCGTACCGCTTCAACACTGGTGCCGGCGGCACGCGTCAACGTCGTTTCAGGCTCGCCGGCCTCCAGGGTCATCTTGGCGAGTTTGTCGCGCAATTCGACGACGACACGCTCGGCGGTTTTGCGCCCGACGCCGGGAATGCCGGTCAGCCGTGCCAGATCATTATTCCTGATCGCCGCGATCAATTCGCTGGCCGCCATTCCCGACAGCATGGTGACGGCGAGTTTTGGGCCGATGCCGGTGACGCTCGTCAGTTTCAAGAACAACTCTTTTTCGCGCAGCGTGCGGAAGCCAAATAGTTGGATCGCGTCTTCGCGCACATTGGTGTGAATGCGCAGCGAGACATCCGCGCCGGGTTCGCCCAGTTCATAAAACGTCGATAGCGGCACGATCACTTCATAGCCGACGCCGCCAACGTCAATGATAATGCTGTTCGGTTGTTTGTGAGCCAGCTTGCCGGTCAGTTGCGCGATCAATTCCCTGCCCCCATTTTCTTGAAGCTTGAGTTTAAGCAAGCGCGCAGGGACTGTCAATTAGTTGTCAGTTATCAGTTGTCAGTTGTCAGAATAACTGCCATCGACGATGACCAACGATGAACGAGCATTGAATGCTGATGATTAATTGACACGTCTATGCTGGCAACTGGCAACTGACAACTGACCCCTGCTAAAGACTCTTGAAAACTGCTGCGCCTGCGGTATACTCGCGGCGAGTCAGTTTATCCCAACGCATCTGCGGCCCTGAGCGTTGCCCCTTGATGGTTCACCTGCCCCGCTTGGTGTACGTCTATGCTCATCTCGAAAAAGAAGCGTCTGCTGTTCAAACGGATTTTCTGGGTCTTTGTGCCGGCGGTGCTGGTGCTGGCCGTTGGCGTCGGCGCGCTCGGATTTTATATGATCCATCGTCTCAGCCACCCGGCGCGCACCCAGCTTTACGGCTCGCCGCGCGATTTTCAGCTCATCCTGCAAAGGCCGATGTGGTACGACGAGAAGTGGAAAAACTCTGACGGCACGCAGGCGGTCGGCTGGCTGTTGCTGCGCGAGCGGCCCGCGCCGGTCATCATCCTCAGTCACGGCTACGGCTCGAACCGTTCAGAGTTGTTGACGCTGAGCTTCGAGTTGTGGAAGTCGGGTTATCACGTGCTGCTTTACGATCTGCGCGGCCATGGCGAAAGCCCCGTGAAATGGTCGGGACTCGGCACCTATGAGCGGGATGATCTGCTTTCGGCGATCAAGTTTTTGAAGGAACGCAAGAATGAAAAGGGCGAACAGATGCTCGACGGGCGCGTTGGGCTATACGGCGTTGATCTGGGCGGCTACGCCTCGCTGGCGGCCTCGGCTGAAGACCCGATGATCAAGGCGGTCGCCGTCGATTCGGTCTTTCCCGATGTCAATCATTTCGTCAACGCGCAACTGAAAAGCGGCGTCGGCAACAACGAGATGGGCAACAGATTGGTCGATTCGAAGTGGACAAAACGGCTCGCCGAACTCTCTATGCAGGTCTATCTGTTGCGCCGCGAAGACACCGCCCCGGCGCTTGAAGCCGTATCTACTGCGACCAGCCGCAAGCTGCTGTTCATCACCGGCAACGATACGGGGGTTTACGATTTGATGACCCGCGAGCTATATAATGCCGCGCGCGGCCAGAAAGAACTTGCCGAAGTCGAACATTCGCGCATGAGCCGGCTGTACGAGAAAGAAGCTTCCGCCTACGATGCGCGGGTTACAGCTTTCTTCCTGCAAGTCATGCCGGTCATCGCCGAAAAAAACAAACGATGAAAACCACAGGGAAAATGATGAATGATGAATGATGAATGATGGGAGGAAACGGCAGGGAATGATTTATGAATAATCCAGCTTCCTTTTTCTGTAGTTCATCATTCATCATTTCTCCTCTCCTGTGGTTTCAGGCTGACCCGCAAGGCCAGCGCGTCGCGCTGCTCGACCACCACCTGCGTCGTGAACCGTCCATTCTGCTCCAGTCCGCCGCGCCACTTCTCTGTCGTGATGACTACAAAACTCGGCTCGCGTCTCAAGGCATCGGCGAGCGTCTCTTCTGAGAGCGCATTGAGCACATCCGTTTCGCCGATGCCGCAGACGACGCGGCCTTGCGCATAAAAGACCGGCGCATACTCCTTGCAAACGAAAAAGGCGATGCGCTCGCCCGGCCTGAGCGCCGCAGCGGCTTCGAGTGATAATTGTTTCAGGGTCAACTCGTCGCTTAACTTCGGTGCCAGCGCGATCACGGCGCAGGCGATCAGGCTCGCCATCACGCCGGTCGCGCCGAGGATGAAGCCGCCGCGCCTGCCGGTGATCAGCGCCGCCAGCGCCGCCAGCGCCAGCGCCACCGGCAAAATGTAAGCAATCACACAAAAGCCATCTGCGGTGATCCCCTCGCGATGCAGGTAGACGGCAAAGCCGCCGGCGATCAAGGCGATGAGCAGGGCGGTCGTCCACGCTGCGGCTGGCGTCAGCCAATCGCGAGCGCCGCCGACGTAACGGTCGATTTGATCGCCGACGATGATTGCCAGTGCCGGAAATGCCGGCAGAATGTAACCGGGCAGTTTCGAGCCAGAGAATGAGAAAAAGATGATGACGACCGCTGCCCACACCCAGGCGAAGGCCACGAACGCATCGCGGCGGTCGCGGCGCGGCTGCAAGCCTTTAAGGCGGGCGATTGCCGGTATCAGAAATGCCGACCACGGAGCTATGCCGGCAATGCCAATCAGCAAGAAAAAGTAGAACCGCTGCGGATGCCCGAACTCGTTTGAGGTGTAGCGTTGAAAGTGATGGCGAATGAAGAATTCGTGAATGAACTCCCAGCCGTGCCGCATGGTCACGGGCGCATACCAGATCGCCGCAATCAGCAGAAAGACCAGCGCGCCGCTGATCAGTTCACGCCAGTTGATCAAATCCGCCCGTCGCTGCCATATAAAATAAATTACAAAACTGCAAACCACCAGCGCGACGCCCGGCAAGCCCTTCGCCAGCACGGCCAGCCCCATTGCGGCAAATGAAATCGTCCAGCACCTAGCACGCATTTGTCCGTTTGCTTGCGTCGCCACAAACCCCGCCAGCAATGCAGCAGTCATCGTTGCCGCCAGCGGCATATCCGGCGAAGCGACGCGCGCATAGCCGATGAACATCCCGCACGTCGCCAGCACGAGCGACGTGAAGAACGCCATCCGTGGCGAGGCAACGCGCCGCGTCACGTAATAGAGCAGCAAGATTGTCGCGGTCGCGGCAATCGCTACGCCAACCCGCGCCGCGAATTCGCTGACCCCGAACGCCTGATAGCCCACAGCCGACATCCAGTAAACCAGCGCCGGCTTTTCAAACCACAAGCAGCCGCACAATCGCGGCGAAATCCAATCGCCGGAAGTGAACATCTCGCGGGCGATTTCGGCATAGCGCGGCTCGTCATACCCCAGCAGCGCAATTCGCCCAAGCCCGAAAAAAAAGGTGATGAGCGCAATCGCCATCAACACGAGCAGCGCAACAAGCGATTGCTTGGCAGTCGCCTGCGGTTCATCTAAACTGTTTGCTTCGTCTGCGGACGCGGACGCCGCCGAGGATTTCGGAGGAGCGTTCATTGGTTATTCATCGCTTGCCTTAATGGATAAGTCAGTCTAGGCAGCCGCGCCCGCCGGGTCAAGCATCGCCGCCGCGAAAGGACACTATTCATCTTATGATTCGAGTCGGAGTCATCGGCGCGGGCAGCTTTGGGCGCGAGCACGCGCGGGTTTATGCGCAATCCGCCAACGCCAACCTCGTCAGCGTCTGCGACCTCAACCAAGCCAGCGGCCAGCGAGTCGCCGAGCAGTTCAACGCCGCGTTCTGCATGGATTACCACGAATTGATTGGCAAAGTCGACGCCGTCAGCCTGGCTGCGCCGACCGTCGCGCACGCCGAGATTGCTTGCGCCTTGCTTGATGCAGGGATTCACGTTCTCGTCGAAAAACCCATCGCCCGCACGCTCGATGAAGCCGACGCCATGATGTCGGCAGCCGAACACAGCGGCGCGGTCTTGCAGGTCGGCCACCTCGAACGCTTCAACCCGGCAGTGATCGCGGCCAGGCAGATCGTCACCACGCCGCGCTTCTTCGAGGCGCATCGCTTGAGCCTCTTCACGCCGCGCAGCCTCGATATAGACGTAGTGATGGATCTCATGATTCACGACATTGACGTGGTGCTGTCGCTGATCGATAGCCCGGTGCGCGAAGCCCGCGCTGCCGGCATACCGATCCTGACGCCGCGCATTGACATCGCCAACGCCCGCATCGAATTCGAGAACGGCTGCGTCGCTAATTTTACAGCCAGCCGCGTCTCTTTGGAGAAAGTTCGCAAGGTGCGATTCTTTCAGCCGCACGAGTACGTGTCGATTGATTATGCGGCGCAGGAAGCCGTCACCGTATCAGTCAAACCGAGCGCCGATGGCAAAATGACATTCGATGCCCGCGCTCTTGCAGTCGAGCGCGACGAACCATTGCGACTTGAAATCGAAGCCTTTCTCGCCGCCGTCGACGGTAGCGACATACGGGTCAGCGGCGTCGAAGGCCGCCGCGCTTTGCAACTGGCGTTAGAGATCGTCGCCAGGATTCGCGAGCATGCCGAGCGCGCCGGCGTGCCCTTCGCCGGTTGATTGGCGGGATTGATGATGAGGTCTGGAGCGATGCAATGCTGAATCCCTGGCGCGGGCTCGCCGGCTTGCCGCAAGCCGTCTGGGTAATCTTCGGCGTCACACTGGTCAATCGCATGGGCACGATGGTGTTGCCCTTCTTCGTCATCTATCTGACGCGCCGGATCGGACTCACCGCAGAGCAGGCAGGACTCGTGCTCGTCTGCTATGGCGCGGGGGCTTTCCTGACCGCACCGCTCGCCGGCAAGCTTTGCGACCGCTGGAAGGCGCGGCACGTCATGGCCGCCGCGCTGCTGCTTTCTGGCGCGATCCTGCTGGTCTTTCCGCTTGCCAAAGGATTTCAAGCCATTCTCATCATCACCATCCTGTGGGCCATCGTCAGTGAAGCGTTTCGTCCGGCAAGCCTCGCCATCCTCAGCGAAGCGGTTGCGCCCAAGCAGCGCAAAGCCGCCTTTTCGCTGAGCCGTCTGGCCATCAATCTCGGCATGAGCATAGGCCCGGCGGTTGGCGGCTTTCTCGCGATCTATTCTTTCACGGCACTTTTTATCGTTGATGGCGCGACATCGTTGCTTGCGGGATTCTTGCTGGTAAGCCTGCCCTTGCGCGCCGGGCAAGGCGATGATCAACCGCCGCACGAACTCACCGCCACCGCGCCCGCAGGCAATATTGGCGCGCTGCGCGATGTCCGCCTGCTCTATTTCATCGCCGCCTTTTTGCCGGCGCTGTTTGTCTTCTTTCAAACACAGGGAGCGCTGCCGCTTTTTCTCGTGCGCAATTTGCAGATGACCGAAGCGACATACGGCCTGTTGTTCACGATCAACACCGGCTTGATCATTCTATTTGAAGTGCCGCTCAATCTGGCGATGGCGCGCTGGCCGCATCATCTGGCGACGGCCCTGGGCGCAATGCTTTGTGGTGCGGGCTTCGGCGCGCTGGCGGTTTCCAGCGGCGTCTGGAGTGTCGCGCTCACAGTGGTTGTTTGGACTTTCGGCGAAATGATACTGTTTCCTAGCAGCTCGGCGCAGATTGCCGACATCGCTCCGGCAGCCCAGCGCGGCGCTTACATGGGCTACTATGTGATGACCTTCAGCCTGGCTTTCATGGTCGGCCCCTGGCTCGGACTTGCGGTGATGGAAATGTTCGGAGCCACGACGTTGTGGCTCGGCACGCTTGGATGCGGGATGGCGTCGGCAGTTATGATGTTCTTCGCGCGCGCCGCAAGCCAGCGCCAACCACGAGCGGCTGAATCTTGATGATCAACGCGAACCCGGATTGCTGTATGAACCATGGTGCCCGCGAATAATTTATCAAACGGAGTTGAAATCATTTCAATGACGCAAAGCAGACTCTCTCGAACGCTCGCCCAGTTGGCGCTCTTTATCGCCCTGGCGGCTGCGCCCGCAGCGCTGGCGCAGAAAAATCAATTTCGCATCGACTATACGATTGCCATTGCCAATCAGGAACAGCAACTCTTTCACGTCACCGCCGACGTGCAGAACATCCATGAAGATCAGTTGCAATTGCAACTGCCGACCTGGGCACCCGGCTGGTACACGATTGAGAATTACGCCAAAAACATGCTGCGTTTCAGCGTCACCGATGCGAAGGGAGCGCGGCTGCAACCCTTGATGACCCGCAAGCAAACCTGGCGCATCGACACCAGAGGGGTTGACCGCATCAAAGTTGAATTCGATTATCGCGCCGACATCCTGGCGCTCAATCAGGCGAAGATCGCTAAAGATTACGCCTTCTTCACCGGCATCGAGTTGTTCCTGATGGCTGAAGGCCATCGCGAAAGTCCAAGCACGGTGCGCTTTGAATTGCCGGCTGGCTGGAAGATCATTTCGGCGCTCAAGGAGACCAATGATCCGAACACTTTCAGCGCAGCGGATTACGACGCGCTGGTTGACGCGCCCACAGAGATGGGCCAGTTCGATCTGCTGAAATTCGAGGTTGCCGGCAAGCCGCATTATCTGGTGGCGACGCCGGCGGGGGCGCTTGCGAAAGACAAGGCCGAGCGGTTCAGCGACATGCTGCGCAAAGTGGCGATTGCCGAAGGCGCGATTTTTGGTGAGATTCCTTACGAAAAATACGTTCACTTCTATTTCTTCGCGCGGCCCGAATCGAATGCCGGTGGCGCGCTCGAACACTTGAACGCCTTTGTCGCTTTTGCGCCGGCGGGCGAGCCGGATTACCTGATCGGCACCGCTGCCCACGAGTTCTTCCACCTGTGGAATGTCAAGCGGCTGCGTCCCGCAGAGATGTGGCCGTATGATTATTCGCGCGAAAACGAAACGCCGCTTCTATGGGTGTCGGAAGGCTTCACCAACTACTATGGGAACCTCGCGCTGTTACGCGCCGGCCTGCACAACCGCGAGCAGTTTTTGCAAGCCGCCGCGCAGGCGATCACCGGCGTCGAAAGCAACCCGGCGCGGCATTACATCTCACCGGCAAACTCCTCGACCTCGACCTGGCTCGGTTACGATACGCCGGTGGCTTTCGGCATCTCTTACTACACGCAAGGGCAGAATCTCGGCGCTTTGCTCGATCTATCGATCATCCAGGATACGGCGGGCGCAGCGGGGCTCGACGAGGTCATGCGCGCGCTTTATAATGAACGTTACAAACGCGGCAAAGGCTTCACGACCGAAGAGATGATCGCGGTCATCAATCGCCTGACGAAACGCGACTATCACGACTTCTACAAGCGCTATGTCTGGGGCGTCGACGTGCCGCCTTATGATGAAATTTTCGGTTATGCAGGTTACAAATCCGAAAAAACCTCGCAGTCGTCGCCGCGCCTCGATTTTGAAGTGACGGTGGATGCCGACGGCGACGTTCAACTGACGCGCGTGCGGCCCGGCTCGACAGCGGCGGCGGCAGGCTTGCAGGCGGGTGATGTGCTGCTGTCGTTTGATGGCGTCGAAGTGCGGCGCGGCTTCGGCGCAGCCTATGCGGTGCTGACGCAAAAGATCAGCAAGCCGGTCAAAGTCGCCTTCAAGCGCGACGGCATCGACAAGACCGTCGAGATGCTGGTCGCCGGCGACGAACAATCCGCTTACCGGCTCGTCGAAGCAAAAAATCCTTCACCGCAGCAGATGAAAGTCCGCGACCGCTGGCTGATGGCCGGCAAGTAAACGATTGGTTATTGTGGGTTAGGTTACAGAGGTCTCCGAGAAGTTGATACCGCTGTAGAGGCTTGCAAGCTCAAGCGTGCAATCAATCGAAGAAACCGCTAGGCGGTTCTCCAGGCCCTTCACCAGATTGTACCGCCAGCCGCTTAAACGTAATGGCGGCATGTGCCAGGCTTCCGCCGGACATCGCGTAAATCTGTCCGTCCAGATATTCGCTCTTGAACTCGGCGGCCCGCTCAAGTTCGAGATATTCTTCAGGCGTGTATCGCCGGGGCGGCGCTGATCTCATAATCGCTTCTCCACACGCGACCGTTGCTTGAATCCGGCTGATGATACCACAAGCGCCGCAGATTGTGCCGAACGTGGCCGAGAGAGAGAGCATCTCGAAAGCCTGCGTCACCGACGTTTTGACCGTGACTTTTTCGACAAAGTGGCGTACTACTGTAGCCATCATTCCCAAAACTCGATGCCAATTGAAAGGAGATTCACTATGCCTATCTCTCGACGAGTTGCTGCGGAGTTTATCGGTACGTTCTGGCTGGTTCTTGGTGGTTGCGGCAGTGCCGTGCTGGCCTCGGCATTTCCCGGCGTCGGCATTGGATTGCACGGCGTGTCTCTGGCGTTCGGCCTGACCGTCTTGACGATGGCCTATGCCATCGGCCACGTTTCCGGTTGTCACTTGAACCCTGCGGTGACCGTTGGACTGGTTACCGCAAAACGCTTCCCCGCATCCGAATTGCTGCCTTATGTGATCGCTCAGGTGGTCGGGGCGATTGCCGGTGCGGGCGTGCTTTACTTGATCGCCAGCGGCAAGGCGGGGTTCACCTTGAGCAGCGGTTTTGCCGCTAATGGATATGCCGAACATTCGCCTGGCAGCTACACGCTGGCGGCGGCGCTGGTATCGGAAGTCGTCATGACATTCATGTTTCTGATGATCATTCTCGGCGCGACGGACAAGCGCGCGCCGCAGGGCTTTGCCCCAATCGCCATCGGTCTGGGGCTGACGCTCATTCATCTGATCAGCATTCCGGTAACCAATACATCCGTGAACCCTGCGCGCAGCACCGGCCCGGCGCTTTTCGTCGGCGACTGGGCAATCAAACAACTCTGGCTCTTCTGGGTCGCGCCCTGCGTCGGCGCAGTGATTGGCGGTCTGATCTACCCGCTGATCACCGGCGAAGAGACCAAAGAACCGGCTGCGGTCAAGAAAGCTGCCGCGTAGTTTATTTTACAAAGCAGGAGCAAAGCCCTACGACAAGGCGAGGCAATCGCCGTTGGTCGGCAGACGAAAGCCGCAGGGGCGAGGGTGATGAACTATTAGTTCGCCCTCGCCCCTGCGATTCTCCTTGAACGCGGGAATTTTTTTGTCATTCGCAACTGGCAAAAAAACTCTGCCCATCTCGCGTTTGCTGCGCTCTACTCTCCCAAAGCGCTTAGCATATCCAGAGCCAAAATAGACGATTTCCTGCTCTTGACGCTGTACGTCTGCCTGTACTTCCTGATGAGGATGCGGAGGTAATCATTCCTTAGATCGGTATAAAAGCTGCCCAACCTGATCACTTCATCAATCGCCGACTGAATTAATATGAACACATCCGTAAGGGTTGATTGCTCTTTGATCCCTTCCAGCAGCAGGATCAAGCTGTCGGGATCACCTTCTTGTGCTCGGTAGGCCAATTCCGCCGCTTCCTTATATGTGAGATTGATTTGCTTTCCCTCATCATTGTCTGTATTCATGGAACATCCTCCATTCGTGGTGGATGAGAGAGGCGAGTTTCCGGGCCGCAAGTCTGGGCTTGCCTCTCTGTTGATTGTTTAGGACTGTGAGCCGTCACAATCCCGGCAGCATTCAGGTGGCTAATCTCAGCATTAAAGCGACCTGATGATCTTGATAGACTCCGGCCCGCTTTACGATGCCGAAGCTCAATCAAATAGAAAAAGATTATATGTCAAGATTACATACATAGCAAGGAAATTATGTCACGTTGACCTATATTCGTTAAGGACGGAATCCCCGCAGGATTGAATCAACCGGAGCATAGGATGGCAGTCAAATTACGAATCGAAGAGTTATTAGAGGAGCAAGGCAAAACCTTGTACTGGCTCGCTAAGAAGTCAGGAGTTGACTATCAAGGGCTCTATCGTTTCAAGACAGACAAAGCTCACGGAATCAGGTTTAATGCTCTGGAAGGGATTTGTAAGGCGCTAGATTGCACCCCTGGCGATTTGCTGGTGATAGAGAATGAAAAGCCAAAGCCGAAAAAGAAGAAATCCAGAGGCTGAAAATTATCTAGGGAAGGCTGCGGTTATTGTCCCGATCTCATGTTGATGAGTGATGGTTGAATTAGAGCGTGTTTTAAAATGAGCGCCGCAGGCGCGCAATCTTTATAGAATATCAGCAATGAGTTTCACCAAGCTCCGTAGCCCAATGGCATGAAGTCAAGCGGCTGACCCTCATCCAGCAGAGGGGTGACGCTTATCCAGCCGAGGGCTTCGCTTCAGCCCGATTCATCGGGCTTTCCCGAAGGGCAACTAGGCCAGCCGTTTGACGGCTGGTAGGCGAGGTCGCTTGATTTCTCAGCAGGGCGTTTCAACGTCCTTCCTCCGCATGGCTTTAGCCGCCATGACCCAAATGGCTAAAGCCAGATGGGGGAAGCACGCTGAAGCGCGCTCAGCGAATCCTTCGCGGATGGCCAACCAGCGCTAAAAGCGCTGGCCTAGGTGCCCTGCGGGAAAGGCTGCTTCAGCAGCCTGATTGATCATCGCTTAGCTTGTTGAAGCAGACTGACTGGTTATCGCCTAACTTGCTGAAGCAGCCTGATTGATCATCGCTTAGTTTGTTGAAGCAGCCTGACTGACCATCGCTTAACTTCATGCCATTGCTCCGTCGGGACGAAATATCAGCATTGCGCTCCTACGTGGCTTGAAATCTCAAAACGCGCTCTTAGACAAATCGAAGATGTCTTCAAACTACAGTTTTCGGACGCACGGCTTTTTATTACCAACCTACAAGTTACGCTTTCTTAAAGTTCAAGGGTGCTGCGAATCTTGGCGATGTCACGTTGCGGCGGAGCGCCGAAAAGCTTTTTGTACTCGCGGCTAAAGTACGATGGGTCTTCATAGCCCACACGGAACCCGGCGCTCGCGGCGTCCAAGTCTTCGCCGAGCATCAGACGGCGTGCTTCCTGGAGTCGTATTTGTTTCTGAAATTGCAAAGGGCTCATCGCCGTGACCGACTTGAAGTGATGATGGAAGCCGGAAACGCTCATTCCGAGTTCGCGCGCGATATCATCAATTCTGAGCGGCTGGTCAAAGTTTTCGCGTAGCTGTTCGACTGCCTTAGAAATGCGGCGCGTGTCTCCTCCCGAAGCCAGGAGATGGCTGAGCCGCGCGCCCTGTTCTCCCCTTAAAAGTCGGTAGACAATCTCGCGAATGATGAGCGGCGCAAGAACCTGAATCTCGTCCGGCGTGTCGAGAAGCCTGGCCAATCTGACAACCGCGTCGAGCAGATTGGCGTCAATCGAGCTAACGTCCATCGCCTTGACGCTCGCGTCATCTTTTTTAAGTTCGATGCCGGATTCCATCATGACTGAGGCGGCTAAGGAAGCATCGAGATTTAACCGGAAGCTCAAATAGGGTCGTTCCTTAGATGCTTCTACTACCTGGCTGACGATGGGCAAATCGACCGTAGAGATTAAGTAGTGACCTGGATCGTACCGGAATATTTCCTCGCCTAAAAGCACTTGCTTGCTGCCCTGCGCAATGACGCAAAAGGCAGGCTTGAAGACGGAATGCAGCATCTCCGTCGGTTGAGATGAACGACCGAGGAAAAAGCCGGAAAATACCTCCAATATTCCGTCACCGGGAATGGCTCGCGCCATTCGCTCGATGAGTTCTTCTCTGTTGCTTTGCATCCTTTGCGCCTTGCGTTTCGCTTCTCGATGGTTCATAAAATCATTTTAGACGCTTTATTTCTTATCAACACGCCGCACGCGGAGTTTTTGCAGGATTGTACAATTATTCGCGAGTATCGTCTTACCGCACTATAATTCCAAGCCTTTATAATCAGACTAAAGCAGTAGGACGCAAATAACGGCTACTGACGAAACCAAAGGTTATTTGGAGAAAGTTGAGCTACACCTTTAAAGGAGAAATTATGCAGAAGCGCAAACTTGGAAATAGCAACCTGGAAGTGTCGGCTATCGGATTGGGCTGTATGGGAATGAGCTATGGCTACGGGCCGGCTGGAGACAAGCAGGAGATGATCTCCCTCATTCGCACGGCCATCGAACGCGGCGTCACCTTCTTCGATACCGCTGAAACGTATGGCCCGTTCACGAACGAAGAACTCGTGGGCGAAGCCCTCGCCCCCTTCCGTGACCAGGTGGTGATCGCCACCAAGTTCGGGTTCAAAATTGATCCCACGGTGGAGCGGGGTCTAGCTGGGCTGGATAGTCGGCCAGAGCACATCAGAGAAGTCGCAGAAGCCTCGCTCAAGCGGCTCAAGGTCGAGGCCATCGATCTGTTCTATCAACACCGCGTTGACCCGGAGGTGCCAATCGAGGACGTTGCGGGAGTGGTGAAAGACCTGATTCAGGAAGGCAAGGTCAAACACTTCGGCCTTTCCGAAGCCGGCGTGCAAACGATCCGTCGCGCCCACGCCGTTCAGCCTGTGACGGCACTCCAGAGCGAGTACTCGCTGTGGTGGAGAGAACCTGAAGCGGAAGTGCTGCCGACGCTTGAGGAACTCGGAATTGGCTTCGTTCCATTTAGCCCTCTTGGTAAAGGCTACCTCACGGGAAAGATCGACGAAAATACGACGTTCGACAGTTCCGACTTCCGCAACATCGTCCCTCGCTTTACGCCGGAGGCTCGGAAAGCGAATCAGGCAGTGGTCGATCTGCTCGGCGACATCGCCCGACGGAAGAATGCGACGCCTGCTCAGATCGCGCTCGCCTGGCTGCTTGCCCAAAGGCCATGGATCGTGCCGATCCCAGGCACCACGAAGCTGCATCGCTTGGAGGAAAACATCGAGGCAGTCTCAGTCGAACTCACGCCCGATGATCTGCGCGAAATCGATGATGCGGCCTCCAAGATCACGGTGCAAGGGGCTCGATACCCTGAAAATCTGGGACAGATGACGGGGCGCTGAGCAGACTTCATGGCCAATAAGAGTCAAGATAACAGGCCGGATTAAAGGCCGAATAAAAGGAGCCCGGCTAATTTTGCATATGGGAGCATAAATCTATGTACAACGCGAAGGCTTACTCCGCCGCCAGTAGGGTCGATTAGACAAAATAACCCAAAGGTCTAATAATGTGTGTTAAACAGGAAATATTTCACATCTTTATCGATCTTTGGCAAGTCGAAATCTCGCTGTAATGTCTAATCGAAATAACCTTGAAGAAATTTGCAATCAACCCGCGAGCAGGACGCTACTATGCTATGAAGGGAGAGGAAAGACATTTTCCTCTCCCTTCATTCTTACATCACGGCAAAATCGAACTGCTCCTGATGCAAGTTCGGATCGGCCTCCAGCGTGATGGGCGTGTTGAAGTAGGCTTCGATCTCTTCATAAACGGCGCGCTCGGTCGAACGCAGCGCTTCGGCCACCTGCGGCGATACCCGCAGCATGACATCATTGTTGCCGGCGACCTGCTTCGAGATGGCTTTCGCCTGCTCCAGTATCTCGAAACACATGGTCTGCGAGGATTTGACCATCCCCGCTCCGGTGCAGTAAGGGCAAGGCGAACAGAGCGTTCGTTCAAGCGATTGCTTGACGCGCTTGCGGGTAATCGCCACAAGGCCGAAGTCGTTGATCGATAGAATCTTCGACGGCGCGCGGTCATGCACCAGTTCCTGTTGCAATGCAGCCATGACGCGCTGGCGGTTCTTGCGCTCTTCCATGTCGATGAGGTCGAGGACGATGATGCCGCCCAGGTCGCGCAGGCGTATCTGCCGGACGATCTCCTTCACGGCTTCAAGGTTGGTGCGCGTGATCGTGTCTTCGAGCTTGTCGGATTTGCCGACGAACTTGCCGGTGTTCACATCGATGGCGACCAGCGCTTCTGTCTGATTGATTACAATGTAGCCGCCCGACTTCAGCCAGACGCGCGGGCGCACGGCTTTGTCGACTTCCGGCTGCACCGAATATTTCTCGAAGATCGGTTGATCGCCGGTGTAGAGCTTGACGCGGTTGACGAGCTTGGGCTGCACGCGATGGACAAACTCGACGATGCGCGCATATTCGACTTCGTTATCAATGCGAATCGCCGAAAACTCTTCCGACATCTGATCGCGCAGGATGCGCTGCACCAGATCGAGATCTTGATGCACCGGCGACGGGGCTTTCGAGCGATCAGTTTTCTTGCGAACGTCGGCCCACGTCCGCAGCAGATAGCGCATATCATCCTGCAATTCCTGCTCGGTGTGGCCGGCGCAGGCGGTGCGCGCGATGAAGCCGCCGCTGCCGCCTTCGCGCTCGCGCAAACTGCTGACGATGCGCTTCAAGCGGATGCGCTCCTGATCGCTGGGAATCTTGCGCGATACGCCGACGTGATTGACCGTCGGCATATAAACCAGATAGCGCCCCGGCAGGGCGATATGCGAGGTGATGCGCGCGCCTTTCTTGGCGATGGGTTCTTTGGCAATCTGCACGAGGATCTCCTGGCCTTCGTGCAGCAGTTCGCTGATCGTCGGCGGCCCGCTGCGCTCTGGGCGACGACTGGGCCCGCGCGGCTCGTCGCGTCGCGGATCGGGTCGTTGATCAGTGCGCTGATCGGCTCGGTGATCGGGACGGCGGCTATCACCGCGACGCTCAAAGCGCGGTCGCGGCGCGTCGGGTCGTGCCGTGTCGGGTCGCTGGAGTTCGGATCGTGGCGCTTCTGATCGCTGAGGTTCGAGTCGCTGAGGTTCGGGTCGCGGTGCCTCGTCTATAGACGGCTCCGCAGCATCTGCTTCTGGGTCACCTTCCGGTGCTTCATCGCTCGCGGCAACTGCTGTGGCTGGCGGTGGCGGCGGCCCTTGATGACGGCGGCGACGGCCTCGTCCTCCGCGACGTTGCGAGAACTCACCGCGCGGGCCGCGATCACGGACTTCGGCGTCGCGGTCTTCTTCGCCTGATGCGGTATCGGTCGCTTCGCCGCTATCCGAGCCGGCAGGCTCAGCAGCATCATTCATGCCGACGGCATCCAGGCGGTCGCGCAGCCAGCCGGGCAAAGCCTCGCCAATATGACGAAACGGGGTGACTGCCGCATCTTCCGCTTCTTCATTTTTTGTAGCTTCATTTACAGAAGCATATTCGCCAGGCTCACCGCTTTTCGCGGGCGACGCCGATTCGTCAACGACGCGCTGAAAGCCTGCGTCTTCGACGACCGCAGCGCGAAAGCTGCCGACGCGCCATTCAGGTTCCGGTTGGCGCACGACCGGCGGCGTCGCGTATTCGGACTTGTGAACCCGCTCGATGATCTTCTCCTGCACCATGGCGTCTTTCAACAGATCGCCGGCATCGCCTGCAAGGTCTTCATCGGTGACTCGCTCGAAGCTCTCGTCGACGACAGGGAGGGCTTTGGCGGCAGCTTCGGCGGTAGCGCCGCGCCGCGATTTCTTCGCAGTTGGCTTGCCGCTCGATTTGCGAGCGCTGGCCTTGGGTGAAGCGGCCTGCGGCGCTGCGGCGGTCTGGGCCTCGGCCTTCGCGCCCCTGCGGCGGGACTTCGCTTCAGGCTTCTCGACGGCTTTCTTGCGCGAACGGCGATGCGACTTCCCTTCCTCAGCCTCGGCGGCAGCGGCTTCGGGGGCCGTCTCTTCGACGACCTCAGCGACAGGCGCTGCTTGCATATCGGTTACGGCCTCAGGCGCAGGCTCGCCGGAGGCTTCGCCGCTTGCTTCATAAGGTTCATCGGTAATGCGCTCGATGTAAAACTCTTCAACCTGTGCATCATCCGCTTCGCCGACCGGCGCGGCATGCATGGCGGTGATCTCCTCTTCAGAGGGCGGCGGCGGGATGACTCTCTCATCGGCGATTTCGGCGAGTTGTTCAACCGCATCTTCGATTGACACCTGCATGTCAGCAGGTTCTTCCTCACGACTGGCGCTGGGCGCTGGTTTCGCGACAGCGCCGGGCCGCCGCTGCTCTGGACGGCGCGGGCGTTCTTCGGTACGCGCCGGTTTTTCTGGTTTTTCTAGCTTTTCCGATTTTTCTGGCTTTTCTTCGACCGTGTCGCGGAAATCGATTTCGTCTTCCTCCTCCATAAACTCGGTGAAGTCCGAGACGTAAAGGAAGGCATCGCGCTCAAGGCCGATGTCAACGAAGGCCGACTGCATGCCGGGCAGCACTTTCATCACCCGGCCTTTGTAGAGATTGCCGACGACGCCTTGATTCTCGTCGCGGCGTTCAACATAAAATTCCGTCACCACGCCATCTTCAAGGATGGCGACCTTTTTTTCATGCACGTTCGCGCTAATGATTAATTCTTTGGCCATGGATTCTCCTGGTGGTGGGCCGTGCCGGCAGGTGGGGTAAGCGGCGAAGTGAGAGCTTTCGGTCGTCGCAGAAGCGATGCTAAAAAGACGGTCGCGCGAAATCTGCGGTCGAGCAGTCAGCCGATGCCTGAAATCTTAGGCTCTCGATTGAGTCGCGCCTGGCGAACTCGAAATCGGAGAACTCTCGGAATCAAAACCGTGTCGGCGGGCGGCGTCTTTCATCAAATGAAAGCGGCTCCGCTGGGCTGGCATCTGCGAACCCGACGCGCTCTTTAGCCACTGCGGTCGCTTCGCTTAGCGATGAGCCTGGCGGCCTGCTAGCGCCGCCGAGCGAAGCGCATTTCAAAACTTACCCGTGCTGCTTAGTAGCACAAACCCGAATAGTAACAAGTGACAAATGACTAGTAACGAGTATAGAGCGTGTGATTCTTATCACTCGTCACTGGTCACTGGTCACGCTTTCTCATTGCATGCTCGCAGAGGCGGCGGCGTCGATTTTGCCGGGCGCTCCCGTGAACGCCAGCGCTTCCTGATACAAACGCAAACGCCGCACGCGCGAGCTGATGGAAATCTTTTCTCCCTCCGTTAATTCGTAAATGGCGGCGACGACCTCGACCGGTTTGACGCCGCCGTTGGGCGTCAATTCCGTCTGGATCATCAGACCGCTGGTTGCGGCGTCAAAACGCACCGCCTTCGTGTAACGGCGTACATCAATGCGCTGCCGCTTGTCCTTGCGCACGCGCTCGATGACAAACGATTCGTGCGCCATGAATTCGTCCGCCAGCAATTGATGAAACTGGGCCGCGTCGACGCATTGGAGCGCGGCGCGTCCGGCTTGCAGTCGCGCGACCGCCGATTGAATCTCCGGCAGGTCGAGGACAACTTGCCAATCGGCACGGTTCACCTCTTTAATCAGCGATGGCGAGCCCACGGCCAATCGCTCAAGCCGTTTGAAGAGAAAGCCGGGGGGCAGGCAAGCATTGATGCGTTCAAGAAATTCCGCCTCGTCAAGTTCATCAAACGAATCGAAGTCAATCAACTCATTCTCGCCGACCGTGCCGACGCCGAGCGCCGGGCCGTATTGGATGAGCGGCATCGGATGAAAGCCTTGCGAATAGCCCAGCTTTACTTTCGCACGCCGGAAGGCGCGCGGCAAGGTTCGCGTCATATCCAGGTGCGACAGGTACTTGACCGACTCGCCCTTCTCGAAGGTGGCGCGATAGCGATAGCTGGGGGTCGGGGGTCGGGGGTCAGGGGTCGGGGAAAGCGGCTCAGGATTCTCTTCCGGGGCC
>Ga0307468_100000054_pt1 | contig 45321 bp, 75 predicted proteins | sample atmdna_FD_203085 | JGI IMG/M metagenome (GOLD analysis project Ga0307468, IMG submission 203085) | Hardwood forest soil microbial communities from Morgan-Monroe State Forest, Indiana, United States - atmos_gases AM2C_05 | ecosystem: Environmental > Terrestrial > Soil > Temperate forest > Bulk...
TCCCAGCCGTAGCCGATGGCATGGCCCCTGAGGATAGCCCCGTAAACGGCTTCGCTCATCGGGCTGCGATCCATGATCACGACGTCGTGGGTGTCCAGGGCCTCGATGGCCGGCATGAACATCGGGAGAATGCTTTTCTGCCCTGGCTTCGGGTTGACTGCGTGGATGCAGACAACCTTAGCTCCTACTGCCAGGGCCGCGGCTTCGTACTTGCGAGCGAGAGTTGACTTGCCAGAGCCGTCAGGTCCCTCGAGGACGATAAGTTGCGGCATTTTGTTCTCCTACTTCAGGACGATGATCTCGGTAGCTTCTGCCTCAGGGTGACGACGATTCGCGTGCTTCATGGCATCGTCCATGACCCACTCGCTGTTCCCCCGGGTATTTACCCATTCCATCTTGCAGACGGTACAGGTCACCATGGCCTTGCCGGCCGTCTTCACTGCCGGCTTGGTCATGACTGGCCCATCCGATCTCGGATAGCTTCGGCGGCGTCGCCAATGCCCTTGAGAACTTGGTCGGTGAGCTCTGCGCCCCTGCCGGCCAGACGGTCCTTGATGACTTGCTCCAAGGTCTCTTGGGACGGCACCTTGCGGGCCATCGCCGTTTTGACTCGACTCATTTCACTCTCATTTCTGGTTGGTGTTCATGGTCTACTGATCGTAGGCCTGTTGGTCGGGGAACGCCTAGGAGGGTATTCCCATGAGCTCTGAGCCGGCAAGCGAGTCTCGCCAGGTCTCGAAGCTGAACGGCACCAGGGCGGCACCGCCACAAACTATGCACGTCACAGGGCCTCGCATCGAGTACCTGGTCCCCTTGCCGAAGCAAGCTCCGCAAGGTTGTTCTTCCACGTCGAACTCCCGGACAAAGTCCAGGATCTCGATCGACTTCGCCTCAAGCATTGCGGCGACCGACAGGATCCTGTCCTGGCGAGCCTTCTTGATGGAATTGTTGGCGTTCAGCAGACGAGCCGAGACCAACTGGTTGTATCCAAGGCGGAACAGGTGAAGCCCGTAAGCCTGGAGGATGTCGAAGACCTCCTGGAGGTCGTTCGAGACGGCGATGCCCTCCTTTGCCAGGTAAATAGCATGGAGCCAGAGGGCCTCGATCTCGTCGCTCAGCTCCCACGGGTGCCAGTCAGGACAGCCCTCATGCCGACTCTTACGGTCGGCGTCCTGGAACCCTGGCTGGAACCACTTGTAAGCGGTTCCAACCAGGATTGGCAAGCCGCAAGACTCACACACCTCGTCTGGCAGAGGCCGAGATTTGTCCGGGTAGGTGGCCGCTCGGTAGATGCGTTCACCGTCCGGCGTTTCCTTGGCCAGGATCATCCGAGGAGACCCGTCGGGCCACAGGGCGGGGACCCTCTCGTACCTCTGCCTGGACTTGGCGATGTGAGTGATGCGGTGCATGGCTACTGCCTTCCGGTGAGCCGCTTCATGTTGGTCCAGATGATCAGGACGATGAAGCGGGCGATCTGGATCTTGTTGAAACGCTCGGACATGTCATGTCCTAGCAGGGAGGTTCGAGGTCGAACTCTTCGCCGTCGTCGCCGTGCAGGTCAGCTGCCTGCTCGGGGGCTCCGATGGTCAACTCCAGGTACAGCACGGGGTTGGCGTCCTCAGTCCAGACCGGCTCGACCGTGACCGGCAAGCCGTAGACGGCCATGACGAACAGGGGATCGAACTCCCCTGAGAGGTTGCCGTCCTCAAGCATCGTGCCGACGCCGACCTTGTCACCCGCGAAGCGGATATCGTACTGTACGCCGGCTTCAACGTCTGCTGGGCTAGCCTTCATGGGTTTTCTCCTTGATGTAGGTCCTGCTCGGGGTTGGATGGTTATCCGGAAGGGCACCGGGAGTCGAACCCGGATCTGTCTCTCAGTTCTTAGCGCGCGCGACTGAGCTCTACCGTTGAGCTATGCCCCCCATGTGCCGGCCTGGTGTACGTGTCGGTTGCTTGCCAGGCCGGCGGGTCTTTGGTCCTACTCGGTGTTGCCCGGGTGAGTGCCGGGGACGTGGATGCTGACTTGGACGTAGCTGTCTTCGTTGCCGTGCTGACGGTCGGTGTTGTCCTTACGCTCCAGGAACACCTCGCAGCCGGACTGGATGGCCAGCATCAGGACGGGGTCGATTCCGCCGTCGACTTCCATGTCGGCGTTCAGGGTCAGCAAGCCGGCCGGGAACTCCTCGAAGAAGATGACGTGCTCGACCCCGACTGGGAGGTCACGAAGGTTGGTGTGCTTGACGAGTGCCATGATGGTCTCCTAGATGATTTCTGCATCGATGATGCGGTCGGTGTTTTGGTTGGGTGGTGAAATCGTGCGGTTGTCGGGGGCGTACTCGAAGCCCTCCATGACGGTGTACTCGAACTTCCAGAACGGGGTCAGCTTGAAGCCGAGACGCTCTGAGATCTCCTGGAAGACGCGGGCCTTGCGACCCTCTGCCTTGTAGCGGGCGTCTTCCGGCTGGGCGTTCGAAACGTCGGCTGCGATCCAGAGATACTGCTCCAGACCCTCTTGCCAATCCTTCTGGCTGGAGGCCAACTTCTTGGTCAGCTCGGCGTCGGTGAGCGGCTTGCGGATATGCCACTGGTAGTCGTCATCGACGTCGAGCCCGTCCTTGACGGCTTGGTCCCGGAGGGCCATTGCCGCCAACATGAACTCCTGCGAGCACTTCGAGACGATCTGGGTCGGGTAGACCGAGACGAGATCGTGTCCTGTGAGCTCTGAGGTACTAAGGTCCGAGAAACACATGGGCCCGTGGATTTGCTGGATCTCAAGGCCGAAGTTCGTCGCTCGCTTGGTCTGCATCTTGTTGCTCCTGGTCTGGTTGGTATTCATCAATTATGGCGCTTGGATCGTCGTCCACGGTCAATGCTGCGGTGGGGATTGGCGGGGTGTTGTAGACCTCGCCGGCGGCCAGGTAGTAAGCCTTGGCCGCCTCCAGCTCGGTAATGGCAAGAGTGATCTCAGCCATTTTCAACTCGTTCTCAGCCATGCTCTGAATCGCCTGTCGGAAGTTCTTCCTGGATTGTTCGTGGGCGTTCTGAGCGCTGATCAGGAGCCTGCGCTTGGCCTGGATGCATTCGTCCAGGGCCGCTGCCATGTGCGCCCCTGGCGCGACGTCAGTCATCGTCGTCCTCTTCGTCTTCGTACTCGTCGACGCCGTAGATCGACGCTCGGACCTCCTCCTTGAGGATGACCTTGACGAGCTGGAAGGCCTGTGCATCGGTAAACCCGACGCGGAGGTAGCTCTGATAGTACTCGTTCAGGAACAGGGCCGTGTCGTCGATGGATAGCATCGCCGGCGGTTGAGGCCGCTGACCGCTTGACGGGGTCGGGAACTCGTCCATGACTGGTCTCCTTGCTTGTAGCTGTTGTTGTTCTTATATGGTATAACGTGCGATGGGGGCTGGGAGCCCTTATTTACCGGGGATCCCGTGGGTGCTTCTTGGCTCCGTCCATCAATTCCCACTGTTCCCAGTCAGCCTGGTTGGAGGGGGCGAACTCTGAATCTTTCGGTGGACGCCCCAGGGCGCCGGCGATGCGGAAGCGAGTCCGAACGCCCTTGTCCCGGTTGATGTAGTAGCCACTGACGTTTCCAGGCTGCTTTTCGGGCTTAGCCTCGCTGACCACAATGGTGGTGCCGGCTTCGTGGAAGATCTCAGTGTTCCAGGCGATCAGGAACTCGGTGACCGTACTTGCCACGGTTTCGGAGCCGATGCGGTAGGTCGTAAAGAGCCGACCAAGAGGGGAATACCTTACCGAGGACACAATGAAACCCTTCCACAGGACCTCGTTAGGGTCTGTGATGTTGCCGTCAGCGTCGAGCCAGCCGCCCTTGGGAGGGATAATATCCCCAATGCAAATCTCGTCGACCTTTACCTTTTCACCCCCAATACCCCACAGTTTTTTGTCTCCGTCCGGGCGACGCGGGAACTTGACGAGCTCAAGCGGCTGAAAAGTCCAGGTCGTTTGGTCGGTCTGGATGGTGATGATGCCATCGACACAGTAGATCGATTCGACGACCTGGTAGCTAGTGTACGGGTCCATCGGTTCGAGCCGCATTCCTTGCCGTACTTGCCATGCTTGCTTAGCTGCCATGATGGCGAGCCTCCTTGTGTTGGGGTTAATAGGAACAGTCTACCCTGGTCTGGAAGGCTTGGGAAGCTTTTTTAGTCGGGAGTTCTACAGGGTGTTTTCAACCCACAGTGATACAGGCGAAAAGCAACTCTAGACAGAGTCTCTAGAGATATATACTATTATTTTTTAGATAATGTTCACATGTAGGACTGTTCAGACTAGCTTCTGGGGTCTATAGGTATAAATAAATATTATAAAAAGATAAGAAGAGATAGTAGGACTCCCGGCATCTTCCCTTGGTCTGACTTGGTTCTGAGAGCCAGTTGCTTGGTAGGATGGAGGAACCAATCCACTTCGACTGAAGGACTTCGATTCTGATGAGCGAGCAGAGCTACCTGAATCTGGCAAAGCAGATTCTGAATTACGGTGAGACCCGCACCGACCGAACGGGGACAGGAACGCGTTCCATCTTCGGAGCGCACCTGGAGTGGGACCTCCACGACAAGACCGTCGCCCTGGTGACCACGAAGGAGGTCGCCTGGGACAAGGCCCTCCATGAGCTCTGCTGGATGCTCCGCGGAGACACCTCGCTGGAAGGACTCGGGCCGGCCAGAAACATCTGGGAACCATGGGCTGACGAGCATGGACAGCTAGGGCCGATCTATGGAGCCCAGTGGCGAGGGACGACTTTCGCCTCTTCCCTCGGTGAAGAAGGCGCCGGTGACGGTTCGCTTCGGGTGGATCAGTTGGCGAACGTGATTGACTTGCTTCGTCAGTCGCCTGACACCCGCAAGGCTGTCCTGTCAGCTTGGAGCCCCCGCGATCTCCCGATGATGGCCCTGGAGCCATGCCCAGTGCTGTACCAGTTTTCAAGGCGAGGAGCGACCTACGGTGACCTGGAGCTGAGCGTCTACCAGCGTTCGGCGGACATGTTCCTGGGAGTCCCGTTCGACCTTTTTGAAATGAGCGTCATGGCTCACCTGGTGGCTCGCGAGCTCGGGATACGGGCGACTCGGCTGATCTGGAACGCCGGAGACACCCACATCTACAAGAACCACTTGCCCCAGATGATGGAGCAGGTCGGGCGTCGGATCTCCAAGCACGTTCCGTCTCTGGTCGTCAAGGACCGGGCACCCGCGCTTCTGGACCCCTCGCTGGCTCGCCGGCACCTGGAGATCTGGAACTACGCTTCACTGCCCCGTCTGACCGGAAAGGTAGCTGTCTGATGCTGGAACCAGAGTTCGAGATCAAGGACCACTACGGTGATTCCCTTGCCGTCGCCGCTGACCTCACCAGGAACGAGATCACCTTCACGATCTGCGAAACCTACGACTGCGCTTCTGCCGAGATCGGGGTCGTGGAGCTGGGAGTTCTGGTCGAGCACCTTGCCGGCCTGATAGGAAAGAGGTTAGTATGAGTAGGGTCAAGGTTATCTTCTATATGAAGAGCGGCCACCTGATCAAGGTCATGGCTGATGAAATTCAGACGACCCGGGATGAGGCTTCCGGAAGGCTGATGGAGTTCACCCTGAAAGGGGCTTCCCCTGCGGTGGTAGGTCTCATGTGCGAGAACATCGAGGCGGTCACCTGGACGAGGGTCGGATCCGTTGAGGTGCCGGAATGAGTCAGCACCATATCAGCACCCGCCACATGAAGACCGTGAGGCGGAGGTTCCGAGAGGAGTGCAAGGAGAAGGACGAACCTTGCTGGCTCTGCGGACAGCGGACCATCGACTACGAGACTCAGGGTGAACCTGATTCGTTTAGCCTGGACCACTTCTATCCGGTGAGTACTCACCCCGAGTTCATCACTGACCCGGCTAACTTCAGGGCTAGCCACTCACTGTGCAACACCAAGCGAGGGAACGCTGCCCCGACAGCCGGCCTCGGAACTACGAGTGAAGACTGGGGAATCTAGGATGCTCCGATTGAAGTTCACTAATGCCGGCGACAACAAGTGGCGCTGGATCATTTACACCGAGCAGGAGGGTGTAGTCCTGCTGACCAGCCCGGCGTATGAGACCTTTGCCGCGGCCGAGGAGATGTGCGTCCACTTCTTGATGCACGTCGGCGTGATGCCGGCTCAGTACGCCACGGTCATCACCGGTGCTTTCAAGGAGTGGAAGCAGGAGATGGCTGAGGAAGAAGACCGGGAGAAGCGCCAGCTGCGGCTTCTCATGGAACAGGATGCTGCTGACGCAGAGGATCAGCAGCGGCTATTGGATGGAGGACTCTGATGCATGTCAAGTACGAGGAGACCGAGGATGGCGCGTGGATCTTCAAGATCTACACGGTCGGTCATGGTAAGCCGACCGTGAAGTCGCTGCCTTACAAGACCTTGGAGATGGCATGGATCGGGTACGCTCAGCTGGAGTACGAGATGCGAGAGCTGGAGGATGGGGAGTACGAGCCAGGCTACAGGTACAAGCCACAGCCTGACCGCTTCCCTGAGCCGAGCAAGAAGAAGCGCCGGACTCGGAAGCAGAAGAGGCGGGCCAAGAAGAAGGGTCTGCTGCTTGGTCTGCCTGAGGAGTCGAGGCAGCGGCAGATCCTCAACGCTCGGACCGGCGACAAGAGGCCGTTCTGATGGGCGACCTGCAAAGGGTGCCAGTCACCCTGACCATTCAGATCGACGGACACGGACCTGAAGAGGTCGTGAGCCTGTCAGTAGGCATCAAGAGCGGCAGGCTCATCCACTCGGTGAGCGGGGTCAAAGGCGTCGGAGTCGTGCTGGACGAGACTGACCTCGGGCTGTCGTTGATGATGCTGACGGCGACAGTCGACAAGGTGATCCTGGATCTTCTTCGGAACTCGGGCTGACCGGGAACTGAACGGGAAGGGGGAGGGCGGCACAAATCACGGAGAAGTCCGGGGATGGCCCTTCCCCTGGGCCGGGGGGTTTTCCCTCCCCCGGCTTTTCATCCACCCCTATCTATATAGCCGCGCGCGATTATATCTAAAACTGCAAGGAGTTGTTTTATATGGCATCAGATGAGGTCGCCCTCGAGGGTGATATCGAGTACGGGAACGAGTTCACCGGCAACATGTACGTGCTGGAGACACAGGTCCAGAAATCCATCGGCGAAATGCCCTGGTTGACTGAGGCGGACAACGGGATGATTACCCTTGCCCTGCAGTACGCCAAGCGAATTGACAACGCCCTGAGGATCGCCGACAACCTGCCGGGCGACGCCACGGCGCAGGTCAATGCCACCAAGGCGCTCTACCTCGGGCCGCACCTGGTCAACTGTTTGAAGGAACTGGGAGGAACACCGGGCTCCAGGCTAGAATTGGAAGCGAAGCGCAAGGCTATCGTTGATCCAAAACTAACCAAGGAGGAGGATAAGATTGCCAGTTTCCTCGCCGACAACCTGGTCAAGGTCGCAGCAAGAGCTCGATCTAGCAAGTGAGTTCTTCGAAGACGGCCAGATTCCCGAGCACCTTGGACACATGGAGCCGCGAATCTGGAGCCGTCCGAAGCGCGCGCTGACCCCCGCGACGTCTCTTGGTTACGAAGTTATCAACTTCGCCAAGAGCGTCTTGGGGGTTTTGCTGTTTCCCTGGCAGCAGTGGTTGCTCATCCACGCCCTGGAGCTGAACGAAGACGGGACCTACCGGTTCAAGAAGCTGGTGATCCTGGTCGGCCGGCAGAACGGCAAGACGACCCTGCTCACAATCCTCTCCCTGTGGTGGCTCTTCGTTGATTCCCTGAGGGACACCAACCGAATCCCGCCGTCCGACTTCCTGATCCTCGGCACCGCCCAGGACCTCGACACCGCGACCGAAGCCTGGGACCGGACCCTCAAGTACTGTGACCCCGACCCGGAGAACGAAGCCGGCATTCCAGACTTGATGTCACGTAGCCTGAAACCCCTCAGGGTAAACGGCGGTAGGTCCATCCGACTGAAGAAGGGCCAGAAGTACAAGGTCAAGGCGGCGACTCGCAAGAGCGGCCGCGGCAAGAGCGCCAGCCGAATCATCATGGATGAGCTCCGCGAGCAGCAGACCTTCGAGTCCTGGGCAGCCATCACCAAGACCATGAACGCCATCTGGAACGCCCAGCTCTGGACGATCTCGAACGCAGGCGACGCGAAGAGCGTCGTCCTTGCCCACGTCAGGAACCTCGGGCACGCCGCGGTCAAGGCCTGGGCCGAGCAAGTCGAGACCGAGCAGATGGATATCGCCGAGTGGGAACGCGAGTTTGACGGCACCCTCGGTCTCTTCGAGTGGTCCGCCCTGGAAGACTGCGAGATCAACGACGCCGACCAGATCGCCAGGGCCAACCCGTCACTGGGCTATGTCGTCATGTGGGAAACCATCATGTCCGACATGAAGACCGACCCGCTCTTCGTCTTCCGCACCGAGGTCCTTTGCCAGTGGGTCACTGCTGCCATCGAGACCTACATCACGGAAGAGGAGTGGACCGCGCAGATCGACGTGACCTCCAAGATCGACAAGGAGTCTCCTGTCTACGTCTCGGTGCACGTCTCTGAGAACCGAGGCATGTCCTATATAGCTATCGCAGGCTTCCGCAAGGACGGAAAGAAGCACGTCGAGATCGTCGCCCAGCGCGCCGGCATGCTCTGGGTCCAGGGCGCTATCAAGAAAATGAACGCCAAGCGGCCGATCGCAGAGGTCATTATACAGGCCAAGGGTACTCCTGCCATGGAGTTGATCGAGCCGATCCAGGATCTCGACATCCCGGTCTACACCGTCGGGGGCTCCGAGCTCGGATCCTCGACCGGGCAGTTTCGAGATAAAGTTAGAGACGGTACTGTATGGCACCTGGCTCAACCGATTCTGGACCTGGCAATATCAGGCGGAACCACGAAGCGCCTGGGAGACATGCAGTTCTGGGATTTGGCGGGGTCGCCCATCGACATCGCACCTCTGGTAGCCGCCACCTATGCGGTATTTGGACTCGACCGCAGGCACGAACCTGAACGCAAGTCAGCTTACGATGACGACAGCGAAGACGACGGACAGCAAGAAAACGCAGATTGGTGGAACTAGGATGGCAGAGGGAAAGGTCTCCCGCTTCGTACGGGCCCTTCTGAACGGCGGCAGCACGCAGTTCAAGGGTGAGGCGTATGGCCATGAGGTTACCTACACGATCAACAATGCAGACGGCGGCGCCTTGTTCGCCAACCCTGCCAAGATGACGCCGGCCGCGATGTGGCGGACTCAGCCGCATCTGCGTACCGTCGTCGACTTCCAGGCGCGCCAGATCGGCATGCTTGGCCTTCACCTTTTCGACCGGGTTACCGATGACGAGGTCAAGCGGATCCGAGCCGGCAAGATTTACGACACCATAGCACGGCCTAATCCCGAGCAGACTACCTCGGAATTCGTCGAGGAGCTGGTCTCTGAGTGGGCTCTATATAATGAAACCTATGTCATCGTCCTGCCGAACCTGAGTGGCGGCTACGACCTCCGGGTCCTGCCGGCAGACTGGGTCGAGGCTACCTGGAAGAACTCTTTCCAGGTTGAGTACTACGTCATCACAGGCTTTGACTCCAAGGAGATCAAGGTCAAGCCAGAGCAGATCCTCCACTTCAAGGGCTGGACGGCAGGCGATCCGCAGAAGGGCACCTCTCCTGTAGAGACCCTGCGGTTGATCCTTGCCGAGCAGCACTCGGCCCGCGTCTACCGCGACCAGGTCTGGCGCAAGGGCGGCAGGAACGCCGGCGTCATCAAGCGGCCGGCAGACGCTCCTCCATGGAACAACGCCGCTCGCGCCAAGTTCATGAGGATGTGGACCGCGTTCACCGGCAACACCGGGGAGCGCGCCGGCGAGGACGTCCTGCTGGAAGACGGCATGGAGTACGAGAGCGTCAAGATGACCGCTCGCGACGAGCAGTTCGTCGAAGCCTCTAAGCTGTCCCTGGAAACTGTCTGCCAGGTCTATCACATCAACCCGACCATGGTCGGCATGCTGGACAACGCGAACTACTCCAACGTGCGGGAATTCCGCCGGGGGTTGTACGGGGATACACTGGGCCCGATCATCAAGAAGATCGAGGACCGCTTCAACACGTTCCTCCTGCCGTTGCTCGGCGGAGGTCCTAACATGTTTGTCGAGTTCAACGTCGAGGCCATGCTCAAGGGCTCCTTCGAGGAACAGGCCGGCGTCGTGAACACCGCGACCGGCCGTCCATGGCAGACTGTCGACGAGGCCCGTCACCACTTCAACCTGCCACCGCTGCCAGGAGGCGACAAGCTGGTCATGCCTTTGAACATGATCACAGCAGGCGGGGAAGACGAGTCCGAGGATTCCAAGAGCATGAGCGCTGAAGAGATGCTCCAGCGCGGCAACTACGCTTCCACTCTGATCCGCTCTGGCTTCGACCCGAACGAGTCGATGATCGCCGCTGGCTTGCCGGCCGTCCCGCACCTGGGACTTCTGCCAGTCACCGTCCAGCGCCCGACGGACGGCGGCACCGACGGTGCTGTCGACCAGGAGCTAGTCGACGAGATCACCAAGTCCCCTGTCGAGGTCTTCACGAAGTTCCTGGAACGCCAGGCCAGTGCAGTCCTCTCACGGAAGAAGGCCGGCCGCGAGGACTGGTGGGACGAGGACCGCTGGATGCGCGAGCTCTTCGACGACCTGACCAAGTCCGGCGTCGACCAGCAGAACGCCATGGCCACTTCGGTCATCGCCGTGTCCGAAGCCTTCGCACTGTACAATGAAGGTCGGGAAGACGTCAAGGAATCCCTGGTGAACAACCTCCTCCCTTGGCTCCATCAGAACGAAATAACCACAGGAGAAACCGATGCGTAAGAAGGACGACGCCCCGGGCATGAAGTTCATGACCGTGGAGATCAAGGCGGCTGATGAAGCTGACGGCCTGAAGGTCGGGCAGTTCACTGGGTACGCTTCCGTCTTCGGCAACAAGGACAGCTACGGCGACGTCGTCGTCAAGGGTGCCTTTGCCGAGACCCTCCAGAAGTACGACGCTGGCGGGGCCGGCGTGCCGGTCTACTGGCAGCACCGCATGGATGATCCGATGATGAACATCGGTATCACCCTGGAAGCACGCGAGGACGACCACGGTCTGTTCGTCAAGGTCCAGCTGGACCTCGACAATCCGAACGGCGCCCAGACGCACAAGCTCATCAAGGAGGGCCGTGTGAAGCAGATGTCCTTTGCCTTCACGGTCGTCGAACGCAAGTGGGTCGACACTGAGGAGGACTTCTACCAGGAGCTCACCCAGCTGGACCTACATGAAGTTTCCGTGGTGCCCGTGGGGGCTAACCAGGAAACTGAGCTTCTTGCGGTAAAGTCTATGTTTGTAGGCAGCCCTGAGGAAACGAAGGCTGTCGACCTCCTGCTCAAAGCTATTGGCCTGATCCGCCAGGGCGAAGACTCGGGAGTAGTAGAGCCTGAAGAGGTAGTCCGTGACGAGGAACCGACGGTGACCAAGGTAGTAGCCGAGGAGTCGCTTGAAGTCAAGACGCAGAATGACGATCCCGATGCAGCTCTCGCACTAATCGCGCTGGCGACCGCCGGCGTGAACTTCGATTGAAAGGGAAGCCGAGACCATGGCTAAGACCCTAGAAGAGCAGCGAGCAGAGGTTGCCGAGAAGGCTGCGGCAATTGCTAACGGCGCCAAGGCGTCTGCTCGCTCCCTGACCTCCGAAGAGGTTGGGCAGATCCGTGAATTTGTCGAAGAGATCAAGGGCTTCGACATCCAGCTCAAGAACGCGACCGACGCCGAGAACCTTCTCGCTTCGATCTCCGCTCCTGTCGGCTACCAGAAGAGCGAGTCGGGACTCCTGACTCCTTCCAAGGCAAGCACCATCGGTGCCCACTTCTACGAGTCGGCTAAAGACCAGCTCGCACAGGTCAAGGGCCAGCGCTTCTCGGTCTCCGCACCGGAGTTCGGGTCCAAGGCCGCAACGGACACCCACAACACGAACGACTTCAACGCTCTCCTGCTGCCCCCGCAGTACGACTTCAACATCGTTCGTCAGGTTCAGCGTCGTCTGTTCCTCACCGACTGGCTGGGTGCTGGCACCCTGACCTCCTCGGCGATCACGTACTTCGTTGAAAAGGCTGATGCCTCGATCGAGGGCGCTTTCACCACGGTTGCAGAAGAAGGCCACAAGCCTCAGCTGCACATGCCGGATTACGACCCGGTAACCGAGACCCTCAAGAAGATTGCCGGTTTCATCAAGATCTCTGACGAGATGCTTGAGGACGCGGCCTTCCTGGTCTCCGAGATCGAACAGCGCCTGATGTGGCAGCTGATGCTCTTCGAAGAGAACCAGCTCCTCAATGGTGACGGCCTTGGCACCAACGTCAAGGGCCTGCTCAACCGCGCCGGCCTGCAGACCGAAGTCTCTGCCAACATCACCGACAACTTCGATGCCATCTTCCGCGCTCTGACCAAGGTCGAGACCGGAAGCGACCTGACGGCCGACGGTATCGTCATCAACCCGTCGGATTACCAGAAGCTCCGCCTCGCCAAGGACGGCAATGACCAGTACATTGCCGGCGGCCCGTTCCAGGGTCAGTACGGCGTCGGCGGCATCATGGTCAACCCACCGCTCTGGGGTCGCACCACCATCGTCACCCCGGCAATCGCCGCCGGTACGGTTCTGGTCGGCAACGGCGCCCAGGCATCGACTGTGTACCGCAAGGGCGGTGTCCGCGTTGAAGCAACCAACGCCAACGACACCGACTTCGAATACAACCGGATCACGGTCCGCGCTGAAGAGCGTGTGACCCTGGCAGTCCGCAAGCCGGCTGCCTACGTGAAGGTCACCCTCGACTACGATCCTGCCGTCTAAGGTTCAGGTAGTAGAATGAAAGCCGGGAGAACATAGTTCTCCCGGCTTTCCTCATACTTAGGAGACACAGTGGAAGAGCTTCGGATTTTTGAGTACTTCGTAAACGGGCTGCCTCACACGGCACAGCTGGACGAGCGTCTTGCAAAAGACATGGGTCTCGACTGGGACAAGCACCTTGGTGCTCAGGTTCAAGCTAAGCCAATCCCGGCGCGAGGTAACCCCGCAGAAAAGACCCAGGAGGTTTCGGCTAAGGCCAAGACCCCGCGCAACAAGGCTGTCAAGCCGGAAGACAAGTAGGCCCACCATGGTTGCTCCACCGATTGTTAGCCTGATCTCAGGCAAGGCGCCGAACAGCCCGCAGTTCTGGCTGGACGCGGCTCAGCAGGCTGTTCGAAATTACTGTGGATGGCATGTGGCCCCTGCCATCGATGAGACCCTGACTGTTACCGCCCGGGGTCCTCGCACGCTCTTCTTGCCGACCGGCAAGATCAACGCCATGACCCTGGTCATGAACGACGGGGTTGATGTCACAGCCGACGTCCAGATGGACAAGACCGGATATCTCTATATAGATGGAGGGTGCTGGTCGCTGAAGCTCGGCGGCGTCGTCATCACGATGAACCACGGCTACGCGGCCGACGAAGTATCTGACCTGGCAGGCGTCATCTCAAGGCTGGCTTCCAGGGCTGCAGCCTCGGCATCCAACATCACGGCTCAGCGAGCCGGCGGCATGTCGGTCAACTACGGCACTGTCGATGGACTCCCTGCCGGGACCGGGCTCCTGATCTCAGAGAAGGCCGAGCTAGATAACTACCGAGTGGTGGTGTACTAATGGCCATTGAATTCGCCTACGGCGAGGCAGTCGTCCGGCTCGTCTGGTCGGCCGGCCCGAAGGACAAGTACAACAAGCCGACCGACGTCTACACCGCCGAGACCCTGGACGGCGTCGGCGTCGACGTTCCGGAGCTGGATCCGAACATTCCGCAGGATGATCAGCAGGTCATGGACACCACCCTATTCCTGCCACCAGGCACAGCCACTTCCAAGCGTGATAAATTCGTGGTAAGGGGCGTGACCTACAATGCGGTCACTGACGGCGTAGTCGTCAAGAACGCCTTCACCGGTTCGGTCTTCCCGACGCCGGTCAGAGTGAGGAACGTCAGTGGCTAACCGAGACAAGATCATCTTCAATAAGGATGCTGCCCAGAAACTTCGCAAGGATCCCAGGGTAGCAGCCGATCTTTTGCGTCGCGCCAAGCGAGTAGCTGCTGCAGCTGGCGGCGAAGAGATGGGCTACAAGGTCACTGAGCTGGTCCTCGAAGAGACTCGCTCGGCTGTCTCGGTCATGGCGACCGGCAAGGCCCACTTCGACAACAAGAAGCACCAGTCTCTGCTGCGTGCTCTGAACGCCGGGAGGTAGCCGTGGTTGAGATCATCCAGCCGGTCGACCCTGTGCAGAAGGCGATTGCGTACCTGACGCCGTTCTTCCCAGACGTCGTCTTCGGCCTAGGCGTTCCCTCTGACTGGACTTGGGGCCCATTGCTGATCGTGGTCTCAGACGCAGGCGGCGCCGGCACTCACGACTACATCCTCGATAACGCCTATCTGAGGGTTGAGATTTCCTGCCAGGATGTGGAGCTTTGCTCTGAGACTGCACGGAAAATCCACGGATTGCTCGCAGCCTGGCAATTCGAGGATAGAGCGGTATATTGGGATAGGACGCTCCAGCGTCCTACCTACGCCCTAGACGAGGAGACTGAGGTCCCATCCTACTCGCTGACGGTATCCATGAATTTCCGGATGACACGCGAACAGGTCACGGCCCCGTGAACCTCTATATAAACCACAATCCGAAAGGAACCCGATGAGTACCGGAACCGATGCCATTCTCGTGGGCGCGCCACTCACCGCTACCGGCGGTGTGCTGTTTGCAGACCCCGCAGTGGCTGGCCCCACCAACGCAACCACGGCACTGGACGTGGGCTTCAAAGAAGGCGGCTATGTGGGTGAAGACGGGGTAACCCGTACCACCGATGCCTCCGACGAAAAGATCAAGGCCTGGGGCGGCGACGTCGTCAAGATCGTCCGCACCGAGCACTCGATCACCTACACCTTCCAGTTCATGGAGTCCGCGAACGCGGAAGTCCTGAAGCTGATCCACGGCGAGGACAACGTCATCATTGTCCCGGCAGTTCCCGGCACTTCGTCCGGCACTGTCACCGTGAAGCAGACCTCCAAGCTTCCCCCGCGCAAGCAGTTCGTTCTGGACATGATCGACGCCACCAACACCATCCGCGAGTACATCAAGGATGGCCAGCTCACCAGCTCCGGCGACGTGGTCTTCGTCCACTCCGACGTGATCCGCTACTCCGTCACCATCGAGGCTTTCCCCGATGACGACGGCGTCAAGGCCATTACCTACATGGATGACGGCCTGGGCTAAGCCCGCAAAAACCTCTTGCCCCTGATTGTGTCGGCTCTCAGGGGCAAGAGCTTCACCTTTTCAAGCCGACAAACCAACAAGGAGCCGACATGCCCGTAAGCAAGAAGCGCAAGATCAACCGCAAAGACGGTGGACAGAAGCGCTACGAGATGGTCCAGTTCACTTCCGAACTTTTCGACGAGGGCGAGACCTTCACCTTCCCAGACCAGAAGCACATGAGCCTCAAGCTCATCGCAGCCCTGAACGAAGGCGACGTCGGAGTTCTGATCGCCTGGCTGATGTCAGCCAAGGTTGACCCTGCCGAGATCGACGCGATCGGCGAACTTGAGCAGGGCGAGATCGAAGAATTCATGTCCGCCTGGGGCCGAGGATCGACGATCTCACTCCCAAAATAAACGGCCTGATCCAACTCCACAAAGAGTTCCCGGAGGGCTTCGAGGCCTCGCTCATTGAGCGGGGCCTCCGTTTTCGGGATGTGGGTTCGCGTGATTTTGACTGGTCCGACCTGCATGCAGTCATCATGACCCTGCCCTATGACTCACCCCTGGAGCGCCAGAAGAACGGGAAAGACTGGCACTGGTACGGGCCTTTGACGGACATTCTAGCGGGGATCTACGACAATATTGGGGTAGGTGTTGCCACACAAGCTCAACGGCGGAAGTGGCGTAAGTCTGATCTACCTAAGCCATTGAGACGGCCATGGCAAGTCCAGAAGCACATCGAGAAACTTGGCAAGATTGCGCTGCCTCTGGACCAGGTCCGGGAAAGGCTGGGCTGGAACAAGAAGAGGTGAACAAATGGCTGCTGTCGAACTGGCTACCGGTTATGTGACTCTCGCAGTCGAAACCCGGGGAATCAACTCCCAGGTGGCACAGGCATTCCGTGGCGCCGGCGGTGTAGCAACCACCGCCGGCCGTTCCATGGGTCAGTCCATGGCCCGGTCCTTCAACGCAGCCCGACCAAACATCGACGTTCTCCGTGCTGAATTCGAGAACGCTGAGAAGCGCATCGTTGCCCAGGCAGAAGTCTCCGCTCGTAAGCAGGAGGCCGCCAAGCGCAAGGTTGAGATCGCCCAGGCGAAGCTCAATGAGACTACTACCCGATATGGCGCCGGATCTTCCCAGGCCTTGACAGCGGCTGACCGGTTGGCTGTCTCTGAGCAGAAGCTCACTGCCGAGACCATGGCAGCCCAGAGCGCTCAGAACAAACTTCAGACTGAACTCAACCAGTCAAGGACCGCCCTGGATAACGCCACGGCGGCATCTTCCAATGCCTCCTCGACGTACGCCCGAGGTTGGAAGGGTGTCGGCCAGCGGCTGAAGGGCTACCTGACCAAGGGCGTCAGGAGCGCCGGCCGTGAAGCAGAACAGGCAGCAGCCAAGTCCGGCAAGGAGGGCGGCGGCCGGTTCTCTAGCGCGTTCAAGGGAGCCATTGCCGGCCTAGCAGCCGGCGTCTCGATCCAGGCCATCGGCACCCAGATCGTCAAGTCCATCACGAACGCCGGCAACCTGGAACAGTCGATCGGCGCTATCGACTCCGTGTTCAAGGGCAGCGCCAACCAGATGCACGACTGGGCGAAGAATGCCGCAGTCGACGTAGGCCTGACGCAGAACGAGTTCAACGAGCTCGGCACCCTGATCGGCGCCCAGCTCAAAAACGGCGGCACCGCCATGGACGAGCTCGGTCCGAAGACCAAGGGCTTGATCGGCCTCGGCGCCGATCTCTCATCCATGTTTGGCGGCACCACGAAGGAGGCCGTCGAGGCCCTGTCGTCCGCCCTCAAGGGTGAGATGGATCCTATCGAAAAGTACGGCATCACGATGAATGCCGCGGCTATCGATGCCGAGGGCATGCGTCTTGGGCTGGAGAAGACCGGGAAGTCCTGGAGCACTTCAGCCAAGCAGGCCATCGTCATGTCCCTGGCTACCCAGCAGTCGGCAGATGCACAGGGCAACTTCGCCCGCGAGTCCGATACGTTCGCCCACAAGCAGCAGGTCATGCAGGCCAAGTTCGAGAACTTGACCACGACCATCGGCGGGTTCTTCCTGCCGGTCCTGACCAAGGTCTTCAGCTACGTCGCCGACGTCGCAATCCCCGGCATCTCCACGTTCTTCGGATGGCTCGGCAAGACCGAGGTAGTCAGGGTCCTGGGGGACACCTTCAAGAACCTGGGGAGCTTCGTCCAGACAGACGTCGTCCCTGCCTTTGCCGCGGCCGGAGGCTGGCTGAAGGAGAACAGCGGCCTGATGTCGTTCCTTGGAACGGTCATCGGAACTACGGCCGGCGCGCTGATCGTGGCCAAGATCGCCATGGGCGCTTGGTCCACTGCCGTGAAGATCGCGACAGGCATCCAGGCTGCGTTCAACTTCGTCATGAACGCCAACCCGATCATGAAGGTCGTTGCCCTGATCGGTCTCCTGGTCGGCGCGATTGTTTGGCTATATAAGAATAACGAGACAGCTAAGAAGATCATCGACGCAGCCTGGCAGGGTATCCAGACAGTCGTGAAATTCGCGTGGAACAACATCATCAAGCCGGTCTTCAACGCGATCGTCGGCTTCGTAAAGAACACGCTTGCCCCGATATTCAACTGGCTGTGGAAGAACATCATCTCCCCGGTCTTTACTGGTATTTGGTCCGTCGTCAAAATCTACTGGGCCCTCATCGAGACGATTTTCAAGGGCATCGTCTGGACTGTCAAGAACGTCCTGGCCCCGATCTTCACCTGGCTTTGGAAGAACATCGTGCAGCCGGTATTCGCTGGGCTGTTCGGAACTATTTCCGATGTGTGGAACAAGAAGATCAAGCCTGTCCTGGAGGTCTTCGGCGGGTTCCTGAAGGCGACCGTCGGCCCAGCCCTGAGTAAGGGTGTCGACACCATCAAGAAGATCTGGGAGGGCATCCGCAAGATCGCTGCCGCTCCGATCAACTTCGTGATCGATACCGTCTACAACAACGGTCTGCGCAAGGCGCTGAACCTGGTTCGCAAGGTCGTCGGCGGAGATCCCCTGGATCCACTGCCGACCATCGGCGGTTACGCCAAGGGCGGCAAGGTCAAGGAAAACTGGTACCTTGCTGGCGAAGAAGGCCCAGAGCTGATCCACCGCGGCTCCGAGTCCAACCGCGTCTACACGGCTGCAGAGACTGCCAAGGCGTTCAGCGAGATGGGAAGCGATTCCCCTCTTGCCGAGAAGGCCAAGCAGGCAGCTACTTCCCGCCGCGGCGAGAAGCTCCCGATCGGCGGTTGGCTCGGCGACATCGGCAAGGCACTTGCCAAGCCGATCGACTGGGTCCGTGGCGGTCTGGCCAACGCAGCTGAGAAGCTGATTGGCCCGTTGAAGGACGGGGTCAAGAACATGATCCCAGGCGGGACGGAGTTCGGTAAGACGACCCGGTCCGCCCTCGACAATGCCTTCGCTGCGACCATCAAGTGGATCCGCGGTAAGGACGAGATGCCAGAGACCGCCGGCGGCGGCTCGGGCGGCGACTCGTTCCTGAAGGTGCTCGGAGCTCTGGGCTCGTTCTCGCGTCCTCGCGGAACGATCACCTCTGGCTTCGGGTCTTCCCGTGGTGCTTACCCCCACGCCGGCATTGACTTTGCCCAGCCGATCGGTTCTATCGTCCGTGCGATGTTCAACGGCGTTGTCCGGAAGACCGGATGGAACGCTGTCAGTGGTCGCTCCGGTAAGGGCGAGGTTATCGATCACCCTAACGGGTACTCATCCTACTACGGCCACCTCTCCGGGTGGACCACCAAGGCCGGCGACAAGGTCAAGGCGGGCCAGCCGATCGCGTACTCGGGCAACACCGGTAAGTCGACTGGCCCCCACCTCCACGCCGAGATCTGGAAGAACGGCAACCCGTTCAACTTCATGAGCTGGCTGCACGACGACGGTGGCTACCTCGGCACCGGGAAGTCGGTCCTGGAAAACAAGACCGGTCACCCTGAGCCAGTCCTCACCGCACCCCAGTGGGATACGATGTTTACATTGGCTGACAGTGTTCGGGCAGGCGATTCCGGTGGGGATAACTACTACATCGAGAGCATCATCATCCCGGCTAGCGACATCGCTGAGTTCAAGGACATCACTGAGTTCTTCAACACAGCTAAGCGCACCATGCGGAAGGGCGTAATCAAGTAATGGCCATCACCTGGGGTTCATACGTAAACAACTCCTCCGGTAACGGAATGCGGCTGGGATACGAATTTTCCCAGTCGCCCTCCACCGTGGGCACCGGCACTTCTTCCGTCGTCGTGACCCTGGAAGTCTGGGTGCAGACCAAGGCATCGGTCGTTGACTCGACCAACACCTTCACCATCTCCGGTGACTTCTCCCAGTCCGGTTCCGAGAACATCAACCACAGCGGCGCCGACACGACTCTCCTGCAGACTGAGACCAGGACCGTCTCGACCAGCTACACGTCGACGGTCGTCTCTGACTTTTCCGCGTCACTGACCGGCATCAACGCCATTCCAGGCACCGCTTCTGTCTCCGGTGCCTGGACCACCGCCAAGCGCCCGATCTCCGCCCCGGCTGCGCCATCCAGCATCGGCGTGTCGCGAGGCTCTGATACCAGCCACACGATCACCTGGACGAACAACTCGCCGACTGCGGCTGGTGCTCCGTACCAGAACATCGAGGTCCAGCGCTGGGACAACGTCAGCGATGCCTGGTCGACCATTGCCACGCTAGGCGTCGTGACCTCCTACACGAACACTTCGACGATCGCCAACCGCCAGTACCGCTGGCGGGTCCGTTCCAAGAACACGGCTGGCACTTCGTCCTATGTAACTTCCGGCTACTGGTCGACTACGCCGACGTCTCCCAATACACCTGTGGCTTCCAAGATCTCCAACGATGTCAAGCTAGACTGGACTAACCGAAACACGGTCCAGTCTGGCGGCGTCGAGGTCTGGTGGTCGGCAAACGGCGGGGCCTACACTCTCCTGGCAACCTTGCCTGGGAACCCCAGCCCGATCACCTACACGCACAACAACCCGAACGCCGCCCAGACTCACAGGTATAAGCTGAAGGCTTATGCTGGTGCGACCGACGATGCTCCAACTTTGTACTCGTCGTTCTCCGGGGAATCGAACATCATCCAGCTGCTGACTAACCCAGCAGCTCCTACAAACCTGTCTCCGACGTCTGGAGTCGTCGACGCGGCCACGACGGCAATCACCTTCACCTGGAAGCATAACCAGGTTGATGGCACCGCCCAGACCAAGTACGATTTCCAGTACCGTCTCAATGGTGGCTCCTGGGTTTCTTCAACTGCCACGACCAGCACCCAGTCGAAGACCTTCGCGGCCGGTGCCCTGGCCAACGGCAACCAGCTGGAGTGGCAGGTCCGTACGTACGGCGCCTACGCCACTGCGCCGGCTTATTCCCCGTGGTCCGCTATTGGAACGCTGACCCTGTCTGCCGCGCCTCAGGCCGGCTTGACTTACCCTGACGGTGTCACTGACGTGGCTACTTCCAGGCTCTCGCCAGTATGGACCTACTACGACGAAGAAGGCTCGGCTCAGTCTCAGTTCCGCGTCAAGCTCTACACGGCCGGTGGTGCAGCTCTCCTAGAGGATCGCTCTGGCTCAGGAGCTATCACGACCTACGACCTGACGACTCTCCTGCAGAACGGAGTATCGTACCGGGTCGGTGTATCCGTCCGAGACGGTGTTGGCCTATGGTCTCCTGAGTTCACCCAGGACTTCACTGTCACCTTCGCCCTGCCTCCTGTTCCCCTGGTCGACGTGACCTGGGACCCAGACGGGGCAGCTGTCCAGGTGTCCATCAATAACCCTGTCAACGTCGGTGACCCGGCAGTGACCGACCACAACGAGGTCTGGCGCTCCCTGGACGGTATAACGTACGAGAAGATCGCGGACGACGTTCCGACCAACGGAACTGTGACTGACTACGTGCCGGCTGCAGGCGTCGAGAACCTCTACCTGGTTATCGCCCTGACTTCAATCGGTGCGTCCTCGTCTTCCGCCCCGACGCCATTCACCACCCCGACCACGGCCGGCTGGTTCTGGTTCAACGGCGGGCCGGCATTCTCGCAGCTGGTCAAGCTCTACTACGAGCCGGCTCGCCAGCGCAACTTCAGCAGGGCCAAGACCCTGAACAGTTTCGCTGGCCGGGAATTCCCCGTGGAGACGTCAGGCGAGTCAAGGACCAGGGACTTCGATCTGTCCTTTGCCGTGTTCGGCGAGGATGACTCTACCCTGCAGCAGATCGAGGACCTCGCCGACTTGGCAGCCCCGATCTGCGTGCGGGGCCCGAGCGGAGAACGTCGGTACGTGTCTCTCCAGACCACTGGCTCCTCTAGCTCCGGTGTCTACGAAGCGGTAAGTTTGAAGATGACTGAGGTCTCACCTCCTCAGGTCGAAACGATGCCAGTATAAGGAGCTCCCCATGGATCTGACAGATGACCAGATTCTAGCACTGTCAGAACACCGTGAGGAGTCCTGGCGGTACGATTTGTTGAACCTTCAGGATCAGAAGATCGGGCAGTTGGACGGCGTCACTGGGGCGACGTTCGAGTGGTCGATCTTCACTGACATCCGGACCAGCGGAAGCATGGACTGCGTAGATCCTGATATTGACTGGCTGTCAGTCAGGGTCCAGCCCTGGGCCACGGTAGTCGCCGCCGGCATGGAGCTCTCCTGGCCGGTAGGCGTCTTCATCCCGGCCACCCCGGGGACCCAGTACTCCGGGGCCGGCAAGAGCCAGGCGATCGACCTCTACGACAAGTTGCAGATCCTGGTCGACGACAAGGTCGAGAACACTTATTCGGTCGCAGCCGGCACCGTGGTCACGACCTTTATCAAGACCATGCTCGCCGGCGTCGGCGAGGTTCGCGACGCGATCACCCCATCTGCCGCGACCCTGCGCACCTCCATGGTCTGGGAAGCCGACACGACCAAGCTGAAGATCATCAACGACCTCCTGGCGTCGATCAACTACTTCAGCTTGTGGGTCGACGGATACGGGGTTTTCCAGGGCGCACCCTACGTGGAGCCAGGCAGCCGAGGCATCTCTTGGATCTTCGCCGACGGTGCCCAGTGCATCTACTCGTCGGACTTCTTCCACAACAATGACGGATTCTTGGTGCCTAACAAGGTGAGCCTCATTTCCACATCTGATGGAGAGACAGCAGCTTTGACCGCACAGGCCACGAACGAAAACCCCGAGAGTGATTACAGCTATCAGAAGCGAGGGCGCTGGATCACCACGACGGAGAAGGACATTGAAGCTTCTGACCAGTCGACTTTGAACCTCATGGCCCAGCGCCGGCTGATCGAGCTCAGCGACGTCTCGTCGACCTATGACATCAGCCATGCCCTGATTCCTCTTGATTTGAATGCCGCGGTAAAATTCATACGAAGCACCGAGGGCATCCTTGAGACGGCAGTCATCCAGAAAATGTCGTTTGGCACGGAGGTCGGTGGTCTGGTGAGGACAACTATTAGGGCTGTGGCACTTTGAGCAACTACGATTTTCTCTTGCCGGCGATAGCAGACCCAACCGATACTTTCCGGTTCGGCGTCGTTACCGCTACCAGCCCTTGGCGTGTCCGTCTGGACGGAGATATCGCTGCGATCGACGTAAACCCGATCATCACCTGCGAGATCGGCCAGGGCGACCGGGTCCTCTGCTTGATCCACAACCGCCAGCTAATCGTCACAGGACGGGTCGGATCTTTCACCGCCGCTATAGAGCTCGGCAACACCGAAAACCTGAACGACCTGACTAGTGATGGTACTTGGCACCAGGCCCAGAACGCCGAGTCTTCGACGTCCAGGAACTACCCGCAGGCGCTCGCCGGCATGCTAGAAGTTTTCAACATGACCCACATCGCTGGTGGCACCACGTACATCTACCAGCGCTATACAGTCTACAACGGCACTGAGGTCTGGGTCAGGACCAACTACAACGGCACCTGGAACATCTGGCGCCGGCTGATCGGTTCTACCAGGACAGTCGACTGGACCACTGTCACTGGCTGGGACTCTACTGTTGAGCTATATAACGTCAGTGTTCCGGTCCAGGTCTGCGCGGTCGGCGGCGCGATCTTCCTGTCGGGTGCCATGCGCTGGAAGTCCGGCACCTCAGGAAAGATCGGTAACCTACCCTCGTGGGCCTACCCAGACACTTTCACCATTAAGGCTTGGCGTTGCCAGGGTTCTTCCAACAACGCGTGGGGCCTGGAAATCAATAGCTCTAACGAGCTCCGCTGGGGACGGCACGGACCTGCTGCCGCAACTACTGACGGCTGGCTCCCGTTCTCCGTCTCATGGCCACAGGTGCAATGATGATTGATCTGACAGTACTTACCATGGATGAGCTCAGTGAGCTGGCCACCGCCATTGGCCTGGAGAAGGACAAGAGGATCCTGCTCTCCTCTGCCGAGGGCCAGATCGACAAGATTCTGGTCAGCGTCAAGCAGGCCAGTGGATTCAAGAACGGCGACACCTGGGCCCAGCCGCTCGGCGCCCATGATTCCTATCCTGCCGGGGCTCAGGTCACCTATGCCGGCAAGCGCTGGGAGTCGCTTCTAACTGCCAACGTCTGGGCGCCTGGAGTATCCGGATGGCGGGAGGTTGTCGTGGAAGGCCAGGTCGCTGCATGGGTGCAGCCGACAGGTGCCCATGATGCTTACCCGCTTGGCGCCAAGGTGACTTACAACGGAAGCACCTGGGTGTCTTCCGTGGATGCGAACGTCTGGGCTCCAGGCGTCTACGGCTGGACTAACCTAGTAGGCAAGAAATGAAAAATCTACGCCCCAAAGGGCCCAGGGGCTTGATGCTCCTGGGCTTTGGCATTACCGGGATGACCCTGGGACTGACCTACTTCGTAAGTGGAGACGCTTCCGCTAGGAGCCTGGACTGGCTAACGAACCTCATCCCCATGCAGGTTTTCGCTGCCTGCTGGTTTATTGTTGGATTGTGGATGGCCGTAGCCGCTTTTACTTATCAGCACAAGCTCGCGCTAGCCGCACATTCAGGACTGTGCGTTCTCTGGGGGACAGCTTACGGAGTAGCTGCAGTCATCAAGATGATCCATGGGGAAGAGATGAACGCATTCTTCTTCGTGCCGCTATTCTGGGGGTTGGCTGTGGCATGCGGTGCAGCTGTCCGGATGAACAACCCTATCCGAAATCGCAAGGCACCGACGCCAGGATCCAAGCTCCGTAGGAGTCTGAAGAATGGATAACATCAGCATAGGCTGGAGCATCATCATTGCCGTGATCGCGATCGTCGGATCCATCGTCGCCGCCTGGCTTACTGCCAGGGGGACGAAGTACGCTGCGAAAGCAGGGGCTGATGCCACTGTAGAGATCGGCCTAGGAAATATCGACAACAGCCGCATCGAGATACTGCTCAGGCAGTACGAAGGTCTCGCGGCCGTCTACCAAAAAGACCGAGCCGACGATGCCAAGGAGATTGCCGATCTGAAGATCGACGTCCAGCGTCAGGGGCTGGAGATTCTCGATCTCCGTGGTAAGTTCCCAAAATACCGTGCCGAGATTCGCAGGCTCCGGACCCTGGTCACGTCTCTCGGCGGCAAACCTGGACCCTGGCCTCCGGACTTGGAATAGGCGGTAGGATAGGCTTGAACCCATATGGAAGGAAAACACTGTAATGGCTACCTCACAAAACGGGTGGACAGTCCGACTGAACGGTGACGAGTTCAAGGTCGTGGCGGTACCGCCAATTATCGGAAGTCTCCGGGCAGGAGATGTCGCTACCGTACTCGGGTACGTCCTGGCACAGTTCGATGCCCGCGTAGAAGACGCAGACAAGGGCAAGGATGACTGGGGCGGAAACGTCCGGCCTATCCGAGGCCAGAGCTCGGGCTACTCCAACCACGCCAGCTGGACTGCCATGGACGTCAACGCCATGCTCCACCCCCGTGGTGCCATCAACACGTTCTCCGCTGCTGAGCAGAAGGAGATCCACGAGATTCTCGACGAGGTCGAGGGAACCATCCGCTGGGGTGGGGACTACAACCTCAAGATCGCCAAGCGCGACGACATGCACTTCGAGGTCAACGTCGGGGCTGCTGCCCTTGCCAAGGTCGCAGCCAAGATCAAGGCCGGCACGATCAAGCCTTCCGGTGGTGGCATCAAGCCTCGTCCACCTGAGAAGCCGACCGTGCCCGTCAAGGCTGTCTGGACCGGAATCTCGGTCGAGGATACCAAGCTGGTCCAGCGGTACCTGAAGCAGGTTACCGGGGATTACAAGGGGATCATCGACGGCATCTACGGGCCGATGATGGTCGAGGCTGTCAAGCGCTACCAGCGCCGGCAGAACCAGTACGGCAAGTTCAACCTCAAGGTTGACGGTCACTGGGACTCCAAGGTCCAGGCTCACTACGAGTGGGTCAAGGGATACCAGGACCTGATCAACGACTGGAACGCCTCGCAAAAGCTTGGGGCTCTTCCAGAAGACGGCGACTTCGGCAACCTGTCATGGAAGCACACCAAGGCCGTTCAGTCCGCGAACGGGAAGGCACCCGACGGATTCTACTACAAGGCCGGCGGTCGCATAGCGGATGGCGACCCCGGACCGATCACCCTGAAGATGATCGGCTACAGCAAGCACCCGTAAGGAAAGACCATGAAGATGAAAGAGTACGCGAAAGCCATCGTCGCAGCCATCACGGCCGGCCTGGCAGCCCTTGCCACCGGCCTCGCCGATGGCACGATGTCCCCGGTCGAGTGGGTCCTGGTCGCTTCGGCGGTCGTGGCCGCCGGCGGTGTCGTCTTCGGCGTTCCTAACGCCGACCCAGAGGATGCTCCTGAGCATCTCGCTGAAGGCTAGTCCTGACACATGAAGGCCCTCTCCTTACGGAGGGGGCCTTCTTTTTTCAGCCGAGGACTGTGACCATCGAAGATGTCTGTCCGTTCAGCTGGTGGACCTTGCCGGCCATGTTCCTCACCAGAGCCACAGTGCGCCGGCCGTAGACGACTGGCTCACGGACGATAACGAAAGTTCCGGTCTCATAGGCCCATCCGTTCCAGAAGGTCTTCGTGAACTTCTGGCCCTCTTTGAGGCGGTCAAAGCGCTGTTCCATGGTGGTCTCCCCTAGAAGTCTTCTGGGTGTTCGCCCATAAGGGCGGCCAGGGCGGTCTCGTAGATATCGTCGAGGAAAACGATGCACTCGTTGATGACCTTGTCATAGTGGGTGCTGGCCTCTTCTCCGAAGTACTGAGCCCCGTCCATGGTGACGATATCTCGGATGTCGTCGTCCGGGTGAAAGCCTCCGTCGAAGTTGGCGGCGAGGGCGTCCATTGCCAAGCCGGCCTCAAACTTGCTCTGTGGGATCTTGATGGCTAGCATCTTCTGATCGCGTTCTGAGCGGTTCATGATGGTCTCCTTAGTAGGTTTGTTCCTTGTTGATATCTATATAGTACACTGAAAAGGGCCCCTACAGAGCACTGTAGGAGCCCTTTTCTCAATGGACTTCGCCGGGGATTAGGCGAGGGTCAGGATGCCGTCAGCGCTGGCCATGATGCTGGCCTTGCCGAAGTGGAGCTTCGTGTAAGTCACGGGGTGCTCTTCTTCGATGACGGTGACGACTTCAGTGGCGGTGACTTCCTGCCAGAGTGGGGAACCGTAGTTGACAGTATCGCCGACAACGACATCCTTCACGAAGGAAAGCTGAAGACGGTCGCCGGCAATCATCCGCTGCCAAGCGGAGTCTGACATTGGTACCGGGGTTTCCTGGGCACCCTCGCTGGCAAGGTGGCTGTTCAACAGCGACTGAGCCCCGCGGCGGGTCTTGCGGATGTTCGTCCGGTAGGTTGAGTTCCAGGTGGTGAAGAGAATCACCTGGTAGGTGTTGTTCGGGTGGAGTTCTACGTAGGCGAGGGTGTGGCCGGCGAGGTCGACTGCCATGACCTTTACGTCTCCTTCGAGGGAATTGAAGTAGCTGACTTCTGGACGGTTGTTCATGATGCTCTCCTTGGTTGGTCTGTATCTATATAGTACCCCGTTTCTATATGGAAGGGAACGCGGTACAGTCTTTATTACTAAATAGTTTCCAACCAAGGAGGATGCCGGCATGGCACGCAAGAACGAAGAACTAGACCTTATCGTCCGAGCCGTCAACATCGACTCGGAAGTCTGGGCCAAGGCTCAGGTGAAGGCAAAGCAGGACGGACTGTCGATGTCCGAGCTGATTCGAAATGTTTTGAAAGTTTATGTAGAAACGGGCCCCCAAGACCAGTAGGGCGTGCTACTATATAGATATCAACCAGGAACAAACCCACCAGGAGACTGATTCCAATGAGCACCATCTACGTCATCACCGCCCCCGACGGCGAAGTGACCACCCGCAAGACCAAGGACGGCATGACCCACGCCGTCGTTCGTAAGTTCGCAGGTGAGGACACCTACCAGGTAGCCCTTGCCGGCAGCTTCGAGAAGGCCCAGCGCGAACTCAAGAACCGCGTCGCAGCTGACCACGCTCTGATTCTGGCCTTCGATGAATCATCCCGGGCTTTCAGCTCTGATGACTCCATCGTCTACGAAGCACCAGAGCCGGCCATGCCGGCTGTGCGTGCTGACGTCAACGACGAGGCCGCCATCTGGGAGGCAGCCTTCCAGGCCGGCAAGGACTACGCGCTCAAGTGCGCTTTCCAGGGCGTCGTCGCCCCGCCGGCCAACCCGTACCTTTAACCACCAAATCAAGAAGGAGACCGATCACAGTGGAAAACCAAGAGCCCGTCCCAAGCACCCGCGTCCTCGAAGTATCCGAGGAGGAGCTGACTGTTCAGCAGCTCCGCGAGAACATCCGCGACTTGCCTTCAGCTACCAAGGTCGTCATCAAGCGGCCGGCTGACTCCGTCATTGCCTTCGAGTTCTCCTGGAAGGGCAGGACCCTCAACCAGATCTCACAGACCTGGCCAGACCAGTCCATCCAGGATCTCATCGAACGCTTGGTTGGTGAACTCCTGGAGCACGAATTTTCCGAGGACAAGGGGGTGAAGGAGCTTCTCGTAACCCTGGAGGCCGAGACCCTTCTCCAGCTGATGTCCGAGCTCCAGGTACGCCGGATCGCGGCCACCTGAGATGGATATCACCGAGAACCAGTTTCGTCTGCTGACCAACGACTTCAAGCTCTTCTGCTTATCCAAGGACATGGAAGAGGAGCGCGAAGCCGGCAACCCTGCCAACATCCCTTGGACGGAGTTTTGGCGCGCTGGCTAGTTTTGCCCGCCAGCGGATAGAATAAGGGCAAGAGACCAACTGTCACCTGAAGGGGTGAACGGTCATGGAGTATCAGGTACGTCTACTGTCTGAGGTAGTCGCGGTATTCGGCATTATGGTTTTGACTCTGCCTGTCAATACAATCATTTACGCCAGGCATGAGCTTAGCGGTAAGTATACCGCTGTATTTGACGGCATCTATTCAATAGATGACCTTCCAGAAACCAGTTTCGAAATCATCAAGTAAGGGTGTGTGTCATGCCTAAGGCTTTCGCCATTTCAAAAAGCAATTTCAATTTGGCTTTGCGTACCTTCATCACTGAAGGTGAAGTCTACGTCGAGCAGGCTTGGACTTCACTTGCCGGCACGGATGAATTCGAAGCCATGGAACGAGACGCCGTCGAGGACTTGGTCGTCTCCCTTGCCTTCAGCCTGGTGCTGATGGAGCTGTCTGGGTACTCGCGGAGCTTGTCGGGAGAATACCTGTCGTCCCACCTGGAGGTGGTGGCCAAAGCCGTGAGCATCGCTGACGAGGCCCGTGCTCGCGGGGGAATAAAAAAGTTGATTTAGTTATATAGAATTGCCTCCAGGGGGTGTCGACTGCGCCCTGGAGGTGATACTATATAGATATCAACAAGGAGCAACCTGCTCCACGACTCAAGGAGACCATCATGAGCGTCGTCGAAATCAACGCCAACGAGACCTACACCCTCAAGGGCATCGTCCTCGACCGGTTCGGTGACAGCGTCAACCGCAACCAGACCAAGACCCGCGTGTCCATGGAAATCCCGTCGGACGTCATGGAGACCATGATCGGAGTCCATCCTCCATACACCATGGTTGGTGAGGATCCCGAGAATGACAAGGCCTGGAAGGCCTACAACCGCGCTGAGGTTCGGACCATGAAGGCCGGCCTCCTGGAAGCAAACGCAGCTTTCAACTTCCTGCCGGCTGACGGCTGGGAGCTCACCTTCTCCCGGAAGGCCGGCTGCTCCTGCGGTTGCTCGCCGGCATTCATCCTCAAGACGTCAACCGGTGGTTTCCTCTGGATCGACGGCAAGCGCTACAAGTCCGTCTGGGTAGTCATCAACAAGTAACCATCCTCCTGGAGGGGCCTACGGGCCCCTCCAACAAGTAAGGAGCAAGACCATGAACAACCCTATCCATCCAGCCTGTGGAAAGACCTTCCCCGCCGGCACCCAGGCTGGTCACTGCCCGACCTGCTGCGAGACCTTCATCGGGGGCACGGCCTTTGACATGCACCGAGTGGGCATGCCGGGAACTCCCCAGAGGCACTGTGAGATCCAGCCGTACGAATCAGTCGGCAAGTCCGGCAAGACTGTCTACGGCCACTGGGCCGACGAACTCGGGTACTGGCACTACGGCAAGAAGGCGACAGCCGAGGAGAAGGCCAGGATGAAGTCCTTCTGGAAAGTCCCCGCCTAAGTCCACTCCAAGTCCATGTAGAAAAGAGGCTCCCTAGGGTGGCGGGGAGCCTCTTTTGTTGGTACTATATAGATACCAACCAAGCACAAGGAGTGATCAAAATGGAGACTTACCCCACCACCCGCGAGATCATGGTGGCCGGCGTTATCATCCCCAAGGGGACGATGGTCAAGGCCAGCCTCTCGTTCAACGGAGACAAGGTCGTCATCCTCGTCGAGGGCGTCGGCACCAAGTTCTTCCAGGTTTCCCCGGTCAAGTTCTAAGGAGATAGATTATCATGAGCGAATACATCATCGACGGAAACGTCACCGCCCACATCAGCGACCGTACGGCGAGCAACCAGTTGGTCTCGCACAGCATGGTCGTCACCCTGGCAGGGTCCTTCATGTCGGAGGCCGAGATCGTTGAGAAGACCGAGGAGTTCGTAGACGAGTTCTGTGAGGCCCACAACGTCATCCCGTCGGTTCAGTTCAGCCAGATCTACATGTTCGTCGACAGGACCGTCGTCCACCTCCACTGCTAGTTCACGACAAAGTCCATATAGAAAAAAGCCTCCGAGGGGTGTACAGCACCCCTCGGAGGTGATACTATATAGATATCAACAAGGAACAAAGGGAGATGGAAATCATGAGCGAATACACCAGGACCGACGTCAACGAGATCTTCGCAGGCACGCTGTCCACCACGGTCAAGAAGGCCGGCCTCATCGTCAACGGCCTCCTCACCGACTCGGACTACTTCGTTACCAAGCAGACCTTCTCGTCCGAAGATATCGACTTCCTCCACATGACCCTCCGCTCGGTGGTTGAAGACGAAAGCCGTTGGGTGAAGGACTACAAGGGACTGAAGACCATCAACCTCGCCGGCTACTACATGTAAGACAAAAAAGAAGAGCCTCTCCGAAAGGAGAGGCTCTTCTTTTGCCTGGTCAGGCCCACTGGCGATCCCCGGTATTGACTACCGACAAAGCCACGTTCTCTACCACCTTCCGCGTGGAAGACTCCCGACGAACTTGATACCCTCGGTCAGTAAGCTGCTTGGAGAAGACCGGGAGGGGCTTCGGCCGGATTGCCAGGTCCTTGCACCAGATGGCGTACGCGTGGTAAATCCCCATGATCGATTCCTCCATGCCGTCCTGAGGGCGGAGAGCCTCGTTGAGGAACATCCCCAAGACGTCTTGGTCCTCCTTGTAGTCGGCCACTGCGGCAAGGACAGTCAACGGTTCGTGGATCTTGCCGTCATCGGTGTTCAGGTAATGCCTTGCCCCTTCGACGATCCAGGCAAGGACAGCTTCGGCCTCGGTGGTCTTCATACTGGTCTTGACACGCGGATCCCTCTGGCTCTTAGGAATCGAGTGCGGGAAGGTGATCCGCTTCAGCCGGCGCATGAGGGCGTCGTCAGTAGACATCGGGTCGTGGTTCGTCGCGATCCAAAGCTTGAACTGAGGGAAGAAGTCGAACGCCCTCATGTACAGGTGCCGAGCCGTGGTCCTGTCCCCGGAAGTCACCTGCTTAGTCAGACGGTCGTTGAAGTGGTCACCTTCGTCGATCTCCGCGATGGACACCATCCTGGCCCCCGCCATCCGCGCGAGGTCAGTCTCAGGCACCTGGCCGCGCCGACGCATGAAGACGTGGGACGGAACAGTGATGGAGTAGTCTCCGAGGGCGTGCTCGATAGCCAGCATGTAGGTGCTCTTGCCAGATGAACGAGGACCTGAGATAACGAAGAAGCTCTCGTCATTGGTCAATCCTGTGGCCGTGTAGCCGGCGGCATCCTGCAAGTACGTCAACAGTTCTTCGTCGCCCTGGGTGCTTACCCCAAGGAAATCCTCCCAGAGCTGGCTCCTTGCCGACGGAGAGTATTTGACCCTGGTGTTTTTAGTCACCAGATCATTGCGGGAGTAGGGCCTCAGGGTCCCAGTCCGGAGATCCACGATGCCATTCTCGCAGGCGAGCTCCTCCGGGTTGCTGTCAAAGTCATCCATCTGACGGACGATCTTCGGGCTCTGCTCTACCAGGGCCTGAAGCGCCTTGTTGCCGGCAGCCGACCGGACTCGCGAGTAGCATGCTTCGTATTTGGTCCTCAGGGTCTTGTCCACGTAGGCCATGGTCGAGACCTCCTCCAGCAGGATATCTCCCACTGCCAGGAGGTTGGCCCTCAGCATGTAGTCCTCCATCGGCTGCCAGCCGCGGTCAGACCACATCAGCCAGCCAATAGCCGGCGAGAAGCGGAGGTCGTCACCGAAGGCCTTGATGAACCTGTCGGCGCAGCCCTGCTCGTCCAGCGGGAAGAAGCCCTGCTCGTCGAGAACTTCAGCCGGCTTGGAGTGGTCCTGCTTGAAAGCGGAATCGATGCACTTGGCTGCCTCAGCCCTGGAGAAGTTGGCTGCATCGGCAGCGGCGAAGATGACCGTCTCGATAAACGAACGGCCTTCATCTTTGTCGCCTTCATGCTGGCGACGAAGCCGGCAAGCCAGCTTGAACAGGGTGTCATCCCGCTGGCCCTCTGGCAAGCCGGCAAGGATGGTCGGCAGGTCTGAGAGATCCATGCCTCCTTCTGCCTTGGAGCTTGGCGCCTGGAGCGCATCGTGCAGCTCTACTGAGATAGGTGCTATGGCCCTGGCGTTGGCCTCCCAGCGGTAGGTGCCACCTGAAAGGTGGTTGGACGGCGGCAGGAGAACATAGCCGCCGTTGGCCCGGACGTCGATGCCCGGCATCCACCCGACCTTGTTCTTGTAGTCAGAGTTCGAGGGGCAGGAGTAGTACAGGTGCCGGCCACCACCGCCAGTCAGAACGCGGAGGGTGTCGATAAAGGCGTTCGGGACGTTCCGATCCATTTCCTCTGCCGACTCGAAGCCGCCTGACTTACGGTCGATGTCGATCACGATGACGCCTGAGGCGACACCGGTTGCCAGAGCCCAGTTGGCTCCCGGCCAAGTCTTGTCCCACTGCTTGACGACAGCTGGATCCGTGGTGGCGTCCTTGACACCGTTGACCGTGCGGGGGTGCTTGCCCTGGCTCTTGCAGCCGTCCTTGCCACAGGTGCACTTGCCGTCGATGATTGAGTGGCAGGGGAAAATTGCCCAGCCCTGGGAGACTAGCGCCAGGAGGTTCTCAAGATCTTGGCTCTGCATTGTGACTCCTAAAAAGTGAGTGGGTGGTTAGACGGGTTTGCCCCTCCTTTTCAGAAGGGGCAAACCTCTCGACTCCTGGGGTGTCAGACCCAGTACTTGGACTGCGTGGTGTCGCACTCGATGTAGGCGCCTTCGTTGGAGTAAATCTGCTGGCAGCTTACTCCGACGTCGTCTAGTGCTCGCTTGCACCCAGGGCACTTCCCCTGGATGCCGTCGTAACCGTCTTGCTGGCGCTTGCGGTTCTTGTCGTTCTTCTCCCTGTACTGGTCATAGAGGGTGTCTGGTGTTCCCCCGCCGAGCACGTACAGGTTGATCAGGAAGTGGAGCGCGTCGACGATCTCACCCTGGAAGGCTCGCTCGTTCACATGCCGGCTTGTGGCCCATGGCTTCCACCCTGCCTCATTCAGCGCCTCATGGAGTTCATCCGTGAGGGCCAGGACGTTGTTCTTGATCTGCTGAATCCTGACTTCGGATATCTCCCTGGCCGCCAGGGCCTCCATGTCGAGGCCGTAGGCCTCTCGCTGGAGGCTGACCTGGCGGTCAAAGATATCCTGCAGGCGATCTCCCGCCACTAGAACGGCAGCTTCGGTGCACCCGGATTCGCGACCGGGGCTTCTTCAGCGAGCATCCCCGGGTATTCCCCGGCTGGCTCGGCTGCTGCTGCTGCAGGAGCTGCAGCCGGCGTCGGGATGGAGGGGGTCATCGAGTTGACCGACCCCGTGCCGGCCGAGACGGCCGTCATGCCCTTCACGTTCTCACGGTCTCGTCCCTGCCAGGACGAGTGGTCGATCGTGACGTCGGCGACTGCGCCGACCATCTTGGCTGCCACCTGTTCGGTGGTCGGCTTCGGGTTGCCCTTGAGGTAGGCCTCGCTGATGCCCAGGGCCGCCATGTTCACGAAGAACATGTAGAGGGCCTTCTTGTTGTCGGTGGTCATCGTGATGTTGTTGTAGACGGTCTTGCCGGTCTTGGGGCCGGTGATGACCTCCATGACGACCTTGAACATCAGCTTGCCCGTGCTGGCCTGGGTGGCCTCGGCCTTGATGACCTTCATGCGGTACTTGCCAACCGGCAAGATCTCAAAGGCGTCTGCCGAATCGTCGAGGAGAGATCCCCAGTTTACATCTGCCATGTCGTGCTCCTTTGTCGGTTACTGCTGGTCTTCGGGAAATACTAATGCTAGCATTTCCGGGATGGTTGGGTTGCGTACCGGGTTCGGTAGTCGCCCTTGTACTCGCTCGCCAGCCTCAAACATATCGTGGGGGTTGACGAGCATCTGCCTCTGTGGAGCCAGGACTTTGGTGGGGTCAGTCGGGTCTGTCTCAGCCGCTACGTAGAGATAGCCGATGACGTCCAAGAAGTACGGGAGCTTCACCTGCAAGGCTCCCTGGACGTAAGGACGGTACTTGCCATCCTTCATCTGGGTCATAGCCGTCAAGACCACGACTTCGATCGGGTTGATGGGGTGCTCAGTCAGATCTCGGAAGCCGCGTACGAGCTTGTCCATCTCGTACAGTAGGTCTCCCCAGAGCTGCTGGCTCATCTGGCCTGAGGCCGTCAACTGGTCCCGGCACCTTGACTGGATCTCTGAGACGGAGTCGATGCCCAAGCTCCTGAATGGGTGCTGACCTGAGTTCAGCCACTCATAGGCCTTGCTCATGTCGGCGTACTCGCGGACGATCACCACGCAGGTTTCCCAGAGTCCGTTGTGCTCAGGTGGCGCCTCGGTCTTCGGGTCCCAGAAGACCTTGACTCCTGGCAGGAATCGGTAGGCCATCTCGGCGTCGATCAACAGTCGCGGCGGGAAGGTCGTGTTCGTGATCGTGCTCTTGCCGGCCTTCGACCCACCATGGACGATGAGTGACATGGCCACTCCCTTCCGCCGAGGTGGGCATGCGTCGTAGACCTTCTTGAGCCTGGCCCGAAGTTCCTCTTCGGTTTCCTTAGCCAATTTCTTCCTGCCCTTCTTCTTGGTAACGAGCGTCTGGATCCGAGTGGACCAGGTGCTCTTGCATTGCCAACTCTACATTGGATCCATCGTCGAAGAGCGGGCAAATTGACGTAAACGGGCACTTCCAGGAACAGTCCCGACTCGGCCTCGGCGGTACCACGTACTGCATCGGCTGACCTTCGTCGAGGTCTTTCCGGGCCTGGACGATCCGCTCCACCAGCTTCATAGTGGCAAGGTAGAAATTCTGGATCTCCGCCTTGTTGTGCCGGACTTCTTCCCGCTTGTAGAAGGGCGGCTTTGCTGCTGCCGTGCGGCCGACCTTCCGAAGCATGGTGTACCTCGCGCCGTCCGTGTACTCGTCAGGCTTGATCAAGTACTCCAGCAGGTGGTAGAACTTCATCTGCTCGTTCAGGACCAAAAGAAGCCTGTCGGTGAAGCTCTTTGTGGTCTTCCAGTCGTTGAAGAGAATGGCGCCATCACTCAAACGCTTTACCCTCTGGTCCAGCTTGCCTCGGAGTGACACCCCAGGGAGATCCGGCAGCTGATAGATGAGGACCTCCTCGTTGCTCAGGACCGCATAGCCGGCATCGAGCCCCTCCTCCTCGCGCCAGTCCAGGAACCCGCGGATCATGGCCACTGCTAGGGCCTTCTCCTTGGTCAGTTCCTTCTTGGCATCCTCAGGAAATTCCATCTCCGACAGCTTCTCGAAGTCCTCGTCGTACATCTGGTTGATGAGGTCCATCGGGTCGTTGTCCAGGTCGGAATAGATGATCTCCAGGACCTTGTGGATCTTGGTTCCCAGGGCAAGGGGGCCCCAGAGCGCAGACCGGCGCGGAGCCAGCTCCCGATAGTATTTGATATACCAACGGCGTTCGCAATCCTTGAACTCTTGGATTTGCGAATTGCTAATGAATAGTTCCTTATTGATCTTCGGCATCAACTTCTCCTTTCAAGAGGGCTTCCAGGAATTTCTTGTCTCGCATGACTTCTTCCAGGTTGTCTCCCTTCTTGGCGAGAACCCCGAGCCTGGTCTCATCGATCGTGCCTGGAGTGATCAGATCGACGATGGTAATGCTCTCATGGACCTCAGCCCCGATACGATGGATCCGGTCCTCAGACTGCTTGGACTGGCTCATCTTCCAGGGCCGCTGCATGAAGCACAGGGTGTCGGCCCTGGTCAGCGTCAAGCCTTCAGCCCCGACCCCTGTGATGCAGAGGATCACCCGGACCCTGCCACCCTGGAAGTCGTTGACTGCCTTCTGCCGTTGGTCAGGCGTCTGGCCTCCGACGACTTCAGCCCAGGTGATGTCAGCCTTGTCCAAGGCCGGCTTGGTGATCTCGATCAGCTGGCGACTGGCAGAGAAGACCACAAGAGGCTTTCCGTCCATGTCCTCCAGGAGCTCCAACAGGCCGTTGACCTTGTTGGATGGGTTGGTCATGCGGTAACCGCCCTCGCCGTCCTCCTCCATTGCCGCCGACGCCATCTGATCTAGGCGCATGACCTTTGTCAGGGTGTTGTCGACGACCATATAGGATGCTGGTTTCAGCTCTGCGAGCATGCCCTTCTTCATCTGGTCGTACTGCTTCTTCTGGACAGCAGTCATCTGGATGAAGCGCTTCACGTAGGTCTTGTCAGGCAGGTCCTTCAGGACAGCCTTCTTAGACACCCGCCGAAGGTACGGATCGATGATTGTGAGAAGCTCATCCTTGGTTTCAGGGTTGAGGCCCTTCACGATCATTCCCCCGAAAGGGTTGTAGCCCAGGTCACAGTAGCGGTCGATGTACTTCCCTTTGTTGGAGAAGCTCTCGGGCTGCATGAGGTGAAGAGCTCCCCAGAGATTATCTGGGGCGGACGTCATCGCCGTGCCTGTCAGGCAGTAAGCGAACTCGACTCCCTTGCCTACGGCCCAGATCGCCCTGGTGTGCTTGGTCTTAGGCTCCTGGATCCTGTGAGCCTCGTCGACGATGATCGTCTTCCAGCCCTTCTTATTCAGTTCCTTGGGGCAGACTTCGCACTTGACCTGGGTCCTGGCAGGGTCGTCTACTGTCTTGTCGCAGACGATGCAGGTCTGGAGCTTGATCGAGCCGTACCCGGTGAGCCTGGAGTGGTACCGGACGGTCTCGTAGTTGATGATGTAGACGTCAGCCTCAGCGGCGATGGCTGCTCGACGCTGGGTGATGTTGCCGGCGATCATCGAGACCCTGACCTCGGGGTTCCACTTCTGGAACTCCTGTTCCCAGACCTTGGTCAGGGAGGTCGGCGCGACGATGATCGCTGGGTAAGGCATCTGGCCTGTCTGCTTCAGATATTCCAGGGTGTAGATGGTCTGGGCCGTCTTGCCGGTTCCCATCTCATCACACAGGTAAGAGGTCTTGGTCGTGGCAAGGAATTTCACCCCTGCCTCCTGGAACGGACGAAGGTCGTGTTCCCTCTTGCCCCTAAAGCTGGCGATGATCGGGTCGTCGTTGACGCCCTCGATGCTCATCCTCAGGGCAAGGGCTGGGTCGATGACCGTCTCCCGCAGGTTGACTGCCCAGTCCATCAGCTTGTCGCCGATGATCAGCTGGTTCCCGAAGATTCCCCGGAGTTGGTTGCATGCAGCCCAGGTCAGCGGGGCGATCCAGCCGGCACCGTCAGTAAACCTGGAGCCGACCATCTGCTTGATGCGATCCTTGTCCCGCATCGGGTAGTCGCTGTCAAGGCCAATGAACTCCTTGCCCTTGTAGCTGGTGATCTCAGCGGTAATCATTAGACGTCCACGATCCTTCCGAGGTCGATGAGTTTGTGGGTTGCCATGTAGAGCATCAGATGCCGGCTGGCGTCGTCGGCGTGGCCGGCGAACCCCTTGGTCGAACCCTTGTACCAACCTAGCACCTTGAGCCGGGCGTCAGACCCGAAGTTCTTGGCTTGGCTCGGCTGCTGCATGACCGGAGGGTTCAGGCCGGCTTCTTGGCAGATGTACTCGATAGCGCCGATTAGCCTAAGCGACCAGGTCGACTGTGACTTCTTGGCGGTCTCCATGGTGATGAAGAAATTCTCGCAGATGATGTAGGCCTCAGGGTGTTCTCGGATGAACCTGGCTACAGCCGGCGCAGTCTCCTCGTAGGTGACTTCTGCCGAGCCATGCTCTTCATTGACCCACCAGGCCAGCCCCGTCATTTTTCCGGGGTCTACAGACAGGATCTCCATGCTACTGGTTGGCTCGGCAATCTGAGGCGTTGACCACGTAGGTGTTGACTTCCTTGGTGACCTTCTCGTTGAGCTTGGTCATCTTGTCGGTGGTCGCTGTCAGGCCGGCGCCGTCCCAGGAGGCTGCCTGGTCGATGGCTTCTGCAGCCAGGTCCATTGCCGTTCCGAAGTGGCCGGCGAGAGCTTCCGAGTTGTCCAGGGCGTGCAGGCAGGATGCCGGAGTCTTGAAGACCTCGACGTTCTTGATCTGGACCTGGCCGGGGACTTCCTTGATGACTTCCTTCGGGACCTCGATGGTCTTCTCGACGACGGTCGGCGTGCCGGATCCGATCGCAGCTCCGGTCCCGAGAAGGATGAAGGCTGCTGCCCCGATGCCGATTACCTTTGCTGAGCGGCCGGTGAGTGCCGACTTGAAATTCTTGTCCATGGTGGTCTCCTTGGTGGTGTTGAGTTGGTTTGAAGCTTGTTCTTATATGGTACACTGCTCGGAAGGGGTGCCGGAGCGTGATGCTCGACACCCCCTCCTAGTTCCCGATTAGCAGTAGATCAGCAGGGTGGTGTTCGAGTAGACATAGTGCGTCCAGCCGGCGTGCATGATGGTGTACTTCTTGGTCAAGATGCCAGTGACCTTGTAGGTCACACAGCCGCGAGGGGCGACGAAATTGATCGCATTGAACATGCCGGCACCGTTGGTTCCGGTATTCTGTCCTGGTGCCAACCAGCGGTAGCCCTTCTCGACACGGTACCCCTGGATCCGATTGCCAACCCTGATGTCACCATAGACCCGGACGTTGCCGGTGGATCCGCCGTTGAGGTAGATCTTGTTCGCGGCCGGCAAGGCGTTAGCCGGCCCCGCGAAGATTGCCCCTGAGAAGATGATAGTCAGGGTCAGGGCGATGGTGGCCAGTGCGGCCGTGAAGCGATGCTGCATGTTACTTCTCCTTCTTGTGAAGTTCGGCCGCCAATTCGAGGGCCTTGTTGTATCCGTCCGCGAAGCCTGCGTCGTAGGCGTCGTCGGTGCTCCACCCTCCAGCCGAGGCCGGTGGTGGGACAGCTTCAAATTCCTTGAGGAACTCTGCCAGGGTCTGTGCCATGACTCTCCTTAGTCAACTAGGTCTCCCCACGATTTCGTGGAGTATGCTCCGCCCCAGGTCAGGGGCACTGAGAACCGGCCTTCCGGCTGGTAGTTCAGGGCTTCTTCAATGATCGGCATCCACTCCTCTAGCATCTCGATCGGCATTTCAAGCAGGATCTCGTCATGCACCAGGAGGAGCATGTGAGCTTCTTCCGGCAGCATGGAGTCGATCAGGACGACCTTCTCCTTCAGGATCTCAGCTGCGTGGGACTGGATGACGTAGTTCGTCGCCGTGTAGTCCTTGTCGTCGTCGACTATCATCTTGCGGCCGAGAGGCGTCTTGACGTAGGCGACGCCTTCGATCCGCTTGCGGCTCTTGGCAAGTTGCATGAGCTCCTGCTGGAAGGCCTTGACCTCTGGGTAAAGCCTGTGGAAGTCATATAGGAACGCCGCCATTTCCGGCACCGTGATGCCGGCATTATGGGCAAGGGTCTCCTCACCGCCGCCGTAGATCAGGCCGTAAACAGTGGTCTTCGATGTCCCACGGCGTACGTCCTTCTTGTCGGTGATCGTCTCCCCGTAAACCTGGGAAGCGATCAGGCAGAAGAAGTCCTGCCCAGTCTCCTGGGCGTCGTTGAAGGCCTTGATCATTGCCGGCGAACCAGACAGGTGAGCCATCAAACGGGCTTCGATCTGGTCGGCGTCAAAGGAGACCAGGGCCATTCCGTCGGCAGGGATAACTGCCGACCTCACGGTCGTGTCCTTCTTTGGCAGGGTCTGGAGAGCAGGGTCGGTGATCGACATCCTTGCGGTCCTGGTTCCCATCGTCCAGAAGTTGGCATGCACTCGGTCGTTCTCGTCACGGTCCCTGAGGAATACCTCCAGGTACGTGCCGGTCAACCGCTCGACCTTACGGACGGCCAAGGTCGTCTCGGCGATCGGGTGGTTGACAGACTTCAGCACCTCCTTGTCCATGGACTCGGCCAGCCCCTTGGTCAGCTTCTTCATGTAGGGAATGCCGTTGTCTTTGAAGAACTTCAGCAGCTTCATCGGGGTGACGTGCGGGATACCGTACGTGTCGGCGATCCACTGCCCTGCCTCAGTGATGTAGTCCCGGAACACCTGGATCTTCTCTTCCAGGTAAGCCGGGTCAACGCGAATTCCACGATGTTCCATCTTGGCCACAACCCTGGTGACTCCCATCTCCAGGTCATACAGGGCGACGAGCTTCTCGTCTGCCATGACCTCCTCCAGGAGGTACTCAAGATAGTGGCTGGTCAGGACAGGATCCATTGCCGCGTAGATCCAATAGGCCGGCAGATTGGATGGGACTGTCGCCCAGGTCCACTTCTGCTTGGTCATGGCTTTACTCAGGTCATCCTGGCCAGCTGTCGCCTGTGGGTCGATGACCCTTGCCGCCCCGGTCTTCAGGCCCTTCGGCCTGAGAGGGTTGACCAGGTGGGCAAGGGTCATCGAGTCGTGGGTCTTGTCCCAGGGCCACGAAAATTCCGGCATCTCATGAACGTACTGGCGGGCGTCAAACTTAGAGTTGTGAAGCCCCAAGTCCTCGTCCAGCTCCTCAAAGACCTGGTCGATCAGGCCTCCCCACTTGTCGTAGGGAACGGCCCAGCCATGCTTCTTGTCACCGAACTGCGCGAGCCTGATTCGGTCTGAATCAGGGCGCAGGCCCGTGGTCTCAGTATCGAAGCAGAGGATACCATCCCGAGGCCCACGGATCCAAGCCAAGAACTCGGCGACGTCTTCCATAGTCTCGACGAGGTGGAGGGACACACCATAGTCTTTCAAGTACCCGGATTCACCCCTCTTTTTCATAATTTCCTCTTTCGTCAAGGTAGGCTAGAGCTGCCTTCAGGTTGGATGGGCTGTCTCTAAACAGCCCTAATGCTTGGTTGCAACGACTACACAGGAAACCTCTTATCTCACCTGTGTCGTGGTTATGATCTACGTGCAAAGGCCTGGTCTCATTTGGATTTTTACAAATACCGCATAGATCTCCATGCTCAGCCTTCAGCTTGTCAAATTCTTCAATGGTCAATCCATATAGGTTTGCCACTTGCCTTACCCTGGCGCAGTCCCTGCAGTAGCCAGATCCAGCTTTCACCTGGCTTGCCGTGAAATTGATTTTCAGGATGTGGCTCTGATGGCCTACACACCACATGAACGTTTCACGGCACTTATCGCAAGGACTGCGCCCCATGCCTCGGCTGGGGGTATAAGGTTCTCTACATAAGATGCATGTCTTCATAGAATTCATCATATACCGTAGAGACTACCTTTAGGCCCACATCTCCTCGACCCTGACACCGCACTGCAGAAGGAACTCGGCGCCAACCAGCTTGCGGCCCTCCTCGGTACCGGTAGGAACTATCACCCGCATGATCCCAGAGTTAGCGATCGCCTTGGCGCAGGCCATGCAAGGCAGCTTGGTGATGTACATGGTCCCTCCCTTTCGGCGAGCCTGGTCTGAGTATAGCAGGGCGTTCATCTCGGCATGGTTCGAAGGGCAATCCGTATAGCCTGGATCCTTTGCCATCGGGAGCTTCAGCCGGCGATCGCAAAACATCGCGCAGCTTTGCTCGTCATCCCCCCGGCATGAGTAGCCGGCTGGAGGGCCATTGTAGCCAGTGGCCTGGATCCTGCCGTCGGCTCCGATGATGACCGCGCCGACCTGGATATCGCACTTGGACCTGGTCGCGATCACTTTGGCCACCTCCATCCAGGTCTTGTCTTCTGTCCGTCTCATAGCTTCTGAACCCATCCTTTCCTGACTCCGCAGTCCTCGCAGACGATGCTGTGAATTACAAGGTTACCACTCATCTGGGGCATCGATTCCTCAAACCGGTGAACCCCAGTGAAGCACCTCCACTTTGCCCGAAGTCTATTCATCAAGGGGAGCCACCACCAGCAAGGTGCCTCGCACAGACCCGCCGTGCTGAGTCCACTTGATGAACGGGGAAATGGAGTCGGCGAGGCCGGCCTTGATGGTCTCCTGGACCATTTCCATCTCCGACGGGAAGTCACTGTACAAGCCCTGCGTGTAGCCAAGCTTGACGGTCTTAGCCGGCATGAGTTCGCCGACTTGGATGGTCTCGGCCGCCTGCCTGGCAAGGTTAAGATCTCGCCTTAGGACTTCTGCCTCGTCCTTGAGCCGGCTGTTCTCGGTGAAGAGCGAGAAGTTGTGGTTCTTCAGCTTGTCACGCTGGCTGGTGAAGACCCGCTCGCGCTGGTTCTCGGCGAAGATGAAGACTGGGACTATGACGATCAGGGTCCCGATGATTCCGATCAAAAGTTCTGCTGACATGGCCTAGGCCTCTTTCCTGGTTGATGGGGTGGCGATGAGGACCTTGGTGACCCTCTTAGAGATCCTTTGCCAGTTGTAGGCGAAGATCTCGGCGACCTCGAAGACGGTCACGGTGACTCCGCGCTCGTCTGCGAGCTCCTGTGCCCGGTCTGAAAATTCGGGTAGCTGACCCAAGACCTCAGTCGTTGAGTCGAACAGCTCACCGTTCGGCCCCCGGAAGAATGCCTCCAGGGTGTAGTGAGCCCGCTTGTCGAGGATGAAGACGGTCATGACTGTTCTCCTTCAAATTCAGTAATGGTGACATATAGCTGGAACCGCTCAGGGAGGTCGTCGAGGGTGAGCTTGTTCAGCCCGCCGAAGGTCTGAGATCCCCGGTTGGTCGCATGAGGCGAGCCATCCTTCTTCAGGATCGCCCCGCTGAGCTCAATGCTGAAAGAGCTCTCCTTCTTGACCCCGTTGTTCCATTCCTGGTGGATCACTCGAAGACGGTCAGGGATGAAGACCGAGCCGGCTGCGCGGTATTCAGCCCGCATCCGAACGTTCTGGTGGTCAGCCTCTTCCAGGACGTAGACGGTCTTGCTAGTGGTCATCGTGGTTGACAGCTTCATGACTCTTCTCCTTCTATGTGGCAAAGGCACTTGCAGCCCTTGGTTCCGACCTGGGTCGCGCAGGTGGCATGACCATGGTCGTCAATCCCCGGCCACTGGCAGAAGCCAGACACCGAGAAGAACCCCTCAGACGGGAACGGCTTGGACACCGAGGCCGCTAGCTTGGCCAGGTCCTCGGCTGGCAGGATATCTTCAGCCTTGACCTGCTTCTTGTTCTTGTCCGGAAGCCCCTGGAGGAACTCGCCGACTGCCTTCCAGAACTCTGGCTTGGAAGCATAAGCCTCAGGCGGAAAGGTCTCCAAGAGGTCTCCATCCGAGGACTGAACGACACGATCGTCCTGGAAATCTACGCCCTTGCGGGCTGCCAGCTTCTCGACGGCTCTGCGTGAATATTCCATTGTGGTCTCCTTGCGGTACGATTGGTTTATCACCTCCACTTGGATTGGTCTCCGGAGGTTGGTTGGTAGGTTGAGGCTCCCAGATTCGCTCCTGGGAGCCTCCCTTTTTTACTTGAACTTCAGGGCTTCTTCGTAGTCCAGGGTCAGGTACTTCAGACCCTTCCGGAAGTAGAGCTTGCCAGTTGACTTGCCGGTGCCGCGGTACTCCCACTTCTCCCCGTGGACTGAGATCATGTCGCCCTTCTGAAAACGGTACTGACCGTTCATGACTACCTCCCGATGAAATCTTCTATGTAGGTTTCCAGCATGACGGCTGTCCACCCGCGAGCATAAAGCTCAGCGCGGGACTTGCCGGCACCAGTATGGCCTCTGAGGATGATCTTCAGGAGCTGTTCATCGCTCCGTTCGTTGGCTTCCATGACACTGCCTTTACCACTTGCACTTCTGAGATGCTTCGTCGACGACCAAGATGGCCGTCACAACGTCCAGGGAATACCCCCAGCCGACTCCCAACCGCTGTGCAGCTTCCTGCAGGCGGAGGTGAACGAGAAGCTCCGGCATCTTGACCTCTTTCGCGGTCTGGATGACGAGCTCTGTAACTTTGATGGTGTCCATGATGGTCTCCTAAAGGGCCATTACTGCGGCGATGGTTTCTTCGAGGGTAAGCTCTTGGACGATGACTGCCCCACCCTCCATGGTGGACGTGAGGATCGGAAGGTAACCTCCGCACTCAAGGGTGATGGTGTTCCTACGTCCGTCAGGGCGAACCGTGTTGGACTGGAAGCTGACCAAGTACCGACGAGACCGGGGGGACACCCGGACGATCTTGTAGATCGTCGAGGTGCCTTCGTTCCACTGGCGGACCATGCCGACCTTGAGGTCCTTGACCTCAACGTCGGTGATCGGAGGATACTTGCTCATTACAGTGCCCTCTCAATGCGGTGGAGGTTGAAGGTCTCGTAGCCGGCGGCTTCGATCTCGTCGCGGACACCCTGGTGGGAATCCGTGGTGACTGCGATCTGGCGGATGAGGCCGGTCTCGTTGTCCCGGAAGGTGGCCCAGAATGCTGGCTTGGTGCTCATGGTCTTCGCTCCTTTGAACTGGTTGATATCTATATAGTAGCACGAAAGGGGGCCCATGGGACCCCCTTTGGCGCTATTTCTTATGTGACTTTACCAGGAGCCTGGAGACGAATCCGACGACCGGAAGGACCAGCAAGCCGGCACCGGCTAGCATGATGCTCAGCCAGGCCTGGAAGGCTGCTGACTGGTCGTCGAGTCCAATGAAGTACTCTTCTGCCTCTTCGTCATTCATCGGAGAAGTCCAGGTACTTCCAGCCGTACTCGGACAGGGTCATGATCGCGGCACGGTACTCGTTGACGATTTCCTGGAACTTGTCGATGGGCACGAAGTGCTCACCTTCAGGTCGATTGTAAGCCCGCTCGATCAGCTGCTCGTTCGAGGCGTCCAGAACGATGGCGGTGATCTTTAGGTTCGGGTCGACGTTGAAGTTGATGAACCTGTTCCACATGGCCCATTCCCAGCCGTAGCCGATGGCATGGCCCCTGAGGATAGCCCCGTAAACGGCTTCGCTCATCGGGCTGCGATCCATGATCACGACGTCGTGGGTGTCCAGGGCCTCGATGGCCGGCATGAACATCGGGA
>Ga0307468_100000055_pt1 | contig 43598 bp, 49 predicted proteins | sample atmdna_FD_203085 | JGI IMG/M metagenome (GOLD analysis project Ga0307468, IMG submission 203085) | Hardwood forest soil microbial communities from Morgan-Monroe State Forest, Indiana, United States - atmos_gases AM2C_05 | ecosystem: Environmental > Terrestrial > Soil > Temperate forest > Bulk...
CTGACGGAGGCAGAGCGGGAGCTGGCGAAGGACTGGGGCCCGATCCACCAAGTGGCTGGTTACCGCGTGGCGATGGCGCACCAGCTGCAGGCGATCGGCGCCCTACAGGTTCACCACTACCAAGCCCTGCTCAACGACGACATGGGGCTCGGCAAGACCGCCACCGCGCTGTGGTCCTGGTGGGCCAGCGGGCTACGACGGCTCGCCGTCGTCTGCCCGAAGAGCGTCAAGCTGAACTGGCGTGCCGAAGTCGCTGCGACCATAGAGCCGCCCGAGACGCTGCCGTGCTTCGTGGTCGATGGGACCCCAACTCAGCGCGCTGACACCTTCGCTGCGCTGGCGCATCACCTCGACCAGAAGAAGAACCAGCGTGCCGTCGTCGTCGTGAACTACGACACCTTGAGGCTGTTGCCGATGCCTCAGCAGGCTCTGTTGCGCACCTGGTGCGCGGGACAGGCAGCTGTCCTGGACGAGTCGCACTACATCAAGAGCAAGGATGCAGCGCGGACCAAGGCGGTGTTCGACCTCTTCTCTGGAGCAGCTTTCAGACTGGCGTTGTCAGGCACGCCAGTCAGAAACACGATCGAGGATCTGTTCACGCAGTGCGAGTTTGTCAGGCCAGGAAGCTGGGTGAGTTCTCACGACTTCAACAACCGATACCTGGTGATCGTGCCGACGCAATTCGCTGGTCGCAGACGCCCGGTCAACATCGTGCGCGGAACGAAGAACGTAGCCGAGCTCAACGCGGTGCTCAACACCATGCGCATCGCGAGAAAGAAGGAGGACGTGCTCAATCTCCCGCCGAAGATCCACACCAAGCCGCTGATCGAGCTCGAGGACGCGCACCTAGCCGTCTACAAGGCGATGAAGGACTACGCGGTCATGGAGCTGGCCAAGCTGATGACCAGCGGAGACCCAGAATGCACGTTGTGCGAAGGCAAGGGCGTCGTTGCTGTGAAGTTCGACGACCCGCTGGCTCCGCCAGAGACGACAACGTGCAAGTGCACCAACCGCACCACCACCATCTTCCAGCCCGCAGCACGGTCGACAGTCGAGGCCGCCATGCGCTGCGAGCAGATTGCTCAGGGGTTCCTCGGTGGGATCCCTGAGACCTATCTCTCCAAGCACGCAGCCTACCTCGTCAAGCACGCCGAGAAGGTCGAGGGAGCTCCAGGCGCGCTGATCTTCCCTGAGTCACCGAAGCTAGTCTGGCTGTGCGAGGCGATCGAGGAGATCACCGGCGCCGGCCGACAGGTGGTCGTGTTCAGTCGCTTCAACGTGCCGCTCAAGTGGCTGTTCAAGCAATACGAAGCCGACGCCGTGCTGCTGACCGGCGACGTCGACACGCTCGAGAGACAAGAGTTCCTCGATCACTTCCAGGCCAAGGGCAAGAGCATCATGCTCTGCCAGGTGAAGCTTGCGGAGGGATTCAACCTCACGTCCGCGAGCGACGTGTTGTTCCTTGGACGCGATTGGTCACCCGCGATCAACGCTCAGGCTGAAGCGCGGTGCCATCGCATCGGCTCGAAAGGCACGGTCAACGTGCAGATCCCGATCGTGCAGAACACGATCGAGAAGATGATCGACAAGGCGCTGTCGGCCAAGGATGCAGACGCGCAACAGGCTCTGAGGAACGTGACTGTGCAACAATTGGTGGAGGCGTTGTGATCCAACCCGACGTCATCCAGGCGGCAGCGCGTCGACTCGCCGGCAAGATGGTCGCCGATCAAGCTGCCAAGCTGATGATGACGATCACCAACCTGGACGCCGGCAAGACAACCGATGCGACCGCCCTGGTGATCGTGGCCCGCGACACTGCGATCGGCAAGCTACTCAAGTTCATCGACGACAGCAGCAAAGGCTTCATTTCGGAGATCATTCCACCATGAGAGTCAACGTCTACGCGGAAGAGATGACCCAGCGCGTCGAGATCATCGACAAGGAGATCGACGGCACCAAGTTCACCGGCTTGCGGTTCTACCTCGAGCTGCCGGTCACACAGATGACCAGGCAAGGACCAGTGCAGGTGAGTGGTCCGTTCATGCACCACGCTGGCGACGACGACAGCAGCGCGGTGACCTTCTGGGGCAAGCAAGACCTGCGTCGCGTGCTGAAGAAGGCACTCAAGCTGCTGGACGAGCACTACGGCGAACCGATGGAAGTCGATCCAGGCCAGCTGGAGAGACCATGACCACCGCGCTCCTCGTCAGCCTCTCGCTGTTCGTCCTGATCTTCGCGATTCGGATCTGGCACATGAGCGGTGTCATGGACGAGCTCGAGCTGAGGATCCTGAAGCTCGAGCAGGCTCGGAAGCTTGACGAGCAGTTCCTGACTGACCACACACACTCAATCAGCGACCTTGACCCATGACCTACACACTCGTTGAAGTCGGACTCTCTCGGTTCAACTGCGAAGCCTGTGGCGTCACCTTCGCGATCCCGACCAGCTACTACGATCGCTGGAGAGAAGGCGATGTCGAGCGGTGCCGGCTGGTCTACTGCCCGTGCTGCGGCCACAAGTGGCACTGTGGAGAGTCGACGATCGGAAGCGCAAGCAGCTTGAGGTGCGCAAGGGTCTGCTGACGAGGATGAAGAACCGCGTCGGCAACGGTGTCTGTCCATGCTGCAACCGACACTTCAAGAACCTGCAGGGGCACATGAAGACCAAGCACCCGGAGTTCAAGGACAGCGAGTCGTGAACCGGCCATGCCCCTACTGCGGAGCTCCAAACGACTGCGACACCTACCTTGGAGCAGAGACCTACAAGCCAACAGAAGGCGATGTGTCGCTCTGCTTCTCGTGCGGCGAGCTGTGCGTCTTCGGGCCAAACGCGGAGAGCGTGTTGAAGCCAACGGAGGAGCAGCGGCAGAGGCTGATGGACAATCCGCGCATGCGTCAGCGGATCTTCCAAGCGCAAATGGCCATCCCGAAGTTCAACCAGAAGGTGCGTCGTGAGCCGAAGCGTTGTTGAGAACCTCGAGAACTTCTTCCGACCGAAGGAGACCAAGGAGCCGAGGATCGAGAAGCCGGTCTTTGACAAGCCGGTCTTCGGCGCCGTGCCAGAGCAACTGTGGAGAGACCTGATCCATGCCTTCGAGCCAACTATGAAGCCCAACCCACACGATCCCTACCACGTCATCCTCGAGCTGATCAAAGACCTGCACAGCACCAACCTCACCAGGCAGAAGGAGATCCTCGAGCTGCGTGACCAGAACCGGAAGCTGATGAGCGACAGCGCCGGCTACGAAGAGTCGAAGAAGCTCCGGCTAGAGATCCTCAAGTGGATCCGCAACTGGCGCGACTCGAAGCCAGTGAAGAAGAGCGAGTGGGTCGCATTGATCAATCAGATCTACGACGCGCTCGACAACCAATGAGCGCCGTCAACAAGGCTGTTGCTGCAGAGCGTGGTCGCTGCCTGTGGATCCTGGACACGATCGCCGACGACCTGAAGAAGCAAGTGGGCCGGAAGATCTTGGTCGAGTCCGAGATCCACTTGGTCAAGGTGAAGCTGGCGATCGCGACCGCATTGGTCAGCAAAGCCAAGCGACTGATCGTCAGCGGTGTGCAGCCAAAGAAGGACCAATCGGTCGAAGAGATCGTGAAGGAGGCTGCCGACGAGCCTCGAACCGAAGGGAGCGATGGCTACTAGCGGAGCAGACGAATGGCGCCAAAGAAGTCAGCCAGTGAGACGCATGCCTCGTCCCGCTCCAGAGCGAAGGGGCGGTTTACCACAGCCAAAGAAGTTCCAGTCACAAGACTTCCGCAAGCAAAAGCTCGGAGGCCGGATGTCGCTGCCGCTCGATCCAAAGAGTCCGCAGTTCATTCTCGCTTACATGCTGACAAGCAACTGAGCGGGTCGATGGTCTTCAAGGTGCAAGTGTCGGTCGGCCCAGACAAGAGCCAGACGCTCGCCTACAACGAGACCGAAGAGCACGTGCTGCAGATCCCGACCCCGACCGCCCTCCTCCGACTGCTCAACGGCCGACCGAAGGCGTTCTTCATCGGCCGAGTGGTCAACAAGGTGCTGCACCTCGAGTCCATGCTGCCGGACGAAGAGGCGGAGCTGATCACGTGGTAGAACAGATCACGCTTCGCCAAGCGGCTGAGGAATGGATCAGGGACCATCCCGTCGCCATGGGCCTGTTCAGGCGGTTTGCTCTCGAGGCTTTCGCGAGCAAGCGACGGTTTGGCATTGGGGCATTGGCTGAGCGAGTTCGATGGGAATACACGATCGACGTGAAGCTCGACCCTGACGACTTCAAGATCAACAACAACTGGCGAGCCTACATTGCTCGCACACTCATTCGAGAGAACGAGGGGCTAAACGATCTGATCGAGTGTCGAGTCACCAAGGCGGCCAACAGGCCATACAGAGCTCCACGAGTTGATCCGGTTGTGAACCCGCTCGACGAAGGATGGGTGTTGTGATCAAGCGTGACCCTGTTCCACCTGACTGGCCGCTCCCATGGGGCACGCACAAGGACGTCGCGATCAAGGACGTGCCGGTCAGCTACCTGGTCTGGCTGCGCGCACAGTTCTGGATCAGCGACTACCCAGCGATCTATGCCTACCTGCAGACGAGGAAGGCCGAGCTTGATGCCGCAGCTGCAGCCGAGAGTCCTGTCGCCAACGCGACGGCGACGTTCTCCAGCTACGAAGACTACTTGAGGGTCCGTGGCCGATGAGCGACTGCATTCAATGGTGGGGTTCGTTTCACAGCAACGGCCAAGGGCAAGCTTGGGAACGGCTGACTCGACGCAAGATCACCGCGCACAGGCTGGCGTGGCTCGAGTGCTTCGGCGAGATCCCGGCCGGCATGTGCGTCATCCACCGCTGCTCCAACACAGGCTGCGTGAACCCGGAGCACCTCATGCTCGGCACGCACGCCGAGAACACGCACCAGATGGTCGCTCGCGGCCGCTGCAAGCGAAGCGGGCAAGCAGCGAAGGCACTGACCGCTGAGACGGCCTTCCAGGTCCGTCGGCTCTACCACGACGGCTGGTCGATCAGGGACCTGTCCGAAGGATTCGGTCTCCACCCTGGCCGCGTCTGGCGCATCGTCAACAACAAGACTTGGAAGCATGCCTCATCCAAAGCCACCTGATCCGCTCGAGCACTTCAACGAGTGGGTCCACACCAACAACTGGCAGAACGAGACACAGCGATGGCTGTGCGCGTTCTACGCCAAGACTTTCCCCGGTCGAGTAGTTCCCCTTCTTGCATTCCTACTGGAGCAACATGGCAAGCAACAAATTGAAGGTGACGATCAGTCACGACGGTTACACGACGATTGCGGAGTCAAGCAACCTTCGCACGGTCCAGAAGTGCCTTTCCCTGATCGCCGAAGACGCTCTGGTGAACCCACCCAGCGCCGAGGCCGTAGCACTGGAGGCCGCTGAGGCCACGATCTCAGAGCTGCGGCAGGCGAAATACGACCTCCAGAGCAAGCTCGCGACCCTCGAGAAGCGCGTCTTCGCCAAGCTCGACGAGAAGCCTGCGGAGACCCAAGCCGCATGAGCCACCTCGACAAGGCGCAAGCCTACTTCACCGCGCGCCGCCTGATGGACGACGCGAAGGAAGCTCACACCAAAGCCTACGACACATGCAAGCGGGCCGAGCGCGAGCTCGTGGACTCCATGCTCGAGGAAGGCGTGAAGAGCTTCAAGCTGGACGAGCAGCTCGCCGTCTCGCTACGCAAGAACTTCTCCGTCAGCTGCACCCAAGAGAACGAGAGCCAGGTCCGCGACTGGCTGGCGGAGGTGCACGGTGACGTGACCAAGTTCGAGAAGCTCGTGCTCTACAAGCCGTTCGTCGTTGCCTGGCTCAAGGAGTTCGTTGAGAAGGGAGCGATGGATCTATACACCATCCCCGAGTTCCTGAACTTCAGCATGTCGCCTGGCGTGCAGGTGAGGGGATGGAAGGGAAGCAGCGAAGAGTGAGAGAGAACAGAGAGAAGAGAACCATGACCCAAGAAAACCAGATCACACCGTGGAAGCCGGCAGCCTTCGCAGGCTCCGACCTCCTTCCCGTCTCCGCCTCTGCACCACGAGACCGCAGCCAGCTGGTCGGTCGAGAGAACGTCGAAGAGAGCGACCTGATCCTGCCGACACTCCGACTACTGCAGGGCCAGAGCCCGGCGGTCACCGAGGGCGTGGCAGGAGCTCGCCCAGGCGTGTTCATGCACAGCACCAGCCAGATGCTCTTCGAGCCGCCGATCCGCGTGCTGGTGATCGCGCACACCAAGAGCAACGCACTGTTCCCGAACGCGAACGACCCGCGCAGTGCCGGCATGGAGCGGTGCGTCAGCCGCGACGCCATCGAAGGCACCGTCTACGGTCTTTGCGAGGAGTGCAAGAAGTGCACGGAGTGGGACGGCAGGAAGCCGCCGATCGGCGCGCAGTCACACAACCTGGTGGTGATGACCGAGCACGGCCCTGCCATTCTGCGCTTCTCTCGGACCAGCTTCCAAGACGCCAAGGCGTTCATCACCACCTGGATGATGAGCGACAAGAACCTGTGGGCACATCCGGTGGTGGTGCGCGTGAAGAAGGAACCCAAGCTGCTGCCGAGCGGTCAGCAGACGACGTTCTGCACCGCGGCACCGAGCTGGATCCAGACCGAGGTGACTCCGCCGGATGTGCAGGCAATGGCGCTGGCGTGGCACCAGAAGATCATGGCCGCGCACGGCAGCGGCAAGCTCAGCGGCGACGACGACACCGACAAGAGCAACGTTCCTTTCTAGTTGCATCGAGCAACGCTCCAGGAAAGATGAGAGGCCCGTCGCGCGATGAACGCGGCGGGCCTCTCTGTTTCGGAGGACTCCATGCAGCAGGGCAGTTTCGGACTCGTTCGTCAAGCCTACGCAGCCAGTGCACTCGGAAGTCTCAAGAAGATGGGCATCGAGGTCAAGTCAGAATCGCCGAAGGGCGACTGGCTGCAGGTCGCGTGTCCCATCTGCCCTGACAAGTCCGGCTCAGCTTCGATCAGCATCAAGAGTGGTTGGCTAACTTGCCACCAATGCGGGACCAAGGGCGATCTCTTCGTGTGGTGGGGAACGAAGGCACAGACCTCACCGACGAAGCCGTTCGAAGCGTGCAAGTCTCTTGCAGACGTGCTTGGCGTGACGCTCCCCATCCGCAAGGGCAGGAAGGGCACGAAGACGTGGCCCAAGGAGATGAGCCTCGAGTTGATGGACGAGTGCACGCGCTCGCTCCTCGAGGACGAAGACAACGAGGGGCTGCGCACGTTCCTGAAGAACCGCTGTGGCCACTTCAACCCGTCGCTGATCGAGCGCCTTCACATCGGCGCGGTGAACGGCGAGCTGATCTTCACGCAGTTCTGGCCTGACGGAAGGCTGAGGCCGCGATACCGGCGCTACAACCCGTCCGGCGGCGATCGCAAGTGGTCGTGGAGCTCGGCCGTGGCGGGCTCAGGCGGCGCCCCGCTCGGCTTCTGGCCGGTCCTGGAGCCGATCAAGGAAGGGCAGCTGATCTGGCTCTGCGAAGGGGAGTGGGACGTCCTGGCCGCCCTGGAGGCGCTGGACTTCGAAGCCAAAGGGATCATGGTCGTCACCTGGACGGGCGGCGCCGGCTCGCCGATCCCGCCCCACTCGATCCCGGAGGCGTGGCGCGGGCACACCGTCGAGATCTGCTACGACAACGACACCTTCCAGGGCCCCGGCGAGGAGAGCATCGCGCCGGACGAGAAGAAGCGCATCGAGATGCTGCGCCGCAGGAAAAACCTGATCGATGGCGTCGGCGACTCGTTCGCTGCGAACCGCTGTCCGGTGTTCCTGCGCGCCATCCCGATCAACCCGCTGGAGAAGTGGGGAGCCGACCTCCGCGACTGGGTGAACGCCGGCAACCGCGACCTCGCGATGATCCCGCAGTTCACGCTCGAGGCGTCGCGGCGCAGCACACCGAAGGCCGTGCAGATCCACTACGGCGACGTCTTCGATCGCCTGCACACCGACATCAAGATGCGCTGCCAGGTCGGCGCCGTGAACACCGACGTCCTGCTGATCCCCAAGGTCTCCATCCTCGAGTGCGACATGGGGACCAAGACGATCTGCGGTCAGTGCAAGGGACCGATCGTTGCACCAGGCGGCGTGCTCGACTGGTCAGGGCGACAAGAACAACTCGCCCAGGCGATGATTCAAAGAGACCCGCAGGCGTGGATCATCGAGAACGTGGTGGGGAAACCACGGGCCTGCACACCTTGCAGAGTGAAGACGCAGGAAGGGACGACAGGGGCAGCGTGGGTTGCGCAGGCGAAGGAAGGAGAGGACGAGCAGCGGATGATCGAGGTGCTGTCGATCGAGCAGCCGCCTCTCTCTGGCGAGATGGAGATCACTGGCCGCGTCTACCCGACCGCCAAGTCCGCCATGGTGTGGTGCACCAACCTCGCTCCACTCGACAAGCAGGTGATCGACCTCGGGCCGCTGAAGTTCGATCTGCTGGATCTGGTGCCGCACAACACCAACGACACCGAGGCGATCGACGACTACCTGGCCAACCGCTACCTGGACGTCAGCAACCACGTCACCCACGTCTTCGGCCGGCAATCGATCCACACCACGCTCGAGCTCGTGGCCCACTCTGCACTGTGGCTGCACGTCGATGGGACCAAACGGAGGGGCTGGCTCGACACGGCGATCATCGGTGCAACCAGGTCAGGCAAGAGCGTCGCAGCCAGGAACTACCTCGGCCACCTCGGGCTGGGCCAGCACTTCACGATGATGGGAAACTTCAGCCGCGCCGGCTTCACCATCGGTTCCGCCAGCGTCGCCGGTCAGCAGAAGATGAAGCCAGGTCTGCTGCCGAGGAACCACGGCAAGATGCTGATCCTGGACGAAGCGCACTTGATGCTCAGCGACGACGGCAAGGACGTGCCGATCTTCCCGATGCTGCAGGCAGCGAGAGATGTCGGCCGCGTGGAAGGCACCAAGATCTACGGCTCACAGAGTCTGCCGGCCGCGGTCAGGCTTGTTGCCATCTGCAACTGGCTGCAGGGCGGGAAGCGGTCCTTCGCCTACCCGTGCGAGCATCTGCTGCATCTCTATGGATCGCCAGAGTCGCTGAGTCGCCTCGACTTCGCCGTAGGTGTCGACGAGCTCGAGGAAGCTGTAGGCCCGCAGAACGTAGAGAACCGTTGGACCCTCGACTTCATGCGTGCCATGGTCATTCGGGCATGGAACATGGAGCCGGACCAGATCCTCTTTGTCGATGAGGCTGTCGCTCTCGCCAAGCACGTCGTCGGTGAAGAGTGGTCCTCGAAATACAGCGAAGAGCTCCCCCTCTACACGCAGAAAGAAAAGCTGCTGTCGGTGCTCAGGATCTCGGTAGCGATCGCAAACCTCACATTGAGCCATTCGAACAATGATCTCTCGACCTGCCGCGTTCGCAAGGTGCACGTCGAGTGGGCGATCAAGTGGCTCGAGCACACCTGGGAGGAGCTCGGCTACACACGATTCTCGGCCAGCAACCTGAGTTCGCAGAGTGTGCTGGATCCGTTCGGCGTCGAGTTCGCGATCGGCGCCAACCTGCAGCTGGACGATCCGATCCAGGCCCGCAACGTGCTGAGCAAGCTGTTCGGTGCAGTGAGCAAGGAGGAGCTCCGATCGATCGTCGGCATGGACTACAGCGCCTTCGAGAAGTGGTTGATGACGCTGATGAGGAAAGGCGTCTTCGAGATCAACCGCACCGGAGGTCGCGGCTTCTTCGTTCAGCTGCGCCTGACCACCGGCGGCTTCAAGGTGGTGAAGGGCGCGATGCTGCTGGCCGAGGACTTCCCCGAGCTGTGGCCACCTCGGGTCCAGAAGGTCCGCACCTGGTTCTCCGCCAGGACAGGCGGCGGAGTCAGCACGATCAACTCAGTGGGACCGACAGACCTGGTGCCACTCGACACACCGCTTCACTTGCTACAACACCAATGGAGCAGAGAAATTGATCAACAAGCTGCAAGCTCTGAGGGTGCGTTCGAAGGCGGGCGAGCTGATTAGGCGCATCGAGCTGCTCTACAAGACGCACGTGAAGGACCGCACGATGCCGGACTCGTTCTGGGCCGCCTGCGAGAAGCTCGACGAGCGGTTCTCCGAGAAGATGTATGCCACGGAGAGCGACATGGAGATGTCCGCGATCTGCAGGGCCACCGAGGCCGAGTTCATTCGGCTGTTGAAGGAGACCTAGCGTGAAGCTCGAGCTGCGACTGCGCGCGGTGTTCCGCGAACTCTACGACTTGCAGGTGGCCTTCCTGTTCAAGGTCCCAGAGGCCATCCAGCAGACGCCTTGCGACTTCTTTGGCTGGACGGCCAAGGGTCGAGCGATCGTCGTCGAGGCCAAGCAGGTCAACAGAGCGTCTCTTCCTATCGGAACCTCGAACGGTCTCGCTCCTCACCAGTGGCTGGCTCTCCGTCAGGCCGCGGCCTGTGGTGCACACAGCTACTTGGTCTGGCAGCGAGGCGACGTGATCATGGTGCTGGACTTCGGAACATGCCTGCGACTCACCGAGAACAGAAAGTCGATTCCCTTCTGGGATGCAGCCGGCTACCAGACACACTCGCTGATCGATTGCTTCAGCCGACTGTTGCAGTCGTGATCCATTGCCGGTGGTGCTCGAGGGACCTGGACGAGTCCAACTTCCACCGCAACCGAGCGGAGCCGACTGGTCGGCGCAACAAGTGCAAGGAGTGCAGCAAGCGCCCGAGGCCGAAGCCATGCGAGAGGCGCAGCAAGCTCGCCACCAGCGAGATGCATGACTTCCTTGCCGAGCTCGAAGAAGCTCGCGAGACCGTGTTCAGGATCGAAGGGCCTGACTGCGTTGCGATCGGTCTCGGTGTCGCGATCTACCGGCTCAAGAACCGACTACGACTTCTACGCAGTGAGAGCTGATGTAGCCGGCCGGCGTCTCGCCAGGGCTCAGCGTGAGCATCTGCACGTAAAGGCGCATCCCTGCCGACCAAGGTGGAGCAGTCCATCGAAGCAGAGCCTCACCCGTCCATGCCAAGTGGGTCACCATCCCACTCATGTCTTGGTCAGCAGGAATGCGCACAATCAGCTGTGGGTCGATCAGCATCTGGCAGCCAGGCATGCCGAACGGCGTGAAGTCGATCGACTGGTCAAGCAGCTTGTTGCTCCACACCAGATACATGTCCTCGACCGGGAACGGTCGAAGAGCTCGCGTGGTGAACAACAGCTGCACTTCGTCGCCGACGTGCGGATGCGTCGGGTCTCTCGGGATCCAGATGTAGGGGTTCACGCCGCCGGCTGGGTGACACGCCGTCAGGCCGTAGGTCGCCCAGATGCGACCCTCGTTGGGCGCGACCACCGTGGCCAATGAGGCGACGGCATCGAAGACCGTCGGCGTCAGGACGGACTCCATCGTCACCTCCTTCGCCTTCAGCATCGGCGGCAGTTCCTGATGCGGCGATCGCCGATGAGAGACGCAGCCCTTGAGCAGCGCGGCGAAGATGATCGCGACCAGGATCAGGTAGGCGAGCCAGAAGACGCGGAACGCGATCGAGCCGGCCTTCACTTGGGGATCTCTGGGACGGCGAGGGTTGGGTTCTTCGCTCGGAACAGCTCCACCCACTGGGTCATGTCTCTTGCTGTCCATCGGTCTTGGAGTCCATCGATGCGGTGCTCGAGCTGGTTGATCGACTGCGTGAGTTGCCTGTTGCTGAACGACAGGTCTTGGAAGTTGGTGTTGATCCAGACGGCTCCGCTCGCGAACGCGATCATCACTCCGATCGCCGGGCCGAGACGAAGCCACGCGCTTGACGGATCGATCTTCACGGCAAGATCATCGCTAGGAGAGACCATAGGTCCGAGAGCACTCCGTCAAAAAGATTGTAGGTTGCAGACCAGTAGCCGTCCGGCAAAGCCGCAACGGCGTCGAAAGTGTGGACGCAGCTAGCTGTTGCCGCTGATGCCGCGAACAGTGACACCAGAAGAGGCCATCGCGACTTTCGCGTCCGAATGCGAGTCCCAGAGTTGGTCATCACGCTTCTTGCTCCCGTTGGCGACCAGCAGGGTGCCGATGATGTTCATCACGGTCAGCCAAAGCTGAGGGTCCTTCACGTTGAGACCCTTGATCTCGTCGATCTCGACCTTGCCGTTCTTGTTGGTGTCGAGCACCGAGACGAGCTGCGGCGCCTTCTCGTTGAGCTTCGCGGTGATCTTCTCCTCGACCGCCGGCTTCAGCTCTTCTTGCCAGAGCTTTCGGGCTTCTTCCTTCGCAAGGTCCCGGACGGCCTGACAGGAGGGAAGAAACAACAGGAGGAGAATCAAAGACAGGAGCTTCATCGGCGCGGCATTTCCTTGAGCGCGTCTTGTGCAACACGGAAGCTGCGCTCGTCGGCTTCGGCTCGCGTGATCTGACCGTCTTTGGCCATGCGCTTCAACTCCGAGATCTCCTTCTTGGCTCGGCCGAGCACCGGACGCATGCCAGCCTCTTCATCTGTTAGCACGTGGCTACCGTGCTTCTGCGTCAGCTCCTTGTCGAGATCGAACACGCGCTGCACCGAGCGACTCTGACCGAACGGTTGCTGACGGAAGAGAGTGCCGACCACCGGCAGGTTGCCCGAAGAGAAGCCTTCACTGCTTAGCAGACCGCCGAGAGTCGCGACCGTCGTCGCCAAGTCCTCGCCGCGGCCGACGATCCCGCCGGTGTAGGCATCCACGAAGTGCTCGACCTTGATTGGCGAGACGTCCCACCCGGTGAGGTTCAGCCCCTCCGCGATCGCCTTGCCATACCACCTGGTGTAGGCGGTCACCTGGTCGTGCGGCAGCCGGCTCTGCTCCATCCAGTCTGGCACGATCGAGCGGCCGGTGAAGAAGTCGTAGTTGCTCATGGTCTCGACGACCGGCGACAGCACCGCAGGCATGAAGCCGTTCGGCAGCAACGAGAACAGCGTGTCGCCCATCGTCTTGGCCACGCCAACCGGGTCCCTCGAGAACGCCTCGTCGAGCACCATCTCCGGCAGGTTGGCGAACGTCTTGCCGACCTCGAACGGCTTCGGCAGCGAGAAGACCGAGGTCATGCCAGGCAGCTTGATGTTCCAGTAGTTCAGGCGCCGCCACTCAGGCAGCTCCTGATACCAGTCCTCGTCCTTGTTCAACCACCAGAGAGCTGCGGTCGGAAGAGCGATGCCGGCGAGGCCGCGGACGAAGGCGTTGCGTTGCGCGATCGGACCGTCGCTGCCGCCGAGCGTCGCGAAGAACTTGCGGTTGCCCTGGATGCCGGCGTTGAAGTATGGGATCAGTCGGTTCAGTGCGCGCGCCACCGTGCCACCGCGCGTGAAGTTGACGGTGATCTCCTTGCCGGCTTCGAGACCTGCCAGGTTCGCCTCGAGCTCGTTCTTGCCGTCCTTGAGTGCCAGCTCACGCGCCGTCTTGAAGGCGCGGACGCGGAGGAACTCTTCGCTCGTGCCGAGCTTGTCGGCGAACCAGCCGCGAAGGTGGTTGGCGCTGGCGAAGATGCCTCGCTTCTGGCCGAGCAGCTCCGGCGCAGTGCGGCCTGCAGCGACCTCGCCTGCAAAGAATGTGGAAGACCTTCCACCGAGCGCCTCGAAGAGCTCGGCTGCCTGGCCGCCCTTGGCGAGCTCGATCGCACCGCTGGCTGCGCGGCCGATGGCCGAGAACACCCACGCAGGGTTCTTCTCCTTCGTGTAGACCAGATCAGTGATGAGGTCGCGCACCAGGTTGCGCGCAATGAAGGCCGGCGACAGCACGGTGGCGCCAAGGCGCAGCAGCTTCGCAGGTCCCTCCACCACGCCGCGCAGGAACGCTGGCATCTTGTCGAGGATGGTCTGCGGTGCGTCGATGCCCATCAGAGCGTCGAACGCTTCCGGATCGACCTCGAGCCAGATCAGCTTGTTGTTCTTGTCCGCGGCCATGCGCCTCCCCATCTCGTTGGGGATCGCCGCGATCTCGGCCTCGGTCATGTGCGGCGTGAAGGCGATCAACGGCTTGCTGCCCTTGGGGATCACCTGCTGCCCGAAGAGTGTGATCGAGCCGCCGATGTCGCCGGTCGCCTCGAGACTCTTCAGCGCGTCGCCGACGGCCTCGAGCGACAGCTGGCCCTTCAGCGTCTTCGCCTCCATGCCGAGAGCCTTGACGATCTCGGCGAGAGGGTGCTCGTCGGGGATCGTGGTCCGCTTGAACTCGGTGACGAAGCCGCCAGTGCCCTCATGCACCAGCGAGAACTTCATCATCGACTTCATCACCATGTTCTGGTGGGTCTTCGCGATGACGCTGCGAGCCATGTCGCCGAGCGCGTTGAGCGGGTCCTTGATCTCATACTGCGAACCCTTCAGCTGCTTCACGCCGCTGCCGCGCTCTGCAACGCCACGGCCAGGCGCGAACGACTGTGGGCCTTCAACCACGCGCTGGAACGGGATGTAGGTCTCGTAGCTGTCCTTGATCGCCTGCGCCTGCTCTGGAGAGAACAGACCACCTTCGCGTGCGTAGTCGATCAGCCGATTGGACCACTCGCGAATCCGCTTCGCGCCGTCCAGGAACTCAGGCGTCTCCAGCTTGGCGACGATGGTCTGGTAGTCTTCCTTCGTCAACGTCGTAGGCTTGCCCTTCGCGATCACCTCGAGCGAACGCTTCGCCGTGAGGTAGTTGATGAACGGCTTGTAGTTCTCCTTGCCGACGTCGCGGAAGATCTCGGCCATCGACTCGCCGGTCTTGTGGCCAGCCAGATCGTGCGTGCCTTCAACCAGGAACCGCTCGGCCTGCTTGCTGGCGGTCATGCGCAGCGCGTCGTAGAGCCGCGTCGGGTTGTCGAGAATCGAGGTCTCGCGCAACTTCTCTGCCGCCGCTTCCTTGCCGTAGGCGATCTCGGTCCACTTCTTCTGCGACGCCTTCAGGCCAGCGATGTCGTCGAGGAAGACCTTGTTGAGCACCTTGCCGGTGCGACGCAGGAAGCCCTTCACCTGCTGAACAGGCGTGTTCTCCATGATCCCTTCGGACCGGAGCTCCTGGATGCTCTTCTTGTCGTCGTAGTAGTGGATCGCCGCTTCACCGCGCTGCACCGCACCTTGATCGCGGTAGTTGCGCAGTGACTGCTGGATGCGTTGCATCTGCGCACGGATGCCAGCCTGCTTCGGGGCAGCAAGCCACTTCATCATGGTGTCGTGGAAGTCGCCGGTGTGCTCCTTCAGCAGCGGATCGTCGAGCATGTGGCGAGCCCAGAACTCGGCCCAGCCTTCCATCGCCTGCGATCGCTTCGGCAGGTTCTCGATGCCGGGGTAGAACTTGGCGGCCTTCGCCATGTCCTCGAGCGGGAAGTTGCCGGACGGGAAGCCAGCCTTCTTGTCCATCGCGTGCGCCCACTCGTGCGCGGCAACCACGATGTCTCGCTCGCCCTTGAGCCGGATGATGTCCTCGTAGGTGTGGAACCAACCGAGGATCCCCTTGGTGCTCTGACGGCCGCGGATGCCGACGCCAGACTTGATCGGCACGCGCACCGCGTCGCCTTCGTAGCCGCCCATGTCGCGCAGCACATCGCTCGCGCGGATCTTCGGCGTGCCAGGCACTCCCTCCTGCTCGAGCGAAGGCTGCATCCGCAAGGAAGCCGGCGTGCCTGTTGCTGGCGGAGATGGAGCGCGGGCCTCGGCCACCATCTCCGGTTGCACGTGCTCGATGAACGCTTCAGCAGCAGGCGCTGCGCCCGTTGTCGGTTTCGCCTTGGGCGTGTAGCGGACACCCAGCATCTTGGAGACCACCTGCCCGGCCTCTGCGATCTCCGCGGCGTTCTTCAGCTCGCCGCCCTCGATCACCTTCGGCACCACCTTCTCAGCGAACCCGGCGAACGACTTGCCGAGCGCACCGCGGGCTTCGTTGAGCAGCCTGATGATCTTCTGCCGCTTCTCGGGCGTGTTGGGCTCGGCCTGGATCTTTCGCAGCTCCTCGACGGTGGAGAACCGGACCTGCTGCTTCTCAGGCTCCGGCATGGTTGTGCCGGCCTCCTCCTGGTTGAGGCGCTCCTCGAGGTCGCCGACCTGCTTGTGCGCCTCAGCCGCCTGCTCCGGCATCTTGCCTGCGGTCACCTCGCGCGATCGCAGCGCCTCACCGTAAGCACTGAGCGTTTCCGGGGAGACACCGGCCTGGCTGGCCACCTCTGCCACTTTCTCTGGCGTGTCCGCTGTCCGGGCGGCCGTCGCCCGCGCCTCGTTGCGGCCCATTTCCGCTCGTTGAGCGGCCTCCAGGATCGGATCCACGGCCATGCGTCCAGGAGTGGCGCCAGAGACCGCCTTGACCCCCGCCATCGCCACCATGTTCATCGCCATGATCTTGGCGAAGCTGCCCAGGGTGTCCTTGCTGGGGTCACGCAGGAGCTGCCAGGCGGCGTTCCAGGTGGTCGGGTCGAGAGCGGCGAAACCGGCACCCTCAGCTGCACCGGCCATGAGGCTTGCCAGCTTGTCAGGGATCTTTTGGGTGCGCTGCAGCAGGCGCTCCGTGGACTTGCCCATCTGGCCGATCAGCATGAGCGGGATCGCCATCGTGGCACCGTGCGCGAACGCCGCCCCATACCCCTCGATCCGGCCGTTCTCCGCCGCCTCGTAGGCACCAAGGGCGGCTCCTTGGCCCGCCGTCGCTGCCAGCAGCCGGGTGAGCTTGGCCGCCCTGCCAAGCGACTCTGCAGCGCGGCCACCGGTGGCGAGCCAACCAAGGCCCTCGCCGATCAGGCTGCCGCCGCGCAGTGCCATGCCGCCGGTCGCAAGGAAGGGCAGCGTCGACCCGACGATCTGGCCAACGCCGGTGGCGAACGACTCGATCCCGTGCTCGCGCATCACCGCGGCCGCCTTGGCGTCCCCGTATTCGGCCATCTGCTGGTCGATCAGGTTGCCGGTCAGCATGTGCCAGACGCCGGCGTAGAGCTCGCTGGCGCCAACCCTGCCTCCGTTGTTGAACCAGCGGCCGTCGCTGTCCTGCACCCACGCGGTCGGCGAGTTGTAGTGCGCGGCCGCCTTGCCGTCGGTGAGGCCATCCAGTGACAGCACACCGAGCCGCTGCAGGGTCGCCGCCATCTCCATCCCCAGGTTGACCGAGGTCTGCAGCGCAGCCTCCGCTCCGACAGCGATCGGCAGCGTTGCACGCGCATACCACGGCATCTGCTCGGTGATGCTCTGCTCTCGGCTCTGCAGGTAACCAGGTGTTCCAGGTCCAGCTTCGGCGTTGAGCACGGCAGCGATGCGTGCAGTCCGTGCGTCTCTCCACACGGAGGTCCCGAGCGACTTCATGTCGTTGTCGAGCTTGACGAGCTTCTGCCGGTAGGTCGCGATCTCGTTGGGATCGACCTTCACCGGCTCGAACTGGTAGGTCATCTCCTGCAGTTGCTGCGGAGACATCCCAGCCGTCTCCTTGATCAGCGGCGCCTTGTTGCGTGCCTTGTATTGCTCGACGATCGATTGGCCGAACTTGGCGATGTCGTTCCATCCGTGTTGCTGCAGCACGCCGCTGATCAGGTGCTCACGTCGAGCCAGCTGCATCGACACCGCGGCGAGCGCGACCTGTGGATCGGACTCGGCCATCGCAGGGTTGGCGAGAAGCGGATGGCCGCTGCCTCGAGCCACTTCGTCGGTGAACAGCCCCTGCATCACCGCAGCGAACTGCTGGTCCATCAGCTCCTTCGCCTTCGTGGCGTCACCAGAGCGGACCGCCTTGTCGATGCCCTGCGTCAGCTGATGGATCTGCTGCGCGGCGACGTGATCGTGCAGGAAGGGGCCATCCTCACCTTGGCCCTGCGGCTCTTCCTGCTGCTCAGTATCCGCCCCCGATTCTTCGTCGGGTGTATTCAGCTCCGCCACCGCCGTTTCGACGCTGCTCGTCGGCTGCTTGCTGGGCTCTGACTCCTGCGTCCTCTCGGGCGCGGAGCTGCTCCTCATCGGTGCGGGCGTTGGGGTTGCTACCTGGGGCTCCAAGCTGGGGCTTGCGGTTGACGTCGGGTGCGGGGCCGGCTGGGGATCCAGGTTGGGGTTGCTGAGGTCGGGCACTCGGGCCTCCTTGCGATGGCACAGGTTCGCTGCCGTTGCCTTGTGGCAGCGGTTGCATCTGCTTGAGCATCGCGTTTGCCGCCATCTGGCGCACGACCTGATTGCGCTTCGCCAGCGTGTCGATCCCCAAGGACTCCGACATCGCCCCTCCCGTGAGCTCGTCCCATTGGCGCAGGTGGTCCTGCACGCCGCCGGCAACGTTGGTGAATTGCTGCATTTCCGGGCTCGCCATGTCGACGAGCTTGCCGTCTGGCATCTCGCCGGTGTGCGCCATGAAGGTGAGCGCGGTGAAGTTGATGCGGCTCTGCAGGAACCTGCCGGTGGCAGGGCCCAGCTTGCTGAACTGCGTCTTCGGCTGCGACAGCTCGGCCTGCAGCTGCGGGTCAGGATTGCCGGCCGCCAGATCCTTGATCTCGCCCCACTGGCTCTCGGTGAGCTTGCCGTTCTTGCCCTCGTCGAACAGCCGCGACGCGGACTCGATCGGCTGCTGCAGGCTCTTGAGCTCGCTCTTCTCGAGCTCCTTGTCGCCGGTGATCTTGCTGCCGTTGTAGCTCTTCAGGGCGTTCAGGTAGCGAGCCTGCGCGCTCATCTGGTTGCTGACCGCCTTGCTGGTGTCGAGCGACTTGCGCTGCTCGCTCTGCACGACGCCGGTCTTGCTGTCCGGCCCCTGCACCTCGAGGGGCTCGTTCATCTGCTTATCCTGGCGGCCCTGCTCCATCTCCCGACGGAGACGATCGGCGCGGGTCTCGCCCTGTTGCTCGAGGCCACGGTCAGCGCGTTCGATGTCCTGCTGGTCCTCGACCTCGGCTTCGTGCACCTGGTTGCTGCGCTTCTGCTCCTTCAGTTGCTCGCCTTGCTGCGCCAGCCCACCGAACACGGAAGCCTGCTGCGTCGCCTCGCGCGCACCGGACTGATACTGGCCAGCGAGCGTGTCGCCAGCCTGACCAACGAGCTTGCCGCCTTCTTTGCCGGCTTCGATCTCGTTCTTGGTGACCTCTGGGTCGCGTCCGATTGTTGGCATTAGAACCACCCCGTGCTTCCGGCGGAGCCGCCGGCTTGTGCGCCACCACCGACAGCCAGAGCGGCGTTGCCGGTGAGAATGCCGGTAGCCACCATGCCGAGTCCAGTGATGAACTGTCCGCGTGCCTGCTTCTTCGCCAGCTTCTCCTGCCTGGCCAGGATCTGCTGCTGCAGGTCGAGCTTCTCCTTCTCGATGAAGTAGCTGAAGTCAGCAGCCTTGTGCTGCTGGCTCTGGTAGAGCGCGGCGATGCCTTGGTAGGTGCCCTCCTGCAGCATCGCGAGCGAGCCGCGGCCGCGCTTGCCAACGAGACCGGCGCCGGTCGCCAACGCAGCCTCGGACTTCTGCAGCTCAGCCTGCTGCTGCTGCCGCTGGATCGCGTCGGCGATGTAGTTCATCTTCGCCGCGGCAGTGCCCATCGACTCCTTGCCGCCGCTGGCTGCAGCGATCTGGTCCGGCGTCACCAGGAAGTTGCCGTTGCTGTCCACGATGTCGCCGCGCGGCAGCGACAGGCCGTAGGACTGAGCGAGCGTCTGAGCGAGCTGGCCGAGCGACGTGGAGCCGCGCTGGGTCGGCTGAGGACCGCCGGTCACGCTGGCCGGCAGAGCTTGGTTGGCCGCCTGCGGATTGCTGTGGATGCCCTGCGCGGCCGCCTGAGCGTGGTTCGCGTTGATCGTCGCCAGCTGCTGCTGCAGTCCTGTCGGAGGAAGACCCTGCACGGTCGGGGGCGCCTGAGCGCCTGCCGGCTGCTGGATCTGCTGTGGAGGAGCGGTGGCGGTCATTCGACTGTTTTCCTAGAAGAGTGAGACGATAGCCGACACGCAAGTTGACTTGGCCGCTGAAGCCGTGGTTCCGTTGTTGATCCAAAGCTGGAAGGTCAAGAACGTCGTGTTGCTCGGCAGGTCGGAGCTGAACGTGCCACTGGTGCTGGCGCCAGACGACAGGTTCGCAATCGTCCAATCGATGGAAGATGCATTTGGCGCCGCCACCAACGTCATCTCGTAGAGCGTGGTGGCGTCAACCGGGTAGCCGGCACCAAGACTGGCCGTCGTTGCCGTGCCAGAACCATCGTTCGTGATCGTCGACCAGTTGGTGGCGGCCGAGTCGTAGCTGAAGCCGCAGACGTTGACGAAGGCGCTCGGCTGACCGTTTGGGATGACGACACCGATCGAAGCACAGAGACCAACAAACCCTCTCTGCTGAGCCAGAGCAGTCTCGCTAGCGAATCGACAACGGACCCTGAAGCCGCCAAGACCGGAGGCGTTGCCACGCCAGACGATCGCTTCGTTGCATCGAATGTTCGCTGTGTTGCCAGCTAAAGCTGAGCCAGTAGAAACAACGCGATACGTCGAGGTCAGGAGGTTGGTCGTTGCAAGGGCTGGATTGGCGAGCGAATTGGCTGCGAACGATGCTCCAAAACCGCTAGCTGCTGCGCCGGATCCCCAACCACCACCAGCAAAAAACGCGAACTTGATCGATGGCGTCAGAACAAACGTCAAGTCGGTGGCAGTAGTCGACAAGAACTGCAGACCAGTTCCGGCCGCATTGACGGCCACAATCTTGCTTGCCTGACCGCTGTAGGTGCTCGGAACATCAGAGAGATCGGTGAACGCCTCCGAGTGAAACTCAACCGCTGTTTCGCCGGCATTGACCCTAAGAATCTTCAGAGCCTGTCCGCTGTAGCTCGCTGGGAAGTCGGTGTTGAGAGTCAGAACGTCAGTGATGAACTCAACTGCTGTGGCTCCAGCATTCACCCGAAGGTGCTTCAGGGCTGCACCTGAGTAGCTCGCGGGGAAGTCACTGAGTAGTGTCAGAGCCTGAGTGAAGAACTCGACTGCGGTAGCTCCAGCATTGACTCGGAGAGCCTTCAAGGCCGATCCCGAGTAGCTCGCCGGGAAGTCGCTGAGCAACGTCAATGCGGCGACCACGAACTCGACCGCGGTCGCTCCAGCGTTCACCCGGAGGAACTTCAACGCCTGGCTAGTGTAGCTCGCCGGGAAGTCAGAGAGGCCAATCAACGATCGAAGATAGAACTCGAGAGCGGTCTCGGCGGCGTTCACCCGCACACCCTTCAGGGACGCGCCGACGTAGGTGTTGGGAACATCGATCAGCTGCGTGAACCTGGTGATGCCTGCAGCAGCGGTGAAGAACTCAAGTCCGTTCGCAGCCGCGTTTACCCTGACCAACTTCGAAGCTTGACCAAGGTAGCTGTGGGGAACGTCGGTCAGATCGGTGAAAGGAATCCCGACCGGGATCACATTCGCCAAGTCGACACAGATCGCCGCTTTCAACTGCTTCAGGTAGCCCTCGAGCTGCCTGATGAAGATCTGCAGAGCCGACGCCGCGTCCTCAAGGTTGCCCTTCTGGGCCACCACCTTGGCGACGAACGGTGAGAGATCGCAGGTCTGGAAGGTCACTTGGAGATATGAGGTTCGACCATCAGCACGTGGTTAAGGATGCGGATCGGTTGCTCAGGAGCGAAGTTGGTGATGATCACCTGTTCGAAGTCGAAAATGCGTCGGCCGACCGGCCTGGTCTGCCGACCCTTGTTGTAGGAGAGGTCGAAGGTGCGACCAGCGCCGACGTCGCCGACCTCATTCTCGATCGTGCCTTCCTCGTCGTCGCTGTTCTGGAAGTCCGGGATCAACTGCACGCGGACAACCGAGCTGACGTCTTCCGGCTCATAGACCAGAGCGTGTCGCCAGTCGCGCTTCAGAACGTCGTCGTCGCCGTAGTTGGTCGGCTTGAACTCCGCCCTGAAGTCGATCGGCCCGATCATGTAGTCGTAGCCGACGGGCGGAGCGTCCGTGGTGAAGCTTGGCGTGACGAACAAGCGGTGCTCGGAAGCAGCGAACACAGTTCGCACACTCCAAGGATCGTCCGGAGCGGCATCAGCAGCTCGGTAGAAGACGCAGACCCCGGCAAGACCCAGATCGGTTCCATCGAAGGCGCCCGATAGGCCCGTGATGCCGGAGAGACCCGCCAGCGCCGGGAGGCCGCCCTCGAGGAAGCTTGCGTTCTCATCCTCGATGAAGCTGGCTCCAAGTCCGGCTCCAGTTCCAGTAGCGGTGACGGTGCCAGTGACGGTGCCGGTCTGACCAGGGAAGCCGACTCCATCGCTGTCGCCGATGTCGAGGATCCAGACGAAGCCATTGGAGTCCCCCGCGTAGACACGCTGGTTGCCATCGCTGTCCTTGCCGATCGCGATCGCCAGGAACTCCTGGCAGTAGCGATGCAGCGTGATGTTCCTGAGCTGTGTGTCCCACACCATCACCAGGTTGGCGCCACGATCCGTCTGCACGGTCGGCAGGAGGATCAGATACTGCTGTCGCTTCGGGTAGTAGACCGCGCACGCCCCGATGACTCGACCGTTGCTGTCACGGCGCACGTAGTCAGGATCGTCCGGGTCGGTGAACATCTCTGAGAAGGCGACCGACTCCGGGATCATGTCAACCGATCGACCATCGAAGAGCGCAAGGCCGCGGTCCGAGAGCCACACGCTGCCTGACTCCACCTGCGCGAAGCTGCGCGGAGCGATGCAGCCGATGTCGCTGCTGATGCGCGCCGGCACGAACACCTCTGACGGCGTGGTGCTGTAGCGCAGCACGTAGGTCTTCCGGCGCTTGCAGATCACCAAGCTGTCGAAGTTGGAGACCGCACCCATCAGGCGATCGCCGTCGCCTGGCTCGATGTCCAGGAAGTTGGCCTCCGGCCAGTATTCGGCCTCGAACGGCTCACTCCACATCATCCGGTTGGGGCGACCGCAGATCGTGTAGAGCTTGCCGGTGGTGTCCGTGCCCTCGTAGTTCTCGGTGAGCTTCAGCTGCCCGAACGCAGGAGACGTGCCGACGGCAGGCGGCATCACGCAAGCGATCTCGTAGGAGCGACAATCGCCCTCGAGCTGGATGTATTTGCCCTCGAGGCAGCGCGTCCACTCGACATCGAAGTCGCCGGTGATGATGTCGCTGCCTTGCACCGCGCTCACTGTGCCGGCCGGCGACAAGTCCGGAATGTCACCCATGCCGAAGAGCCGGTTCGCGAAGTCGACCACGATCGGCACGCACGGCATCGGTGCATTCAGTAGGCTCAGGCCGTTGTTGGTGAAGTCGAGGTCGGCGTCAGAGAGGACGTCTGTGAAGGTGCTGGTCGTGTCCGGATCGAAGCACCCGACCTTGGCGAGGACTGGGTAGGCGCCGTCGAGCACTGTGCGGTAGAGACAGATCTCACAGATCTGGGGATCGCCTGGGATTCGAACGTTGGTGAAGTTGAGTGTGACCTCAGCAGCCGGCGAAGCGCCGCTCGTGTCGACGACGATATCTGCGTCATTCGGGTTGCTCTCCTTGCCAGTGCAGCAGTTCCTGAAGGTGTAGCGATAGACATAGGTGCCGATGCCAAGTCCGCCGTCAGGCGACGAAGCAGTGTCGTGCACCACCGAAGTCGGCAAGGTCTCGTCGCAGAACGGAGGCTCAATGCCGGCGTCCTCGATCACGTCGTGCACAGGGTCGAACTTCTGCGGCAGAGTCTGGCCGTTGGTCATCACCAGCACGCCAGGATCACCGAGGCCAGCCGCGGTGCTCGCACACCCTTCCGGGTTGAACGCTCCGGTCTCGAAGATCGTCCCAATCTCCGGCTCCTCGCTCGCCGGCACGTTGAGCACATAGACGAGCTCGCCGGTGCCAATCAGATCATCAACGCCTACTCCAGTGCCGACAACGATGCCCCAAACGATCTTCCTGACACCAGCCAGGTTAATCGGGTCCGGCGAGAACGATGCCTGGACCGTCTTGGTGCCGGCGGTGGCTGACGGAGTAGAGGTCAGCTGCGGGCTGATGCCGACGATCGTGGTCGAGGTGCCAGACAGACCAATGACGTTGCTCTCGAGATTGGCATCGAGGTGCAGTCGCGTCGTGGTCTGGATGACCGTGCTGATGTGGTTGTGCGCCAGGAAAAGATGGCGCGACACGATCCGATCGTCGGGGAAGGACTGATACCAAAGAGGGTCGAACGGCGGGCACGCAGGAGAGCCGTAGAGCGTCGGCGTCGAGTCGACTCGATACTGGTTGCCGCCATCGTGGTGGCACTCGGTCAGCGAGTAGCCTTCCTGGATGATCTCGAACCAGGTCATCGGCTCGCTGATGCTGCCGACGTTCTGGTTGTCGTAGAGAATGCAGTGGTCGGCGCCGTCGACCAGGAAGCTCTTCACGTCCGCGGACCGACAGAACATGACGTCGCCAGCCGCGCGGCCAGCTGCGTTGTCGGTGAACTGCTCCTCGTAGAGCAGATTGAAAGCGTTCGGTGCGTAGTTGGTGAGGTTGTGTAGACCGACCCTGAAGGTGCGCGTCGCGTTGTTCGCCCAGAAGCAGTAGGAGAGCAGGTTGACCGACGTGATGTGATCCCAGTTGGCCGCGACGTAGCGGAAGAGCCTGCCGCGGTAGAGCTGCGGGTAGGCCGTGGCCATCACGCTGTCGTTGATGTAGCCAACGGTCCCAGGCACCAGCGTCACCGACTTGTTGTTGACGCCAGGCGCTTGCACGATCGACACGCCAACGTCGGCGAACGTCGCCACCTCGTTGGTTGACGCGCCCCAATTCGTGTCCGTCCTTTCCACTACAAGCCGGAAGCCGAGGTAGGAATTGGCAGCAACCTGGCTATCCCAGTAGGCAAAGAAGTCGGCAGAGTCAGCGAGGAAGCGATCGAACTCGATCGTGAGCGTCACCGTCGCTCCATCGATCATGTTCGTGTTGTTCGGGACGTTCGCGACAGTCGTGCTACCAGCCTTGGTGAACAGATGGTCGACGTCAGGCGGAGTGTTGGTGAAGACCGCCCCGCTACCAACAGTCCTCACCAACTGACTCGGCGCCAACGTGAACGGCTGCGGGACGATCGACGAGCTGCTGCTCGACATCGCTGCGACCTTCAACCTGCACTTCGCCGTGATCGATGCGTTGCGCACCGAGCAGTAGAAAACGACCTTGCGCACCTCGCTGTAGCGGGCGGTCGCGATTGGGATGACACACGACACGATGCCAAAGGCGTATGGAGTTCCGCTGAGCGACGTGAGCGTGGCCGCGTTCGTTGCCGGCGTGTTGCTCGCCGACATGAACGCATGTTCGAACAGCTTCGGAAAGCGAAGGCCCAGGACCGTCACACTGCACCTCCGCTGACGACAAGGATCGAGGCGTTGGTGTTGCAGCCGATGGCCGAGATCTGGCCAAGGTCGTTGTCCTGCAACTCAGTCAGGGTCGTCGCCTCGAACTCCTGCAGCGCGCCACCAGTCGGAACCACAGAGATCTTCGGCCGGAAGGAGATCGGCTGGAACGACCTCGAGTAGGTGAGCGTGAAGAAGCCGCCAGGAGCTGTCGTCGATCCCGAGACCGCGATCTGGCCGAGCAGCGATCGCGTCCTCGAGGCGCTGATCAGGTAGAGCTTGGCCACATACTGACCGCCAGCGGCGAACTGCAGGTCGGCCTGCAGGTAGGCGCCGGTGAGGAGATCGCCGCTACCCTTGATCGCGATGCTGACAACCTGCGTCGTCGTCACCGCTGCAGTGAACGCATACTCGATCTGCACTTGGTAGGCCGCCGCGGAGGCCGGCTTGAACCAACGCAGGTAGCTCTCAGCATCGAACGGCGCCGTGGATGACCCGACAGAACGAAGCAGCGAGCCGGCGACCGCTTCGTAGAGCTCGGTGTTCCTCCAGTCGGTGGTGCTGATGCCGGCTACGTCATCGAAGCTGTCCGACGGGTAGCTGTCGTCGACCGTGAACGTCGGGATCACGAACGGCTGCCTGATCGCGATCCCATCGTCGCTCGCGACCAGCAGCCACTCGCGGCCGCATCCGTCCGTGTAGGGGAAGAGGCCGCAGACCACGGTGCCGAACCGCTCGTTGAGACCGCGGACGAATCCCTTCCGCTTGCTTAGCTCGTCTGCCCGGTTGATCGTGCAGTTGTTCGAGTTCTTGTTCAGCAGGCCGCGGCCGTCGTCGAGCTTGCCACCCTTCTCGTTGGTGCCTGGCCACGGCTGGTCCGGCTTTCGAAGGGGGAACGCCTGCCACTTGGTCACAGGAGGCCCTCGAACTGCTGGTAGCGGAGCAGCGGCACAGAGACACCAACGGGGCCGAGGTCAGCAGCGGATCGCATGATCTCCGGCGCGTTGAAGTTGCCTCGGAACTGCTCGCGAACAAGATCGCGAAGCTTGCCTTCGAACACCTGCTGCGTCGCGGCGGTGTTGTCGGCGTCGGTGTCAAGCACCATCGCGTGCGCGGCCGCACCCCAGATCAGAACGTCGATGTGCTCCTGCGGGATGTAGGGGATCTGCTGAGCGATCTTCGTCGGCCGCAGGCGCTTGCTGTAATACTCGACCTGCATGTAGGGGTCGGCGACCAACGAGGTCTCAACCTGCACGGTCGGCACCACACCAGTAGCAGTGAGAACGGTCGGTGTCGGGTAGACAAGGATCTCGAGGCGGTTGTTCACCGACTCGCCCTTCAGCATGTAGATGCGCGGCGGACCTCCGGCGCCACTCACCGATCCATACCGCTTCCTGAACTCCCACTGTGGGACCTGCTTCAGAGGCGGACCGCTGTAGTTGCCCGGCCTGATCAAGTCGATCATCCCGCAGCCGTCGGGCATCTCGTAGTTGGCGATCCCGTTCCTGAAGTAGATCGACTCCTCGCGCCACAGCCATCGCCAGAAGCCGGTCTTCCTGATGATGTGTGCTTCGGCGTCGAGAACAAACTGCAGGTAGGTGTCGATCTTGGTGCGGCCTGAAGCGGTCGCGGTGTATTTCGCGTCGCCATTCTTCTCGACCAGCACGATCACTCGGTTGACGACCTCCTGGTAGGTGTAGAAGTTGTCCGGCGACAGCACGACCGGCTTGGTGAACTCCTTCACCGTCTGCGTTGCGAACAACGTGCACCGCATCAGCGGCTCGCCGATCAGCGCGTAGGGGCTCGCACCGACCGGCTGCGTGTCATCCGTCGCCGACAAGAACTCGAACCCTGGACGACCGACGACCGACCACAACGGGTCCCGCTTGTCGGTGTAGGTCAGCGCCGGCTGGTTCAGGTGGCGATCGTTGATGAACGCCTCGAGGATCACCTCCGCCTCGCCGCGGCGGATCCGAAGCCTCATGTCCTGCCAGAAGCCCTGGTAGGGGATGTCGCCGGTCACTGGCTCAGTGAGCGACTGAGCGGCGAGCCACACAGGATCGACGTTCAGATCCGGCGCCTGCAGCGTGTAGCTGGCAAGCACCGTCGCGCCATCAGGCTCACTCGAGGCTGGACGGTTGAGACCCGGAGCTCGGCGCAACGGCTGGAATTTGATGATCTTGAGGATCGGCGCGCTGTTGTCGAGCGGGCACGTCACACGCAGGCCGTAGCCCTGGTCGTAGCAGTAGGGATCTTCGTCAGCGCCTAGGTCGACAATGAGCGGGTCCTTGCTCATGCGCGCCAGGATGCTGAAGGCAGGATCGGTGTCGACGTCCAGCGGAGCTCCCCCTGTCGGAGGATTCAGGTCGCGGGCCCAGACGGCACGCAGCACCTGGTCCGGCGAGTCCATGTCGCTCGCGACCATCAGCACCTGCGTCTTCACCGACGTTGGGTCGAACGTCTCCGGCGAGCCACCAGAGAGACCGACCGGGATCACGGCCTCGCTCGAGATCGACACCGAGCCGCACGGGATCAGGTAGTCGCTGCCGATCGGTCCATCGACCCGATCGAAGTCATCCTGGAAGGTTGAGGTCACTTGCGCACCCTCCTGGTGAACAACCTGCGCAGAAGGCGCCTCCACCTGGAGGACGCTTCCTTTGCCTTCTTGAAAGCTAGTTTGAGTCCCATGGCCTAGAAGGAGATCCCAAGGAGAACCGGTAGGACGGTGGCGCCTTCCAAGGTGAAAGACGTCGGCGTGTTGATGATCGTCGAAGGTCGGACGGCTGAGCTTGCTTGGTAGCCGATCTGCAAGTCGTCAGCAATCGTGGCGGCCCTGACGATTGCGGCGCTTCCGCTGGTGGCGTGGCCAATGAGGATCCAGATGTCGGCGCCTTCCGCGAGGTTGACGGTCACCGTTGTCGAAAAGGCTGCAGGGCTGCCGAGAACAGTGGCAGAGATATCAGTTGTTGCTCGCACGGTCAGCGTCGGATTGCCGGCCAAGACGACAGCGCCTGTGGCAATGGCGATCTCACCCCATGAGACGGTCGGGGTAGCCTTCGTTGTCAGCCTCCATCGAACAGTGACCGAGGTGACGTTCTTCGGGGCCCTACCCATGTAGAGGGCGAAGGCTGTTCCAGAGGTCAGCGTCTTCACGCCGGTCAACGCAGCATTCTGCAGACCAGGAGAGAAGAAGACCCGTGGAGCCGTGTTGTCGACTCCAATAACAGTTGACCCATTGCGCTCCAGCAACTGGCCGTCAGCGACGACGTTCATCGCCAGAGTCGTCGGTCCACCAGACTCTCGAAGACCGCGAGCCTGAACGCATGTGGTCGCATTGCTGCCAGCAGAGGCGGTGACATCACCAGTCAACGCGGCGCGCTGCAGGTTCCCTGATGCAACAGCAAGTGAGCTGTCGTAGGGAACGTTGGCCGAAACATTCGTCGGCGTCAGCGCGTCCTTCTGCCACTTGACGTTGATCGCTGAGGCTGGTGGCGCAGGCGTGGAGTCATCGAGATCGGCAGTGGTCGAAGCAAGCGCCGATCCATTGACGCTGGTCAGCGCATTCGTGCCATTGGTTCCGTTGGTTCCATTGGTTCCTGCAGCTCCAGTTGCGCCAGTTGCCCCTGTCGCTCCAGTTGCACCAGCCGGCCCGGTCGGCCCGGTCGGCCCGGTCGGCCCGGTCGGGCCAGCTGGTCCAGTGGCACCATCAGCACCGTCCGCGCCAGGATCACCTTGCGGTCCCTGCGGCCCAGTTGCGCCAGCAGCGCCAGTCGCACCAGTTGCGCCCGTCGGTCCAGCTGGACCAGTAGGGCCAGTCGCTCCAGTTGCACCAGTAGGACCAGCAGGCCCAGTAGCTCCAGTTGCGCCAGGATCGCCTTGCGGACCCTGCGGTCCAGTTGGCCCCGTCGCGCCAGTCGCGCCGGTTGCACCCTGGATTCCCTGTGGTCCTTGAGCGCCCTGAGCCCCTTGCGGTCCTGTCGGTCCCTGTGGACCAGTCGGTCCCTGCGGCCCAGGAGGGCCTGGCGGACCAATGCCGCCATTCTCAGCGACGAAGCTGTAGGTGCGCTTGCTGCGCTTCGTCAACCTGAAGAATCGCGGGAAGAAGCTCAACTGACTTCCCACTCCTTGTGTCGAGCCACGTTCTTCGGGTCGTCCCAGTAGGACTTGTCGCCGGTCTCCTTGATCTTCCCGTGCACGATCTCAGCGGGAACCGACATCTTGTGTCTGAAGGACGATCGCTTGTTGCCGTCCGAGGCGAGCTGTTGGCGACGGTTGTGGAGGTGCTCACCGTAGGCACGCTCCTTGGCAGCGGCCGCGCTCCGCGTTTTCGCCCCCTGAACCCTCTTGTCTTCCGGGATCTTGTTGTGGTCGCGAGTGCCGACAGTGCTGATCTGAACCGTCTGCAGGTCAGCGTTGTAGTCGCGGCGAGCAGTGCCTCCACAATCGCACTTGCGGGGCTTCTCGTAGTCGCGCATCTGCAGGAGCAGGAGCTCCGACTTCGAGCAGTCGTCGCACTTGAAGGTGTAGAAGGGCATCAGGTCTTTCCAACTCCACGCACACGGCGAGGATCAAGGCACTTTCGTCAACCACCCTTGGACACGAAGTATTTGATCTCTTTGTGCCCACACTTCTGACAGGTCAAAGTCTGGGCCTTGCCGTCGCGAACAGCGACGACAAGGCCAGAACAGATCCTGCAGATCCGCTGCAAGGACTACGGGCAGCCAGCGACGCCCGTGCAGAGACCGAAGATGAAGCCGATCGCGTTGGGCGCGAGCACCTCCATGGTGCCCTCCCATTCGATCATGCCCTTCGTCGAGGAGCCGACCTTCGCCAGCTCGACAGCGAGCACCGGACGCAGCACCGCGATGCGGAGCTTGTTGGCCTCGGCCATCGAGATGACGTCGTTCGACTGGTAGCGGTGCAGGTAGATCTTCTGCGTGCCGAAGTCGGACTGGTAGAAGTCGACCGTGTTGATCACCGTCCGTTCGGCGACGTTGATGTTGTAGCGGACCTGGCTGTTCGGGTTCAGGACCAGGTTCGAAAGGCTGCGCTTCTGCGCCGCGTTGCACCACACGGTGTCCGTCATCGCGCCCTTGTTCCACATCGCCTCGAGCTGCGCGTTGAGCGTGCACTCGTCGATGCAGTTGGTGGGCGAGTTGCCGGTGACGTGAGTGACGGTGCCCATTTCCTCTTCGGAGAGGCCGAGGGTCGTCACGCAGGTCGGGTCGCTGGCCGCGGCGAAGGCGTAGAAGCCATCCATCTTGCGCGGCAGCACGCCGACGCTGTTGCCCTGAGCCGTCTGGAACTGACGGATCGAGTGCACGAGCGCGAACTCGATGAAGCGAGCGAGCTCCATCGACGCCTTGCGCAGCTGGTAGACGTATTCGTCGCGGATGCCCGCGGTGTTCACGTCACGCTGGGTGTCCGACACATCGAACGTGCGCCGGATGATGTGCGTCAGGTTGCACAGACGCTTGCGAGGAACGAGAGGTTCGAAGGTCGCGTCCGAGCCTTCCGCGACGGCCTGCACGTCGGCATTGCCAACGTCCGGGTCGCCGAAGTCGGCGAGGATGTCCACCAGCCACTCGTGGGTGGTGTTGCTCGCGGGAACCTTCTCGAGCCCGGACAGCATGAGCGTGTCCATGGGCGAGATGTTGGTGATGATCTCGAGGAGATCCTCACGGTTGCCACGCTCGACGTCGAACGTGGACAGAATCGAAGTGTCACCGATGAAGGAGGTCATTTGGGTCTGGTCTGCGGTCGTGGTTGACCGCGACCCGACCCATCGCGCTACCGCTGATAGTTCTGCGGTCCCTTCGGCAGTCTTGCGGCGAGCTTGCTCTTGATCAGCGCGTCCATGGCTCGACCGACGTTGCGTCGGTCCTCCGTCTTCGTGCTGCGAGCGAGCTCGAACGCCCGCTGCCTGTCGATCTCGACCTCCTCTTCAGGAGTGAGCCTTCTCGGCTCAGGCTGCGGAACATACCGAGGGGATGCATTGCCAGGAGCCGGCATCGCGATGGGCGGAATCGCGGGTGCACGATCCTGACTCAGGCCGAGTTCCTCCGGCTCCGCGACGGCGCGGAACGCCTGCTCGATGCTGCAGTTTGGGTTCTTCTCGCGGAAGATCTCGATCAGCTCAAGGTGCGTGTCCAAGCGGAAGCCCGGATACTTCGAAGCCAGCCTTGAGAGGTCGTCTTGCGTTGCCCTCTCTCGCACGGACTTCAACATCGGGTCGATCCGCTGCATGAGGCGTGTTTCGATCCCCGCCATCAACTCGGTCATGCGCGCGTCCTGCATCACTGCAGCGCGCGTCTCCGGGTCGAGTGATTCGAGGTTCTGGCCGATCACCTTCTGGTAGTTCTGCTCGACCGACTGCAGGCGTGCCTGCATCTGGGCGTGAGACTCCTCGAGTTGCCGGCTTCTCGCCTCTGCTTGTTGCAGAGCCTGTTCTCGCTGTCTGAGAGTCGCGGTCAGTTCACTGAAGCGTCGTTGTGCGTTCGGAGAGACGTCCTGAGCTGGCGGTTCCGCCGGTTGACCCTGTGGCTGCGGTTGTGGCTCGTGACCGTTCTTCGCTGCCGGTTGAGTCGGCACGGGCTCTTGAGGATTCATGCGCTGCGCTGCGGCGGCGCGCTGTGCCTCAATCTGCTGTCGTGCGTAGGACCCTTCCGGGGGAAGTGGACGAGCCGGCTGGCCATCAGCGTCGACCGGCACACTCCTGGGCTGCAGCGGATTGCCATCGCGATCCTTCATGCGAGCCTTCAGAGCCAGAGCCGCCTGGTCGGAGCGTGCTGAGAATTGACTTGGTTGGTTGGTGGTCATCGAACTCTCGCGGTGCACGACTTCCGCAGCTTCAGTGCCAAAGCCTCGGTCACGACTCCGAGCGTTCAGTGGAGCCCCCGAATAACCCATCGGGAGCAACCGGGACCGCGTTAGGTTTCAAGTCCGTGAGCGCGGCGGCTGGACATTGCTCATCAGCCGTGGGTGCCGGCGGGCGTGTCGGACGAGCCGCCGTTGCCGGTTTCGTAACCGACAAGGTGTTCGTCCGCGCTCGCGCCACCGACATCCTGGTAGTCGTAGGCGGGACCGCCCGCTGCGTTGTGCGGGCTCCGCGTCTTGCTGCCCATCGCGCCCATCGTGGCGCTGAGGCCCATGCCTCTGTTCAGCGGGGTTGCCATGTCGCCGGTCTTGGACTGTGCCGCGCCGACGCCCTCGTTTGTTGCGTGTCCGGTCATTTGGGTTGTTCCTTTGGCTGTGGGGCCGGAGGGATCCGGCGCTCGATCAGTCGCTTGGCATCCTCTGCTCCAACCAGCTCGCGCGCAAGGCTCTCCCTCGTGCTATTGGTCCGATCCACCACGTTGATCACCGCCTCGATCTCAAGAACGCGGCCGGTGAGGATGTTGGCTTCACGGTCGTTCCTGGCCGAAAACAGCTCGCGCATGCGGGTTTGACGCATGTCGTGAAGCGCCTGGACGAACTGCTTGAAGCCGACGCTGCTGGCCATCTGCAGCACGCCTTCGGCCATCGCGATCGCCGTCTTCAGCGTGGCGATCCTGCGGTCAGCAGCCTCGAGGACTTCGCGCTCCTCTTCCCGAACGTCTCTGAACGCGGCCTCTCCTTGCGGAGGAACTGAGTAGTCGAGGGTGGTCATTGCGCGCCGAGGTTCGGAGCTCCGGCCATGGCCGGGCTCTTCACGTCAGCGTAGGAGCCCTGCCTCGTGGTCTCGTTCGATCGGATCTTTGGACTCGTCGGCTCCTGATCTGGAGTCGCCGCACCTTCCGGTGCCACACCGTTGTCGGTGCCGAGCTCGTCGGTCATGCCACCGCCGGCATCGACCGCGGCACCGACGAGGTTCTGCAGCGTCGCCTGCTGCTGCATCATCATCATCATCTGTTCCTGCATCTCGGCGAGCCGCGCCAACTTCCTCATGTGGTCGGCAATGTGCGCCCTAGCCATCGCCGCGGTCGCAGCGTCGGACTCTTCCAAGCTGGCGAATCGATCGGTCTTGATCTCTTCCATGTGCGCCAGCCAGTGGCGCAGGTCGTTGTCGTCCGCGCGACGCGGCGGAACGTTGCCGTGATACCAGAGCTCGTGCTCCTCGAGCGCGGTGAGAAGCCTCGACTCCTCCGGCGATCGTTGAATAAACTCGTCCACGTTCCTGATGTCGAAGCCGCTCTCCAAGATGTAGGCGAACAGCCGCGGCATGTTCACGGCCTTCGGTCCATACTGCTGGTTGATGACCGGCGCGCGGTCGAGAAGGTTGACCAGCTGCTGCACCTGAGTCTGCTTCGTCAGCAGGCGGAAGCCAGAGAGCGGTTGCACGATGAACCGGCCGATGATGTCCTCGGGGCGCACCATGAAGCGGTCGCGGTAGCTCATCCCCATCGGCCCGATCTGCCGAATCACGCGAGCCATCGACATGAACTGCATGTTGTTCCAACACAGCATGTCCAGCATCGGCACGGTGACTTCGGTGTCGAAGTTGTTGATCGGACCACTGAGGCGCATGTTCGCCTCGTTGAGGTCGTTGTTGCTCTGCGTCGCGGTCTTGCCTGAGCCGCCGAGCGGATCGGTCGCGCCGAGCACTGGCGCCGTCACGCCGCTGACCTCGCGCATCTCGACCTCGAGCACGTTCTCTGCGCGCAGCACCGTGTCGCTGACCTGATTGAACTGGACCGGCATCACGGCCTCGTTCGGGTTGCCAGGCACACGGATGATCAGGCCGGGTTGCGCCAGCAGCTGTCCTGGGGCGATGTTCGCTTGGTCCGAGACAACCATCATCGGGTTGCCTTCGAGTTGCGTCGCCGCCATGAGCAGCTGCCGCTTCGTGTCCTTCTCCACCGAGAGCCGAGCGATCGGCTCGATCACCCCCATGCCGAACAACTCACCCTCGAGCTCGATCGGACGCCAGACCTGGTAGGGCTTCTTGCCGTGCCAGTGCGGGTTCTGAGTGACACGCGGAATCAGCGACAAGCCGTTCGGATCGAGCATCACCACGTTGCAGATCCGCGTGGTGTAGGAACCCTTCTCGTCCTTGATCACGAGCGGTCCCCACCAGTCGACGCACTCGTAGTGCGGGATGTGCGGAGCCTGCGCTCCGTTTCGATTGTCGTAGACGCCGTAGGCGTATGCCTTGCGCTGCTTGAACGGGTCCTCGTAGCTGAAGTCGTTGCTGCCGCCGTAGCTCGCGAGACCTTCGAGGTTGATCCAGTGGCCCATCTCGACCATCTGCTTCACGCGGAAGTCGGGCCACATCGATCGATCGAGACACCACTCAGCTTCATCGATCGACGACGCGCACGGCGAAGCCTGGAAGTCGAAGATGCTGATCGGAAGAACATCGTTGCCGTCGAACAGCAGCTCCTTCCTCGTCACCGGCTGCATGTCGACCTTGGAAGCGCCGGGGATGCTCGGATGCGGCACTCGCCGCGCCACGCGGTAGGAACGCTCGCCGATCTCCTGCTTCCAGTAGGTCTTCTGGATCGCTGTGCCGTAGATCAACCCATCGCGGATGAAGCGCGAAGCCTTCTGCCTGTAGTTGGCGACGCGCAGCTGGTCGTAGCAGAGCATCTCCTGCGCTGCTGCCGGCACGTCGTGCTCATCGTCGATGCCGTAGAGCTTGAACCAGTTGTCGCTCCCGAACACCGTTCGCATGATCCGTGGGTGGATCGACTCGACGAGCTTGAACGGCGTCGGCGAGTGCAGCTGCATGCGGCCGTAGTTGAACTGGTTGATCGTCTCGCCGCGGTAGAGTCGGTAGAGGATCAGCCACTTGTTCCGCAGATACTGCATCGTCGCGAAGACGTCCTTCAGCGAAGCGAGCACCGCGGCCTTGGCCTGCTCGAGCACGAACGGATCGTCGGCCAGGTTCGGGAACCCGACCATCTCGTTGTAGAGCTTGCTGACCTTCTCGACGTTGCGGTTGTCCTGGTAGGTCTCCACCAGCGAGTGCGCGCCGAACACCGGATCTGTCCCCTTGCGCGCCGTCGCTACACCCATGCCGCGGTTGGGAGTGGCGTAGCTATTCACCCGCGTCATCGGCGGGTTGGTGGAGTTGCCGATCTGCAGCCTGTCGGAAGCGACGGTCATGGATCAGTCCGTGTGGTTGAACTCTTTCGCCACCGACTTGCTGGGGCACGGCTTGGTCATGCCACCTGGGTCGTGTTCGCAGCCACGCATGAAGCGAGCCTGCTTCTCACTAGTCGCTGGGTTCGACGCCATCCGCGTGAACGGGTCCACGCCGTTCATCGGCGCCAAACGACCGCTGCCTTCTCCGTGCACGTCGCCCTCAGCGGCTTCCTCTTCCTCCGTCTCGCTCTCCGGGTCGATGTAGTCGAACTGGCTAGACTTGAGCGGCATGCCCGTCAGCCGACTCTGATTCGTGTCGGCCATCGTCGGCAGCATGTGATCCGGCGGGTTCTTGGACTTCATCGAAGTTCGCCTTGGGGAAGATGTCGTAGATCGGACCGCTGAAACCGGGGTCGAGCTGAACCCTACCAGGGAAGGTCTTGCTGTGCCACTCGCACCATGCCAAGGCGCGTTTCTGCTCGTAGAACGTGGACCGCTTGGTGACTGGATTCGTGTGCCCGTAGTGGTATCCGAGGCCGTTCTGCAGGGTGAAGCCAACCGCAAAAATCGGGTCGCAACCCATCAAGTGCGCCAGCTGGATCGCGAAGCACAAGCTGTTCGCTCCAGGGTGGAAAGGATCAGCCACCGACTTGGGCATGTAGGGTGGTTCCACCGGGAACTCGATCGAGCCACTCTTCGTGCGCCGCGCTCCGCCGAGCGACTTGATCTTGATCTCCGTGATCGCGCGCTGCCCCTGCCCAACCATCTTCATTCGTCTCGCGTGCGCCGTGCTGAACACTCCACCACCGAAGATGTTCGTGCCGGCTACGACAACCATGGAACTGGGGCATCGAGCGAGCTGAGGTCCTTCGCACTTCCAGACCCCCGCGTCCACGACAAGCCAGATGCTGGGGACCACCGCTCGGAGGGTCCAGTTGGTGCCAATGGAGAGCTCACCACGAGCTGCTGCAAATCCTGCGGACTCAACCAGCCCGCCGGCTCCCCCAAGGAGGAACGCTTTTCGTCCTGCAGCGACTCCATCAAGCCAACTCGCATGAGGACTTCGGCCGCTCGGTGTCGGTAGGTGTGCCGCCTCGAAACCTGTCGTGAGCATGCGTTGCCAATCTCCTCTGCTTCGTTCTGGTGCGCAATGTAGTAGAGCACGAGTTCCACAAAGTGATCGACGTCGGCCGCGCGCGGCGCCATCGGGAACATCCTCCGAAGCTCCGACCTAGAGTCATCACTGACGACGAGAGTTCCGCAGGCAGCCATCTCGAAGAACCTCGGGTTGACGTGCGCGGCTGGAAGGTTGGCATCGTTCCAGAAGCCAGTTCCTTCGACGGTCGGCATCGACGCGCACAGCGAGATGCCTGTCGGAACGGTCATCGAGTGCGGTCGACGCTCCACCCTGGCCTTGAAGCACTCGGCGGTGATCTCTGGAGCCCTGTGGATGTTCAGGCCAACCACGCAGCTCGCGTAGAACTCGGGATGCCTGTTCCAAGGAATCCAATCCGGATTGCCCTTCGCCACGACAGATCGCCGACCAGCCTTCGGCCGTGGCCAGTAGCGGATGTCGGCACCGTCCACCAGCTTCTCGATCGCTCGCAGGTATGGCTCACGCGGCTTGAGGACCGGGTTGCCAAGGAAGAAGGCTGGCACCGTTCTGTTCGAGTAACCGACTAGCTTGAACAGGTCGTCATCAACACACGCCGGGAGGTAGAACACGCCGCGGCGCTGCGGCTGCGACCTCGACTCGAGATGCGCGCTCACCGTGCACGGATCCATGGTGAACACGAAGTCGAAACGCGGACTGTAGCGAGCGGTCTCTCCGACCTCGTATGGTTCGTCGCAGAGGTAGACCGCGGTCGGGATGCCGCGACGCTTGAACTGCGACAAGAACGACTCGTTGCCGGCCGCGCGGCCGTGATGGCACCAGACCAGATCGGGCTTCCACTTGAGGATGTTCTCAGCGAGGCCGCGGCTCATCGTCCCGCCGCGCGCGCTGTAGTGACCAAAGCCGCCGCGGCGAAGCGAGGAGACGTCAGTCACCATCACCTCGCACCCGAGTCGCTTGAACCCGGCAAGCCACCCCATCCGCCAGTCGTCGCTGTAGATCAGGCCAGCGTCGTCAGCGATCGCAATCCTTGGCGGTCCAGATCGACCGACCACGATCGTCACATCAGCCTGACGGAGGGGACGGCCCACGTCGAGAGGCCGAGACCGTGGAGAGCGTGCTGCAAATGGTTCGCGTAGTCGTCGTCGGCGACTGCAAACTTGATCGACCTGCGCGCAGGCTCGATCGCGAAGCGAGGAACCATGAAGACATGGCCCGGAACGTCATACTTCCGGTCCCAGCGGTGCGGCGGCCTGGTGTTGCCAGCCATCGAGTCGAACGCGAAGGTCATGCCGCAGGTCGAGTCGCGAAGAAACGGCGCCTGCATCTTCCCGAACCACTCGACGTCGTTGAGGAGTCGGTCCACCGGGATCACGGCGACGTAGGCTTCAGTGGAGTTGCCGAGATCACGATCGATCGCTTGGTTCAGGCCATGCGACGACTGCATGAGCCTCCAATCCTCCCTGCGAAGAGAGGAGAGCATCGACGTCACGTCACCGATCAGAGCCTCTGGAACCTCTCCATCGACCGAGATGCAGAGCTTGTGATCGAACGCGGTCAACGCTTCGATCACGCCAACGCGCTCTGGCAAGAGCCCGATGTCATCAGCCGGCGTCGGGACGATGATCTCGAGGCCGGTCCGCAGCGGCCTCCTGTGCTTCACGCCCGCGATCGGCGACGTAGATTCGATTGCACTCTTGGGAGCAGAAAATCGGTCGTTGTTTTCCATCTCGGATCGCCATCTTGTGTTTGCCCGATGGGATGGTCACCGGCTTCTTGCAGCCGACGCACTCCACCGTGACGGTTTCGTAGAGACTCACAGAGCCCAGTCGCTCTTCTTGGGAACGATGATCTTGCGTGGAGCCGCCTGGGTCATCGGCTTCACCTCAGTCAGTGGGCTGGCGAGCTCGCCACGCCGTTCGATCTCATCGACTTCGACGTCCTCGTTGACGGCGAGCTCGCTACCCTTGTTCGGAGCCTTCCGCACCGCGCGCTCGTCGGCGGCCTTTTCCTGACGGAACTGTTCGGCGGTGCGCGCCGGCATGCGGTAGTCGGTGCCGTGCTGGATCGGTGAGGCGTTGCCAACCGGACCAGGAGCGCCGAGCTGCTCGATGCATCGGTGCACGAAGCCCTCGACGCCATCCTGCACCTGCTGCAGGAACGGAGCATCGGCGCCGTAGTGGTTGGTCAGCAGCTCACGCACCAGCTCGCCAGCTTCTATTGCGGGCCGAAGATGTCGCGGTTTGACTGGTTTGGTGTTCCTCGAAAGAGGGACCCCGGTTCGCCCTGGGATTGCTTGCCGCCCCACAGATCGTGCTCCTTGTTCTTGGTGAACTCGCGCGCTGGATAGTTGAGTTGAGGGTTATAGCGTCCGTCCACCGTCGGCGGCTGGAATCGCTTCACTTCGAGCGGCGTCCAGCCAGGTGGCGGCGCCGGGAAGTAGAACTTGCCACTCGGATCGATCTTGTCGAGGTCGCTGATCGCGTCCGGGATGTCGTCGTGCTTGCTGAACGGCCACTCGGTCATCTCGTCGAGCATCGGCTTCCACTTCGTCTGGAACTGCTGCCGCAGTGACTCGGCGAAATAGATGTTGCCGCCGCGGAAGCGCGGCTCGATCGCCTCGATCCTGATGTCCTTGATCTCCTGGTTGCGCCCCTCGATCTCGATGAACCGCGGCCGGATGAAGGTCTGCCGACGGATCTCCTCGAACAGCGACATGAGGAGTTCCTTGTGCGTCACCTTCTCGACGCCGACACCCTTCACGTTGAGTGCCTGGAAGCGACTCCACAGGTCGCACACGATCCGGCATGAGTCCGACGGCCGCCAGCGGCCGACGTAGAAGTCACGCACGTAGGCCGTGCGGTTGCAGTCCATGCTCACGATCCAGAAGCAGCTGCGGTCGGCGCGCGCGTTCTTCTTCTCGTCCGCGATGAAGGCAAAGTCGGTGAAGATGTAGGTCCACACCGCGCTCGGGATGTCCTGGTCCCTGATCACGTGGAAGTATTCGGCGTGGAAGATCTGGTCCTCGCCGGTCTGCGGCCTGTTCTCGTAGAAGCAGGCGAACAGGCGCGGCACCTGCTTGATCTTGCGGTCAGCGATGAAGGCTCGAGTCAGCCGCTTCGGGAAGAACAGCGTCGCCGGCTCGTTGCCTCGCGGGTCCACCACAGGCTCCGACCACGCATGCTTGCTGATCTCGAAGGTCGCAGCGATCGCCTCGTCCTTGATGATCTTGCAGTAGATGTCGTTGTAGTGGTGAAGCGTGCCGATCACGAAGAGCTTGGTGCCGGGATCGAGCTGCGACTGCACTTCCGAGAACCAGGTCCACAGCGACTCGATCGACTCCGGCGTCTTGGTGTTCTCCTGCGAGCAAACGTCGTCCATGAGCACGACGTCCCAGTGCGCGCCGGTCTGCACCTCGCCGACGCCGGCTGCGGCGAGCGTCGGATCCTTGATGCCTTGCCGCGTGCGCAGCGCGCTGTAGAACACGCCGGACGCATCCTTCCACTTGTCGCCGCGGTGGACTCCGAACCGATCTCGGAACCACTGGCTGTCGATGATCTTCATCACCTCGGAGGCGAACTTCTGCGCCTGACGCGAGGTCTCCGAGCAGATCAGGACGCGGATGTTCGGGTCACGCGCGATCAACCACGCGGCCTGTCCGATCGTGAACACCTGGCTCTTGAACGAGCCGCGCGGCCACAGCACCAACTTGCTCTTGAAGTTGGTGATCTCCGGGTTGTCCGGGTCGACCGCGCCGCGCCAGGTGATCAGCTCCTGGCAATAGCGACCGTGCGGCTGCCACTCTGCGTCCGGCGCCGCGCCGCTGTCACGCACGAAGTCGAGGAAGCCCTCTTCGGAGGTGTAGTAGGCGCGCTCCCGCGCCAGCCGCTCGGTCCGCAGCTGCTCGAGCGTGACCTTCGTGGTCGTTTCAGCTACCACCGCTCCCGACCCACTCAAGGACTTGGCCAGCTCCGCGGTAGTGCGTGTCGTCCTCGATCTTGCCATCGCACAGCTGAAGGCACTCGATCGAGCAGAAGAACGTCGCGTAGCCGAGCCAGCGATGGCCGTCGTAGTAGACAAAGGAGTCTGGCGCGATCTTGATCTTGCACTGCGGGCAGGCGGTCGCGCGCGGCGGCACGCCGATGCCAAGGAACCTGGTGAGCTGGGCTTTCATGCTTTTCCTCTCAGCGTCCGCATCTTGCTGATCCACTTCCAGAAGCAATCTGAACTACAGAAGTATGGACCCTCGATCGCCAACTGTTTGCATCCGTCCCACATGCATGTGATGTGCTGACTACCAGGGTTGGCCGCGCGACGATCATCGGCCTCCTTGCGCATGTTCAAGAACTGCGCGATCGGACCCTTTGGGTCATCAAGATCAGCCAGAGACACCGGACACCTCGCCTTCGCCTTCGAGTTTCAGAGCCGGCACCTCGTCGATCATGGTGAAGTCAGCTCGCTTGAGCTCTTCGATTCGCTTCTGCTGCTTGCGCTCGAGATCGAGCATAGCATCGATCTCGGCCTTCTGCTGCTCGCCGAAGTTGACGTTGTGGGTCACCTCGACGCGGCGCACCGCGCTGTCGACAATGCCGAGCGACTGCAGGATCGCCACCAGATCCTTGGTCACTCGGAAGTAGCTCGCCCACTCACCCTGCTCCATCAGCCCTTGCTGGGCCCGCTCAGCGGCGAGCTGCACGTGGCCGGCCAGCGTGTTGAGCCGGATGTTGGCGACCTGCGCGCCGATGTTGTCGGCGTGCTCGTTGTAGATCGTCGACACCTCGAGCGGAGGGATACCAAGCTCCTGAGCGATCACCTCGCCGCGGTAGCCTTGCTCGCGCAGCGTCACCACGAGCGCGACCTGTTGCTGACGGAGGAGGGTGGCGAACCAGGCCGACCGCTGCGGTCGCATCGTGACCTGCAGCTCGGTCCACATGCGCTTGCCAAGGTCGCGCATGGTGAGCGCCGACGTGAAGCCGTCCTTGTCCTTGGACGGCGGCACGGTCATCGCGCCAGAGTCGACGACCAGATCGACGAGCTGTTGGAGGCTCAGACCGATCGAGTCCGCGGCGCGCTGGAGCTTCTCCTTCGCCTCCGGGTCGAACAGCGGCGTGGCGCGTTCAGCTTTCGCCATCCTCAAGCTCCGATTCGATCACGTCGGCGTTCTCCGCGATGTAGGTCAGCAACGCGCGACGCACATCATCGGTCGGCTCAACGTTCTCGCTGCACCAGATGAGGTAGCTGGCTGGAACCTTCTCGAGTGGGACGCCTTTGTGTTTGCCGAACGGCATCGGCGTCTCGTCGTTGAACGCCAGCACGGGACTGCTCAGTAGCAGTATCGGGCCCGGAAGACCTTGGCCATCTTCGGCGAGAGTTCCACCAAGTCCTTCGCGATGCGTCGCATCCACGCCGCGATGTCCTTGGCGCCTTGCTTGGTGAGTTGGTCTGGCCGCTTCACGGTGATCGTGGCAGCGAAACGTTCTTTGCGTTTGGTCTTCATGGCTTCTGTGGCACCACAGCTTCCGAGGTCTCGGTGGCGATCCCGAAATTGGCGCGCATGCGCGCGTCCTCGAGATGGGTCAACGCGAGCGACAGGCCGCGGCCTTCCGGCACCACCTCGCACAGGATCTTCGCGCACAGGAAGCACGCATCGTTGACCATCTGGAACCGCGGCAGCGTGTCCGAGGTCGGCGGGTGGTAGTAGAACCGATTGCGCAGTTCGACTTCGGTGGGCTTGGTCATCGTCGTCCTGGCATCATGCCTTGCCTTGGTCCAGCAACCTCGCAACTGATGTCCGTCAGGATGCCTTGCAGTTCGGAGAGCCAGGCAAGCACTTCACCGTCCACGATCTCGTCCGGGCCTTCGTTCTGGATCTTCACCTGGATCGCGTCAGCGAGCACACGCGCGCGCTCGGCCAGCCACCACTTGCGCAGCATGATCGGGGGCGGCTTCACGCGGTCGGTGAAGCCAGGAGTTGGGAACGGCGAGTCCATGCCCGCCTACTCCTTCGGCGGTCCGCTGACCTGCGTGCGCGGCTTGAACTCGACCTTGACCTGCGGCTTCTCCTCGAGGTTGATCCTGACGATGTGGATCGCCTTGGCGATCATCAGCTGCTTGCCGACGAACTGGGCGCCTTCGCTGCGGATGAACTTCTGGGCGGCCTGCGTGCTGTCGAATCCGGCGATGCCAGGGGCCGGAACCAGCGTGCCCTTCGGCAGCTGCTCGTCCTCGGCGATGATGTAGATCCTGAAGTCGCCACCGCTCTCGCCTCCGAACAGCTTGAACCTGCGCTGCTTCTTCGCGCGCTTGGCTTTCGGAGTGGCAAGAGTCTCGTCGGTGGGAGTGGTGAGAGTTTCGCTCATGGCGACTTCTCTACACTAGGCGGCTGTTCTTTTGAAGTGGCATTTGGAATCTCGCCGCGCTCTCGAATCCCTCGCTTGGTCGCCTCGTTTTCCAGCTTCACCCTCTCGCCGCTGTAGCCGATCGACTCGTTGTTTTTCAGGAACTCAACGACTTCCGTGTGGCTTGGCAGGTAGGTGTGCCCTTTCTCGGCCTTGATGAGCTTACAGGCCAACGAATACTTGTAGGGCCACAACCTGTAGTCATTCAGCACGCGCTTCCTGCCAGCGTTCGGCACCTCCGGCTGAAAGTTCAACACCAACGCGCTGCACTTGTCGCACTGCAGCTTGCAGGACTCTTCGAAATACCACACCAGGAACTCGAGCACGCGGCCTGCAGTGATCCTCCACTGAAAGCTGCCGAACTCCTTGTCGCGCTCCTGCAGGTTTTCCACCAGCCGCTGGAACGCCAGATAGGCCAACTCATGCACTCCGATGGTCTTGGTCATGGCCTCCAACTGCACCACAAACCTGCCTCAAGTTCAACTCAATTCTTGCTCAGTTATGCGTGTAGCTGGGGGGGTATTACATATACATCGTATGTGTGAGTCCTGCTTACAGAGAGAGAGAGAGAGAGAGACAGATCAGTAGTAGTCTCTCTCTCTCTCTTCTATCTCTTGAGTAGAGATTTTCTTCGGCATATTTTCCATGGTTTCTGCAGGTTGGCCTCGGTTTTTCCGTCAGGTTGGCAGCTGTGAGGGTGGGCATTGCACTTCTGGGGCGCAGGTGACCCGCGCGATCGATCGCACCTCGCAAACTTGCAACCATTGATTGCATGGACACTTAGGATGCAATGCTCACAACTTCTTTGTCTACCTATTCATAGGTTGCAAGTGACTGGCGCTTACAACCTCAACC
>Ga0307468_100000056_pt1 | contig 42659 bp, 44 predicted proteins | sample atmdna_FD_203085 | JGI IMG/M metagenome (GOLD analysis project Ga0307468, IMG submission 203085) | Hardwood forest soil microbial communities from Morgan-Monroe State Forest, Indiana, United States - atmos_gases AM2C_05 | ecosystem: Environmental > Terrestrial > Soil > Temperate forest > Bulk...
TCAGGGTAGCGTTGTAGGCGTTGAAAAAACTCGGACGAGTTGGCAGAGGGCATAGGAAACCTCCAGCAAGAAGTAAATGATTTTTCAGCTTTTCATTATGCCGGAGTCTCACTTTTAATTGCACCCGCATCCAGCGGCGACCGGCGCGTCGTATTGACAGAGGCAGCGGGCGCGCTTCATCATTCGTAGTCGCGCGCCCGCTGAATCTATATCGAGCAGGAGGGAAGATGGTTTTGCGCCGCTCGTCTGTCGCCGTTTTTGCCATCGTGCTTCTGGTTTGCCAGATGGCACTGGCGCTGCCGCAATCTCAATCAAAGACCCGGCGCAAAAATCCCGCGCAAAAGACGCCGCGCAAGAACCAGACGCCACAGGCCGGCAACCCTTCGTCGTCGCAAGACGGGCGCGGCTTGAATGTGCAGCAGATTCGCAGCGGCGTGTCGCTGGACGGGCGCGGCAAGCTCTGGGCCGTGGTCATCGGCGTATCGAGCTACAAAAACCTGCCCCCCGATGGGCAACTGAAATTCCCGCACCGTGATGCCGAAGAGTTCGCCGCTTTCCTGCGCAGTCCGCAGGGCGGCGGCTTCCCTTCCTCGCAAATCAAAGTCCTGTTGAATCAGGAGGCGACGTTGGCCGCCGTGCGCACGGCGCTGGGTACATGGCTGGCGCGATCAGCCGAGCCGGAAGATTCGGTCTATGTCTATTTCGCCGGGCACGGCGTCGTCGAAGGCGACCGCGACGGCTACTTGCTGGCCTACGACTCCGACCCGCAAAACCTTTACGCCACGGCGCTCTCAGTCGAAGAATTGAACAAAGTCATCAGCGAGCGGCTGCGCACGAGATTGGTGGTGTTAATTACCGATGCCTGTCACGCCGGGCGGCTCGGCTTTGCCGCACGCGGCGTCGAAGAGAAGATTTTGATCAATCGTTTTCTCGACGAAGTCGGCAAGACCGGGCAGGGCGTCTTTCGACTGCTCGCTTCGCGCCCGGATGAGTTGAGTTATGAAGACAAACGCTGGGGCGGCGGCCACGGCGTCTTCACCAACTTTCTGCTCGAAGGCTTGCGCGGACGCGCCGACCGCGACTCGGACGGCGTGGTGCGCGCCGGCGAGTTGCTCGACTATCTTTCGGAGGTCGTGCCGAATGAAACCAAAGCCCTGCAACACCCGCGCGCTGCCGGCAACATCGAAACCCGCCTGCCACTTGCAGTAGTTTCGACCACAAAAACTCGTGGGGCAGCGGATGTTGCCATCGAATCGCCGCCGGCTTCGATTGAAGTGCGCGGCGTGCCGGGCACCGAAGTTTATTGCAACAACGCCTATCGCGGAAAGATTCGCCCAAACGGTGTGTTGATCATCGAAGACTTAAAGGCAGGCCGGCAAGAACTGTCATTCGATGCGCCGGGCGCGGAGACTTTCGCGCAAACCGTTTCACTTGCCGGCGGGCGCACCCTGGTCGATCTGGAAAAGGTGTTGTCGGCAAGCGCCGGTAAGCCAAGCTCGCCGCTCATCGCGCAAATCCGCCAGGAGTTGTCGCGCGCCAACGTGCTTGAAAACGGCGGCGCTTGGGACATCTACAAACGCATGATCGCCGCCGCGCCGACCGAGCCGCAGCGCCAGAGCGTCGAGGTCGCTTTGAGCACTGTGCTCGAAGAGATTGGCCAGCAGGCCATCAACGAATACGTGCGCTCGCCTGAAGAAGTCAGCGCTCTGCGCCGCGATCTCTTTCCACACGGCGCGAAGGCGTTCAACTGTTTGCTCAAGCTGCGCCCGCAGGATCAAATCGTCGAATCGAAGAAGCTGTTTTGCGACGGGCGCGTGCTAATTGATGATGGCAAGACGAAAGAAGCGATCCCGGTATTGCAGCGCGCCGTCACCCTGGACCCGAAAGCGGCCTATGCCTTCAACGCTCTCGGCGTCGCTTATCGCCAGGAGAAAGACAGCGTCAAAGCCATAGAAGCCTTCATGAAAGCGGCGCAGATGGCACCTAACTGGGCGCTGCCGCGCTTTCAGCTTGGCGCACAGTATTACAATCAAAAAGATCTGCAACGCGCCGCTGGCGAGTTCAAAGCCGCTGTCGAGCTAGCGCCAAAAGATGCGCTTAGCCGTTTGATGCTGGTGCGCGTTTACCGCGAGCGCGGCGACTATCCGCTGGCTGAACGTGAAGCGCAGGAGTTGCTGCAAACCAATGCCAGCTACGCGCCGAGCTATGTCGAGCTAGGCTTGATTTATGAAGCGACTCGGGTTTACGACAAAGCCGCCGCAGCGTTTGAGAATTACCTACGGCTCATGCCCCAGGATGCGAACCGCGCCGCCGTCGAGCAGCGCATCAAACAGAATCGCCAGCGGGCAGCAAAAAAACCTTAATGGCTCCTGACCTATAGCGATGCGTTGGCGCAGCGCGGCGGACACCCGGAGAGACAAAGCGAGGCACGGAAACCACCAGCCTGATAGATGCCTGATAGATGATTGTATCGTCGTGTCACGGCGTTCCGCATCGCTCGTTCGCCGCATCGCCGCAGAGGGCTTTCTTGACAATGCCCATGGCGCTCCCCTACTATCTTTCATTCTGACGTAATGCAGATTTCTGACATGGGAGTGCGGGTTTGAACATCCTACTGGCGGCATCCGAAGTCGTGCCGTACGCGAAGACCGGCGGGCTGGCAGACGTGGCGGGCGCGCTTCCTAAAGCGCTCGTGCGGCTCGGTCATCGTGTTCGCGTTGTCATGCCGCGCTACAACATCGATAAGATCACCGGCAACGCCGAATCCCTACCCGGCAGGCTCGCGGTGCCTTTTCAGTCCGCCACCCGCGAGACCGCGATTTACGTTGATCGCAGCACTGAAGCGCCAGTCTATTTCATCGACGCCCCGGAATACTTTTCACGCGGCAGGCTGTACGGCGAGGCGGACGATGCCGAACGCTTTGCCTTCTTCAGCCGCGCCGTCGTCGAATTTGCCAGAGCGAATAACGACCCCTTCGACGTGATTCATCTGAATGATTGGATGACCGGGTTGGTGGCGGTGTATCTGAAAACGGTTTACGCCGGCGACCCGACGTTTGCCAGGACGCGAACCCTCTTCACGATTCACAACCTCGCCTTTCATGGTTATTTCGACACCTATGACCTCGGCAAGTTCGGCTTGCCCGACTGGCTGAATCGCTCCGAAGACGGGCTTGAGTTTCACGGCAAGGGCAGCGCCTTGAAGGCCGGTCTGATCTTTTCGGATGGCATTTCAACGGTCAGCCCGCGCTACGCGCAGGAGATTCAAACGCCGGCATATGGTTATGAATTCGACGGCCTGTTGCGCGCCCGCAGCCAGGATCTGGTCGGCATTCTCAACGGGGTCGATTATGATGAATGGAGCCCGGAACGCGACCATTATCTCGCGGCGCGCTATTCGATTGATGATCTCAGCGGCAAGCGCGAATGCAAACGCGACTTGCTGAAAGCGTTTGGGCTGCCCGAAGATTTAGACCGTCCGCTGATCGGTTGCATCTCGCGGCTGTCGGATCAAAAGGGCTTCGACCTGATCATCGAAATTGCCTGGCAAATGCTGGAGCGCGGCATCTTCTTCGTCCTGCTGGGATCGGGTGCGGAGGTTTTCGAGCGCCGCTTTCAAGCCTTGCGTGATGCGCGCCCGCAACAGGTCGGCGTCTATCTCGGCTACTCTAACGAGATGGCGCACAAGATCGAAGCCGGCGCGGATATGTTCCTGATGCCGTCGAAGTTTGAGCCCTGCGGCTTGAATCAGATGTACTCGCTGCGCTACGGCACGCCGCCCATAGTCCGCGCCGTCGGCGGGCTTGACGACACGATTGAGAACTTTGATCGCGGCTCGCGGCGCGGCAACGGTTTCAAGTTTTATGATTATCAATCGGCGCGGCTGCTCGAAAAGGTTTACGAAGCGCTGCTGGTGTATACCGACCGCGACCTCTGGCAAACGCTGATGCGTAACGGCATGAGCGCCGACCATTCGTGGGCGCGGGCAGCCGAGCAATACATTCAGGTTTATGAATGGCTGGCGCAACGTCGCGCGCCGGTTACAGTATAATTGATAGGCCGGGTGTCGGGTGTCAGGTGTCGGGTCAATTCCGAATCCGCTGCCTGATACCCAATATCCGACAACCAACTATTGGAGGAAGCAAATGCAAGAAGTGACCGATCAGAGTTTTGAACAAGACGTTTTGAAAAGCGAAGTGCCGGTGCTGGTGGATTTCTGGGCCGAATGGTGCGGCCCCTGCAAGATGCTCGCGCCGACGGTTGAAAAAGTCGCCAACGACTATGAAGGCAAGGCCAAAGTCGTGAAGCTCAACATTGACGACAACAATCAAGTCGCGCAGCAATACGGTATTAAAGGCATCCCGACGCTGATTCTTTTCAAGGATGGCTCGGAGGCTGACCGCACCGTCGGTCTGACGACCAAAGACAACATTTCCAAAATGATTGATCGCGTCCTCGCCTGAAGCAAAGCGGCGAGCCGCTGACAATCCGAACCGCTCAATCACACCCAACCACAGGCGCACGGCGGTCACTTGAAACCGTGCGCCTGTAATTCTGTCCGCTCAAGTAATCCGGCCCGGCACAATGCGCGAAACCGGCCACAGGAGCCGGTTTCGGGGTTGGCCTGAAAAGCGGACGCCGAGAGTTTGGCTTATGAAAAATATCGTCGTGATCGGCGCTCAATGGGGCGACGAGGGCAAAGGCAAAGTGGTTGACATCCTGGCACCGCATTTTCAAATCGTCGCGCGCTATCAGGGCGGCCACAATGCCGGTCATACGGTGCGCATCGGCGAACGCAAATTCGTTCTGCACCTGATTCCATCCGGCATCCTGCACGACGACTGCGCCTGCGTCATCGGCAACGGCGTCGTCGTCAGTCCCGAAGCCTTCAACGCCGAGGTGCAGGAGTTGCGCGAGATGGGCGTCGAGAGCGAAGGCCGTTTATTCATCTCGACGCGCGCCCAATTGATATTGCCTTACCACTGTGCGCTCGACCGCGCTCGCGAAGCGCGACTCGGCGAGCAGGGCGTCGGCACGACCATGCGCGGCATCGGCCCGGCCTACGAGAGCAAAGCGGCGCGCACAGGCATACGCGCCGGCGATCTGTTCGACCTCGACCAGGTGCGCGAGAAGATCATCGCCAACATCGAAGACGCCAATCGAGAACTGGTGGCGCTTGGCGACAGCGCTCTCGATGTCGAAGCGACGCTCGATCAGTTTCTCGGCGAAGCGTTAAAGCTGCAACCGTTCGTCCGCGACACGGTTGTCTTTGTCAACCGGAGCGTCGGCGAAGGCCGCGCCGTGCTGCTTGAAGGCGCGCAGGGGACGATGCTCGACGTCGATCATGGCACCTATCCATTCGTGACCTCTTCGAACGCCACGGCGGGCGGCGCAGCAACCGGATTGGGCTTGCCGCCGCGTGCCATCACCGGCGCGCTCGGCATTGCCAAAGCTTACACAACACGGGTTGGCGGCGGCCCTTTTCCGACCGAGTCGTTTGACGAAGCCGGCGAATACCTGCGCACACGCGGCAACGAATACGGCGCTTCAACAGGCCGCCCGCGCCGAACCGGGTGGTTCGACGCGGTGGTCGTGCGTTATGCCGTGATGCTCAACGGCCTGGATGCGATTGCCTTGACCAAGCTTGACGTGCTCGATGAATTTGAGGAGATCAAGGTCTGCACCGCCTATCGCTATCGCGGTGAAGTGATCGAAGACATTCCTTATGGTGCCAGCGCCCTGGCCGAATGTGAGCCAATTTACGAAACCCTGCCCGGCTGGCAGGCCGACACCAGCGGCATCACCACCTATGACGCCCTGCCCGAAAAAGCGAAAGCTTATGTTCGGCGCTTGGAAGAACTGGTCGGCGCGCCGATGGCGATGATCTCGACCGGGCCGGAGCGCAGCGAAACGATCATCCGCGACGGCCTGGCAGTCAATGGATGGATGCAGTGAGCCGGCTGCCTCAATCACCTATGTAGAGCGCATAAGCCATCTTCGCCATCGTCCACAGGCGGCTCCAATCCAGGCGGCCAGTGCGCGCATCGCGCAAGGATTGCAAAGCCATTTGCCGCAGATGCGACGATTCGCGGCGGAACAAAAACTCTTTTACAAAGGGTCGCGCTACGTCGAAGAAATTGAACTCCGGGTTCATCACGATACTGATGCCTTCCAGCGTCATGATGGCGCGAATCAGATAGGTGAAGCGCGCCGGCGTAGTGATCGGATGTTCATAAACAATTGGCGCTAGATCGTAGGTTAAATCTCTGAAACGCACTTCGCCGAGTCGCAAATTCAACTTGCGCTCGAAGACTTCCGCGACAATCCTGCCAATGGCCGCGACATCGGCTTCGGGTGCGAGGAATCCCAGGCCCATCAGATCCGCGACTATCGCCTTCACATCGCGGTTGTAGAGGTGAAAAAAGGCGTTGATCATCTGGCGCTGCAACTCGTCTGAGATGCGCCCGACCATGCCGAAATCAAACACCGCCAGCCGGCCATCTTTCATCACCAGGAGATTCCCCGGATGCGGGTCTGCATGAAAAAAGCCGTCTTCGAGCAGTTGCTTGAAGTAAGCCCGATAGATCAATTCGTTGATGCGTCGCGGGCTGTGGCCGGCAGCGCGTAGCTGGTCAAGTTCTGTAACTTTGATTCCCGTAAGGAACTCCATCACGATGACCCGGCTCGTCGACCATTGATGAAAGATGCGCGGCACATAAATCCCAGGCCAATCGCGGAAGTTGCGGCGGAACAACTCGGCGCTCGCAGCCTCGCGGCGATAATCCATCTCTTCGTGGATGACGCGGTCAAACTCGTCAATCGCGCCGAGCCACTCCGCGCCCGGCAGCAGTTTCGGATGGCGATCCAGCCAGCGGCCAATGGCGCGCAGCAGATCAAGATCGAAGCGAATCTGTTCTTCGAGCAGCGGTCGTTGAATTTTGACCGCTACCACTTCGCCTGTCAGCAAGCGCCCGCGATAGACCTGCGCGAGACTCGCCGAAGCCACCGGCGGTTGATTTAATTCAGCAAAGACATCCTTGATTGGCCGGCCAAGCTCGGCTTCGAGCAGGGCGCGCGCCTGGTCGTCGGGAAATGGCGGCACGCGGTCTTGCAACTCGCTTAATTCTTTGAGGTAATCGAGCGGCAACAGATCGGCTCGCGTCGCCAGCATCTGGCCCATCTTGATGAAGGTCGGGCCGAGCTTGAGCAAGCGCCCGCGCAACCTGATGGCTTGCTGCCGCAGCCGCACGGCGCGCTTTGTCTTTTGGCCGAACCAGCCTTTCGCTTCAAATGCAACGTCCAGGGCAAACGTCAGCAACGTCCACAGCACATAGATGGCGCGCGTCCAGCGGCTGATTCGATGTATTTTCATTCACCTTGATTTTAACGGCTCTTGCCGGTTCGCTCAAATCCTGTTATAAATCTCTTAATGAGCGTTTTGCGCGGTTTACAGTGTTAAGAAACCCTAAAAGTTATAAGTCAATTCTAGGTTTGGGATTAGTTTTTTTAATTTCGCACGTTTTGAACGTTTTCGTATAATGATTCGTACTTGAGATCGACGCAAGTAACGGCAAAAGCAGAAGTGGTTGAACAGCGGCAAACGGAGGGCGAAACGATGATTGACGAGATGGATAACGAATTCGAAGAGCAATTTGCGGATGCCGAACTGAATGAAGAAGTCGACGCTGAATCCGAACCAGCAGATGTCGACACGGCTGGCGACCTGGATCATACGGATTTGCTGAAAATGTATCTGCGCGAAGCCAGCCGTGCGCCGATGCTCAACGCGGCAGGCGAAATTGCCGCCGCTAAAGGCATTGAGCGGACGCGCAACCGGCTGACCAAGATGATCGCGCGCTCGCCTTTGATTGTGGAGTATTGCTTACATTTACGCGAAGCGCTGCGGCGTGGCGACGAAACCGCCAGCGATCATATTGAGTATGTTGCGGGATTCGATGCAAACCAGGCGGCGACGCCTGGCCAGTTCGCCGACAAAGCCTTCGCCGAAATCGCGGCGGTTTATCTGAATCTCACATCGGCCAAGCCAAAAGCGACCAGGAAACTCGCGCTAAAGAAGTCCTCACGCGCGGCCAGGAAGTTTGCCCGCAGCGCGGCAGCGCGCCAGCGCATACAGTTGTCGCGAGCGGTCAGAGCCTTCGTCTTCACGCCGGCAACCGAGCGCCGCTTGATGGGCATGGTTCAGGAAGGCGCTGAGGCGGCGCGTGTATTCGCCGCCGAACCAACCCAGGCGAAATTATTATCAACGGCCCTAGCCGCAACGCCGTCGGAGTTTGAGGTTGCAGCGGTAACCGCAAAACTCATCCATAACGGCACGGTTTCGGCGGCTGAGATGATGCGGCTGTCGCGTCAGGTCAATGTGGCATTCGACGCATTGAGCTACGCCAAGCAGAGCATGACGGAAGCCAACCTGCGGCTGGTGATCTCTGTAGCGCGGCAGTTCACGCGGCGCGGCCTGCCCTTCCTCGATTTGATTCAAGAAGGCAACGTCGGCTTGATGCGTGCGGTTGAGAAATTCGATTGGCGGCGCGGCTTCCGTTTCTCGACTTACGCGATGTGGTGGATTCGCCAATCGATGGCGCGCGCCCTCGACACGCAGAGCCGCATCGTGCGATTGCCGGCATCGGAGTTGACCTTGATCAACAAAGTGGCGCGCGCCTCGCGTTCGATCAGCGGTGAAATCTCCGGCGCTGCGACCAGCGAATTGATCGCCGAGCGCCTGGACGTTGACGCTGAACGGATCAGCGAAGCGCTAGGTTTTGCGCAGCAGACGGTGACGCTCGACGTGCCGGCAAACGACAACGGCGAAACCGCTGTCAATTTCATAGACACAGGCAACAGCGGCAATCCATTTACAGCGGCGCTCAACTGGTCGCGGCGCACGGCGATTCAACGGGCGCTGGCGCAACTAACGCCACGCGAGGCGAAGATACTGCGGATGCACTATGGGCTGGACACCGACAGCGAACCGCGCACGCTTGAAGAGATCGGCAATGATCTGGCGGTCACCCGCGAGCGTGTGCGCCAGATTGAAGCCGGCGCGTTTGCCAAGCTGCGCGAAATGGAAGCCGGCGACATGTTGCGGGAATTCTTAGCAATCGCTTAAAAGCGAGGGTCGGCGCAGGTCGGAGTTGTAATCTTTAATTCATTATCCCGACCTGCACCGAAAGGTCTCTGACCGAAGCCACGCGCTTGCAGGCGATAACGAAACGGCGAGTGACGATAGACGCTCCAGGGATTTACCCTCGACGATCTTGAATCACTCGCTTTATTTTTGGATGAGTTCGAGCAGATCGTGGAGGGAGTTGGCGTAACTCGAATCGGGAAAGCGGGCGCGCACTGCCGCATCGGTGAGCGCCGCGCCGCCGAGGATGATTTGCGTATGCTGACGTTCGGCGGCGCGGCGCAGGTCTTGGTAATCGCGTCGCGCCCGTTCGATGTTATCCGCCATGGTAATCGAGATGCAGACGAGTTGCGGCTTGAAGCGGTCGACGGCTTCGGCAAATGAAAAGAGCGGCGTCGGCGAACTGAAATAGATGACCTTCCAGGATTGGCTTTCGAGCAGGTCGCGCACCAGCATCGCTGCCAGTTGATGCAGTTCGCCTTCAGCACAACCGACCATCGCCAGGCGCTGAGGCTCTGTCTGCGGTTCGGCGTTGATGTGCAGCGTCGCGAGCCCTTCCATAATCGCCACCATCGCGAGGTGCTCGTCGACCACGCCGATCTTACCGGTGCGCCACAACTCGCCGATTTCACGCAGAGCCGGGCAAATAATCTCTTCGCTGATGGCCGGCAGCGACACCCCATGCTCTTGCAATTTCTTGAACAGCAAAGCAACGAAATTAAATTGCCCGGCGAGCGCCGCCTGCTTGAAGCGTTCGGCAAGCGCCGGGTAGTCAGCCGCTTCAACCAGGTGTTTAAACTCGCAGGGAGATTCGCTGGCGTGGGTTTGCGACTTGGCCAGGCCGCAGCGGCTTTGAAATTCGACGATGTCGTCCATCTCGAATTTGCGATGCCCGCCGACGGTTTTGCGACACGGGAGCGCACCCGCATCTGCCCACCGCTTGACGGTAGACTCGCTCACATCCCACATCTCGGCCAGTTCTTTGGTTGAAAACGACTGCTTCATAACTTCTTCTGGGAGATACTTTAAGAATAACGAGCCGAGTGCGGAAAGGCAAAAATGGCGACCTGGTATATCAGACCAGGCAAGGTTGAGCTACGTCGAATCGCTTTGATTGGCTTTTCCATTTTTGCCTTTTGCCTTTTGCCTTTTGCCTTCCAAGAGGACTTGCGCCATCGCGATGTCGCGCGAATGGGTGAGCGAGAGATGCGCCTGTGTGGCACCGAGTTCATCGAGCCGTTCGAGGGCGCGGCCACGAAACTGCAACGACGGAATGCCGGTGGGCGAGCGCAGCACTTCGATGTCGTGCCAGCCGACGCCGTCGCCCCAGCCCGTGCCAAGCGCTTTCATCGCCGCTTCCTTGGCGGCGAATCGCGCCGCATAGCTTTCCATCTTCGCGGCGCGGCTTTCGCAGTAAGCAATCTCCGATGCCGTGAAGACGCGATCACGAAAGCGTGTGCCGCGCCGCGCGAAGACTTCCTGGATTCGCGCAATCTCAACGATATCAATGCCGATAGCGACAATCATCGTTATAAGGTCAAGCCGTCGGGAGTTGTAATCAAAGTCGCAAATCGAACACCAGCCGCAACCTGCGGGCCGGTGCGATGGTGATGCAGGCGGGGGCGCTCGCTACACATCAATTTCCATCAAGTCTTGCGCCGCCAGCGTCTCAGGAAAGACGGCGCGGGCTTCTTCGTAAAGCGGCCCGACCTCCGGATAGCGCGTGCTGAAGTGAGTAATCAACAGGCGGCGTGCTTCAGCCTCGCGGGCGATCTGCGCCGCCTGCGCCGCAGTCGAATGCCCGTAGTCGCGGGCTTCCAAAGCCATGTCATCGGTGTAAGTCGCTTCATGAATAATCAAATCAACCCGGCGCGCCAGTTCCACCGTGCCGGCAAAGGGACGGGTATCTGTGCAGTAGGCGACCGCCTTGCCCGGTCGCGGTGGGCCGACGACTTCGCGCGAATGAATCACGCGCCCGTCGCCGAGTTGTACATCTTCGCCTAATTGTAATTTCCGATACAACGGCCCTTCGGGAACGCCAAGTTCGCGGGCGCGCTCAAGGTCGAAGCGCCCGGGCCGGGGGCGCTCTTCGAGACGATAGCCGAGCGTAAAGATGCGATGATCGAGCGGGCGTGTGGCGACAAAATAATCGCTCGTTTCGTAAACCATGGTCATCTCTTTCATCGCCGCAAACTCGCGCACGTCGAGCGGGTAATTGATATAAAGAATCTTCAACCGCGCCAGCGCGTCCAGATATTCGCGGATGCCCGGAGGGCCGACGAGAATCAGTTGGCGCACGCGGCGATCAAGTCCCATGGTTGAAAGCAGGCCCGCCAGCCCGTTGAAGTGATCGCCGTGCAGATGGGTGATGAAGATGGCCGCCAGCTTACTCGGATTGAGTTTGGCGCGGGCGATCTGCATTTGCGTGCCTTCGCCGCAATCAAACAGCAGCCATTCGCCGTCGCGCACCATGGCGGTGGCACTGACGTTGCGGCGCAAGGTTGGCTTGCCTGAACTGGTTCCCAGCGGAATGACCTTCATTCGATGTTACAATAGCACATCGACTCGGCAGCGGCGAACAGGCGGGTAATTGTTGCCATTACTTTTAATTATATTCGCTTCCAAGGTTCACTAACGCTGAACCATCAAGGCCATTGCGCCCAGGATTCAGGCCAATCAAAGCCAGCCAGGATGGAACAAAAATCCTATGCGATGCAGGTGGTGGTTACTGGCCTTTTTCATCAACCCGGTGATTTGATTCCATCCCTCAGGCTTCGGCCTCACCTGACGTAGGCAGATGGCACCGGCACATCGCCGTTCGTTCCCCAGATCACCATTCGCGGCGAGCCATTGCCGCTGTTGCTGATAAAACAGGTGCCGTTCGCAGGCCGCCACACCGCCACATCCGTCTTGCCATCGCCATCATAATTGCCTGGCACGGGTATATCGCCATTCGCGCCCAAGCCCACCACACTCTGCGCCCCATTGGTACTCTGCCGGATGTACCACGTCCCGTTCGATGGTCGAAACACCGCGATGTCAGTCTTGCCGTCGCCATCATAATCCGCCACCACCGGCTTATCGCCGTTCACTCCCCATTGGTAGTGGAAGCTGAGGTCAGCACGGGGAAATTTTGCAGCTTATTCGGCCCCATATCACCATCCCCATTGTCGTTTGGGGTAATGCCGGCTGGGTCGAGATCAATTCCCAGCAAACCATTTGCGTAAATAGAATTCGACAGAATCCCCGTGCCTATGCCGTTCAACACCCGCACGCCATGCGCGCCGTTGAAGGCAATCAGATTACCGGCTCCCGCCACCGTACCACCGATCATTATCCTGAGAGAATTCCCGGTGGCGCTGCTTACTAAATAAGACGACTCTCTTGGTAGTGCTCCGATATAAATCACCAACTCGCTGCCTAACCGAAAATCGTCGGCAATCGGGTGCCCGGCTAGGTTGGCCATTCCGCAATGGTCCACATGAGTCAAGGAGCATCAGGTCCTCAACTTAAGAATGCTGAGGTTCAGAAAACTCATCGCGTTCTGCGAGCCTTAGTTGATTGCTCAATCCCTGCGACAATCCCAAGCAGTTCCAGATCTGGTTGCCGGAACGGAAGATCAAGCGAAGGGAAATTCTCCCGCATTAACGCCTCAGCCTGGGATAATACTTCACAGTCACCTGGTGTTACAGCATTTGGAGCAGGGTCGGCCTCCGCCGGCGGCTTAACGATATTGGCCAGTTCGTTAAGCATAAGCAAGACCTGCCAGTCTTTGAGTATCTGAAAACCCTCCGCATCTCGGACTGCTCCGGAAATAATGGCCTTCGGTTGAGCAGCATTACCAGTGACTCGATCAAAACAACGGAAAACTAGCAAGGTTCGCTTGTCTGGGTCCTGGGTGAGTGAGGCATAAACATCAGGTAGATGGCAGGCTTGATCCAAGGCAACATCGAATATGCGGCTTCCAACCCCGAGGATTGTGCCCTTCTTTGCGGATGGTGCCTTTCGATCAAAGTGAGCGTCATCGTAGCGATGTCTGACTCCAGCCTTTCCCTGCCAGGATATTGGTGTCGCGAAACTCAACAATCCCGCTTTATCAGTTACTTGGCGACGATTTTGGCGCAGGGCCAAGCGGAAGAAAGCTGCAAGGTGCGGCAAATCAAGCTTTGGAACTCGCTCGGATGTTTGAGAAAAGTCGAAATGCTGAGCATGTCCAAGAAGGTCATGAACCACCCGGACCGCGTCTTCGCCGCCTATCTGTCCGGTTTTCTGGTCGAACCATTCCGCCAACTTCTCGCGCGGAACAGCGTCGGCCTGGGAAAAAACCGTGTCCAGCATGCCGGGGCCGGCGATTCCAAGAACAAGTTGATGTAAATCCTCGAGCTCTTCCGTGACAGCGTTGATGGAGTGTCTGATCCGGTCGAGCTTCACATTCAAAAGCGCCCAGATGCGGGACTCAACTGTATCCGGATTTTGGAAAAGCATTACCTTTACGATGTCGCGCTGCCCGATGCGGTTCAGGCGACCGACGCGTTGATGAAGGCGCATTGGGTTCCACGGGAGATCGACGTGAATTAGACGCGAACAACGATCCTGAAGGTCAATTCCTTCACCCGCCGCTTCAGTCGATACGAGGAAGCGAACTTCTCCCGTATTGAAGCGATCTTTTGCTGCCTGTCGTGATTCGCGCAAGGTGCGACGCCCCCCGCCAGGAGTAACTGCTCAATGAGCCGGCTCCAAATCTGTTGACCAGGCTGGGTTGAGGGCATAAAGAGCAGTTTTACGCCATCACGAGCATGGGGGCCTTTGCCATGCATGAGGAAACGCATTGCGAGACACATCTCGTGGTCTCGCCGGGCCAACGAAGCGAAGGCTTCGATCAGTTTTCTACGATGGTTGATGCTCCCAAGACTGGTCTGATTGACGACGATTTTAGCCGCTCTGGCGGCATCGCAGTCTGGCGGGTAAGATCCCTTGAACCATCTTGGGAGTGCCCAGTCTAGGGCTACGAAGCAGGACCACTCAGGGAGTGTTGCGCATAGCAATGCAAGCCACCTATCTTTTTGGTTACCAGAAACAAAAAGGCGGTCGGCATCTACATAGGCGCGCCACTCGCGGGCACTGAGACGCACTCGTGCATTTGTGCGAGCATCGCGCGCTGAAAGCAATGGTAAGTCGGAGGCCAAGTTATAGATTGCATAAGTTAACGTGTTATGTTCGTGCAAGTGGTTCAAGAATTCATTGAGCCACGCAGCGGTCGTTTCACTCCCGGTCGAGCCAAGCCGTACGTCCTTTAACAACCGCAAGACTAAATCCTCTGGCCAGGGGCTTACATCATTGTCATCATCATACAAGCCGGGAAGTGAACCATTAGCTCCCCGCGCCACCAATGTATGTTCTCTGCTAATTGGCGCCAAAGCGGGAATGCGGGCAAGGATTTCGCTGGGGTTGGATGTATTGGGAATAGGCAAAACGGGCTCTTCAGCGGAAATGCATTCCCAGGTCTCGGAGCCTGCTTGCCCATGCCACGGATTGAAAAAATCGGTTATGGAAGCTTCCGGCCATCCCTGTGCGGGGTCCGTTTGGGCAATGATGAAGAAAGCTTCGCACCAGGCGAAGACACTCTTGAGTCCTTTACCGAAACGACCAATGGCCCGATCCTCAGTCCCTTTTGTGCCGAGGTTAATTTGGGTGATGGCATCGCGGTGCTCCTCCTTAAAGATTCCATCGTTCGCAACTAGCAATGAAGAGCCTCTCAAGAGGGAGAGGGGGGAAGCTGGGTCGCCGGGAAGATAAAGCACATCCATCTGCGAGGCTTCGGCGTCCTCGGCGTTCTGAGTCAGTTCTTTGAGGATGCTCCGCGACGAACCATCCCCGCGGAGAAGATCCCTTATGCTCTCGATGTCGGCTTCTGGCGGATGACGAACACCACCGGACCGACGAGGACTGAAGGACCGTGTGTCACTGAGCATTCGCGGCTACTCCTAAGTACTCATGATTCCAACTAATCGTCTAGAAACCTGCCAGAGTTTACACTTTTTGCTGACCAAATGGTTTTCAAGAAGATGCTTGGGAACTCTGCTGCTGTATTAACATTCTATCGATTATCTGCATAAACCCATTTCCAGAAAAAAACCGAGGCCTCTATTGCAGTCTTCCGCGGTTTTCTCATCGCTTCCTCGGCTGTGAATACTTCCTGCCCACCCTTCGGCTCGACCTAGCGCGGAATGCTCAGGTTGTAATCGTCAGCGAGATCGCTTGGAAACACTAAGGGGTGATGTCTTCTACTGTTCGGTAATGGTGATAGCTATCCTAAGTGCGCTTTGGCACATTGTCAGCTGATTTTATATTTTTGTAAGATAGGCAGCACAATATTCTCATTCTATGGCTTCTCTACTTTGCTCTTGTTCGTATAACCTAAGTTAGGGAGCAGGCTCGTCTAGTCCTGCAAACGGTGTCATGATATGCCGCTTGATTCTAGCCATCAAGCTTAAGGAAAAGCCCAACTAATCGGCGGTGCATCATCTCAACAAAGGCCGTACGCGCTTCCCGCCACCGTGGATAGGCATACTAACATAAGCCGCAAAATGCCTTAATCGCAACCTCCTATCATAAACTCTGATACACCACATCCGTGGGTACTCTTGGCAATTGTCCCTTGCAACTTTACTTTTTAGGAAGGAACGACTGGATTCACCGTCTTTATAATAGTAGAGGGATGTTATCTGCTTGAGAGGAGTGCAGAAGGCAAAACCGAAATACTATACAGCAACCACCTAAATCAACCACGATAGCGGAAAATAGACCGAAAACAATAATAATCAAGTGGTCGAAATTCGAGATCTTCCCAGTAAAGACGAAAACGAAACAGAAACTATAGACTCGGAATTTTGGCTATAAATTCAGCGAAATGCTCAGATGAATTAGTGTCTGCGGTACAGACAGCGTATTTGTTATCTGAAAGACTCGCAGAGCAAATGGACGATGCATTGGTTTCAATTCTGGAGCAGGGTGATAGCGCAACATAATGAATCAACGCTTCAGTGTCAAAGGAAGGCAAAACGTCTCATGTTCAGCAAGATTGGTGGAAGCAAAAGAGGGCGCATGATCTGAGCGCTCAGTGACCTGTTGAGGCTAGTTGCTGTAACAAGACAACTCGATTCGATTTCATAGTGCGAGACTAACAAGCCATGAATAACCAGCAAGTTTTTGTCGAGCATCAATTAGTACCCTATACGATTGAAGAAATCGCGGCAGAAGTGGCGGCGATACTATCCCAAAGAATTAGTGCGAAAGATATTTTGAGGCTTTGTCAAGTCGTCTTCCTGGACGTCGAAGAGGCGGCAATACTCTTGCGGGTGAAGCCCAAGACTATCTCAACGTGGATTTCTCAAGACAAGATCCCTGTACGCTATGCAGGAGGTAGGCCGCTTTTTCTTTTGTCCGAACTTCTACAATAGACTTTACCGGAAGACGATAAACATCGTATCCATAGACTCTCTGTAGCTGCCAGTAGTAATATAATTGCGAACCGGCTGGCTACAAATTGGGAAAGGAGAGTTCCCGATGTCGGTTTATAAGCGTAACAAGGTTTGGTACTACCGCTTTTGCATTCGTGGCGTTCGATATGGCAATGCTGTGCCGGAAGCTCGAACCAAGTGGCAGGCCGAACAAGCTGAGGCGAGAGCCAAAGACGAAGTATTCAGTGGTCGCTATGGTGACAGCCAGAGCCATGTCACCCTAAAGGAGTTTGTCGAGAATCAGTTTTTACCTTGGTCGAAGGACAATAAGCGGTCATGGAAGGACGATGTTGCAAGGTGTAAAGCGATTCTTGCTTACTTCAAGAATAAGAAGATGCGAGAGATTTCACGGTTCAATGTCGAGCAGTTCAAAAAGGAGCGGATTTCCACGCCCATTAAAAGCGGGAAGTGTCGCGCTCCTGCCTCGGTTGACCGTGAAATTCAGTTGCTTTCTCGCATTTTTAATCTGGCAATTGATCGTGGCGAAATTCAAACCAACCCGTGTAAAGGGGTCAAACTTCTTTGCAAGTACAACCAAGTGACTCGCTACTTATCGTATGAGGAAGAAGAAAAGTTGATGCCCCATCTGACGGGTTGCCGTGCTCATATACGCGACATTCTGACGATCAGTACTTACACAGGGATGCGGAGAACTGAAGTATTGACGCTGCACAAGAGCCAGATTGATTTCTTGCGTGATTCCATCGAACTCACCAAGACTAAATCTGGGAAACCCCGTAGCGTCCCAATACACCCGGACCTCAAGCCCATACTGCAACGCCTGTGTAAGGACGCTCGTCCCTCGGGCTACCTGTTCGAGAATCCGAAGACAGGTAAACCGATCACGACGATTAAGACTGCTTGGCGGAAGGCGTTGCGTGATGCCGGAATACCCTACATCAACTTTCACTGTGCTGGCCGTCACACTTTCGGCACGAGGGCGATAGATGGTGGCGCGCCGATCAGCGCGGTGAAAGAGGTGATGGGGCACATGGACATAAACACGACGATGCGATATGTTCATGCGACGGAAGAAGGAAAGCGTCGAGCGGTTGAAGCGGCGGCGAAAAGTAGGGTACAATCAAACCTTGCCACAAATCTGCCACAAGCTGATACGGCAACGGCGTGAGTGGCTCTTTTAATTTATAGATAGAACAAGGGTTAGCCAGCGTAGCTCAGTTGGTAGAGCATCGGTTTCGTAAACCGGAGGTCAAGGGTTCGAGTCCCTTCGCTGGCTCCATAGATTCAAGAAGTTACGGCCACTCACGGGTGGCCGTTTTCGTTTATTCCCACATTTACTCCCACATTCGCTTAACTACGGGCCGCAGTAATGATGGTCACTCGACAAGGATTCATGTTGAGGCTGAGGTTTAGAATCTAAAAGAGGCTCATCTTCGTAAGTGTATCCTGAGTCGCTTGCGGTGAATTCAAGGTCAGATGAGTCGGGGCGAGAAACGCAGTCGCCACCACGAGATGTTGTGCTGGCTTCCTACGACAACCAAGCCAAAGTCAATCACAAAACTAAAGAGGCCGCAAAAAGCTCCCCAAACTATTTCTTGGCCCATACATTTGGGTTTCTTGTTTGATCAGGGCGAAACATCTGAACATTGCCGCAGTGATCGCAGACCAAGATAAAATAGCTCTTTGTTCCCTCTACCACCATTCCAGTATTCCACCAACAACCAGCCGGAATAAACCGCTCGTAATCATCCGACGCTTGCCTCATCTGATATAGCCCGATGCCACAGTAGTTACAAAGTTGGGGTGCCGTCAGATCAACTGGATGAGCATTCATTTGAATTCTCCTAATAGCCCTTTCAATTTCTTCTGCAACCACCTTCGCCTCTTTGAGCCTTTTCGCAGGCTCATTGACAATCATCTGATCGAGAAGCTCATAGATGAAAAAGATCGCGGCATCAGTTCGGCCATTCGTTAGTTTGTACTTCGCTTCCCTATGTTTCTCGCGGGAGAAAATCTGGCCCGCCATCATCCAGTACAGCAGTTTGCCGAGAGAGTAGACATCTGACCAAGGGCCGATGTCATCAGTACGGCCATCCTCAAGTTCGGGGGCAATGAAGTTGCGGGGGCCAACAGCCTCATCAACCAGTGTGAGTCTTTCGCCCTCCTCGTCAATAAAACAGATGCCGAAGTCTCCCACAACAGGAGTGCTGTCTTCACGAAGGAAGGTATTATCCGGCTTGATGTCTCTGTGGATAATTACTGGTTGCTGACTATGGGCGTGACCAATCCCTCGACAGATAGCCGCAAATAGCCGCAGCCGATCTACAACTGAGAGCTTGGACAGCTCAAAGTCACCGAGGGAGCCGCCTGTACAGTATTCTGCAATAAAATAGGGACGATCAGCCTCAAGATCATAGTCAATTACTTTAATTACATTGGGGTGAGATAGCTCCAGTCCTGCCTTGATCTCCCTTGCAAATCTACTTATGCGGCTCTTGTTCTTCAGTAACTTCTGAACCCAAACTCCTTCGTACTCATCCTGCGTGTCAGTTACGAGGAAAACATCACCCTGACCGCCGCCCGTAAGTGATCGCTCTCTTTTCCATCTTTGATACTTATTGCGAGCCATTAACTACTCTCTGTTTGGTTTTACTTGAAAGTGCTAAACTTCCAGATAGTACAAGTATGGAACACCAGTTTTAATCGGGCAAGGAGCAACTTTGCACAGGTTGCGGTTGGGCGTCAGCCGGCCCCGCACTTGAGATCGAGGTCACTCACTGGTATGCGTTGGTTCTTTAACGCCGCTGCCCCTTCTGATAAAATGTGAAGAATTCTCGTTGGGTATATTACGATTGGCATTTTCAGGATTATGGCAAAAAAGTCTGCGACACGACAACAAGATCACTCAACACTGAAGCCCGCTAGCACAGTAAGCCGGCCTCTAAATCCAGTTGTCGCCCAAGCTCCTCAACAGCCGGATGCTCTTTATACCAATGAAGCAAGGATGGATGTATATAGGCAGATTTGCGATCAAATAGAGGCAGGCAGGAGGTCAGGCTCCGAAGAATACGACAAGGCTATACTAACGCTGTCGAGCGGCTTTCTAGCACTTTCGATAGCATTTGTTAAGGACGTTGTACCGCTCACCCACGTCATATGGATGCCTGCCTTAATTGCATCTTGGGTGCTATTTGCTGTATCTGTTCTGTCCACTTTAATCTCATTTGTGGTGAGCCAGCACGCTTACGACGTTCAGAAACAGAACTTGGATGACTACTTTCTGCATAACATTGAGGATGCCTGCCATAGACCCAACCAGCTTACAACAGCCACTACCGCTCTTAATTACCTTTCGGGACTCTGTTTTATAGCTGCCGTGGTTTTAACTATAGTTTTTGCTTCGGCAAACTTCAAAAATGAAAATGCTCTTGCAAAACAGCCAAAAGAGCCTGCTGTCACAGAACAAATGAAGGAAGGTACAAAATGACTGACGACAAAGTTTATCCGCCGCTACCTCCAGATTGGAGACTGGAGGAGGGTAACAAACCACCAATGATTCCTCATCTGCCGCCACCGCCTCCCCCAGTAAAGGAGCCGGTGAAGAAGTAGAGTGCAAATATGGAGGGAAATCCTTGAAAGAATCAGCCTTGGTAAAACGACCTGAAACGAAAGAGACATTGAGAACCGTGGGACAGGGAAACAGACCGCCATTGATTCCTAATATGCGGCCCACGAGATCACAAGCGACCAATGAAGCAGAGTTCCGTTCTATGAGCGCAAATAAGGGAGCCTCATCCCCGCCGAAAACGACGAACGTTACACCACCATCGGACGGGACAAAAGGCAACAAACCGCCCAACATCCCCAAGATGCCTCCGCCGAAAAAGTAGTAACTACCTCTTTGGGAGATGTAAGACACAGCCGATTGCGGAGACAAATAGCCATCCACCTGCGGATAGCAGTGTTGTTAGAGTAATGTCAACTACTCCAATCTTTCTGCTATATCTATGTGCTCGAAAGGAGTTGCTCGATGAGCCGGAAGATACCTGATGTTGCATTTCTTGGCGTATGTGAGCGAGCCACGTTAGTGAAGGGCGATGACCCACATATATGGGAGCACAATTTACTAGGACTGAAAGAATTAGTTCTCTGTCACGTTTACCCAATTACTCTTTCCGGCTTTCACTTCGCCTTTGCTGTTTATGACCCATTCAGTTTTGATAAGTGCCGCGTTCGCATTTTAAGCCCAAACGGGGCAGAATTGTTATTCTTCGATCTTCAATTCGAGAAGACCGACTCTTCATTAGGTATCAGTGTTTTTGCTCAGACACAGTATCCTGTCTGGTCTGTCGTAGTTGCCTCTGGGCCAGAAAAAAGTCCGCTAATAAAAGAGCCTGGGCAATACAAAGTGGTTTTGTGCCGCAATAATGAAGAGGTTTCCATTGGCTGTCTTAACTTTGGTTATGCACAATCCACTCCGCTCACGGAGGATAGAATAGCTGCTATTCGCAGTGATCCATTCGCCTCAAAATGGGTGCGTTATTCCGTCCGATGTAATGGCTGCTCGAAAGAAATTCGCACGTATACAGGACTTGAACGCAGCGAGAAAGCAGAAAGGGAAGGGTGGGTTTGGTACAAACTATTGCCAGACGACTTTTATTGTGGCTGTGGAGATAACAACTTCAGCCTGCGGTATATACGAGAAAATCTACACGCCTTTCTCGGCGGTGCCAGAAAGAACAACGCGGAATTCTCGTTTGCACGACTATATGAAAAACGTGCCTTTGAAAATACGTACCGCCAGTTCGAGGAACTACTAAATAGGGAACCGCTGGAAGAGGAGGTTCAACAATTCATAGAGAAAAATCCAATCCTCCTTCATCCTTTCTCCCCAGAGAATCTTTTATAACGCCCCCGTCCTGACGAAATATACGACTGACATCGTTGTGCTTACACATAAGAAAGAATTATTACTTGTCGAACTTGAAAGATCATCAATACGATTGTTGAAGAAGGGCGGACATATAGCATCAGATTTGGAGCATCCATTCGATCAGATTCGGGACTGGCTGCAAGTATTCGATGAGCATCGTCTGGCCGCTCTTGCTTGCATTGGAGTGGATGCTAATGATGTTGGCATGATTCATGGAGTTGCGATTGTCGGAAGAAACCATCCGTATGAGTCAAATCATTTACGCAGACTCAAATCTCAAGACTTTGGAAGGATAAGCCTTTTTACTTACGATGATTTGTTAAATGGACTGATTACGCTCTCCCGCACTATAAATGAGCTATAGCTTTGCGACTCTATTGAACGGCTCACGCATTAAAGACCCAGGATAGAATGGCTAATTTGCTCTTACTGTGGCTCCACGAATCGCACACGCCGTATCCCACAGCCAGGTTGCGAGTGCCGAGATGTCGAGACGCTCATCTGCTGCTGGAGCCAGTTACGGTGCCGTTTGCTTGACCTGATTACCATTCTTGCGATAGGGAGGCGCTTTCTTCTTGCTTGTCAATGAAATCTCCTCCGTCATTCTTAAAGCCGCAAGAATCTCTCACGCATTGAAGTGAACTGCTTCGCCTGCTTATAAAAGTCGAATAGCTCTGCGTAGGTGCGGAAGTTGTACCGCTCCTCAAACTCCTTGAATGGTGCCGTCGTCACCCACTTCTCGAACTTGCTGCGATTATGCTCTGGGCAGACGATGAAGAACCTCGCGTCATAAGCCATAGAATTGTAGAGCCGGTGTAGGGCTTCTCTCATCGTCCCGCCATCTTCGACCTCGAAGAAGAAAAACGGCGGCGTGTGTTTATACCAGATCGCATCAACCTTTTCGATATGCGGAGCACTTTTCAATATGGGCGGAACTTCCTTGAGCGTTGCCATCTCCTTGAGCTTCTTGCCAAAGGCTTCTCTGGAAGGATCAGCCACATACGTTTTATAGCCCAGGAGGTTGCCTATCGCTACAATGTAATAAATCGCTTCCCAGTGTCCTTGCGGTTCGCTGTTCTCCTCCTCGATAGGCAGCACGGTCTCGTCTTCTTCGTCAACTTCGACGTTCTTTTCATCTAGCCCCGATTTCACTCCAAACCTAGCATAGCCGCCAAGTCGCTTGTCACACATCCAGTGACAGAAGGCATCGAACACGTCTTTGTCTTGCAATAGCGGAATGCCCAAGTCCGACAAAGCGGTGTCAATGATTGCCACGTACTGTTTATAACCAGTCAAGTCTCGCCGAATCACTCGTTCGTGGAATAGGTAGTTTATCGTGCGCGTGGTCTTGCTGTTGATGATTCGACACTGTGGATTGAGAAAGTATAGTGTCGGGGTGATGAATCCCGCCTTGATTCCTATTGATACCTTCTGATTTTTCTCAAATTCAATGAGGCTCTGCCAGTCACCCTTTTCAATGAGTTTATAAACTAGCGTATAGAGTGCTTGAGCAACCGCATCCCACTGATCGGGCTTTTGCCAGCCGGCGTTCTCGAACCACTTCCGCACGTCTCTTGTGATCGCGGGGGCGACACTGATTCTGTAACCTTTCTCACGGTTATGCTGGCTGTTGGTATAGGGCAGGAACTTCTCAAGCACCATATCGGTGATGTTCTCCCCCCTCTGCTTGGCCTTCTTGATCTCGGCCCAATACTGCTTAACCTCCGCCCGCTCCTTTTTGTACAAGCTCTGGTGATACTGCCCGTTTTTCTCCAGCAGGTATCGCTTCTCGAACTCCCAGGCATACGATTGGAACAGCGAACGCTTCTCGTCAGAAATGTGTGGCATCGTCACCATCCGTTATTGCGGGTTCAGCGGCTACAGAGCCAAGTCGGTCAACGATTCTACAATCTCCCTGTCATATTGTGAACCTACACTCAGTACCGGAAACAAGCCAGTTGACTTCGGGGATAGAGAATTTACAATGCGGAAGACACTTTAGGGCAATCACGTCACCGAGAGAAGTCCGAAGGATGCAAATATGAAAGGTGAGAGAATTGAGGTAATCGAAAACATCGGCCCGAACAATCTCCGAGATTACCTAAAAGGCCGACTGACCAAGACCTCCCAAGTTGATATTGCAGTAGCCTTCGCTACGAAGGCGGGTGTTGATGAAGTGTTGCCTTATCTCCGGCGTGTGGCATCAAAGGGGCGTGTGAGAATTATCGTTGGTCTATACCAACAGGTTACTGAACCAGAAGCACTGAGGTCTTTACTTCGGGCACAGAAGCAAACGGAAGGCAGATTGGTTGTTCATCTCTCGAAGGAGTCGAAGTTCCACACCAAGCTCTACCTTCTAAAGAAGAGTTCAGGGGCGACGGTGATAACTGGCTCATCGAATCTCACCAAAGAAGGTCTGACTAGCGGAGGGGAACTCAATGTTGTTTTGTCTTTGCAGAACGGCTCTCCAGCACTTCACAGGATTGAGGGAGTGTTTGAGAATGAATGGGAAAATACGTCAGTGCCGTTATACCTTCCGCAGGTTGAAGAGTATGCACGCTCTCGCCCAAAGAATCTTCATAAAAACTACCAAATCAAACTGCCGCTACAGGCGATACTCAAAGCCAAACCAATTCATAAGAAAGCCCCCGAAATCATCAAGACAGACAAGAAGTATTGGCGGGATTATCTTCTCGGCTACACGACAGAAGAGACCAACCTGATTCTAAGTCAGGCAACCGATTGGGATGAGCGGGGATATGTTACCTATACTCCGGGAAAACACTCGTACAATAAGGGAGACAGACTCTTACTTTTCAATATTCGGGACAGTTGGCTATCGGTCGTTGAAATCAAAGCACTAACGGAAATCTCTACACCTGATGGCCGGTACTTTGTGGCCTACAAACCAATAAAGAACATTCCGCAGAAACGCCTGACAGAGAACCTCTGGCAAAGATTGAAGTCAGCAGGGTTCATTCAAAAGAAAGCGGATGCCTATGTCAGACGGAGGCTCTCACAAGAGAGATGGAACGAACTCCTAGCTTTCCTTAAAGCTAGGTAGTTCGTATGGCCCGTATGCCATTGACTTTTACTACAAGCTGTAGATAATAGCCGTAGCATCAGGAGCGATTTGGAAACATCCAAATCCAGCAACCGGGCAAGGAGACGCTACGGTGCTTGAGTGGCGAAGGAACGCTGCTCGATGCGCGAGGTTAGGTTCTCGAAAGCGAGGTCTCCGAAGAATGCTCCGCCAACGCTCTGATGCGTCTGGCGGCTTTTCTTTTTGGATATTGCCCGCCTTGATGCACACCATAAGGGAGGCTTCTATGAGCGATTCAGATAATGAAGCGAGGCTCTGCTCGATCTGTTCAGTATCTCTTGTTGATATTTTTGAAGGCGCTGTCAATCCCTGCATACACTACATCGGCACAGGTGACGACAGTTTAGAAGTTGACTATTGGATTAACGCTTCCTTTAGAGAGGCAGTTGGCGAATTGTGGAGTTGGGCTGATTCACCTGCCGAGGTGGATTTCGAGAATGTCCTTGCAAAAGCCCCTGAAGACCTGGGCGAACTCTTTAGAACTGCCCGGCAAGTGGGATTCTATTACTGGGCCGATAGAGAGAGCGTTATAGAAGTGTCAAATGACTTCAGCCGGCCCTGTATAGATTGGTATTGTCAGGATTACTTCCATCCCGGTGCAGAGAGCTTTATGCGGAGCGTTGCTGATGAAGCAAGTCGCGCCCTCACCTGGCTCGCCAGCTACGAAGCAGGACTACTCAACGATACTGGCAAACAATAGGCGAGCGGATGGCAAACGCTAACCAGCTACACAACGACAACGGCGTCATACGCTATCAAGTCGGCAAGACCAAAGGCGACATCGTAAGGCTGCGCCCTTATACGCACTTGGTTGAAGTCTGGCAGACCTGCGAGTCCTCCTATTGGCTGCTCTGGATACTCGACCAGAGCCAATACCAAAACGAAAGAAGGCTGAGACTGTTCGCTTGCTGGTGTGCTCGACAAGCAAACGACTTGCTTGATAACAGGCCACTGCTTCGAGTGGTGCTGGTGGCTGAAGAGTTTGCGCGTGGCTTTGCGACAGTTGAAGAACTTAAGGCTGCTAGAGAAGCCGACAGTGGCCGTGCTGCTGGTGCAGGGGTAATCGGATTGCCGAGGCGCATACCGGGCGCAGCAGCGCAACTCTCTGCCTGGCATACAAGCAATGACGACGCGCTGAGAGCCGCATACTGGTCAGCTTCGTATACTGTCTGTGCGGCATCCTTTGCTGCGTGTAGCAGAAAAGAGTCCGATGCTGAAAGCGCCGCTTCTAGCCTTCAGGCAAGTCAGCTAAAACAAATGGTCGGCAATCCGTTTCACCTTGGTGATGTTAAGATCGAACCCAGCACGCTCGCTTACTGGCTGGTTTTGGGATTTGTGCCACAAATGCAAGAAGAGGGATGGACTTTTTTCTCCACCCGACTTCGTGTAAGGGCCAACCTGACAACGTTATTAGTCCAGTATGCGCCCTAATGATCTGAGGCGGCGAAGAAGAGCAGCGTCGAGGGGCTAATGTTTATGCTTGGGAATGTTCGGCAGCTTCTTTGGGAGGTCAAGCTCATCGTCCAGGAGGGTGTCTACACATACGCCAGCCACCTTAGCATATTGCAGCAGGATTAGGAGGGGAGGTTCACGTACGCCTCGCTCATAGCCGGAGATGCTACTCTGCTGAAGTCGCTCAGGGCTTCCTAAACGCTTGAGCATTTCGCTCTGCGACAGCCCAAGACGAACGCGAATCTGTACGAGCTTATCAGCCAAGTGCTTGGGGGTATGACGTTCGCGCCGTGAAGCAGTTCCCATCAGGATAATCCTCCTGACGGAACGCTCTTTGAGAGTGTGGTCTTGATACCAAGACCAATTGGTTTTAGTATCAGTTTGCAGAAAAAAGTCGCCGAGAGGTTGCAATTTTTACCCTCCCCGGCGAAGCGCATACCCCTTACTGTAAGGCCGCTTCACGCATTCTGTATGGTTAAGAAGGTTCAAAGAAGCGAGTGTATGAGATACCAAATAATACGCATTCCAAGCACTACGTCAACCGCTGTCGAAAGGATAAGGGGTGTAGATATGCATAAGCAACTCCGAAGGAAAGCGTCAGTCCACTAAGGCGCTCTCGTTTGCCTGTGGGTATTTCTTAACGAAGGAGGTAGCCGCTTGACGGCGGCGTCTCGTTTCGGAGGAATCTGATGGAAGAGATCAAGTGGTATCGCGAGAAATTCGCCAATGGACGCCAGGACATCATCCTGGCGCATCTATTGACGGTAATGCCTGGCTATGATGGTCAGATACCGATTGCCGCGAATCTTACGCCGGCCTGGATGTACTTCAGCCCCGACGCGGCGCGCGGGCATATCGGCATCACGACGGCTCACTTTACCTATCTCGATAATCAGTGCGAGCCGATCAGCCGCGACGAAGCTTTCGAGATTCACCGCGAGCTTGTCGAATTCGCTGAAGACTATATAGAGAATGCTAGGAGAGAGGGTGAAACTCATTAGAATGCCAAAGGCGTTTATTAGACTATTGCTTTTCTCTTGCTGTGTTACATCCACACTGCTGGCCCAGACTCCGCGTGAAGTGGCAAGATATGCATCTGGCTCGGTTGTCGTCCTGATTGCGCGAAATGCAAAAGGCAAAGCTATTGCTCTTGGTAGCGGCTTTTTTGTCTCCAACGACGTAATTGCTACGAATTCCCACGTCATTAAAGGAGCCGTGCGTCTATATATCAAGTTTATCGGCCAAAGAGAAACATACAGAATTTCAGAAACCTTAGCCGTTGATCAGAAGGAAGACGTAGCCCTTCTCAGAGTGGCCGGTGTGAAAGCTAATCCGTTGCAGTTGGGGATTAGTGAAGCGGTAGGCGTGGGCGATGAAATATACGCTATAGGCAATCCCGAAGGACTTGAGGGAACTTTCTCGCAGGGTCTGGTAAGTAGCATTCGTTTACTTGGCGGGCGTTGGTTATTACAAATCACGGCTCCGATTTCACCAGGCAGCAGTGGCGGGCCTATACTGAATAAGCAGGGCCAGGTCATCGGGATTGCTGCTGCCTTTCTAAGGCAGGGGCAAAATCTCAATTTTGCCGTTCCTATTTCTGCATTAGTTCAATTGATAGATCGGAGCGTCGAGTCAAATCAGACCCGCGATGTTACTGATGAAAGCATTCCTGATACAAAAATCTCGGCAAAGCGGCTCTTTATAGATGGAGGGCTTCTAGCTCAGGGGTTGCATTATGAAGAAGCCATCAAAGTATTCCAGCAAGCAATTCGTCTTAAGCCAGACTATGCAGAGGCTTATTGTGAACTTGGCGCAGCATACAATGCCGTTAAGCGTTACGCTGATGCCCTCAACGCCTTGCAAAATGCAATTCGCATCAATCCGAATTTGACAGTGGTATATGGGTACTTGGGCCGCGCCTATTGCGATCTCAAGCGATACGCTGAAGCAATAGAAACCTATAAGCAAGGTCTCAGGCTGAAGCCAGATGATTACTCCTTGAATGCAGGATTAGGTGATTCCCTTCTCAAGAGCGGGAGATACAAGGAAGCTCTTGCGATCTATCAGATTGCTTTGAACTTGGCCGATTCCGACTTTCTTAAGAGTTTAATTCAGTTTGATATAGGTGAAACTTACTACTCACTTGCGCTTTATGAGCAAGCAATAGCCGCTTACAAAGAAGCCTTCCGGCTTGACGACTCTTCGCTGAATAAAATTCTGCATCGGAAGTTGGGTCTTACTTACTTGGCTCTGGGCAATAAGCGAGTCGCCCTTAATGAATACGAAGTCCTGGTACAAGAGAGTCAGAACGAAAAGATTCCGGTCAAAATGCGTGAGCTTCTTGCGGAGGCTGCAAGGGAACTATTCGCTGCGATCAACAAGTAGTAAGGAAGGGGCTTATGCTAACGTTACAGTGTCGTTGTGGCGAAGTATACCACGCTGAAGAGCGTTATATTGGTTCGAGCATTTTATGCCGGAGATGTGGCAAAATTCTACCTGTCAAACCCATTCTCCTCCCGACACGCCCTTTCACTGCTATCCCTTCCCTTTTCTTGCGTCTAAAGCCGCGAGCCTCAATCTATCGCGGTCGCTTCACTCAACAACGTGCCGGTGTGTGGATTATTGGGCTGGTTCTGCTCGGCCTGTTGGCTTATAGGCTCCTTGAGCCAAAAGAGCATCAAAAGCCTCAGATTGAACCAGCAGAGCCTTTGAATCCTCATAGCCTGCCATTAGGAGCTTCACCGCTGGGCAAAGCAATAACATACGGCTCTGCCCGACTAAGGGTTGAAAACGGAACAGACACAGATGCGCTGGTGCTTGTTGCTCAAGTACAAGGGAGTGAGCAGAAGATTATTCAAAACTTTTATATACCGCAAAACATCAGTTATACACCCCTTCCGATACCTTCGGGACAGTATGTCCTTCGAGCAGCCTTCGGTAGAGATTGGGATGAATCGGCTAAGAGGTTTAACTTTCGATGCTCATTTACTCAAACCGGCTCCTTCTACATAGGTGAAGACACCGTGATGGAGATTACTTTGCGAGATTCTCCTTTGGGTAATCTCAACCATCAGAAGATTTCAGAACGCGAGTTCTATAAATAGCGCGAGAGGCGCACCAGTACCAGGATAAAATCCGCTAAGAAGGTGTTGGAGTCAGGGAAAAATTAGTCTTTCTCGATCCACGGAAACCTAAATACTGCTTGCCAATCATTTACAATTACAGGCACGAGATTCAATCCATCCTTTGGGCCGCTAAAGAAAAATGCTAAAGGGCTGCTAGTATCTACTTCGCCAGGAATTAGCTGAACACCCTTTAACAAAATATGGTAGCGATCTATTAGTTTCTCGAAGTAAATTAGGCATTTTTCTAGCTCATCGTATGAAGGCACTTTTTCAGTTAATCCTCTCTTATCGAGATGAGCAGAAATGCGATCTACATAGTGATGAATAAGTTTTGATATATCAGCAAGCTTTTGTATTTCATCTTCAACTTGCTGCTTTACAAGTCTTGACTCCGACGCACCAACCAAATCATTGAACCTCTTTTCCGCGAACCCTCTATCAGGAGGCGGACAAATTTCTAAATAATAATTGCGCGTCACAATCTCTGGATAATCGCGCAACTCCTCCAAAAGACGGCGCAGAGAAATAACATCTTTTCCTTTATCTACCTGTCGTCTTACGGCCAGAGCTATTGAATCGGTATACACCCTCAACATCCATTCATTAAAGTCATTGGGATTTTGTGTAAACTTGGGATTCTTCCCAATGATCTTTTGCACTTCCCAAAAAATATAGTGATTTACCGAGGCTACAAGATAGTCTTCGTAAGTCTTCTCAAGCCACGCTATTACTCTTTTGCGTCTTTCATCTATGGTCATTAACAAGCTTCCTTAAATATCAGAATCATATACGAAAGGTAAGCCGAAATTTCATCAATAAGAAACTCCCAGAATCCGGTGTAAGCGAGATCAAAGGCTATCGCCCTATAGAGTCTTTAAGAAGGAAAGGGCATTGCCATCTCCTAGCGCCGGGATAGGACGCCTTTCGCGGATACCATTCTTACCCCACTACAAGATGAGCAGCCGAGGGGGATTGCCCTTTGCGTAACAATTTGCGCTTTTGTGGCGTCGTGGCCTTGCCTTTTGCCGGACGCCGCTTATCCGCCTTCTTCACGCGCTGGACATTCACCTGCTGTCCGCCGTCCGTAGCGATATTGACCTGGCGCGGGTTGTTGATGGTTACCGGCGGAGAATAGCGTCGCAGGTCGCGCAGGCCACGTAGCGTGCGCAGAAAGACGCGATTCCATCTATCCGCCATCGCCGCCGTAAACTCGATGGCCTCTTGCTCGCTCACCCGTTCAGGAATCCACTCGCCTTTCCATTTCTCTGCGTGCTCTTTTTCTGTTTTACTGAGCATTGGCATTGCTGGCGTTGTGGCTAATTGATTATGCTTCTCAAGCCAGAATTGCTGCATCAGGAAAGCCTGTACTAGCGTGTCAAGCATCGCCAACTCTACACTACCTCTTGGCTGCCATTGCTCGATGAATCCTTCACGGATGGCGATGTAGCGCGCCCGCATCCAGGGATTGCGCTGCCACTCTGTTGATTCAAATGCTTCTGCTGCGCGATGCCCGCTTTCAAACTCATTGCGAGCCTCGTCCTGCATTAACTGCCAGAGCCGCTCGGCTTCTCCAGGCTCCTTCTCAAAAATCGAATATAAGTCCGCCCAGACGATGTTCTCGACATTGCCGAGCATCATACGCTCGACTAACTCGCGCAACGGGGTAGACTGTCGAGCCGCAACCGCAATCGCCTGTTCAGTTGAGAGGTGCTGGCGTTCGATCAGGTAAAGCGCCTGACGAATCCATCCCTTGCGCATCTCTCTTGCGACTGAGGTTGCTCCCAGTTCGGCGGACGTTGCTGCCAGGGAGTTGATGCCGATGCGCTGCGGTTTGGCCTGATGTTCATTCAGTGGGACTAGCGCATCTGTGGGTGTTACGAGTTCGGCGCGGCTTGTCGCAGCCGCACGTTTGGTAGCCTTAGATACCTTCCTGTTCATTCTCATTCCTCAACAGTTCTTCAGTCAATCCGTTATCTTCAACCCAGCTTGCCAGGTGCCTGAGCGGGCCGAGCATCCTGCGCAACTGAGCAAGGGCGCGTTGCCGTTCTAACCGCCGCTGCTTCTCTTGATGGCGATAAGCCGCGCAAGCGGCGCGGACAGCGGCAAGGTCTGACCGCCTGATGTAAGACTTCCGGCGCTTACCATCCTGCCAATAATAACGATAGTGGTAAGGCCCGTGTCGCTCACCCTTGCCACATTTGCAGTTCTTTCGCCCGCAGCGGACACGGTGCGCGACAATACTGCCGGGCAGCAGGCTGATCTTAGGTGACGATTTCTCCATTTTTGTTTTCTATTTCCTTAGCCCTGATGCGAGTCAGCTAGTATCTTTTTCAGTTTACTGTTTTGGTGGTTTCAGTCCGCTGGGCTGCATCCAGCATTGAAAATTCTATCGCAAGATTCTTTGCACGCTCGCAATAGGTGCATAGCCAGATTTGGTTCGTGTTCAGCAGTTCTCCGCAACTCAAACACTCGTATGACTTGGGTTCGATATTCTCAAATGCGACAAGCAATGAGGGTATTTGTCCTTCATCTGGAATCTGCGGCAGCATCGCCTGTACACGCCCCGCTACCTCCGGGTCTTCACCTACGAGTAAGGCCAGAATCTCCGGCTTGTATTCGGCCAATTGCTCAAGCAGTTCATTCGACAGTGCCGTGCGCGGCCAGAAGCGCAGCCGGTATCCTTGTGCTTCAAGCTTTATTCCTTGTGCTTCTAGTTCTACGATCAATTCCGCTGCATTCATATCTCTCCCCACTCAGAATCAGCGCCGCTGTCAATCCCCTGTCTGAATCCATCAAGAGTTGCTGAAGGTAGAAAATCGGAAACAGAAAGATGGTTAAAAAGACCGTCAGTATCGTCAGCCTCTCTCTGAATTCCATTGGCCGCCGTCCGCATACGGTCTACTTGTTGAAAATCAAGAGGTTTAATCGGACGATTGCCCTTTCGTCCGCTTTCGTCCGATGTCCGCTGATTGGGCGACTGGTCGGTAGTGGACGATTGGCCTTCATCCAATATAGCTCCTTTATATTCATCATTTTGTTTGCTATCAGGCGATGGACGGAGAAAAATACCAAGAGAAATCATTTCCGGGTCTCTTGCAACCGTGTAGGTATATCCTTGCGGCCCCTGTCTGCTGTCGCAATCGAGATAACCAGTATCAACGAGGGATTTGAGAATCTCTTTGAGCCGAGAGTCTGATACTTCCCTTACATTCAGGTCACGGCGCTTGAAGCCCAGCGTCTTTTTCTCTTTGGGCAATCCCTGAATTGTTTGGAGGACTTTTTGTTCCGAAGGAGTCAATACTTGCAAAGCGCGCGCAAGCGAATCACTGATCAATTCTAAAGCTGTAAGGAAGTCATCCTCGGTCGCCATTATCCTTCCTTCGTTGTCCCTTTCTCTCTGGTATTGGTGGAGCCACGCAATAACACGAACGACATCAATAACGCGGCGGGAGTCGCGGCGAATACGCACGACCGAACTTGGCATCTCGATTTGCTCTGCAAACGGGATCACTACATCGAGCGACTCTAGCAATCGAATAGCATCGCGCCACTTTTGCAATATCGCGTCCCGCTCACCTGCTTTAATTCCTTGTCCGGTTGCTTCCTTGAGCATCCGTTTAACTATTCGCTGTGTTTGCTCCTCCGATTCATCAATGTAGATCGGAAAGATTCTCGTTTCATTTTCACTGTGCAGGTGGTTGCGCGTTGTGGTCTGAATGATGACTGTCGGCCCTTCTGTGAAATAAACCATATTGCGTAAGCTTCCGTCAGGCGTCTTCTCGGTTGCTTCGTATTCAAGTCTTCCATCTGATTGAAGGAGTCGGATTGTGTAGTCAGCGCCTTCAACCCCGGAAACTTCCTGAATGTATAGAACAGCGCCTTTAAGGTTAGCTTGTGTGCGAAAGAGAGCCTTTGCCGAAAGACCAGAGCGCCGAATAATCATCTCCGGTGGCAGCAGCGAGAGAACCGTGTCGCAAAGCGCATTCTTACCGGATGAGCTTTGAGCGTGTATTGAAGGCTGAATAGCGTGACCAGCGCGGGCTGACAGTGCGCAAATAAGGGTAAGTTTTTTTGCCCGCTCTTCGCCAACGTGTCCAAGCTTTTCCATATCGCTTGCGGCCTGCCCTAAGAGATCAGGCATAGCGAGCAAATCCATAGCCTGCCGTTGACGCTCAGACCCTGGCTCCGGCATCTCGACTCTCTGTATCTCAGTAACTTCTTGGTTCTCATTATCGGCTTCAGCCACTTGCTTGAATGCAGAGCGAAGATCACTAATCTTTAGTTTCAATCCCCTTGCAGCATCTTCGAGGGCTGCATTTCGCTCTCCATCATCTTCAATCCGCAGCAGTAGCGGAAAGATGATTTCCCTCACATAGAGATAGTGTTCCCGTGCCGAGCCTTTAGGAGCTTCTGAGATCGCTAAATCCAGAGCGTCAGGAGCTTTTGCTTTCAACTCTTCAATAATTGCTTTAGTCTCTTCTCCTTTGGCGGCAAAGAGGTCTCCTACGTCCTTGTTGTCGTCGCCATATTCAGCCGAACATAGGCGAGCGTGTGGGTAAAGATCATTCACCCATTGACGACTCGCTTGTGCGCCCCGCTCATCATTGTCAGGGAGTATGAACAAAGGGCCGTTGAGCTTTTGTAGCTCGGCCACCTGTTTCTTACTAATACCTGTGCCGCCTATAGCAACAGCGTTGAAGCCGAGAGCAGCAAGCGCAAGGGCATCAACGAAACCTTCGACAATATACCAACCGTTGCCGCCAGCAGGAATGATGAAAAGAGGTTTGTATGCTTCGGGAAAGTCATCGGCATTTGGAAGTAAGTATTTCGGCTCTCTCTCTATCTGACGGCGTATCAATCCCTGAATCCTGCCACGACGCCAGAAAGGAATTAAGGCAGCCGAGCCATCTCGATTCGAGCCGAGCAGGAATTGTTGCTGAAGCTCTTCACTGAAGCCGCGCCGCTTCCACCACTCAGCGACATTAGGGTGGAGCGTGAGAGCTTGAAAACAAGCGCGGGCCTGCTGCTCGAAGGTTGTTTCTTTCTGTCGCCGCTCCTCAGTCTTCTTTTGTACTTCCGGGTCGCGGTCGGAAAGTTGCACTCCATACTGACGTGCGAGATCAAGAGCCGCTTCGATGCCAGGTTGAAGTCCATTCACGGCTGCCCAAAGGTCAGTGACATCGCCGTGAAAGCCGCAGCCGAAGCAATGAACGCGATTGTCAGGGTATACAAAAAAGGAGGGATTAGTGTCCTTATGGTTTGGCAGTGGGCAGCGGCCACGCAGCGATTTTCCAATTCTCTTCAATGCTGTGAACTGCCTTACCAAACTGGCCAGGTCAACTTCGCGCTGCAATACTTCAAAAACTGATTCACGGGACTGGTTATAATTCATCATCAGACTACCCCAAGAATTGGCAATGTTAGGCCCGCTTTGTATTTCGAGAACGACGCGACTCTCTAATGCCTACTTCGTGGGCCTCGAAAAATTCATCAACGTGTTTGGGAAGATAGCCTACCTTTCTTCCAATGCGGATATGCGGTAGCTTACCTGCTTCGCGGAGTCTATATGCAGTCACTCGACTTATGCCAACGCGCTCGCAAAACTCCTTCTCGGTCATCGTTGCCCTCTGATTCATCTCGCTCATAACAATCCCCTTTGCCTCCAAAACAAAAATGCTCCTAGCTTCTCATTGCTAGAAGCAACAATATAGACCTGTTATGCGAGATATGGTGTGGACTGAAGAAAAAAATCTCAGTCTATGTTTGAGCTAATCTTATCTGTGAGGACGACTGGAGGAGAGAACCACGTATCAATGGAAGACCAATTGCATATCTCAGAGAAGTTGAATCTATATGACCAGGGATCGGTGATATTGCGGAAGCGGGCATTGAGCCTTTCGCCGGTAGATTGCTTTTTTCCCCTACTCCGATATTTTCGTAGCGTGGCTTTATCCAGAGAGAAATACCAAGAACAAAAGGCTGCTTTTATCTCGTTCCATCTTCCACGACTGTTAAGAAATCGTTCCCCCTCTTCGCTTCTCAAGAACTTAATCACTGGCTCTATCATAATCTCAACTGGATCGGGGGCTGGCTCTAAATAGTCTTCTGGCACAACTACTTCTGTGTAAGGAAACTCGTCCCGCGATGCCATAAGTTTATTCTTTAGTGTTTCGAGCTTTACCTTATTTCGTCGCTTGCTTTTGATTTCTAAATCATCTAAGTGCCGCCAAGCAATATACAGGCACTCCTCACGTCCGTCCCAGCGAAGCAAGTTACCAAGCGCAGCTTCTTTAGGCAATGCTCTTTTTTTTGCACCTTCAAGTAAGGCTTTCCCAACGCGCTCTAAATGAGCTTCTGCTATTTTGGAACTTGGACTGCGAGGAGAAACAGTGCGTTGATAATTCATACCTTGTGTGGCTTTGACCTCAATTTTCTTTTTCTTGCGTGAGGGCATAGCATAGTGGTAGCGAATTATTTGCTGCCATCGGTGGATTGCAAGAAGAATTGCCGGATGCCTGATATTGGTAGGATCGTTCTCTATAGATTTGATGATGTCTATACTTTGGTAAGGCACATATCGAAGAGTAGTGGATTTAGGGTCGGGGCGCTCTACGACAGCGCGTGGACTCTTTCGATCTCTCCCTTTCAAGTCATAAATGCTGACCCTAGCTTCACGTAGTTCCATCGGGGGAATGAAGCTCACGCTCGCCAAGACATCATAATGCTCCGATAGGCGCAGCCCCTCTTTTACTAGGGATAAGATGTAGTCAAGGATGAGTTTATACCTAGCATCGCCAGATAGCCTGTTGATCTCACTTGCTAACCCCTCCGTTCGTGCTTTTTTCTCATTTGGTAGATGCTGGGCTTTTTCTAGTAAATTCTTCACGAGCTTATCTGATGTCATCACGCCCTCTGAAAACCTCTTATATAAATTCCCGCAATCATTTCAGTGAACCACAACCAAATCTCCGCTGTTCTCGGCATCTTGATTGAAGGTGGCGAGCGCATCAGCGGCTCGCCTTGCGGTTTCAACATTCGCGTTCACGTAGCGGTAGGTAGTTTGCGGTTGAGTATGCCCTAAAACGCGCCCGACCTCGCTTAAAGGAATGTGACCTTGAACCAATCTGGTTGCGGCAGTATGACGTAGATCGTGAAAGCGAACATCTGGTAAACCCGCTTCCTTTCGCGCCTTGTTGAAAGAATTCTTAACGGTCTCGTTGATTCCGAATACCAGCGATTCGGGGTCTTTCAACGAGTGATCAAATAATGCAGATAGCTCATAGGTCAATCGAGGCGTCATTGCAACCTGCCGTTCTCTCATTGTTTTGGTATTAAATGCGCGAACAATGATAAGGCCGCCGTCCAAATCAACATCCACCCACTTGAGCTTAAAGATTTCGCCTTTGCGCATTCCGGTATCGAGCGCACAAATAATGATCGGACGAAGGTGCGCACGTGGGCCGGTGCAAGCAGCCAACATTTTTCGCTCTTCTTCGGGAGTAATTATTCGCTCTCGCGGTTTTTCGTCGCCGGGCTTGATCAGCGGGTCGCCTGTATCGAATGGATTTCTAATCATCCAGCCATTCCTAACAGCGACATTAAAAACTCTTCGCAGCAAAGATAGTTCACGGTGAACCGTTGCTATCGAACGTTGGCGAGTCTGCGGGTTGCCCTGCTTCGCTGTTCCGCGAGTATTCCTGCCGACTACCGTAGGCGATTGGAGCCGGGCGACTTTGTATCGCTCAAGATCGCCGTGTGTGATAGATCGAAGTTTCTTCTTGCCGAAATATTCTCGCAGCACTTTAAGGCGCAGCTTGAAATCGTAGGAGGATCGAAGCCCGATAATTTTTCGGTCGCCTACATACTGAGGGTCAACCAAATATGTTGCTTCATAGAAGTCGGCTAACTCCGCAAAGGTTGTTTTGCCGTTCTCAAATACCTGCGTGCCATAATCATCAAGCTCTCGCAGCATATCCTTTATCAGCCGTCTGGCGTGGGACTTGTTGTTGGCGCGCTTTTCCTTATCCCGCCGCCTTCCGGTATCATCAACATACGTTACCCTCGCGTAATAAACGTCTCCTCGTTTTCTTATCGAGCCAGACCGAGCTTTGGGCATTTGTCATTCCCCCGAATAGTAAGATTCACAACATTGATTCCCACATTCGCTCCCACATACGACTGAAACATCAGGACGCCAATGGATATTATATGAAACATCGTTTCATTAATGCAACACTTAAATTGCTGATTTTATTAGAAAGTTGAAGGTTTTAGAAATCGTGAGATGAGGCGAGAAGCAATGCTATGACTGTTTCGTAAACCGGAGGTCAAGGGTTCGAGTCCCTTCGCTGGCTCCATTATATCAACACTTTACGCTGTACTCAATGGCAATCTTCAATAAAATCTAAACATCCATCTAAACGTCTGACAGCAACCCAACAAAAGAAGCCGTTTCCGGCTTCAATTTATAATCCCTTTCGGGCATTTCAAAACAGGTCCATCAGGCTCAGGACGAATTTTGCTTTTTTGTGCATACGTCGAAGGAAAGCCTAAGCACTTCACGCCGCAAGAGTGACTTTTGAAGTGGCATCCTCGCTTCCCAGGTGGATGCAGTTTGGACAGGTGATACGGCGCAGTTCGAGTAGCTTGGTCTGGCGATAGATGAAGTAGGTGAGGAACGCTGTAACGGAGATGTCTACTTGTTCCCACCTTCCATCCTTGTTTATCGCCCCGCAATCACAGAATAAGGCACAGGATTTCATGGCTTTCCCTCCCTCAGAGCCTTCTTCATCTCACGATCAGGAACTGCCTTGAGGCGAGCTACCTGCTTACTCTTGCCGGAGCGTTGCTCTCGATTGCCTGATAGATCATGAGCACGGTGTTGGAGCACACGACGATCTCCTGCACCCGCTCCATTTTTCCTTTTGGGCATCTGGACAACGGCTACCTTCTTTGCATCGTTGCCGTTTTTTGTATGGGCAGGGCGAACATCAACACAAGGCGCAAGGCGGCAGGATAAACCCATCTTGGCATACAAACATCTGCCTTTCGCCCGGTGTAGTCTCACCAGAAGAAGGATGACTTCCTCAAGGCTTCGAGTCCCGAACAGGTTGTGCCACCTGCGGTGGCGGTCAATATGGATTAGCAGAAGATTGTCTGCCGTCTTCTCACCGCCTCGTGATCTTGGCAAGAGGTGATGGAAGTTGCGGCCCGGATACCGGGCGTTCTCCTGCCTGTAGAACTTGCGGCGTTTACGCTGACTACATCGTTTCAGCATCGTTCCTTCCTTTCGTGTTTTGCTCGCGATATCTGATCGTAAGCGTCTATTTCCTCGGCGATCTCCTCATCGGTGAGATCATCTATCTTGAGCGCTTCACCGCATCGGTCTTTCGCCAAATTGCGCAGAGCTTGAGAATCAATCGCTTTCCAGTTCATCGCTCCTCACGGCTCGTACATCGGTGATTGCCTTGCGCGTCCTGTTGCTCGATGATCAACGCTTCTTTTTCCAACTTCGCATGCTTCTCAAGAAATTGGCGAAATTGTCGTTGGGTGGAAACTTGCTCGATAAAGAAGCTCAGCAGGAGAATCGTGGCATCGGTGTCCCAGGCAATGCCGTGTTTGGCTTCGACTTCAGAGATGATTCGTTCACTGTACTTGCTCCATTTTCTACTCATACAGCCTCCTCAATTTCTTTGACCAGATCGTGGAGGTTGTAGGTCGCTATACATTTGTCGCAATAACCGGATTTCGGGTGCGTGCAGCAACGGTGGCAGACGACTCGATTGCAGGCGTCGCATTGAATCCAATTTCTCGGTGCAGTCTCAATGACAGCAACGAAAAACGTGCCATCCTCAAGCTCACCATCTGCAACTCCCAAATCTCCTTCAAGCACCGTTTCTTCGCAGACTGGACATACTTCTGGCATAGATCTCCTTTCTGAAAAAGAAGTGGGAGAGCCACACGGACTCTCCCGGTGAGTGTTTGTGCATTGTTGCCTTCTGGCTAATGTAAGATGTACAGGCTGGCCCTGCTGGTGACGTACCGATCTACCGCTACTGCCCGCGTACTTGAGACACGTCAGGGAGTGACAACGCGACCACTTTTGGGGTGGGTTGGCCCGTGCAGGCTTCCCGTGGAGGGTAGGCTCCGTTTTACCAGCAGGATGAATGGAGAGGCTGGCGGGGCGCTTTGCATGACCCGGCGTTACTTGCGTAACCCGTACCGGAAATCTGGCTCCATACTCTTGCGCCCCATAAATCAGAAGGGCATGCGGCGATCTTCGAGAAAGTCTCCAAGCTTGGCGGTGACCTGGAACTGCCTGACGGGTTTCAACTCCTTGAACGCAGACGTGAAGGCGTTGGACAGGCTCCACAGCGTGCGCGGCTTGAAGTCGTCCACCTGCGGGTTGAAATAGAACTCGTGAATGTCAGACAGCAGATGGCCAGGAAGCCCAAGCTTTGAATTCAGGAAGGCGTCGTAGATGATCTCCTTGGCGCTCTTGTCGTCAAGTCGGCAGTCGCGCCAGTCGCGTATTTGGGTTTTCAGTGGCTCGAAGTTTCTCTGGATCTTGTCCACACCAACGCTGATGAGGTCAATGAGGTTGAGGCTTTTCGAGTGCTTGGCTAAGACCGGCGTGAAATCGCCTTTGAAGGCCATGTTATCGCAGATGACACAACGATAGCCGACAGTCAGCGCCAGTCGAAAGCTTTTGTCATTGGAGTTACGGAAGCCGATGGCGAATTGCACGCCCTCGAAGCCATACTCCAATTGCAAGAGTCCGAAGCAGCGCATCCCATCAGGCGTGACGGCATATTCGTCGCGCACCACCTGAATGTGGCGAAACGCTAAGGTCTCAATGAGCGCCTCAACGATCTGGAGGTGGGGAACGGGTTGATGGGTTCGCGTAGCCTCTGGAACAGACAGGGTTTTTAAGAATTCCCTGTCCACCTTAGAAGCCCCGCAGTGAGCGATCAAGGTACTTTGGGTTGCGGTCATCACGTTTCTCCTTCGAGATAGAATAGGGTTCAAAGAACCACTCTCAGGGTAGAACAATGGCGGGAATGCAAAAGGAGGGGAAAATTGACACCGATAGCAAATAGCTCCGCCTTGGATGAGTGAGAGATTCGCAGAACAATAAAGAAATGCTCTTACGTCCTGACGCCCGAATCACCTTCTTTGCACAAACCAACTACCGCGACGCAAAGCGGCGATTTGGCATCCGCCAGGCCGACCGGCGGGCGCATATGTACATTGTGGGCAAGACCGGCACTGGCAAATCCACACTTCTTGAGACGATGATTCACCAGGACTTGCAGGGCGGACAGGGATTAGCTCTTCTTGATCCTCACGGAGATCTTGTAGAGAAAATCCTAGCGCGGATACCGAAGGAGCGAAAGGCTGACTTTATCTACTTCAACGTGCCTGATCGCATAGACCTTTTAGGGTTCAATCCTCTGGAGCGGGTGCCCGGTCCACAAAGAGCGCTGGCTGCCTCGCACCTGCTGGAGGCGTTCAAGAAGTTGTGGAGCGAGTTCTGGGGGCCACGCACGGAACATATTCTGCGGAATGCACTCCTGGCACTTCTGGATCAGCCACAGGCTACTCTTGCGGATGTGCTGCGACTGCTTGATGAGCCTGCGTATCGAAAAAGAGTTGCTGAGCAAGTAGCCAATGCGCACGTTCGTCGCTTTTGGCTTAAAGAGTATGAAAGTTACTCTGTGAGGCTCCGCTCAGAAAGCATCGCTCCCATTCAGAACAAGGTGGGCGCGTTCCTGGCCAATCCGCTGCTTCAGCAAATCCTTATTCAGCCAAGGAGTGCGTTTGACGTGCGCCGCGTGATGGATGAGGGCAAAATCTTGCTGGTGAACCTAGCCAAGGGAAAGATCGGTGAGGATACGGCAACACTCTTGGGTTCGCTTCTGGTGAGTTGCCTCAGCGTTGCCGCGTTAAGTCGGGCTGGGGTGGCAGAGGAGAATCGCCGGGACTTCTGGGTCTACCTCGATGAGTTCCATACGTTCACCACGTTAAGTACGGCCACAATGCTTTCGGAGCTTCGCAAATACCGCGTGGGGCTTATCCTGACACATCAATTCTTATCCCAGATTGACAGGCAGATTCGAGATGCGATCCTCGGCAATGCGGGAACGCTTATTTCTTTTCGGCTTGGAGCTACCGATGCTCGGCTTTTGGAGCAAGAGTTTTTGCCTGAATTCTCAGCGAGGGATTTGATACGACTTCCCAATTACCACATCTACCTGAAGCTAATGGTTGATGGAGTTGTATCTACACCGTTCAGTGGACAAACGATGCAGAGGCTTGATTGAGATTGATCTCACAACCCCTGATGCTACCTCGTGGCGTTGTAGATTGTTGCAATCTCTGCAGCGGACAGTGCCCGGTTATAGATACGTACGTCATCAATAATCCCGGGAAAGAATGCTGTGCTTGTAGTCTGGCTGCCAATCAATACATTGTCAGCAACATCACTGATATTTGTAGAGTAAGCGATACTGGCATCCTGGGTTCCATTTATATAGATCTTTTTTGTTTGTAGGTCGTAGACAGCCGCAACTTGAGAAAAGCTGGAAAGAGACACCGCAGTACTACCAACTAACTGCGCTCCATTTATCGCCCACCGAATCTTTTGTGCTCCATCTATCGCTATATCCCAGGCATTATTTTTGGCAATAATTCGCTTCCCTGGGGCAGTCGGTTTTACCCAAGCAATAACAGTAAGTGTTCCGGTAATTCGCAAGATGCTGTTATTGCCTGAATCCACATAGTCATTTGTTCCATCAAAACTCAAACATCCGCTCACCTTGCAACTTGTAGTCCAAGTGGGTCCATTCGTGAGCGTTCCCATATTGCTATTGCCACTTGAATCAGCTGCAGTAGTGCCCGTTCCTTCATCGAAATTCCAGTAGCCAACTAATCCTCTCTGGCCAGACGCTAAAGAGAGGCTCGTACCTTTTTCAAAGATTGCGGGATCTATGCCTCCATTGTCTCTCATTGAAGGAGCGTACTTAGCAGATTCCAATATCGAGGTAAGTTCATAGACGCCATTGCCTGGAGTATAGGTGTAGTAGAGGCCTGTCGAGGAGGAGTTGGTAGGGTCAGAGGGCAGAGAAGACAAGGGAGACTTGGCAGAGACGAGGGTCAGGTCAACAGGGATCCAACCTGTGCCGTTGGTGTTATGCAGGGAACTCGTGCTCACACAGTTGTATGTCGATCCAGAAGGCAATATAGGCAATCCTAAGTTGCCACAGGTTGAAGAACTATCTGCTAGGGAAACATAGACTATGCGAATCAAGAGTAGAAAGGAGCAGATCAGCAGTGAGTTGTAAGATGGTTTTGTGGAAAATCAACTTATCGAACTCTTTCTGCTAATCTGCACTTTCTACGATAAACAACCGCTCTTGAATCA
>Ga0307468_100000057_pt1 | contig 42403 bp, 28 predicted proteins | sample atmdna_FD_203085 | JGI IMG/M metagenome (GOLD analysis project Ga0307468, IMG submission 203085) | Hardwood forest soil microbial communities from Morgan-Monroe State Forest, Indiana, United States - atmos_gases AM2C_05 | ecosystem: Environmental > Terrestrial > Soil > Temperate forest > Bulk...
ATACCGGCTGGGGAGCCAGCGGTGACATCCCCGTGGCGGCAGATTATGATGGCGACGGCAAAACCGACATTGCTATCTGGCGGCCCTCGACCGGCACCTGGTTCATCATCAATAGCTCGAATGGCTCGACCACGAATTTCGGCTGGGGCGTGAGTTCAGACATTCCCGTGCCGGCAGACTATGACGGCGATGGCAAAACCGATATTGCCGTGTGGCGGCCTTCGACCGGCACCTGGTTCATCGTCAATAGCTCGAATGGTTCTGTGACGATGGTCGTATGGGGGGTTAGCGGTGATAAAGTTACGCCGGCAGACTTTGACGGTGATGGCAAAGCCGACATTGCCATCTGGCGGCCTTCGAGCGGCACCTGGTTCATCATTAACAGTTCCAACGCCTCGGTGACCAATACCGGCTGGGGAGCCAGCGGTGACATCCCCGTGGCGGCAGATTATGATGGCGACGGCAAAACCGACATTGCTATCTGGCGGCCCTCGACCGGCACCTGGTTCATCATCAATAGCTCGAATGGCTCAACCACGAATTTCGGCTGGGGCGTGAGTTCAGACATCCCTGTGCCGGCAGATTATGACGGCGACGGCAAAACCGATATTGCCGTGTGGCGGCCTTCGACCGGCACCTGGTTCATCGTCAATAGCTCGAACGGAGCGGTGGTACAGGTGAACTGGGGCACCAGTGGCGATGTGGCGGTTCCAGGGAAATCGTAGTGGATGAGGGCCGGAGCGTGTGGGCAGTCACAGACCCTCCGGCCCTCTAACAGCCGCCGGCTGCGGATGTAGCCTTGATTACAAAATAAAGAGCGATTGTGACTGAGGGCAGGCGTAACAACCTGCCCTCAGCCTTTTCGGTTTCACCTTCATCGCGCACTCGATAAGAATCCGCGACGCCGAAGAAATCCAGAAATCCAGTTGACTATTCCCCGTTTACTTGATATAAACGCGGCGCTAACAAACAATCTTGGCCAACGGTAATAGGCAGAAGTTTAACGAGTATCTCGGCCAACGCTCAATCAAGCAGTCAAGGCAATATCAGTTCAATTTGCGCTTGCTTTCCCCGAATGTCCAGGTCTGTCTGTTTTCTGAAGGAATCTTCTTCGAGAGCAGCAGATAGCGAACCTGTGAAGCTGCAAGCACTTCGGTGACAAACCGCGAGGCTCGGTTGTTGTCGCTTCGGATACAGGAGTATAGCCCTTCCGCTATGAGATGGCGCATCGCGGGGGGCTCAATGCAGTCAGACATACATCGCGATCCTAAGATGCGCTTAGTTGGTAATCTCAATTCTCGGTGATCTCAATTCCTGGAGGAGTCATGAAAAATATGATCGGCATTCTTTCACAAATTAGGCAGAGCGCGCGCTTGATCGTCGCACTCATGGTGATTGCGGTTTTCGCATCTCTCGTGACGGTGACGGCTTTCATGCAGAGCGGGTCGGTTGGCAACCAGAAACAGACGAAGATGGAGACGGCGCAAGCGGAGACGAAGCCGGAATCAGAGGAAGCGCTGATCGCTTTAGAAGCGGATCAAATAAAAGAAATGCCGACCCGCCTGGCGTCTCAGGTCGCCCCTTACCCGCCCCTTAAAGGCAAGGCCGGGACGCTGGTCAGCGGAACCAAGACGGTCTGCGCTTCGGGTTGTGATTATCCGACACTCGCCGCCGCCATCGCTGATATAAACACGAACGGCGTTGGCGCAGGCGGCGTGACCATCAACGTCGCGGCCAATCACACCGAAACTGTACCGGCGGGCGGCATCAGCATAACCGCCACCGGCACGGTTTCTGACCAGATCATCATTCAAAAAGATCCTATGACTCCAGGGGCCAACCCGATCTTTACAGCAAACGCTGGCCTGACGGTGGGCGCGCTCAACGATGCGGTTATTAAAATCGTCGGCGGCGACTTTATCACCTTAGACACTCTGACGTTTCAGGAGAATCCGGCGAACACGACAACGACGGCGGCTACCAATAATATGACCGAGTGGGGCGTCGCTCTGCTCTACGCCTCGCCCACCGATGGGGCGCAGAACAACACGATTAAGAATTGCGCGATTACGTTGAACCGAACTTATACCAACACGTTCGGCATCTACAGCAATGTCCGGCACAGCCCGACCGACGTGACGACCATTGCCGATATAACCGCGCCAACCGGTGCCAATTCCGGCACCAAGGTTTATAGCAACACAATCAGCAACGTCAATATGGGGATTACGTTCATTGGTTCCGGCACTGCCGCCAATATGGATGTGGGCAATGACATCGGCGGTGCTTCACTAAGCACAGGCAATAGCATTACCAACTGGGGCGGCGCGGCGGCAGCGACCGCTTTCGCATCCAACGTTGCCACTTCCTATGGCGTGTTGATGAATCATCAAACGGGCCTCAACGTTTCTTTCAATACATTGACCAGCGCCAGCGTAAGCTTTTCCGGCACTTTCCTTGGCATATTTTCTGATTTTACGGTTGCTGCGCCTACAGGGACATTTACCAATGCGGTCACCAATAATACGGTGACTATGACCAATAGCTTTGTCGGAGCCGCCAGCCAGATACATGCCGTTAGGTGTTCGACGACTGCGGGTGCGAACGCCAGCGCTACGTTAAACCTGAATAACAATACCGTGCTGAATTGTGCGGTGACCGGCGCGGCGAGCGCCATAACGGTTTTCGGCGTGCTCAATACCGCTGCCTTCGGAACCGTGAATGTGAACGCTAATATCATTCAGGGCACGACCTCGACGGCAACCACCGGAGGAATTGTTGGCGTAACCAATCAAGGGCCCGTGGTCAACACGCTAAATCTGAACAACAACCAAATTGGCAACGCGAGCGGCAATGCCATTACCTTTAGCGCTGCGACCAGCGGGGCGGTGAATGCGGTAACGAACTCGACGACGATTACGGCAAACGTTTCGATCAGCAACAACGACGTTCGCGGCATCGTCTTCTCCGTCGCCAGCACGAGCGGCCCGCTGTTGATCAATAACAGCAATGCCACCTCTGCGACAGCCAATATCAATAACAACACCTTCACCAACTTGAATCTGAATACGACGGGCAGTGTGACCTTCATTCAGCATCAAGGCAATATGACCACCACCGGGGTTGAAAACTGCAACAGCAATTCTATCGTCACAGCATTCAACAAAGCCGGTGCCGGTGGAACAGTGACGTTTTTCGGTGCCAATGCGTCATCGGTCAACGGGGCTGCGATGACCAATAACCTGAATAATTTCTCAAATGTCACGGTCACCGGGGCGACAACGATTGCGGGCTGGAGCAATACGGAAGGCGCTTCCAGTACGAGTGGGCCGGGGAAGACGATCACCAACAATACCTTCAACAATATCACTGGCGGAACCAGCACGGTTACCGGAATGAGCGTCAACTTCAGCGGCCCCGCCACCAGCGTGGCTAACAATACCGTCAGCAACATTAACAGCGCCGGTGCGATTACAGGTTTTAACTTCGGAGCATCCAATCAGGCAACCACAAGCGTTTCGCAAAACATCGTTGATCCCATTTCGTCATCCGGCGCATCGGCGGTTACCGCGATCACGACTAGCTCACCGACGATCAACATTTCCCGAAACAAAATTTTTGACATAGGCGGAACGAATGCGGGCACAACCGTCAATGGCATACTGGTTGGTGGTGGCACCACGGTCACTCTTTTCAACAACCTCATCGGCAACTTGACGGCGACCGCCGCCAGCGGCACGGATGTGATCAGGGGGATCAGCAGTATATCCACCACCGCTTCGTCAAACATCAATGTATTTTTCAATACCATCTACATCAACGCCACTTCTTCGGGCACTAACTTCGGGTCGAGTGGCGTCTTTCACACGACCAATGCGACCGCAACGACCGCCGCGCTGAACTTGCGCAACAACATCATTGTTAATACCTCAACCGCCAATGGCACAGGGGTGACGGCGGCTTATCGCCGTTCAAGCACGACGTTGACAAACTATGGAGCAACCTCCAATAACAATGATTTCTACGCCGGAACGCCGGGCCCGAAGAACCTGATTTTCTTCGATGGCACGAACTCAGACCAAACCATCGCGACTTACAAAGCGCGTGTCAGTCCGCGAGATTCGGCATCGTTCACTGAAAATCCGCCCTTCCTGAGCACCACAGGCTCGAATGCGAACTTCTTGCACATCAGCGGCGCAGTGGCTACGCAAATCGAAAGCGGTGGGGTCAACATCGCTGGGATAACCGACGATTTTGACGGACAGACTCGCCAGGGCAACCCCGGATATGGTGGAACCGGCACGGCACCCGACATCGGCGCAGATGAATTCGAGGGAGTTCCGCTCGATTTGTCGCCACCGGTAATTACCTACACGCCGCTTGGCAACGGGTCGGCAGGCGCTTCGCGTAACTTAACGAATGTGACGATTAGCGACGCGAGCGGTGTCAACATAACTGCCGGCACGCGCCCCCGTGTCTATTACAAGAAATCAACCGATGCCAACGATACGTCCGGTTGGAAATTCGTCGAAGCGAATGGCGCAGGCGGCTCGCCTTTCAGCTTCACGATTAACTACGCGCTATTGAATGCCGGTTCGGTCAGCGTCGGCGATACAATTCAATACTTCGTCGTCGCCCAGGACTTAGCTCCGACACCAAATGTCGGCATCAACTCCGGGACGTTCGCAGCGCCACCAACTAGCGTGGCCTTGACCGCCGCTGCCTTCCCGATTGGCGGCGTCATCAACAGCTACAATATTGTGGACGCCCTCGCGGGCACGAAGACGGTCGGCGCGGGCGGCGATTTTCCGTCGCTCACCGCTGCCGGTGGCTTGTTTGCGGCCATCAACACCAGCGTCTTAACCGCCAACCTGACGGTCAATATCACCAGCGATCTGTCGCTTGAAGACGGCACCAATGCGCTCAACCAATGGTCTGAGGAGGGCGTCGGCGGTTATACGCTAATCATTCAGCCGAGCGGCGGCGCGACGCGCACGATCTCCGGCGGCAGTGCGACCGCGCTGATCAGTCTCAACGGAGCCGACCGCGTGACCTTCAATGGCCTGAACACCGGAAGCAACTCGCTGGTCATCAGAAACACCAACAACGCCGGAGCGACGATTCAATTGATCAACGATGCGTCGAACAACACCGTCACGAACTGCACCATTGAAGGCGGCTGCACTAACGCGAGCAGCGCCGTGGTTTTCATTGGCGCGGGCACGACGACCGGCAATGACAGCAACATGATCTCGAATAACGTCGTTCGTGACCGGACGGATGCGGCGGGTGTGCCTGCGAACCTGGTCGCTTCGCTGAACGCCTCCACCGTAGCGACGAACTCCAACAACGTGCTCAACAATAATCAGATCAAGAACTTTACCGCCGTCGGGTTTGGCACATCAGGGATACTCAGCAATGACAACTGGACGGTGACGAACAACATCATCTTTGAGGAAGCGGCGCGCACGACAGCCCTCACCGGCATCAACTTTGGCGGTAATCTGGGAACGAATCTGATCTCTCAGAATTCGATTCACGACCTCAACACGAATGGGTCGAACAATACACTGGGGATGCTCATCGGCGATGCGCGCAACACGACGATTTCGAAGAATCGCATCTACAATTTCCTCAGCGTGACCGGGGCAACCGGCTTGCTGGAAGGCATCGAATTCGATGGCGCGAGCGGCACTGCGGCGTCTGTTACCCTGGTGAACAACATGGTCTCAATCGTCCCGGCGTTCACCAACGCGCAGTCAGTCATCGGCATTCAAGACTTCGGTTTCGGTGGCAATACCTTTAATGCCTTAAACAACTCGATCTTCATCGGCGGCACAGGGTCGGGCAGTTCTTCGACGTGGGCTTTGCGGCGAGGGATAAGCGCCCCGACGGCCTACACCGCCAAGAACAACATCGCCTACAACAACCGCACGGGCGGCACCGGCAATCACTTCGCGGGCGGAGACCAGTCGGCCAATACAGGAACTTTCGTCTCCGACTTCAATCTCTTTGTCGGCACGGGAGCGACGGTGGCAAACTTCATGGATTACGGCACAAGCTCAAGCGGCACGCCGGTCTCCTTTGCGGCGTGGAAGACCGGGCCGCCGGCGCGCGACGCCAGTTCAATCGGACAGACGGCGGCAAGTGTCATCCTCACCGATCAGTTCATTGATCCGACCAACGGCGACCTGCATTTGAAAGCAACGAGCATCGCTTTGTCTGCGGGCATGCCGCTGGGCAGCGTCACCGACGACTTTGACAACGACCCGCGCCCGGCCAGCAATCCAGACATCGGCGCTGATGAGTTGGTCATGGCGGCGGGTGGGGTGATTCCGGCAGGAACCTACTACAACGCCAGTGCCAATGACGGCGATACGCTTAGCGGAAATGTGACGATCACCAATCAACTGACGCTGAACGGCAAACTCAGCACCGGCGCTAACACGCTGACGATTGGTTGCAATGCTTCGATTATCGGCGCAGGGGCGAGCAATTACGTCATCGGCAATCTGAAACGAACGTTCTGTAGCGCAGGCAGTTTCAACTTCGTCGTCGGCACGGCCAACGGATTCTCACCGGTCGGCGTCAACGTGACGGCAGGGACTTTCCCCGCTGACTTCACGGTCAAAGCCGTGCAAGGGCCGCAGCCGAATATTCCCAATCCTACACACGCGCTGCAAAGATACTGGACATTGACGGCAACGGGCGTGACTGCCGATCTGACCTTCAACTATCTCGATCCGACAGACATTCCAGGGACTGCCAACGAGAACAACTTTGCCATCTTCAAGTATGACGGAATGCTGACAACGCCGGGTGGCATGGTCAACCCCGCCGCCAACACGGCGACGATTACCGGCGTGACATCGTTCTCCGATTGGACGCTGGCCGAGACCGTTTGCACTTACATGCTCGGAACCGGCGGCCAGACATTCGGGCCGGTAGGCGGAATGGGCGGCTTTAGTGTGATCACGCAAGCCACCTGCCCGTGGACGGCAGTGAGCAACAACCCCTGGATCACGATCACCGGAGGCAGCCCCGGCATGGGCAATGGTACGGCGAACTATACGGTGGCCCCAAACCTGGGCGTGGCCGCGCGGATAGGGACGATCACGGTTCAGGATCAGACTTACACGATCACCCAACGCGGTGATCATAGCAGGCCGACGGACTTTGATGGAGACGCTAAAGCAGATGTCGCCGTGTGGCGTCCTTCAAACGGCACTTACTACTACATACAAAGTTCGAACACCAATATGGTCTCGGTCGGATGGGGACTTCCGGGCGATCAAATCGTTCCTGGAGATTACAATAATGACGGCATTTCCGACCTCGCCATCTGGCGGCCCTCAACCGGACAATGGTTTGCTCAAACGGTGGTCGGCCAACCTGTATTGGGTGCCAGCGGAGATATTCCCGTCCCTGCGGATTACGACGGAGATGGGAAGACCGACCTCGCCGTGTGGCGGCCCTCAACCGGGCAATGGATGATTCGCAATAGCTCGAACAACTCAATGACGACCGTGACCTGGGGTATTAATGGCGATGTCCCTGCGCCTGGCGATTTCGATGGCGACGGCAAGGCCGACATCACGATATGGCGGCCATCAACGGGAAGCTGGTTCATCATCAACAGCTCGAACAGTTCCGTCACCAATGTAGGTTGGGGCATTTCGGGCGATCAGGTCGTTCCCGGCGATTACGATGGCGATGGCAAGGCCGATGTCGCCGTGTGGCGGCCATCGTCGGGGACATGGTACATCATCAACAGTTCGAATGCCTCAATCACGGTTGTCGGATGGGGCATCCCCGGCGACATACCCATACCCACAGATTATGATGGCGACGGCAAGACCGACATCGCCATGTGGAGACCATCAACAGGGGTTTGGTACATCATCAACAGTTCGAATAGCTCGGTCACGACGGTGCTCTGGGGGGTCAGCGGAGATGTACCTATACCCTCAGCTTTCGTCCGACCTTGATGGCGAGACCGATGAGCGATGAAAGGTGCCGCATCGCTCATCGGCCCTTCTGTTTTCCTTTGCCTAGATCGGTTTGCAATTGAGTGTAAGGTAAGCGCAATGATTCACCGCAGAGACGCAGAGGACGCAGAGGAGGCGCAGAGATAATCTAGATGCGCCAGGCTCTGCGCTCCCTCTGTGTCCTCTGCGTCTCTGCGGTGAATCCTCACAACCCCGTACCTTCAATTGAAAGCCGATCTAAATCGAACCGCCCGACATTGGGACAGAAGATTGGCCACCGCAGCCACAAAGCCACAGAGAGGAAACCAAAAAGGGCTGAAGGAATCGAAGGGTTTTTATCGTCTTCTCTGTGCTTGCGGTGCCGGCGGTGGCAATTTCTTTCTGTGCCATTCTGATAAGGAATGCCCAAAATGATGGGCAATGAATACTGAATGATCAGAGAACTGGCCCGCGATTCATCACGCGCGGCCTCTTTGCTCGCGGCCTCTGCGACGCATCCCGGCGCATTTCGTCTATCTCAAGGCCGGCCCAGTTGATGCAGATCTTTGCCGTCTTTCCTTCTCGTCTCTTCTTCATAATCCGGAGCATTTTTTCAGTTGAGTCATGCTTATGTCACCATGCCACAAATGCGCGCCGGCTGTTGAGTCTGGCTATGAACGAGGTTATGCTAGATGGCTCTCACCGTAGCCGGCTTTTTGGAAGATGAATTATGAGTGTCGATACCAAGTTAAATTCGGTTTGTTTAGAAAAACAAGCGCTTGCTGGCGAAGCCACCGGCCTGGAATTATCTATCGTCATGCCCTGCTTGAATGAAGCCGACACCCTGGAGACTTGCATAGACAAGGCGCGGCGCGCTCTCAGTCTTCACCACATCCAGGGGGAGATCATCGTTGCGGATAATGGCAGTACGGACGGCTCTCAAGCGATTGCTGCGCGGCTGGGCGCGCGGGTGATCTCTGTCGAGGATAAGGGCTACGGTAATGCGCTAATGGGAGGCATCGCGGCGGCGCACGGCGAATTCATCATCATGGGCGATGCCGATGATAGCTATGATTTTCTCGAAGTGCCGAGGTTCGTCGAAAAGCTTCGCGAAGGCTACGATCTGGTGCAGGGATGTCGGCTGCCGCTCGGCGGCGGTCGCGTGATGCCCGGAGCGATGCCTTTTTTACATCGCTGGTGGGGCAATCCAATGTTTTCCTGGATGGCCAGAAAGTGGTTCCACGCGCCCATCAACGATGTCTACTGCGGCTTGCGTGGGTTTACCAGGCAGCATTATGAACGGTTGTCGCAGCGATGCACGGGGATGGAGTTTGCTACCGAAATGATCATCAAATCGAGCCTCTATCACGCCCGTATAACCGAGGTGCCCATCACCCTGCACCCCGACGGGCGCAAGTCGCACGCTCCGCACTTGAAAACCTTCCGCGACGGCTGGCGCACGCTCAGGTTCTTTTTAATGTATAGCCCTCGCTGGCTGTTTCTCATCCCAGGGGTGTTGCTGATCCTGATGGGAGTGATCGGCTATGGCTTAGCGATGCCAGGGTTGACAATCAAACGACTGACCTTTGACGCGCACACCTTGTTGTTTGCCAGCCTGGCGATTCTCTGCGGTTACCAGGCCATCGCATTTGCCGTCTTCACAAAGATTTTTGCGATCAGCGAAGGGCTGATGCCCGAAGATCCGCGACTGACGCGTTTCTTTAAGATCATCAATCTCGAAAAAGGACTGGTCGGCGGGACGCTGGCCTTAGTCTTCGGCCTGGCCCTGCTGCTGGTGGCGGTCAACCAATGGCGTGTCAGCGATTTCGGCAGACTAGATTATAGCCACACGATGCGCTGGGTGATTCCCGGCGCGACCCTGACGGCGCTGGGATTTCAGACCGTGCTGGCGAGCTTTCTAATGAGTATTTTGGGGATGCGCAGGCGATGAGAAATTCTTTTTCAACTGACAGTCCGGGCTTTGATGAATACGCCACAGATTACGACACGGCGCTTCATCAAGGTCTCTCGGCCACAGGAGAGGATAAGCTCTATTTTGCCAAAGGGCGGATTGAGTGGCTGGCGAGATGTTTGCGGCCACTGGGAGAACGCCCTGAAACGACAATGGACTTCGGCTGTGGCACGGGCAGCAGTGTGCCATACTTACTTGAGTTGATCGGCAGCCATGCGGTTTTAGGACTCGATCTTTCGGAGAGGTCATTAGAGGTGGCGCGGCGGGAGAACGATCCGCAACGCTCTCGGTTTATGCAGTTAAGGCAATATGAGCCAAAAGGAGAAATCGACCTGGCGTTTTGCAATGGTGTATTCCATCACGTCCCTGTCGATAAGCGGCCATCCACGATTGCCTACATCTACGATTCCCTGCGCACTGGCGGGCTGTTCGCCTTGTGGGAGAATAATCCGTGGAACCCCGGAACCCGATATGTGATGAGCCGGATTCCCTTCGACCGTGACGCCATCACCCTGACATCAATTGAGACGAGGCGTCTCGTACAATCAGCCGGCTTTGAGATCTTGCGGACGGATTTCCTGTTTATTTTCCCCAAAGCGCTTCACTGGTTTCGCGGCCTTGAGCCACTACTGGCCCGCACCCCGCTGGGGGCGCAATATCAGGTCCTCTGCCGTAAACCATAGCAGAAACCGTTCAGTCATCACGACAAAGCTGAAACGAAAAAGCTCCTCCTGCCGCGCTCAGAGGCCAGCAGGAGGAGCTTTTTAAGTTTGCCCGCTCGATATTTATTTCACACAGGTCGGACAGTTCGTAATGGCATTGCCACTGACGTCGGCGGTGTTACCCAAAAACTTATTGTTCACCGGCGAGGTGGTTATGCCGCCATTGGATAATCCTGTCGCATTGTTAAGGATATGGGTTTCTGATATTCGCAAATTGGCGCTTGCCCCCGATGTTTGCAGGCCAATATTGTTGTGAGCCACGACGCAGTTTGCCACATTGATTGCCGCGCCGCCTTGAGCGATGATGCCCACATTGTTAGTCGTCGATATGTCGGAATTGCTGATCGACGCAGCACCGCTAAGCAGATTCAAACCGGAATTCACATTGTCATGCATCTTGACATTGCTAATCTCGCCTTTCATGGTTCCGGCGGTGTTGGTCATCACTATCCCATCATTATTGTCATCAATCGTCGAGTCCTTGACGACCAGCGTGCCGGTGGCTGCAAGATTGACATCGATGCCCTTTTGCGAGAATCCATAGATTGTGCATTTCTCGACAATCAGTTTGCTGCCGGCCAGATACCGTATGCCGTTGAGTCCGGCACCGCAACTAGTGCCATGCCGCGTTCCATTAATCGTAATGTTGCGCAGGATCACTACAGCGGTCGTGGGGTTGGTCGTCACATTGACGATGACACCGTTGGTTCCGCTGGCAAGTATCGACGCCCATCCGGAGCCGGTTCCGCCATCAATCGTGATCGACTTGGTGATCGTCACCGCGCCATAGCCGCCGGGATCGAGCACAGAGATTTCACCGCCCTCTGCCGTCTTCGCTATCGCCCCGGCAAATGTCTTGCAAGGTGCCGTACGGCTACAGGGATTGAGATCATCGCCGACTCCCGATACCCAGGTTCGACATGCTTGCGCTCGCGCCGCCGAGCTACAGAGTAAACAAAGCGCAAAAACAACGAGCAAATTGAGTGTGAATCGCATCTTGTACATAGGTTTTCTCCTTGTCATTCTGAGGTGTTGAACTAAGCAAGCAATAAAAATTTTGACTTGCTGCTTTATGCCTACTCGATCTTATAGACGGAATTCCTTGCAGATTATGGCAGATGAATTTATTGAGGCCCCCAACGGTCGAAGACACGGTCGCGCGTGAGGAGGTGTCTGAATATATCCGTCGGTTTCAGGTCTGGCTTTAGACCAGGCTGCTCATCAGGGTGAAGGAGATGCGGTTCCGGCGCTTCGCAAAAGCCGCACAAAGTAATTGAACGGCAAGAAAATGCGTGAGAAGAGAGATTGATCCGCCACCGCAATCAGGAGAAACGATGGCATGCTGTTTCGCCAGGCTGGAGCTTTGACCAGATCGGCGCTCGTCATGGCATTTTCATCACCCGCGACCTTCCGGCATCCACGTGAGGCGCACTGAGGAGGGCTGGCCGTTGGTTGAGAAAGCCGGCGAAGCGCGCTCAAAAACGAAGCGCTCGCCAGGGATGGTCACGGCAAACATGCCGCGTCGAGCCAATCCCCTCCTGCCTTACCACACAGGAGGGGGGAAGTTATTGAGCCGATACTATTGCTGTGTCAGCGGCGGCGCGCTTGGCGCACCCTGGCCAGGAGCGATGCTGTTATTCTGGAATGTCGCGACTGTCCCAGCACTGATCAAGATGCCGGTGGTGTTGTTATTGATCGTCGTATTGGAAAGCCGTATGACCGCAGTTCCACTCGTGTTGACCCCTGTGCCATTGCCGACTATGAGAGTGCGCTCAACGGTGATCGTCGAACCGCCCTGCGCGATGATCCCGAAGCTGGCATTGTTGCTCACCACCGAGTCGCTAATCGTCGCCGTGCCGCTGAGCAGGTTCAAGCCGGCATTCGACGTGTTGTTTATTCGAACATTGAAGAGGGTGGCATTTACCAAGCCGGATTGAACCGTCACGCCATCGCCAGTAGCGTTGAATGTCGTGTTGATCACATCGAGCTTGCCCGTAGCAGCGCCCAGGACTACATCTATGCCCTTCTGAGAAAAGCCAGCGATTGAGCAATTTTCAACCATGACAGCTTTTCCAGCCAGATAGCGTATGCCGTTGACGCCGATTTGTGCGCCGCTGGTGCCGTTGATTGACAGGTTTCGGATGACCACCCTATCGTTTACGCCGGCATTGATGATGATGCCGTTAACGGTGGCGGAAAGAATCCCGGCAAGCGTCCCATCGCCATCAAGCGTGATCGCCTTGGTGATCGTCACCGCGCCAAACCCGCCGGGGTCAAGGACGGAAATCTCACCGCCGGCAGCGGTCTTCGAAATGGCACCCGCAAATGTCTTGCACGGCGCAGTGCGGCTGCACGGATTGGCATCATCGCCAACCCCGGATACCCACGTTCGCGTCGCCTGAGCCTGTGCCACCGACGAAATTGCCAGGCTAAAAACTGTGAGAGCCAAAATATTGAACGCGAAGCGAAACTTTCTCATAATGCATTCTCCTTTTGAGTTGAACATACTTCCTGATTAATAGTCTACGGCCTTGGAAATTCTCTGCGTTCCTTACTGAAACCGAAAAGCTCAAGTGAGACACCCATCTCACCAGCAGTGTGGCCAGAGCGATTGCCGCATCAGTCACCGCTCGGCCCCGCCGAACTGATTCAGCATTCCCGCGTCTACTTCCATAACACCCACACGCTAGTTCGCTCAGGGCGTCACAGGCCAAGAATCATCGCCCAAAGGTCAGGCCAGATGCTTTTCAGTTGAGTATCATAGTGGATCATTCCACTATTTGAAATCGTCACCGTTTTTCCAACCACCGTGCCGAACAGCGGAGCCGCTCCCGAAATCGATACGCCCGTATTCGGCGCATAGATCACCAGGTGAACGTTGGTGCTGTTGCCAATCGTCACGCCACCGCTTCCGCTGTAGCTCGACAGTATCCGCAGGTTGCCCGGAATCCCGGTCGTATTCGTAAAGCTCGTTGCGCCACTGGCGTTCAATGTGCCCGTAATCTTGATGGTGACGGGGCCATTGACCTTGAGTTGCGCACTATTGGTTAGCGTCACGTTGTGGAAGCAGTAGGTGCCGTTCGCCAGCGTCGCGATGTTAACGCCACTGAGGCTCAGGTCACCGGTGCTTGGATTATACGAATAGGTGCCGCTGATTCCGCTGTTCGGACTGTACGGCGGCCCGCAAGCCACCACCGAAGGCAAGGTCATGAGCGGTGCCAATTGGTTATTCGTTATGGTTCCACCAACGGTGGCACTGCCGGATATTGAGACCGTAGTCCCGGCTGTGGCATTGCCGGTTATCTGGCTTGCGCCCGACATGTTGATGCCTGCGCGTGTAGAGCGAACGTTGCCGAATACCTTGCCGCTGTTGGTAAAGGTGATCGTGCCATTGCTCAGGACATTGGCCAGGCTGCCCTTGGTCGCCGGATACCCGCCGGAGGAGTCGTAGCTATCAACGAATGCTGCGCCGCCAATCGACACGCTGTCCAGGCCAACAATTGAGGTCAGGGCTACGGTGACCTTAAAGCTGCACGTCGCTGTCAGGCCGGAAGCGTCAGTCACCCTAAAGGTATTCGTGGTAGTACCCAGTGGGAAGGTTGCGCCGCTGGGCAAACCGGCTATCTGAGTAGTCGTCGCGCCGGGACAATTATCTACGCCGACTGGCGCGGTGTAGGTAACGACTGCCCCACCGATGCTCGGATCGAAATCGACGTTGATGTCAGCCAGGCAAGCAATCGCCGGCGGTATATTGTCTACGACTGTCACGGTCGCCGTGCAACTCGCCGAATTGTTGCTAGGATCCTTCACCGTCAAGGTTACGGCATTCGCCCCCTTGTTTGCGCAGGTGAAGGTGTTGGGTGTCACGGTTCGTGAGGCAATGCCGCAGTTGTCACTGCTGCCGTTATCTACATCTGCTGCGGTGATCGAGGCATTGCCGCTGGCATCCAGCGCCACTGTGATGTTCCTGCAAACAGCGGTCGGTGGCGTCGTATCGTTAACCGTGAATGTCGTGCTGCACGTCGCGGTATTGTTCGACGCATCCTTCACGGTGATCGTGATTGTGGTCGTGCCGACACCCACCGAAGTTCCCGCTGCCGGGTACTGCGTTATGGTTAAGGATGCGGCGTCCGTGCAATTATCCGTGGCGCTCACGCTCCCCGTTACATTCGGCACCGCCGCATGACAATTCGCATCGGCCACGGCGCTTGAAGCGGACGGACAGGAGATGATTACCGGCGGCGTATTATCGACGACGGTGACAGTCGCCGTGCAGGTGGTATTGCCTGCGGCATTTTCGGCGGTGATCGTCACCACAACGCTTCCAGGACTGACAATCGTCCCGGCTGCCGGAGACTGCGAGATCGTTACCCCGCAACCCGTCGCCGTCACTTCGCCAACCAGGTTCGGAATAGCCGCCTCGCAATTCGCATTGACGGCTACCGTCTTATTCGTCGCGCAGGTGGTGATCGTCGGCGCAGCCGCCGGAATCACCGTCACGTTGAAACTACAGGTGGAGCCCTGGCTGCTGGTGCAAGTCACAACGGTCACGCCCGCCGAGAACGTTGAACCTGACGCCGGACTACAACTCACGGTGCCACAGTTGTTGCTCGTCGGCGCGGGATACTCGACGACCGCGTCGCACTGATTGGCGGTAGCCGTCTGCGTAACATCGCCCGGACAGGTGAGTGTGCAGCCGGAGCCGTTGACAGTCACCATGAAACTGCAAGAAACGCTGTTGTTGGCTGAATCGGTTGCCGTGCAATTGACCGTAGTCGTGCCCGCCGGGAAGCTTGAACCTGAAGGCGGGGTACAGACGGTGTTTACACAATTGCCGGTTGTCGTCGGGCTCGCATAATTCACCGTGGCCGAACCAGCGCCGGTGAATTCTTCATCGACGGTAACATCAGCCGGACAATTGATCGTCGGTTGCACGGGTGGCCGCGTGTCATGAATAGAGACGGTAAAGCTGCAAGGACTGCCTGTATCACCTACGCAAGAGACGGCGGTTGCCGGGCCGGTTGGGAAGAAAGTACCTGATGCCGGGCTACAGATCACGCCAGTGCAATTCGCTCCTCCGGGCAATGTGTAATTGACGATAGCGCCGCATTGGCCAGGGTCGTTGTCCTGTGTGATGTTGGACGGGCAGGTCAACTGGCAAGGCGCTGTGCTGCTGACGCTGGTGGTGACGCCTGCGGCATTGTTTGACGAATCCACTTCATTCGTCGAAGAGGATATGGTCGCTGAGTTGAAGAGAATCGTCCCATCCTGCGCGCTTGCACTTACCATATAGACGAGCGAGAAAGAGGCCGTTGCATTAGCAGGTAGACCACTGATCGTGCAGGTTGTCGTATCAATCCCATCCGCGTTCGGGGCCGTCGTGCAGGTGAAGACCGGGCCTGCGGTCTGCGAAACCGAAACCAAGGTGGTATTGGCCGGCACTGCATCTTTAATCGCCACATCCTGCGCGTCATCCGGCCCAGCGTTGGTCGCCGTCAACGTATAGGTTACGCTGCTGCCAGCGGTGACCTGCGCGGGCCCGGATTTGGTGATCGTCAGATCGGCATTAGGGGCAGTTGGGCTGAGAACGGAAAACGTCGCGGAGACCCGCCCGACGCCTCGATTATCAATGGTTTTTACTTTCCATATCCCGACCTGAGCAAAGTCTCCGGATGTCGGAATCGCGTAAGTGTCACTGGCCGGGTCGGAAGCCACGGGTGCGACTTGCGCCACCGTGCCGTCTGGGGCTACCCAAATGATCCGCCGCGTGCCAATGGGAGCGCCAGTGACGCGCGCGCAGGCCGACTGGCCCAGTTGCCAGGTGGATTGTGGCGTCTGGCAATCAGAGGAGGAGACAGTCATGATGCTTTCAGCAAACGCACTGACCGAACTGCCGCGCCAGATCGAGACCGATAGAAAGAATGCGGTGAGCAATATGCCAACGAAGAAAAAGAGGCCAGCACGGCTTGGCGTCAAAATCGAACGCGCCGAATGCGTGACGGCACGCGCAGCATTGAATAAGGATTCTCTTATTTTGCCCGCTCCTGAAATCACAGTGGGGAAGAATTTCATAGATTTCTCCTTTCGGTCTCGTTTATAACCTTAGTTATAAATCGGGAAACTGACGCTTACGCCGAGCGATTTCTTGGATGTCTTTTGAGCCATCAGGATTCTCTCGAAAACGGAAGCCCAATCGTGCCTGCCTGTCATGTAGGGCGCGCACTCCAATGATTAAGCCCTTCAATACTGCCAGAAGCAGCTTTACCCCTTGATACGCTGTTTTTCGCTGGCTCAAAGCTCACTTCGAGCCAATTTTCGAGAACCTGACCTGAGCCACAATTCTGACCACCCCATCCGCACCGTATCCTTATTCCAAAAAACCGGCACTTGGAATCCATAGAAGATGAAATTTATGTGGGCCCAATAGCTGAATCAGGAAGCTAAGTGAGCAACCGCGCGAGCCGTAATCCAAAATCAGGCCATCCACAGAGCAAGTGGGGTCTGAAGAAATCGACCAATGCCATAATACTCGGAAGGCCTGGGGCCCCAAGATATGATGTTTTGAATCCAATGTCAAGCTGTAATTTGGCTGAGGGTGCAAAAAAAAATGAGACGCGCTATAAGAGGCTACTGTCCGTCGCCGGCTTGCTCGTTTAATCGCGCAGAGGGCTGGGGTTTCCACCTAGCGGATGTCAAAACCAGTGCAGATGTACAATTGACGGCTTCATCAGCAGCATCATCAGCATCATGGATAGCGTCGGTATGGTTAGGCTAGGCGGTGGCCGGCGCAGCATCCAAGGAGGCCAGATAATGGGAGACGACGCTGACGGCTGGCCCCATGGCCTCAATGCGCCCGCGCTGCAATAGAATGGCGCGCTCGCACAGTTGAGACACCATTGGCAGGTTGTGCGTGACCAGCAGGACGGTTCTGCCGCTGCGCGTCACATCGTCCATCTTACCAAGGCATTTCTTTTGAAAGCTGGCGTCGCCGACCGCCAGCACTTCGTCGAGGATGAGAATCTCCGGATCGAGATGTGCGGCGACGGCAAACGCCAGGCGCACATACATGCCGCTTGAATAGCGTTTGACCGCCGTGTCGATGAAGGCTTCGACTTCGGCAAAGGCGACGATCTCATCAAAGCGCGCATCAATCTCACGCCGGCGCATGCCGAGCACCGCACCATTGAGATAGATGTTTTCCCTGCCGCTCAAGTCCGGGTGAAAACCTGTGCCGACTTCAAGCAGGCTGGCGACCCGCCCATAAAGCGCTGCTCGCCCGCCTGTCGGTATAACGATGCGCGATAGAATCGTCAACAGCGTCGATTTACCAGCGCCGTTCGACCCGATGATGCCCATCACTTCACCGGGGTTGACATCGAAACTCACATCATCGAGTGCCCAGACGGTCGCCTCATCGCGACGATCCTTGCCGCGCCAGCGCGCCAAGGGGGCCCGCGCTGCCGCCGCCAATGATTCGCGCAACGTCACGTACTTGATCGACGACCTGTCGGCTGGATTGATGCGATAACGCTTGCTTAAATGTTCGACTTCGATAATCGGCTTCATCTCACCCCTAGATCTCTTCGGCGAAATACTGCTCCATCTGCTGAAAAACCAGAGAAGCAACGACAATCAACAGCAGCGCGAAGCCTGCCGAATATGCCAGCGGCCCCCACATCACCGCGCGGTCAAACAGAGAAGAACGAAACGCTTCGATAATCCCTGTGAGGGGGTTCAAGGTCAGCACCCAACGCCATTCCTCCGGCACCAGACTCGATGGATAAATGATCGGCGAAACAAACATCCAGATATTGATCAGAAACGGCAACGCATAACGTATATCGCGATAGCGCACGTTGAGCGCCGCCAGCAGCACGCCGAAGCCGAAGGCAAGTAAGGTCACCAGCAGCACCAGCGGCAGCAGCAGCAGACTGTGTGTCGTCAGCGGAAAATGGTAATAAACCAGCAGCGCCATAAGCAACGCTGCGGCAATGGCGAAATCGAGCAGCCCCGCACCCACCGTCGCTCCAGGAATGATGATGCGCGGGAAGTAGACTTTGGTAATCAGATTCGTGTTGCCGAGCAGGCTATTCGCGGCGTTCATCACAGAATTGGAAAAGAACCCCCAGATCACCAGCCCTGCATAAAAGAAAATCGGATAGGGAATGCCGTCCGCCGGAACGCGCGCCAGCCTGCCGAAGAAGTATGTGAAGATCAACATGGTCACGAGGGGTTGGAGAATGGCCCACATCACGCCAAACATCGTCTGCTTATAACGCACCTTCACATCGCGCCACATGAGGAAGTAAAACAACTCGTGGTACTTCCATAGAGCGGTGAAGTCGAGCGCCGTCCAGCGACGGCTGGCATCGATCAACACCACGGGCCGACGCGGCGGGTCGCCCGCCTGCCGGTCAGGCGGCACTTGACTGCTCTCATTTGTAGTGACGTGCAAGGCGGGATCCATTTCGTTTTTCTTCCTCAGCTTCCCCTCTTGTTCGAGACGCAAATAGGATACTAAGGCATGGAGTGTAAGGGGGACTGCTTTCACTGTCAATCAAGCTCGGCAGGCTAACGATCAGCGACCGGCCATAACTTCGCCTGCGGCTAACGCCCGCCACATTCTTGATCCAACTCGCCGCTCGCGCTCTGAATCTCGCGCTTCTCTTTCACACTGAGCGCGACGGCCTGCGCGGCGGTCAAATAGGCGCGCGCGCGTCCGCAATCTCGCTTGCCGCGATAGGCGCGGCTCAGTTGCAGATTGGCCGCGTAATCGTTCGGTGTGAGATTCAGAAGCTGTTCCAGATAGACAATGGCTTCGTCATACCGCTGTTCTTCGATGAGCAAGGTAGCAACCTGTTCCAGTGGCTCTCGATGACCGGGATAGGTGGCCACCAATTGTTCGAGCGTCGCGATGGCTCTTGCCGGTTCGCGCTCGCGATAATAATTTGCCAGCATGGTATAAGGTTGCGGATTGAGCGGGTTAATGCTGATGGCTTCGCGGTACAAGCGCTCGGCGCTATCGGCGTCCCCCTGACTGAACTTCGTCAGTGCCAGCGCGCCGGTCATCTGCGAACGAAACATCGAGGGCTCTTGCCCCCCCGACTCGGCAATCTCGGCATCCGACAAGCTCAGCCCATTGCGGATCAAGGCTTCGGCTTCGCGGGCTTTTTCGCGACTGCGGTCAAGCAGGGCAAGTGAATAGTAAGCTGGCCAGTAGGCCGGATCGATTTCAACACAGCGCTTGTAGAGTTCTTCAGACCTTCCCGGATTGCTCGTCGCATAGGCTTTTGCCAGGCTCGAAACCGCGCGGATCGAATTCGGCACCTCCTGATAATTTGCCTGCCATAAGCTGAGGTCATCTTTCCAAACGCGATTGCGCATCACGGTCATCAACGCCATCGCCAATAGCGCCATTGCCGTCGCGGTATAGGCCACTCTTCTCGCCGTCAGGCCGCGCGCCGCAAGTTTTTGTATCATCAGTCCAGCGAGCAACCCGAAGCTCATGATCGGCAGATATAGATAGTGGTCGGCCAGCAACTCGTGATGCGGGATGATCTGGCTTGCCGGCAGCAGCAAGACGAAATACGACAACACCGCGAAGGCCATCAGCCGGTGGCGGTTGAGCGCCAGTAATCCGCCCGTCAACGTCGCGGCAACCGTTGCCAGCGACACCAGCACGCGCCAATCGAATATCGTAGTCGGCAGATCGAATGCGCCTTTATACTGCACAATCGGCGTCGGCCAGACCAACTGCTTCAAGTCCCATGCCTGTACCCTCAGAATCAGCAGCAGGTTGTTGTAGAAATTGCCGCCCCAGTACTTGAAGCCATCGCGCGCCAATACCGAACCGCGCTTGATGAAAATCATGTACCAGGCATAAGCCATCACCGCGATAATCAAAGCGACATAAAGCCAGCGGTCGCGCCGAAAGGCCGCCCGCAGCGCCCCCCACAAGCGGCGTGGCCAGGTGCCGGATTGCTCGCGCCACACATCACAGAAATTCCAGATAAAGATCAACGCTGGAAGGCTGGCGGCCATCTCTTTCGCCATCAGGCTCAAGACCCAACAGACGAGAAACATTCCGAGGTAGCGACGCGAGGAGCGTTCTTTGTAGCTCAAATAACAATGAAAACTGACGAGATAAAAGAGGCTGAAAAGAATATCGCGACGGCCTGAGATGTAGGTCACGGCATCGGTTTGAATGGGATGAACAGCGAAGATCAAGGCGGCGACGAGCGCCACCGTCAGGTCTCCCGCCAGCCGCCGTATGAGCGTGAAGACCAGTAAGGTATTCGCCAGGTGAATCAGGATGTTGGTGAGATGAAAGCCGGCAGCGTTCTCGCCCCACAACGCAAAGTCAATCGCATGCGACATGTCGCGCAGCGGTCGGTAGGAAGCCGTCAGCAATCGCGGCAGATTGGCCAGGCTGCGCAGCAAACGGTTATCGAGGATAATCTGTTTGTCATCGAAGACAAAATCGTTCCCCAGGCTGTTGGCGAAGCAAGCCAGGACGACGACTGCCAGCACGGCGACAGCAAAATAAAGTTGTCGCCGTGGGTCGCGCGCGCCAAGCCGGTCGCTGAATCGCTCATCTACTACCCGGACTTGCTTTTTGCTTCTCGTAACCGTGCTGCTGGATTTCATGGTGCAGAACGCCGAGCACAGAGCCGTGGGCTCCTGGGCGGCAAAGCATCTCAATTTGAGATTTCAAATGGGCTGATCCAAGCCCTGATTTGATTCCGTTCGCGTTTGTAATCCGGTTCATTTTAACGGTATCCTTGCTCTTGTGCAATCGTTGTAGTTCGGGTACGAATCGCATTGTTAATCATATGGAGCCAGGCACGAAAGATATTTCAGTCATCATCCCGCTGCTCAATGAGCGGCCCGCACTGGATGAATTGCATCGCCGCCTGACAGCGGTGCTCATCGAGGTGGCGCGCCATTATGAGATTCTCTTCGTTGACGACGGCAGCACGGATGGGTCGAGTGAAAAACTCAAGGCGATGTGCGCGCTTGACCCGTGTATTCGCTACATTCGTTTTCGCCGCAACTTCGGCAAATCTGCGGCCCTGGCCGCAGGCTTTCGCGCCGCCCGTTTCGATCTGTTCATCACCATAGACGCCGACCTGCAAGAGCATCCCGAACAGTTGTCGCTGCTGATCGCCAAGCTGGATGAGGGTTATGACCTGGTATCGGGGTGGCGCTACCAGCGGCAGGATCGTCTCAGCAAACGGTTAGCGTCGCAGGTGTATAACCGTGTCACGTCATGGCTCACGGGCGTCCGCTTGCACGACATCAACTGCGGTTTCAAATGCTATCGCCGCGCCGTGCTCGACGAAATCCATGTTTATGGCGAGCAGCATCGCTACATCCCTGTGCTCGCAAGCTATCGCGGCTTCCGCCTGGGCGAAGTGCAGATCGCGCATGTGCCGCGCTCACATGGCCGTTCGCGCTACGGCATCGAGCGATTCTTCGGCGGCTTCTTCAGCTTGCTGACGGTCATACTGATGACGCGGTATACAAACAAGCCGCTGCATTTTTTCGGCGTCCTCGGACTGTCGCTGGCGGCCCTCGGCGCAGCCATTGATAGCTATCTGATTGTGCTGCGTGTCTTGTTTAATCAATGGCTGAGCAATCGCCCGCTGTTGATTATCGGCACCATGTTCGTCATCGTCGGCATGCAGTTAATTCTATTCGGCCTGCTCGCCGAAATGGTCGCCTTCTCATACAGGCGCGAGAGTGACTATTCAATCGTTGAGACCAGCGAATCGCCAGACCATCTCGCCACGCCGCCGCCGCCACATAGTGCCAGCCAGGCGAGCGGGAGAATCAGGGAATGAGGCTTTCCATCATCGGCCCGGCGCATCCGCTGCGCGGCGGCATCGCGCATCACGTCTACTGGCTTCGTCAGCAGATGGCGGCGCGCGGTCATGCGGTGCAGGTCGTCTCTTTTCATAAATTGTATCCTACGCTACTTTTTCCCGGCACCAGCGAACGCGACGCCAGCGACTTGAAACTGGACGCCCAGGCAGAAGCGATCTTGTCGCCGCTCAATCCCGTGAGTTGGTCGCGAGCGGCACGCGCCGTAGAACGCTTTGGCCCAGGGGCAGTCGTCATACAATGGTGGCAGCCGTTTTTTGCGCCGATGGTCGGCACGCTGGCGCGTCGGTTCAGGCGCAAGGGCCTGCGCGTCATCGTCGAATGCCACAACGTTCTGCCGCACGAAGGCAGCCCGGCTGACCAGTTGCTGACACGCTTCGCTTTTGCCGCCGTCGACGAGTTCATCGTGCATGCGCGCTCGGACGAAGAAGGCTTGCGGCAATTCGTTGGCGACCGGCCCATCAGCGTTTCGCCTTTGCCGACGCTTGAGGAATTCAAGGCCGCCGATCAAGGCAAACGCGACGGACGGCGGCTGCTCTTCTTCGGCAAGGTGCGACGCTACAAAGGTCTCGACGTGTTGCTCGAAGCCATGCCGAAAGTGCTGGAGCGCGTCGATTGCGAACTGCTGATCGTCGGCGAATTCTACGAAGATGTCGAAACCTATCGTCGCATCATCCGCAAACACGGCATCGAGCGCCACATCCAACTGGTCAATCGCTATGTGACGAATGAAGAAGTCGCCGCCTATTTCGCGCAGGCCGATCTGCTGGTTTTACCTTATACCAGCGCCTCGCAAAGCGCCGTGGCGCAGATTGCTATGGCTAACGATCTGCCGATCATCGCCTCGCGCGTCGGCGGCCTGTGCGACAACCTCACTGAAGGTAAGGACGGATTATCTTTTCGTCCCGGCGACCCGGACGACCTTGCCGATAAAATTGTAAGTTACTTTACGAATACTTATGGGCCGGTCTTCGCAAGCCACCTCAAAGCGCGAAGGCTCGCGGGCAAGGCATGCCGGATTGCGGAAATCATCGAAAGCGGCGGACGCGATTCACAAGGCAATCCATCACTTGCCTGCCTTCATAAGGGTGCCGACGAGGTCGGCTAGACGATACGATGTCTACTGATCGCGAACAAGAGATCTCCGTCTCGGTCATTGTTCCCTGCTACAACTCGGAGCGCACGATCCGCCAATGTCTGAATGCTATCCTGCAACAACGCACCTCGATTGTATTTGATGTCACTGTCGTCGATAGCTCAACGGATGCCACCGCCGACATCGTCGCGCGCGAGTACCCGATGATCAGATTGATTCGCAGCTCCAAGAGGCTTTTTGCCGGAGCGGCGCGCAACGCCGGCATGCGGGCGACCCGCGCGCCGCTCTGCTTGATGATCGATTCGGACTGCGTTGCCGCGCCCGACCTGATTGATCGGATTGTCGAGCGGCATGGCAATGGCAGCTATGCGGCGGTCGGCGGCGCGTTGCGCAATGGCACGCCGAAGAGCTTGAGCGGTTTGATCGGCTATCTGATCGAGTTCAAAGAATTCATGCCGACGACGCCGCTTCGTTTTGAAAAGAGCATCCCGACGGCAAACCTTGCCTACCGCCGCGAAGCCTTGATGCGTTTCGGCGGCTTTGATGACGACCTGTGGATGGCTGAAGACATCCTGCTCAATTGGAAGATGCATAGCGCGGGCGAACAAATTCTCTTCGATCCGAAGATCGAGGTGACCCATATAAATCGCACAGGCTGGCGCACGGTGTTGAGTTACCAGATCGGTCTGGGGCGAATGTCTGCCGAAGCGCGCCGCCGGGGCGGACTTCCGGGCGGCTTTTTACTGCGTCAACGCTGGCTGATCCCTTCGCTGCCGTTTGCCAGAACCCTTAGAGCGGCGCGGTGGTTTGCGGCTTATGATAAAAAGCTGCTGCTTACTTTCTTGCTGATATGGCCGCTTTACTGGCTCGCGGCAGCGTTCTGGGCCTATGGCTTTTTTCGGGGCGCTTACCCAGTGAGCGAACGAAAAACCGGGACCGCAGCAACCGATCCATCGCCAGGCAATTCATGAATGCCGGGTTAACCTTTCAGAGGCTTTCCGACCACATTGCGAGGTTGGGGATTATTTATAAGGCGGGTCGTATGGTCGGTGACGCTGGGCGGCTCGACGAATTCCCCCGTATCAACGGCACGCCCGATGAAGCCGTCCATGGCATTCTTCTGTGGTGGTAGCGAGGCCGCGCGCGGGGTTGCAAAGCGGCGTTGGTTGAACCTGTTTTGTTGATCGACAGCCAGCGGCGCTTCGCCGAAAAGACGCAAATACATCATCCAGAAAAAGCCTGCGAGAAAGACCGTCAGCGGCGCAAGCAGCGGGCCAGGAGAATCAGCCCAAATCGATAGCCCAAAGCACAATGGCAGCAGCACAACGCTCAAGAAGATGAGCTTGGCTCCGAAGCGCATGCCATTGTGGGGTGAGGTCTCTTTGCCTACAGAGCCAGTCGCTTGGCCAACCAGAAGCAAGCCATCATTGGCAACGAGTTCGGCAACGACGCTCAGTGGTAAACCGCAGCGCGAACAGAAACGAATCTCGCTCGCCAACTGCTGCCCGCATCTTGGACAATACATCAAGTTCTCCGTATACACTCGAATTGATCACTTCCTGCTGGCGAGAGTTACGATGCGGCTGATGCCAATGTTTCCAGGCGCTGGTTATCTTTGAACGTGTTTTGATATGGCCGACTTCAACAATCCAGTGCCGATGCGCCGGGCTTTATATGGTCGCCTGCTGCGCCGGTTGCTGCGGCAGCCGAAAAATACTCCGTCTGACCGCCTCACATTAATTTGCGAACCGCGCGTCACTTTACACATATCATTTTTCTTTGTCAGCAAAAATTCCAAATTCCGCGTATCGAAAGAATCCGCAATACCGCTGGCGCATTTGGCCAAGCCTTACTCGCTTGAACAATCAGCAGCCCACAGATTATGCTCTCTTGTGTAGTGATGACGATCCCCTGGTTATGAGTTCGTATGCACTGGGGGAGCCAGGAAGAAAATCTCCGTCGGAGAATAGCTCCTTATGAAAATGACCAGTTATCTACAAGCGGCTCTCTTCAATACGAAGAGCCGAACGCCAATAAACTGAGCCGGTCAAGTAATGTCCCAGGTTGGGATCGTGAAAGACCAGCACCTTAACAGGCTCAGTAGCAGCCCGCCATAAATCCATTCGCCTGCGATGACGAGGCGGCTTGCTTACTTGAGCCGGAAAGCGAGTCTCTCGTCAACATGAAGAAAGCTAAGCTCACTCTGATCGCCATCTCCTGTTCCAGTTTCTATTTTGCTCTCTCTTTGATATTGGCAATGACCGTGTTGTCAGGGCCAGGGCCACAAGCCAGCGCGGCGCTTCCACACGAGCGGAAATTCGAGTTCGAATACAAAGCGACGATCAAAGACATTCCGACCAGCGCACAAAAAGTCGATCTTTGGATACCCGTGCCCCACGACAGTCCTTTCCAGAACATCACGGATTTGCAGATCGATTCTCCGTACCCCTACCAGGTTCACACGGCGCAATACGGGAATCGTGTGCTGCACATCAGCCTGAATAAACCGCAGCAATCGAGTTTCACCGTCTTGATGCGCTTCAACGCGGTTCGCAAGGAACATATTCAAGAGCGCCTACAACAGGTCGGCACCGCGAAAGTCAAAGATGAGCGCGATCCAAATATGGCGCGCTGGCTGCAACCGGACAGGCTCGTGCCGATTGACGGCAAGATCAAGCAATGGGCGCTTGAGGTCGTAGATGCGGCGGGCGCGAAAACCGATCTGGAGAAGGCCAGAGCCATTTATAATCACATCGTCGCCACTGTGAAATACGACAAGAACGGAGAAGGCTGGGGACGCGGCGACATCTACTATGCCTGCGATGCGCGGCGCGGCAATTGTACTGACTTCCATGCCATCTTCATTGGCTACTGCCGCGCGCTCGGTATTCCCGCGCGCTTCGCCATCGGGTTTCCGCTGCCGGCAGACCGTGGCGCAGGCCAGGTCAGCGGCTATCATTGCTGGGCGGAGTTCTACGCGAAAGGTATTGGCTGGGTGCCGGTCGATGCTTCGGAAGCGGCAAAGAATCCGGCCAAACGGGAATACTTCTTCGGCGCTCACGACGAAAATCGCGTCGAATTCACCATCGGTCGCGACCTGTTGCTAGACCCGAAGCAAACGGGCGAGACGCTCAATTTTTTCATCTACCCGTATGCCGAAGTGGACGGCAAGACATATAAGGGCGTTGACAAAGCTTTCGCGTATCATGATTCGCCTGCGCCTGCGGCCCGCACGGACAAGTAGCGGCAAGCCGGAATCGATCCGGCAAGCCGTTTGCGGCAGCCCGCTCCTTCCGGTGATCAAGGATCGAAATCACAGACGACGAGAGGGAGCCACAATTCAAGGCTCCCTCTCGAACTCAATGCGGTGTGTTGACGCGCAGTTGGCATCAAGGAGTGGCGCTGAGGATGATCCACTGCGCCGCCCTCGCTTTGCTCAGCCTGCTGCTGCATCAGAGATGCAATTCATATCGCTGCTCGGTCACCATCACGCCCCACACCTTGTGCGTATTGGCTTCGATCAGTTGGAATCCGCATGATCTGTAGAGGCTGGCCGCAGCGCGCAATTCGCTGGTCGTCCAGAGAAAAACCAGTGAGTAACGGCAGTCTCTGCAAAATTGGAGGGCCTGCTCAATGAGCATCTTGCCGAGGCCATGCCCGCGCACATCGGGGTGCAGCAGAAACCAGCGCAATTGTGCTTTCTCTGGAGTGGCCTCGACGATGCCAATCGAGCCGGCGACGATGCCATCTTTTTCAACGATCCAGATTCGTTCACGTTCTGTATGAGATTTGCCGAACTCCGCAAGCGGCTCGGCGACATACCCTTCAAAGGTATGATCCCAGCCGTACTCTTCTGCATAAAGCACGCCATGCAGGAAAATTAAATAACCGATGTCCCCCGGCCTTAGATCATTTCTGATTTTGAAAGGTGACGGAATAGCCGCGTTCATCGTTACTCCACAGGTCTGAACCTTATGCCAGGTAGCGACCGAGCGCAAGTCACAGATAATCGTTTGAAAACCCTTGACCCTTCCCGGCTGTAGCATATCATGGCAGCGAGGCTTGACTGCCGAGGAGAATCATTGCCATACACAATTCTTGTAGTAGAAGATACGTTTGATACCCGCAGGCTGGTTAAGACCATGCTCACTCTGGAAGGCTATACGGTTTATGAGGCTGCGGACGGCAAAGAGGGGTTGGCACAGGCACAGGAGATGCGCCCCAATATAATTGTGACCGACATTCGTATGCCGGAGATGAGCGGCATCGAGATGGTGGAACTTCTCAGACAGGACAAGTCATTTGAGAAGACGCCAATACTGGTATTGAGCGCTTTCGGCGACGAAATCACCAAAGCAATCGGTGCAGGTGCGAATGGGGCGTTGCTCAAGCCGGTGATGCCGGAAAACATCATTCGTGCGGTGAAACGGCTGCTCTTCTGATCAACTGAAGGGCTGCATTTTATCAAGTAATCTGAACCACATCACGAACCTTGAGGCTGCGTTTAAAATAGTTCCCTGTCCGATCAAAGATCACTTAAAACAATAAAGCCGCGCCTGCGAAAGATCGCAAGAGCGCGGCTAAAGGTTAAAAGGTGCGGCAGAAGAGGAACTCATCCGCTTAAAGATCGCCCTCTGGTGGTCACCTCTATCTCAAATGGGGATGGAGAGACTCGAACTCTCATGGGTTGCCCCACACGCCCCTCAAACGTGCGTGTCTACCAGTTCCACCACATCCCCGTGTGATTTATTTACCAAACAACTATCTTAACAACAACCGCCAACTACTTCTTGTTGGCATTCCCCTTGGCAGTGTTGCCCTTCTTGGTCGCGTCAGCCGGCTGGGCGCTTGAAGTATTGGCATTGACCGTCGGCGTCGTTGTCGGCACGGGCGGTACGGCTGCCGGTTGCTGCTCAGGCGCTGGCACTGGCGCAGATGCGGGCGTTTCGGCTGCCGGAGAGAAGCCTTCACCGATGGAGCGCTTCTCGAAGATGCCCGGAATCGAGAAGAGGAAAGCGATCAGAAAGAAAACAATCGCCGCCGTTATCGTGATCTTGGCCAACACGGTTTGCGTCCCGCGCGGGCCAAAAGCCCCGGTGTTCGCACCGCCTCCGAAGACCGCCGCCGCGTCCCCTTTGCCCGGCTGCAACAGCACAAAGAGGATCAGCACGAAACAAGCTACAATGTAAAGCGCCATCAAAACGTAGTACACAACTGGTTCCTACCTGTTATTTTTATAATTAACAATCTGCGCGAACGGCTCTGCATCAAGGCTTGCCCCGCCGACCAGCGCGCCGTCGATATCCGTCTCGCTCATCAGCGCTGCCACGTTATCCGGCTTGACGCTGCCGCCGTAGAGAATGCGTATCCCTGCGGCAATGGTGTCGCCGAACATCTCGCGGATTCGGGATCGGATGAAGGCGTGCATCAACTGGGCTATATGCGGCGTTGCCGTCCGCCCTGTGCCGATTGCCCACACAGGCTCGTAAGCAAGGATGATACGAGAGGCATCTGTGACTGTCAAGTTGCGCAGCCCGCCAGTTAGTTGTTCGGCAACAATGACTTCGGCGCGGCCAGCGTCGCGGTCTTCGAGTCGTTCGCCAACGCAGACAATCGGCAGCAGGCCAGCGCCGAGCGCCGCCATGATCTTGCGATTCACCGATTCATTGGTTTCGCCATAATACTGCCGGCGTTCGGAATGGCCGATAATCCCATAGGCTGCGCCGGCATCGCGCAGCATCGCTGCCGAGACTTCGCCGGTAAACGCGCCTGGCCCGGCATCCGCCGCCAAATTCTGAGCAGCGACCTCAATATTCGAGCCTTCGACGCGGTCGGCCAGGGCTCTGATGGCCGTAAAAGGCGGTGCCAGCACAATGTCGCAATGCGTTGCCGCGACGACCAGCGGTTTAAACGATTGCGCGAAGGCGAGCGCTTCGGGAATCGTCTTATACATTTTCCAGTTTCCGGCAATTAGCGGTCTTCTCATAAGTTGATCCGAGCGTTCAGGATTGTGGCTTCGGAGGTGCGGGCTGCGAGGTCTGCGGCTGCTTGGCCGTGCGCGCAACGGCAATGCCGAAGCCTCCGCTTGATTGCTTGTCTTTTTGAACCGTTACCTTGGCCTCATCGCCTTCTTTTTTCTTCAGCACCCACTCAGAGTACTCCGGGTCGACCAGGCGGTTGGCTACCGTCCAGCCATTGGTTTTGAACACGTTGTCATAAAAGACCACAATCTTATCCATCGGATCACGCGTGTGCAGGGCGATTGAGAAGACATCGGTGTCTTGGTAGGGCCCGTACTGAATGTTAATGGTCGTGGCCTGCGGATAATTTGGCAGATCTTTGGGATAACCTTTTGCCGCATCCATAAACGGCGGTAATCTGAAGGCCGGCGACTGAGGCTTGGCCGGTGGCGATGGCTCGCCGACTGTCGCATTCCCAGCCGACACTGGCGCTGGGTCATTCGAGGTAGCGGACGATTGCGGCACTGCCTTTGCCGGCTGATTCGTGTTGATATCCTTGTAGGCAGGTGTGTGCGGGCCACACGCCGTTGCGCTCAACCCAACTGCCAAGACAAGCGCGAATACCTGAACCCTCATTTGTTTCTCCCGATTCAAAATTTGAGAGCGGCGCACAGCGACCTGCCGTTCAGATCAAAATGATCGGCTTGTTGATCTCGCCAGCGCGCCGTCGCCGTTTCTCCGGCCTGCTTCCTTATCCTCGCCACAGTACTCAAGAAGTCATTTGTCCGTGAGCGCGGCAACGCCCGGCAGTATATCGCCGGCAAGAAATTCCAGCGATGCGCCGCCGCCAGTCGACACATGGGTGATGCGATCCGCCACGCCCGCTTCTGTAATCGCCGCTACAGAATCGCCGCCGCCGACAATCGTGATCGCTGCTGTCGAAGCGACTGCCTGAGCCAGCGCGCGCGTGCCTTGATCAAAGGGCGGGCGCTCGAACATGCCCATCGGGCCATTCCAGACAATCGTTTTGGCGTCAGCGATTCTATCTGCAAAATCCCTGCCCGCTTGTGGGCCGATGTCGAGCCCGGCTTCCTCCGGCTTGATCTCGTTGACCGAGCAAACGCGGGGGGCCACACTGGTGCCGGCATCCCACGCCGCTTTGTCGACGACGAGATTATCCGCCGGCAGCAGAAATTCAACGCCTTTCGCTTTCGCCCGCAGAAGCAGGTCACGCGCCAGGTCGAGTTTGTCATCTTCAACAAGCGAACGGCCCGTTTCGACGCCCTGCGATTTCAAGAAGGTATAAGCCATGGCCCCGCCGATCAAGATCGCATCCGCCGTCTTCAACAGGTTGTCGATGACGGCAATCTTATCCGATACCTTAGCGCCGCCAAGGATCACGACAAACGGACGCTCTGGGCTTTCAAGCGCCTTGCCGAGATACTTCAACTCTTTTTCCATCAGCAACCCGGCGGCAGACTTTTCGACATAATGTGTGATGCCTTCGGTCGAAGCATGGGCGCGATGCGCCGTGCCGAAGGCATCGTTGACGTAGACCTCCGCCAGGCTCGCGAGCGCCGCCGCATAGCCGGCATCATTTTTCTCTTCCTCGGCATGAAAGCGGACGTTTTCGAGCATCAGGACATCGCCAGGCGCAAGCGTTTCAACCCTGGCGCGCACTTCATCGCCGACGGAATCTGGCGCGAGCGGGACATTTTTCCCGAGCAGTTCCGCCAGGCGCAACGCAGCCGGTGCCAGCGAATACTTGGGATTCACCTGGCCCTTCGGCCTGCCAAGATGCGAAGCGAGAATCAAGCGCGCGCCGTGCGAAAGCGCATATTGAATGCTCGGCAGGGCGGCGCGAATTCTTGTATCATCAGTTACATTACGGTTTTCATCGAGCGGCACGTTGAAGTCGACGCGCATGAAGACGCGCTTGCCCCGCAGATCGAGATCGGTTATAGACAATTTTGACATAGCTTTATCCTGAGGGCGAAAAGGGGAAGAAGCGAAGAGGCGAAATGGGAAAAGCGTTGCGCATTCAGGCGGTGCCTAACGGTTTCGATAACCGGCCATTCCCTTCTCCCCTTTCCCTCTTTTCGCCTCTTCACCCACTTTCCGTATGTCTTACAGTCCCTGTTCCGCGATGAAGCGTATCAGGTCAACAACGCGGCACGAATAGCCCCACTCGTTGTCATACCACGACAGCAACTTCACCAGATTGCCGTCGATCACGCTGGTGTAGGGCGCGTCGAGGATGCTGGAGTGAGAGTTCTTGCGGAAGTCAACCGAGACGAGAGGTTCTTCACAGTATTGCAGGATGCCGCGCAATGAGCCTTCGGCGGCTTGCTTCATCAAGCCATTGATCGCTTCTTTGGTCGCCGGTTTTTCGACTTCGGCAACCAGGTCGACGACTGAAACGTTCGGCGTCGGTACGCGCAACGAGATGCCATCGAGTTTGCCTTTGAGTTCCGGCAGCACCAGGCCGATTGCTTTGGCCGCGCCGGTCGAAGTCGGAATGATCGACATCGCCGCAGCACGGGCGCGGCGCAGGTCACTATGCGGCAGGTCGAGCAGGTGCTGATCGTTGGTGTACGAGTGAACCGTCGTCATAAAGCCGCGTTTGATGGTGAAGTTATCGTGCAGCACTTTCGCCACCGGCGCAAGACAGTTGGTCGTGCAGGAAGCGTTCGAGATGATGTGGTGCTCTTTTGGATTGTACTTATCGCCGTTGACGCCAAGCACGATGGTGATGTCTTCATTTTTAGCGGGAGCAGAAATGATCACTTTCTTGACCGAATCGTGCAGATGTTGTGCGGCATCGTCGCGCTTGGTGAAGCGCCCTGTGGATTCGATGACGATCTCGGCACCGACCGATGCCCAATCGATCTTCGCCGGCTCGCGCTCGGAAAAGACACGGAATTCGTCACCATCGACGATGATGCTGTTGTCGGTGGCGCGGATATCCGCTTCGAGATTGCCGAGCACCGAATCGTACTTCAGCAGGTGCGCCAGTGTTTTGGTGTCGGTGATGTCGTTGACGGCGACGAAGTCGAAGTCCCGGCTTCCCATCGCCGCGCGAAAGACGTTGCGCCCGATTCGTCCAAATCCATTAATTCCAACTTTGATTGCCATCGTTATTTATCTCCTTATGACATTTACTCGTGCCTACAACATGGTTTCCGGTGCTGCCCATAAAGCAACAGGTTAGGCTAACGAACGCGTCATTTGTTGTCAAGAATCCCGGCGCAAATTAGAGATGGCAGTCGATCCTACAAATACTATCAGGCGCGTGGTGTAGGCATACGCTTGACAACCGCTCGGCGCTCTTTTTACGCTCACTACTGCTATGGACAACGAACCATCCATCGACAAAGTCAATCTCGTAGAAAAGCTGGCGCGCTTTACTGACACCTGGAGTCCGAAGATAGTCGGCGAGATCAACGATGCATACGTCAAGCTCGTCAAGCTCAAAGGCGAGTTCGTCTGGCATCATCACGACAACGAGGATGAGATGTTTCTGGTCGTCAAAGGCCGCTTGCTCATGCGCCTGCGCGACCGCGATGTAGACCTCGGCGAAGGTGAATTCATCATCATCCCGCGCGGCGTCGAGCACCTGCCGGTCGCCGTCGATGAGTGCCATGTGCTGTTGTTCGAGCCGAAGACAACGCTTAACACCGGCCATATCACCAATGAACGCACGGTCGCCGATCTCGAACGCATTTAGCCCATGAAATCGTTCAAGCAGCCGCGAATCATCGATACGACCGATGCGCAACCATCAGCGCACACGCCCCCCTGGCACTATGTCCCGCGACGCGGCTTGAGCATTCCCAGTGTCACCATACTTGATTCAGACGGTAAGGTGATTGAAGACGAGCAGCGCCGTGTCCTGCGCCACATCGCGCAAAATGGAGAGGGTGCCGACATCATCTTCGGCGTCGGCACGACCGGCGAATGGAATCGGCTGGCAAACCGCGAACGCCAGCGGCTCATCTGCATTCACAGCGACGAAATCAAACGGATCAACGTGGAAATTCGCGATCAAGGGCGGCGGCCCATCGAATTCTGGGCCGGCGTCACTGCGACGACGCGCGCCGAGACGCTGGCAAATCTCGAATGCGCGCTTGACGCCCGCGCCGATGCCACGGTCATCGCGCCGTTGTCGATTGGCGATGTAAGCGACATTATAAAATTCTTCCAGAGCGATGTAAGCAATCTATTCGACCGTGCGGGCCGCTTTCTCCCGGTTTTTCTCTATGACAATGCCGACATCGCATTTGATCCGCGCGCGACGCATCTTCACACGCGAGACGTTAAGCGATTGAGCCGCCTGCCGTTCATCTTTGGCGTGAAAGTCTCGGCCTCGCGCCGCGTCCTCGGCAATTACACCAAGGGCGCAGGTCACTTCAAAGACAAAGGCGAATTCGCCATTTATGTTGGCAATGCCATGCTGATGTTTCAGGTCTTCAGGATGGAGGACGGCCTGATTGGCCGCGTGCGCGAATACTGGAACCGCTATCTGCTGCACAACGAATTGCCGGTAGGCGTGGTCTCTGGCCCAGGAAACTGTCTGCCGCGTGAGTGGCAGCGCGCCTGGCGCGCATGTTTTGCTGCTGACGAGCGTTTGATGGCGATTTATCAGGTAGCGTTTACAGAATTCGACCTCGCCTGTCTCTTCAGCGACACCCCAAAAGCGGCGACTAAAATGATCGCCTGCCTGAAGCACGCATTGAAGATTGATGGGGTGATCGAATCGGACAGAGTGGCCACCGGCACTCCCGAATTGACCGATGAGCAGAAGAAGAGGTTCGCGTTACAATACGAAAGAATCAAGGCGAGTTTGCGGCGCGACACCGCTGATGCGTGGTTGACGCAGTATAAGTAAAGGTAGCGGCGTGTCGATGGCGACGGACAAAAAAAAAGAGAGGAACTTGAGCAAAGCCCCCTGGGTAAGTGACCTCTGCCTGCATTCCTCTCCAGCCGCTAAAGGAGAACTTAAAATATCAACGTCCGGCCATGCCAGGCCGGCTCAGGCGCAGCGTGCGCGAGACAATATCGGCAATCTTGGCGGCGAACCGCCGTCCGGTTTCGCACGCCGGGCAGTATTGACCGATTTCAAAACAAGGGGAATCTCCGGGCCCTTGAACGATCCCAGTGCCTCGGCATCTCGGACATGATAATGATTCCCCGCTCGTCTTCACCTGCTCGCCTCACTTCTCTGATTGTAATAGTTTTACTGTTTTTTCCTTGTTTTTGCCGCCGACCCCCGCTTACGCTATTGAGCGTTGCCTCAGAGTATGGTAAAAAACCATCTAGGCTTTTTTCCAGTCGCGTAATATTTTAAGCGACCGGGAAAGGGCGGCGGAGCTAAAGTTTCAAACAGCAAATAAGTTTAAATATCTAGAGCCGAAGCGATATTAGCCCACTGGGAAAGCGATGTCAAATAAAATATTGAGCACGGGTTCAATATATTGAGCGGCGGGAGGTGCAGCATGCGTAGACTTGGTAAAGAAAAACTGGCTGATTATGTCAGTCGCGTGATGAAGCAGAAGCAGTTGAAGCTGCGGGATGTTGAGCGCCGTTCGGGCGGAGATATTACCAACGGCTACATCAGCGGCATCATCAATGGCAGGATTAGTAATGTCAGTCTAGGAAAGCTGAAGGCGCTGGCGAAGGGCCTGGAGGTTGATATTTACGAATTATTTTCGGCGGCGATGGACGAACCGCGCCAGCTTGCCGACGAAGTCTCGTCCTACGCTCAGCCTGATGTTTTGTGGCTTCTGGGAATTATGCAAGAGATCGCCGCGACTCCTGAACTCTTGAAGATTCTCCACGAACTCGTGCAGATGACGCCAAAAGATCGCGAGATCGTCGCCAGAGTCATTGAGTCGATCATCAAGACCAAACGGCCAGCGCGCCGCACCGCAGGTCGCAAACGCGCCTAGAGGAGCGCGCTTCCCTGGTCTATCCAAATCGAAACCTTGAGCCCACAAAAAGGAGAAGGTCAGCAACCTGATTCAGTTCTTCTTCGATCTCTTCCTGCCAGGACGTAGCAGGTCGCGCGGAATCACCTTGGTCAGTTTTCTTATGTAGGTTGGTGTGACGCCGAGAATCGAAGCCGCATCGCGGGCATTGCCGCGCGCCTTATACAGTGCCCGCGCCCACAGCCATTTGAGCAGCGCAATCTTCGCATCCGCAAGCAGTGGAATCTGCGCATCCGAAAGAATAAAGAAGCGTTCCTGATCCAGCGCATTGATGCGCCGCCGCGCCGCCTGCGTTTCTCGCTTCAATTCCGGCAACGGGCGTGTGCCGAGGGCGGATTCGACTTCGCTGAGCAGGTTGCATGCTTCGACAGGATCGGTCAGACATAGCGCCTGTGCCAGCAGCGCCTTGATTTCGATTTCAAGCAGCGACGCCTGCAACTTAACGGCGATGTTGAGTGCCTCCCACAGCATGGCAGCGGCCTCGTCTTCCTGCTCCCGCGCCAGATACAATCTGCCGAGCGTCCGCCGGATTTCCACCTTTTGCGACTCGCTGTTCGCTTGTTGGGCAATCTCCCAGGCGGTTGACAGCAGGCGCGCTGCGTCGTCGAACTCGCGCCGCGCCATGCACACGCGCGCCTTGATCTCATAGGTCGAGGCAATCTGCGTGCTCCCTGCCCACGCGCCTTTTTCGAGCGCCAGGTTAGCACAGGCTTCGGCCCTGTCTAACTCTTTCATACTGATGAGCGTTGCCGCGATATTGTTAAGTACCAGATAGGTGTACTGCTCGTGGTGAATTTGCTCGAAGGTGTCGCGCGCATACTCCAGATATCGAAGCGCCGTCTCGTGCTCGCCCAGCACATTCAGCGCCAGCGCCACGTTAACCCGCGCCACTGCCAAATTGTAGTCGTCATGACTTTTTAGCAGGATGCGGATGCCGCGCTCCAGCATGGTGCGCGCTTCTTCAGATTTGCCCGTGCGATGCAGCACGGCTCCGAGACAGATGTAAGCCAGGCCCATGCGGTACGAGCGCGTCTGCGCGGCGTAAACGGCGACGGCTTCTTTGAAACAATCGACCGCTTCGCCCCAGCGCTCCAGCGACCATAACGCTTGCCCTTCCAACTGCAACGCCTCGCCGACGGTGAACTCGTCATCGCGAGCGCTGGAGATGATTTTGGCGGTGCGCGCCAGATGGAGCGCTTCGCTCGGCTCATGCCGCCGGTAGTGATAAATTGCTATAATTAACATTACACGTGCGGCCAATCCCAGCGGCACGCGGTTGAGGCTTTCAATATAAGGGGCGAGCGCCGCTTCCATCTCCTCAACCCGCCCGCCGCGCCCGCTGATTTCGGCGACCAGCAGCCGCAAACGTATGGCCTCGTCCTCGAATACAGGCAGAGCTTGCCAGCCGTCAGGCAACATCGTGGCGATCCTGTCATAATCGCCTGTCTCCCTGAGCGACTCAAGCAACGCCAGGTCAAGAACATTCTGCTGCATAAACTTCCTTTCCGGGATAGGGAACCTTGGGCTTGTCGCATTGTCAGGCACCCCGAATAGACTGTCAAGCGCAAACTGAAGGCGCTCAATCTTGCGCCGGGCGGCGGCGGGTGCGCCTGATTTGATCGCGCAGGTAACTGACGAGCAACATCATGGCAATCACCCCAAGTGCCGCAATGCTGATGCGCCCGGCAACGATGCGGAGTTTCGTATCGCCAAAGGTCAGCGTCAACTGCTGTTGGCCTGGCGGCATGTCGATCAACATCGTTTTAAGCTGCGGATGGGCCTCTATCGCAATCGGCAAACCGTTGAGTGTCGCCGTCCAACCAGGATACATCAAGGTGTAGATATGCAATACGCCGCCGGTTGGCGAAGTGGTTTTAATGAGGCGATATTCAGGCTGCCATAAGACCAGGCTTGCCGCGTCACCCGGCATCGGTCTGACGAACTCGCAGGTCTTGCCGCGCGGCAATTCGTAAACGCTTGGCGTCCCGGCGGGCGTAAAATCCTGCTCGAAATTGGCTTCCGGGGCAACGAAAGCGAATCGCAGGTTCGAGGCTCGCGCCGCCGCTACAATACCAAAAATGAGGTGCCCGATTACCAGCAAGGCGATGACGCCTGCACGCACCAGATGGCGAATCTCATTAACCGGAGAGCCCGCTTCCACCATGAAGCGTGAACGGCGAATATCTGTGAACAGGCCGTCGATTGCTGCGCCAGCGAGCATAACCATCGCCAGCATCGCTATCGCCAGCCATCGCCATACGAAGGCCACGGTTGCCATTCCCGGCAGCGCGCTGACGAGCGGCCTCGCCAGCGGCAGCAACATGGCAAGCGACAGCACGGCTACCAGTTTCCATGCGGCGAAGTGACGCCGGCGCGCTGCTGCCTCATCGGTATCTGGCGCTTGTCTTCGCGACTGCCAGCAAAACGCGACAGACAGCAAAGCCATCGTGACAGCAATCGCGCCAATCAATTGTTCAAAACGATTACCTGTCAGCAACTCGGTGACGAATCCCATCCGGTGATGAAACAGATCGGTGATACTTTGATTGATAAGCGGTTTCTCAATTGCCGCAGGCATTGCATAGAAAGCCGCGACCGCACCGCCGAGCCCGACGATCAATAAACCAGTCGCAAGCGGCTGCCAGCGTTTTGTCTGAGTTGTATAAAATATAATGAACAATACAAATGCCAAAGTAAAAAGATAAGCGGTTGGCGGATGCGCGAGGATGAGCAAAGCATAAGCCAACGCCCCGCCTGCAATGGCCTTGGCGCGAAACCGCTCAGTGACGCGAGCATATGCCAGGATCACCAGCGGCATCCACACGAAGGCGAGCAGTTCGGCGAGCGCGCCGCGATGGTAAAGATCTATCAGGTGATATGGCGAGAGCACGTAGAGCACTGCGGCTATGGCACTGGCACCGCGCGACGAGTGAGTCCGCGCACAGGCATATAACGCCGCCCCTGAACCGAGAGCGGCAAGCGCGATGACGACTTCGAGGGCTTTCGGCCAATCGCCTGTCAGGGCGTGCGCCGCAGATAGCGCGTAGTACAACAAAGGCGCGTAAAAGAGGGTTGTAGCCGCGCCGTAGCCGCCATTCATTCCGCCTAGCCAGCGCGGCACCCATACGCCCGAACGCAGCGTTTCATCAAAGGCTAACATACGCGGCCAGTGAATAACCATGTCTCCGGCTTCGGGCATCTGCCCATGCGCGGCATAAAAAAAGGGCAGCGATGATGCCAGAGCAACCAGGCTGATTACGCCAAGCAAAAGCGCGTCGGTTCGATTGAATTTTTGCGAATCAGGTGACCGCTGTAAATCAAAAAGCTGCACGAGCCAGCGCCGTAATGCTGCGCCGTGGTGTGCGTCGCGACCGGCGGCAACCTGAACCTGTTTTGTGGGTTTGGCTTTCATCATCTCGGTTTATGCGCCCGCCGCCGCAACGTAATCGTTACCACAAAACCAGCGACAAGCAAGGCGAACGCGGCCAGCGTCAGCAGATTACCGGCGCGGCGCACGGGCGTCGAGCAGTAATCGAGCCGGACTTCGTGCGTCCCCGGTTCAATCGGCAGCGATATATCACCGAGCCGCACCTCTTCGATCACCTGCACAGGTTCCCCCTCAACACTCGGCGACCAGCCAGGTGATTCGAGCTTGCGAATTACCCTCTCTTCGCCGTCTGCCATGCGGACGCGCAGAGCCTGGCTGCTTTCAATGCTCGTCGGCTTGCCGTCGACGGTTGCCCTCCAGCCGGGAAAATCAAACGTTCGCAACAACAAACGGTCGCTGCCATTCAGTTCGAGGTGCACAGAGCGATGCTCAGGCCGCCATTGCTCAACCACAACATGGCCATTGCCGCGCTCCAACTCGGCAGGCTCGACGCGCGGCAGCCGGAAAACATCTCCATAAGCAGTGCGCGGCAGCAACGCATAATTGAGAGGCTCGGCTTCCGGTTTGAAAGGGCTGCCATTCGAATAAGGCTTGACCACTTCTTCGAGACTGAACCAGGTGCAGCCGACAACCATCCACAACGAGACGGCAAAGGCTAATAGGGCCTCGTGTCGGCGACGAGTTTTTAACAATCGCAAGACGACTTCAGTGCAGGCTCCTGCAAGCAGCGCGACCACAAGCGTGGCGATGCCGAGCATTCGCCAGGTAAAAATCCCTATGTCTATTTTTGGAATATATCTTCCAATTGGATACGACAGCCGCGTCATCATAAACATCGCGAAAGCGCCCAAGGTGAGCCATAGAATCACCCGCTCCTTGAGTAGCGACCAGCGGCGCATCACGCGCGGCCTGAATATCAACAAAGCGACGATAGCGATGACGATCAGAATCGCATTGAGTAGCCAGATGCGATCAATCAGATCGAGAAAATAATTGGCACGCCCGCCGTAGACCCCCAGGCGCACGAAAACATAACTGTCATGATATGGAAAATCCTGCGCAACATTCTCACTGTTGATCAGCGACTGCTCGACGATAGCCGGGAGAATATAGGCCGCCGCCAGCCCGACTCCTAGCACCAGCCCGCTGCCTATCCTCACCACTCCGCGCCACTCCCGCCTCATCAATCCCAACGTCCCCATCGCCACCGCATACCCCAGACTGAATTGATAGGCCGTCGGCGGGTGGCTCCAGATGAATCCTCCATAGCTCACTCCCAACAACAACACCCACTTCATCCTCTCTACCCATTCCAACTTTCTTCTGCCTCCCGGCTCTCCGCTCGCTCGCTCCAACAACCGCTCGCCCGCTCCCAGCATCAGCGGCATCCAGATGAACCCCAGCAACTCGGCGATTGCCCCGCGCTGATATTGATCCAGCAGGTGATACGGCCCCAGCACGTAGGCGCTCATCGCCACCACCGCTGCCCAGCGGCTCAGCCGCCGCCGCGCGTACCAGTAGAGGGCCAGCGCCGACAGCCACATCATCATCAACTGCGCCCCCAGCAGCGCCGCCGTCCAGTCGCGGCTGACTCGGTAGCAGGCCGCCGTCAGGTAATAGACCGCCGGTGGATAGTAGCTCGTCGTCGGTGCGCCAAACCCTCGATTGGTCTCTTCTTCCCAGCGCGGATAGACCTCGCCTGCCGCCAGCCCTCGATAAAACGACCTCATCTGATCGTAGTGCGCGTGCATGTCATGCGTCGCCGGCATGTGCAACGACCAGCGCGTTTCGCCGGGATGAGGGTTCGCGATGAAAAAGTAAGGAATCGAGGCGACAGACGAAAGAATCAGGGCAAAGCTGAGGAGCCAGACGTACCGCCGCCCACGCCTGCGCGTCCGGTTCCTGGTTTCGCTGGGAGCCGAAGTTTCAATCATTCGCTTCTCACTGCGCCGAAGGCGGGCGGTTTCGCCTCAACAGCAGCGATGTAGCTGCCATCACAATGACAAAAATAAATGTAACCAACGTCACACGTTCAGCGTTGCGGCGAATTGGTGTATCGAGAAAGTCAACGCGCACTTCATGACTACCGGCTGCGAGATTGATCTGGATGTCACCGAGGTCTTCGCCTGTGGTGATCTCTGCGGGCTTGCCGTCGACGGACGCCGTCCAGCCGGGGAAATTGAAGGCGCGAATCCATAGCTGATCGTCGTCCGTCAACTCGACATGCACGATGCGATGCTCTGGCTCCCATTTTTCGACGACGACCTTGCCATTGTCTTCAGCAAGTTCCGCAGGCGGCACGTCATCTGGCAATTCTTCCGGGTCACCGGGCGCAGATGCCGGCAGCGTCGCGTTATTCAAATGTTCCGATTCCGGCTCGAAGAGCGGCGCATTGACCATCGGCAGGCAGACGGATAACAAACTGAACGCCGCGCCGCCGATCAGGATGAGCAAGCTGAGGGTTGCAAACCCCGCCACCAGGCTTTTTCGTTGCCGCCGTAAGAGATTGCTTGCGGCCTGCCAGCACGCGCCGGCCAGCAGCGCCGTCACCAGCGTCGTCATCGCCAGCATACGCCAGGTAAAGATGCCGATGTCGATCTTGGGGATATGCTGACCGATTGGCTTTGAGATTTTATGCATCATAAAACTCGCGAACAGGCCGAGCATCATCCACATCAGTACGCTCTGCTTGAGTCCCGCACTCAATATGCCGTCGCGCTCGAAGTAGGCGAAAAAGCCGCGAACTCCTCGCGGCTCGCCGTCAGCCAGACGCGCACTCGAATCCTTGCAGGCCAACAACAACGCCATGCCACAGAGTATTGAGAAGGCCAGACCCAGCGCCCACAACCAATTGATCCGCCGGTAAAAATCTACAAAGTTGTGTGCGTTGAAGATGTCGTGAACGAAAACGTAGGTATTGTGATAGGGCCAGGAACTGAGGATGTAGTCTTTGTGAATTAGATTCTGCTCGACTACAGCCGGGAGAATATAGGCCGCCGCCAGCCCGACTCCTAGCACCAGCCCGCTGCCTATCCTCACCACTCCGCGCCACTCCCGCCTCATCAATCCCAACGTCCCCATCGCCACCGCATATCCCAGGCTGAACTGATAAGCCGTCGGCGGGTGGCTCCAGATGAATCCTCCATAGCTCACTCCCAACAACAGCACCCACTTCATCCTCTCCACCCATTCCAACTTTCCTCTGCCTCCCGACTCACCGCTCGCTCGCTCCAACAACCGCTCGCCGGCTCCCAGCATCAGCGGCATCCAGATGAAGCCCAGCAACTCAGCTATCGCTCCCCGCTGATATTGATCCAGCAGGTGATACGGCCCCAGCACGTAGGCGCTCATCGCCACCACCGCTGCCCAGCGGCTCAGCCGCCGCCGCGCGTACCAGTAGAGGGCCAGCGCCGACAGCCACATCATCA
>Ga0307468_100000058_pt1 | contig 41299 bp, 50 predicted proteins | sample atmdna_FD_203085 | JGI IMG/M metagenome (GOLD analysis project Ga0307468, IMG submission 203085) | Hardwood forest soil microbial communities from Morgan-Monroe State Forest, Indiana, United States - atmos_gases AM2C_05 | ecosystem: Environmental > Terrestrial > Soil > Temperate forest > Bulk...
TGGGCGGCGGCTATAATCTGCTCAGTGAGGGTCATCGGAGGCGTAGTCCTTTCGCATAGTTGATTGGATACGAAAAGTCTACCCTCCGTCCTCATTTTCACCCACTTTCACTTCGCACACCCTGCTTATACAGTGATCGGCTCACTGCTTAGTTAAGGCGTGTATTAAGTATAGTAAAAGTTTGAATCCTGTCATCAGACACTCTAAAACCAAGTGTTTGGGGCGTTACTTTCCAAAAACAGAAATGCGAATGAAAACTATTTAGAATAAATTTATTGCCTGACACGATGCAGATTACCTATTCCCCTGGAAGTCATGACCTGAACTGGGCGCGTTTTCCTTCTGTCCCGCGCCAATGGTTTCAATTGGAGGTGCCGGTTGGGCTGTCGCTATATTCTGCCCCAAGCAGGGCGCCGCCATGATGAGCCATCGTCGTACTCGACCCGAAGTAGGCGCACCGTGCTGAGGTTGAAGCTGGTCACAAATCTGGCGGTATAGTGCTGCACTTCCTTGGTTAGGCTCTTCCTTTCTTCCGGGCTGATCTTCAGGTCGCCGCTGCGAAACTTTAGGTGATCGCCATACCCTGAAACCGCTTCAAGCGAGTCGTATTCCCACTCGATGGCGCTGATTGCCTTCGTCCCGTTATTGCCGACTTCAATGGTGAAGCTAGCGATGCGCTTTCCGTCAGAACCCATTGCGGATGCTTGGTGGACGAATACGTCAGGGGCGCTTCGCGCTTTGAGCACTTCGTCCGTGTTGTTCTGCGCCCGCTGCGCTACGGCGACGAGCGCGAGCGCGGTCAGGATGGTGAGCGCGCCGAGGCTTTTCATCTCTTTGACTCCTTGCCTGACTCTGAACCGGCGCCACAGGCCATTTATAAATGATTTTCTCCCGCGCCGCCACGGCCCGCGGTCCGCAAGCGTCTACGCCAGCAGGTGTTGGAGGCATGCGGCTGGACAATTCATCGCATCTGATCAACAGATTGGTTTAAGGATCGTGAAGGACATTGAGGCTATAGGGCGATTATACCAAACGTTGGCTCCTTCAAATGGCCGCAGATCAAAAACTCAAAATGCGAAGCCGTCTATCCACGAAAGTCATTTCTCCTTAGTGTACAGCTCCCAAGCTATACTCTCCTCCATCTTCTTCCTCAAACATACTCCAGTACTCGTTATCTCCAACAATGATGAAATCCAGGAGCACTTTCTTCAGCCATTTTGCTCCTTCTTGCAAGCTGGTTATCGCTTCTTTATCTTCAGGTGAGGGTGCAGCCTTTCCAGAAGGATGATTGTGAATGAGGATGATGTAGCGAGAGCGGGTAATCACTGCCCGGTTGAATATTTCGTCTGAGGAGACTCCGGTTTCAGTGGATGAGCCAACACTCAACGTGTCATAGGCATTGACTTCCAACTCGTTGTTCAAATAGACGCCGATGAGCGTTTCTTGGGCTTTATCTTTTATGGCTTTGAATACTACATACACTTGCTCAGGAGCGCGCACTTGCCCTTTGACAGGATTCTGATACTCGCCTTTGACCAGTTGAATATCCAGCTTTCTCAGGTACTTCATCATTTGAGGAGTTTTAATCGGACTAGGTCGCCCTCATCCCACCGGGCCTGCTCTTCGATTATTGACTTGAGGGTTTTGGGAGGGAATGTATCAGAGGGTTTATGGAAAGAAACAGTGACGCGCCGTCCGTCGGCGTGGTAGTAGCGTTGATGACTGCCTTGTTGAGCGCGAAGATAAAACCCGTCGCGAACAAGGGCACCGATGATCTCACGAGCGGTCAGATTGCGCAGCCGGCTATACTCAATAGGCATTAGTTAAACTGTGATCAAGACGCGAGGCTCAGAGAATACTTCGACCTCTTCTTTGGGGCCTTCTGGAATGGCAATGCCGTCTTCAATAAGCTCATCCACGATCATCTGGACAACCTCTTGGATGTTTTTTAAGGCTTCTTCTTTGGAGCTTCCCCAGGTGACGGCTCCGTATGCTTTGAGCGCAGGGCAAAATACATGGAAAGCAGGGCGACCATCCTCGAAGGTATCGGGCTCAATGACCACCTTAAAGCTATAGGATTTGGCCTTTATATTGTCGTGTGAGACGTTGCGCATAGTATCTTTACCATAGCACACCCAGAAGATCGGTCAAGGTCAGTTTCGGCCACTTTGAGAACACGAGGACTTCCCTATTCTATTCAAGGCTATACACACTCCAGGGATCGTTGCCACCTGCACCATAAAAAGCTTGTTGGCTTAAAGCCAACTCCCTCAAAGGGTGGGCCAGCTGAAGGCGAGGAAAACGGTTCCACCTTCAGATATTAGTTTGGATAGCTGCTTTGTATAATGGGATACATTCTGCAAGCAAATAGCATCTTTTATTTTGCTTACCTTGTTCTTTATGAAAAGAATCTTACGACTCCTGAATAACAATCGCGTTCGCAGTCCCAATTCATCTTTACGCAAAATTCGACAATACTCCTTCCCATGCCATCAGATTCCTTCCTTATCTTTCTCATCAAAATGGCTGGATCGATTCGACGACAAGCGCAAAATAAGGTATATAGTATCCGACCAAACTGTTGCAGGGGCCTCTGAGGACAAAATAATATGCAAAGTAAATCTCGATTGAGAGTACGTAAACAGCCAAGCATAAAAAGCAACGGTAATCACAAAAACGGTAGCCATAAAGCTACTACGAAAAAACAGATAGTGTATGCGGCTAGGCACAACGGTCACAAAAGAGAAAATACTGCTCCCCCACTATTCATCCAAAGCATCTGCGGGGACGCGCGGCACCTTCCTTTAGCGCCTAACTCAATTGACTTGGTGCTTACCTCGCCTGCCTATTGGCGTAAGCGAGATTACCAACATCCAAATCAACTCGGCCAGGAGCGTACGGCCCAGCAGTACGTCGCGGCACTTGTAGAGGTGTTGCGCGAATGTCGTCGAGTCCTCAAAACTACAGGCTCGGTATTCCTGAACATCGGTGATACTTACTGGAATCGTAGTCTCAGTGATATTCCAAGCAGAGTAGAATCGGCTGCGCGCGCTGATAATTGGATCGTACGTAACCGCATTATCTGGGTTAAAGAAACAGGTATGCCCGAACCCGCGCAGAATCGGCTTGCAAATCGTCATGAGTACATTCTGCATTTGGTTGTGAGCAATAATTACTACTATGACTTATTTGCTTATGCGCAGCGATTTGGAAATGGAGCCAATCCTGGCGACGTATGGAACATCAATCCAGGAAGAAATCTCGGAGACCACCTTGCGCCTTTCCCAGACGAGCTTGTTGAGCGAGCAGTGGTTTTAGCCTGCCCTTCAGAGGTTTGCATTTTATGTGGTAAACCTCGAACCCGGATTGTCCGAAGGACTGCCAACCTTGATACCAATCGCTCCCAAGCCCGCCGAGCTATGGAAATTGCACAGGAGGCGGGACTGACGACGGAGCATATCGCTGCAATTCAAGCCACAGGAATTTCTGACGCAGGAAAAGCACTCCGCTTCCAAACTGGAACGAACCGAAGCTCTGCGAGAGTGCAGGAACTTGCCCGAGAAGCAAAAGCAATCTTAGGAGGGTATTTTCGTGAATTCACGTTCGCTCAACGTGAAACAATCGGCTGGACATCTTGTGGCTGCGAAGCGGGGTTCAAGTCAGGGTTAGTGCTTGATCCGTTTATGGGAACTGGAACAACACTGCGGGTGGCTGCAAGCCTTGGCCGTTCTGCGATAGGTGTAGACCTGAATCCTTTGAAGATCCTATAGGGATCAATCCTCGACTATGTAGACCTTTGGGGAAACAGCGATTCCTTAAACAACTCCTTTCAAGCGACACGGGATATTCATGACCGATCCATTATCAAGAAATGGCAATTCTATTCTTTCGTTTACACCAGAGCAGTAATCTTCAACAAAAAGCTGTATATGCGCCGCATCTCTAGCGACTTCTGCATCTGTAGGGAGGTGCTGAATGATCGCATCGCTGATAAACATAACAAACTTGCTGCGGGCGCGGGTTAAGGTCACATTGAAGCGACGTGGATTAAGAATGAACTCTTCTTCCGCTCTTACAAAATCTCGATCCGCAACGGTGTAACTCGCAATCATCAGATCGCGTTCAAGCCCTTGGAATCGATCCACTGTATCGACGAATGGAGGTGGGTTCACCGACATTCCCGTCGTTTCTACCAGCTTATTTCGAATGCTCGACATTTGTGCTCTATGCGGTGTGACAATCCCGAGATGCTGTTGCCAGAATTGTTTATCGCTTGGCTTAACTCCCTGCTCGTCAAGAATACGACGATACAGATACGAGAGTGCTGCGACCATTTGCGCCTCGAAAGGGTTTGATAAGGTATAGGTGGCTGCATCATAGGTTATGACCGCAACGGGCAACTCCGGATTCAATATTCGCAGATATTCATTTGACCAGGGGAGTTGTGCAGGCCAGCCAACCGGGGCTACGCCTTGATAATCAGGAAGAATGATTTCAAGTCGCCGCTGGGGGTAAAACGCATGATAGCCTTGATGATAGAATCGCTTCTTAGGCCAGCCTGTTAAGCCATCGTTCATTCGATAATTCTGATCAAGTGCAATAGGCACTATCCCATGCGCCTCTTTCATGTATGCAAAGATGCAGTCGAAAAGCCCTTCGCCAGGCTCACGCATTTCAAATCCGTAAATCGGGCCAAGTTGTTTGTGATCGCCCGCAAGTACAACATTCGCATTCTCTTTGAGCAGAAGAAAATATGCACCGGCAGCCGCAACTTCCAGTTGCGAAGCTTCATCGATGATAAACAAGTCAAACCACTCCGATACCGGCTTTTTGTCCTCATTGACTGTCTGACACAACTTACCCAATTGCATCCAAGTGCCACCTACAACCAGGCAAGATTCTGGAGCTTCCAATTGCTGCGCGAGTTTGGAACCAGCTTCAGATCGGCGCGGAACATCTATGATTCGCTTATCGCGAGGAGCGTGTGAGTGATCACTCCTGACTCGTGCAACCGTTACCGGAAGCAAGAAATCCCCCGATTGCTGAATGCGTCTCTCAATCAACTCAATTACTTCTACAAGCACATTGTCTATCGCATTGTAGTTGCTCGCACCAACGCCAATACACACAGGCTCGCCAGTAGAACTGGCTCTCTCTAGCCAGCCTAAAATGATGCCTGCAAGAACAGTTGTCTTGCCTGTGCCAGGAGGCCCCCAAAGCAACAGAATCCTTTGAGTAAATGACAAGGCGAATGCTTCTCGCTGTCGGTCATTGAAGGGATTCTTAAGAGACAATGCGGCCGTTTGAAGCAGGTTATCGGTGTCAGGGATCGCTTCAACCCGAGCTAGGCTTGCAGGATCATAGAGGATGCTGTGAGCCGGCTCAATCCGCGGAGATGGTTTCCTTTCTGCCATTATCCTCTTTTTCTCCTTCGCAGAGGTGGGGGCGTGCCTCCAATGAGTGTGAGTGCTTGTCTAATTCTTTCACTTCCGAAGTCTCGGTGAATAGGATCAACTACCATTGGTCGAGCCAGATCAATGAAGCCTGTATCACAGGCGAACTGAAAAAGTGACGGATCCACGGACATCAGAATCAAGAATGGCGGCTCCGAAGTAGATTCAAGCTTGGCCAACTCTACTTGCAAGAATTTCCATAAAGGTGCCTTGAATAGCCACTGGTCCTCAAGGCCGACGCTGACCAGCATATCTTTCCCTTGCTCAAAATTGAGAGAGAGATGCCTATACCACGTAACATCCAAATCCAATCCACTATCTTCATTCGATAAGGCGAGGAGAAAATCCCCCTCCCGTATCCGACAATCCCGAGAATCCGGGGCGAACGTCATTGCCCAAAGCTGTCGCGTGGCATATCTCGGCTCGTTCAACCTCAAATCGCGAATTGCATCATCATAGATTTGTCCATCGGCAGGCAGAAGGCTGCGAATAGATATGAACCGCGCTTCTCTTTCTTCAACAGGCAATGACCGGTCTTGCCGATTCTTCATTTCGGCCACAGCCGCGTTTAACCGTGTGAAGGCAATGAGATTGCGAGCTCGTTCAGGGATTCGGGTTTGTATAGGAGGCGCTGCTTTGAAGGCCGACTTTCTCAGCGTCAATCTTTCGGAATAATGCTCTTTAAGTCTGCCAACGACGTGATCAAGCGCATGCAGGCGCACCTTCACGGCCTTTTTGATCCCTTCGTATATTTCGTCCCGTGTGTATTTGCGCCACTTTTGCGGCTGCGTCGGAAACCTGGGATCAAAATGCGCTAACAATATCTTGTCCTGCCATAATTCATAAGCACGCTCGAAGGGTATCTGATCGGTCATTGGCGTTCTAAACCCAAAAGGTACATTGAACCTAAAGGCCTCACCATCTTCTTTTATGAAGGGAAAGAAGGCGTTCGCAACCTCTAACAGCGTGTAATCATGTGCTAGCGGCAACCCTACGAGCATTCTAATGACTTCTTTCACTACGGTGCCAGGCTGTGATCTGAAAAGGTCTGGATCGGGTAAAACATTTTCAGGAGGAAAGAGTCGCATCAGCAGTTCGATCTTTTCAAGGACAGCCGGATCATCCATGTGACGGCGCAACATGCGACCAAGTTGTTTCAGTTCAAGCGCATCCCAGAAGAATATATGAGCAGAAAGCCTTTCCTGTTTAGAAACTGTCTCGTTGTAATCGGAAACTTCTTGCAGCCAGCCGGAAACAAGATCAACAAACTCAATCAAACGAGCACGTTCGGTGTCGGGATTAAGCTTATCGACTCGATCAACAATAAACGTGCGATCCTCTCTCTGAGGAGGATCGCCTTTGGACCTTCCTGGCTGATAATACACTCGCATAGCACCCATCGCGAATGTAATCCCCGAGCCCATGTCAAAATGGACAGAGACAAAAATATTCAGATCGGCCCATTGCGGCATCAACGCACAGAAACGCTCTGAAACAAGCTCAGGCTGATTGGTGTGAAGTGATTCTGCGCGTGCGAGTAATGCCCCTGAGTCGGCACGAAGTTGTTGACTGGTTGCCTGTATAAACTGCCAATCTGAAGTATGCTGTTGTATTGCCTGGCGAAGTTGCGCCGTTGTAGCAATATTATTTTTGCGCATCAGATTAGCTTGCCCCTGAGTAAGCCAAGGGCTCCGCGACAGGTGATCCGTGTCTTTAGCTTCCTGCATACAATGATCGAGGTACTCGCACAATTGGCACTTGGGTGAAACATGCCACGCAGCCTCCTGGGGTGACTGCGCAAGGACTCGCAACATTCTGACTTCAAAGAACTGTTTAACATGCACCTGATAGACTTCGTATGGAACGGCGATAAGCGTTTTATTTAGGGTTTCCGTAACAGGATCGGCTGATCCTCGCGAGACCAATTCTCTATACAGATTGCGAAAGGCGTTTGTATCATGGCTGCCCGGCCAGATGAAGCCTTCGGCACTGACTGCATAGCGGTCAGAAAGTCCTTCTTCTTGTAAAGCTGCGGCTAAGGCTAACGCATAATAGGTAACTTCAGTAAAATGCCTCAAGGTTGGCTCTGCGGCCATTTTTACATCGATAATGTGGATTTCATATTCGAGGGAGTCCCTCGGGCCTCCGATAAGAGGAGCGCCGGTCAGTGCAGGGCGCAGCCATATGATATCTGGCCTCGCCTTTACCCGGTCGAGCCCAAACTTGTCATAGGCTTCTTGGAGCGCAGGGGTAATGCTTGTGGGAACAAGAAACTCTCCTTCTACAATAGCCATTGGTGGATGGGGCTTGCGAAGAATATCGAAGATATTTTCAACTTTCTCAAACTTCCTGCGGCCAATGTCAGGATCCTCAACCCCGAGCCTATATTCGACGTTCCCTGTTCCTGCTGCATCAATAAGATCGTGGTATTTATCAGCCTCCCAGCGCCTGCCTGCATCTTTGATCAGATCGATGCCAGGGCGGTAGTAAATATCTTCTTTAAGATCAATCGCTGCTTTTTCGGCTTTTGAGGCAAGTCGGAAGCGCAGAAATCGGTCGCAGTCGAATTTAAACGTTAATGCTAACGTACTCTTGTTTAGTGAGGGCATGCGTCTACACTCCTTTTTTAATTGAGTCGAATTATACAAGGCTCTCAACAGAAACGCGAAAGAACCTGTATTACAGGGCAAATTCCTATGCCATCTTCGCAGTATTAAATAATTTATCCCAGCTTATGCTTCAATAGAGCCACATTCATTTGAACGTGGAAACTGGGCGGACTTCGATGAGTCGTACCTGTACGTAATGGTGCTTCAATAGAACGACTCTCAGTCGAGTGTGAAACCAGTCCTGAGCAGATGCGCATGGCGACGCTCCGGCAGCTTCAATAGAGCCACGCTCATTTGAGCGTGGAAACGCTCGTTCGAGATAACGGGAACCGCCGTCGCCAACCTACTTCAATGGAGCCACGCTTGATGAGTGTGGAAATAGAACCCGCGCGCCGTCAAAGTCTACAACGTGATCGCACTTCAATGGAGCCACACTCAGTCAAGCATGGAAACAGAAGGTAAAGCCCGGCATTTATGCTTCCATCGCGGCTTCAATAGGACCACGCTCGACTGAGCGCGGAAACTTGATCAACTATGTGCTTGAGATCATCCAGGTGCTGCTTCAATGGAGCCACGCTCAAACGAACGTGGAAACCACTGCGCTTGACCGGATGCGCGAGATGGCAAACGGTGCTTCAATGGAGCCACGCTCAAACGAACGTGGAAACCAACGCCTTTGGCGCGAATGCCTGCATCGAGGTTTCCATGCTTCAATGGAGCCACGCTCAAACGAACGTGGAAACCTTGATGTGGGCGCTCGCCTGTCGCGAATACAAGAAGCTTCAATGGAGCCACGCTCAAACGAACGTGGAAACGTCATAAGGGCCGAATCTATAAGCAGGAAATGACCTGCTTCAATGGAGCCACGCTCAAACGAACGTGGAAACCCGCCCAGCTTCAAATACTTTCCCGCCCAGGCACTATCGCTTCAATGGAGCCACGCTCAAACGAACGTGGAAACTCGGCGGCAGGCTGTGACCCGATAAGAAGTAAGCAACGCTTCAATGGAGCCACGCTCAAACGAACGTGGAAACATGTATGCCCACGCTGCCCCAAGATCACAAGAGGCAAGCTTCAATGGAGCCACGCTCAAACGAACGTGGAAACTCAAAGACGACGTGCGAAAGGCAAGGGAATTCTTAGCGCTTCAATGGAGCCACGCTCAAACGAACGTGGAAACCTTCTTTGCGCCGGTTGTCTGTGCGCCTGTCACAAAGCTTCAATGGAGCCACGCTCAAACGAACGTGGAAACCCCAGGCGGAAGCCCAGCCCTGGGAAGTAATCCACATCGCTTCAATGGAGCCACGCTCAAACGAACGTGGAAACTGACATGGCTGGGCAAGCGCCCGCCATCGAACTCTTGCTTCAATGGAGCCACGCTCAAACGAACGTGGAAACTCCCTCGACGAACTTGCGATGTGCGGTTATGAGAATGCTTCAATGGAGCCACGCTCAAACGAACGTGGAAACCAGAACGCGGAAGCAAACCCCCAACCGATAGCCAAGAGCTTCAATGGAGCCACGCTCAAACGAACGTGGAAACCGCTTGCTTCACGGTACTGTTCGGCGCGTCATGTGGCTTCAATGGAGCCACGCTCAAACGAACGTGGAAACAACTCATCTCTGGCCGATCCTCTGGTGCAGTGGGAGGCTTCAATGGAGCCACGCTCAAACGAACGTGGAAACCGCGTTTGGTAATGACCAGAAAGGTGATGCAGTATGAAGCTTCAATGGAGCCACGCTCAAACGAACGTGGAAACCTATGCAGTCTGCGACTGCGCCGCCTACGGCATCTGGCTTCAATGGAGCCACGCTCAAACGAACGTGGAAACGTCGAGTCGGTTGATGGGGTGATTCGTTCCGGCGAAGAGCTTCAATGGAGCCACGCTCAAACGAACGTGGAAACGATTCATATTCGCCGTATACTCCCGGTTCAGCGCTGCTTCAATGGAGCCACGCTCAAACGAACGTGGAAACAAAGGCTACGACAATTGAGCCGGCGAACTGGAATTTGCTTCAATGGAGCCACGCTCAAACGAACGTGGAAACAACTTGCGCGCAGGTCGCGCATTCTTTTTAGCTCATCGCGCTTCAATGGAGCCACGCTCAAACGAACGTGGAAACGTGGCCAGAGTCCGCGCCGGCGTGGATAACTACCGTGAGCTTCAATGGAGCCACGCTCAAACGAACGTGGAAACTGACCACTACCGAGTGGCCGGAGCCGGTTGTCGAGTGCTTCAATGGAGCCACGCTCAAACGAACGTGGAAACTCGGCTTTGAACAGATCAACCGCGTCAGGGTTATCTTGCTTCAATGGAGCCACGCTCAAACGAACGTGGAAACCTATGCTTCGCAATGAACAGAACGCAACCGCAATAGGCTTCAATGGAGCCACGCTCAAACGAACGTGGAAACCCACCAAGCTGGTGGTTGATCCGCCCGCGAAGAATTGGCTTCAATGGAGCCACGCTCAAACGAACGTGGAAACCTCAGCGAGGGCGAACACGCCAGCGATTGCTACTGTGCTTCAATGGAGCCACGCTCAAACGAACGTGGAAACTCGGCTTTGAACAGATCAACCGCGTCAGGGTTATCTTGCTTCAATGGAGCCACGCTCAAACGAACGTGGAAACATTTGCGTCGCCTTCATAGCCTTCCATTTTGAGGCGCTTCAATGGAGCCACGCTCAAACGAACGTGGAAACCACACGACGCACGAAAGTTGTGTCTCAGGTTGTCTCGCTTCAATGGAGCCACGCTCAAACGAACGTGGAAACTTCGCTGAAGCAAAGAGATTGGCCTATGACACAGAGGCTTCAATGGAGCCACGCTCAAACGAACGTGGAAACCTTATCATTTCCTTGATATAGTATCAGTAATGTGATGCTTCAATGGAGCCACGCTCAAACGAACGTGGAAACAGAACACCAGATCGACGCCGGGAATGACGTTTTTGTGCTTCAATGGAGCCACGCTCAAACGAACGTGGAAACGCAGAAGCTGTGCGATGACGAAGCGGAGGTTGAGCGCGCTTCAATGGAGCCACGCTCAAACGAACGTGGAAACCAAGTCGGCGCTTGACCAGTTAGAAGAGAATGTTGGAGCTTCAATGGAGCCACGCTCAAACGAACGTGGAAACGATTATCGTCCCTTTCATCCGAGGACGTTGTTCAGGTGCTTCAATGGAGCCACGCTCAAACGAACGTGGAAACTGAATATAGGAGGCTTGAGTGGCATGTGAGCCGTTGGCTTCAATGGAGCCACGCTCAAACGAACGTGGAAACCTGGGCGAATTGCTCGCGAATGAACAAACGCTCCTCGTGCTTCAATGGAGCCACGCTCAAACGAACGTGGAAACACGATTGATTGCGGACTCCCTGGCAACGTCTGCATCAGCTTCAATGGAGCCACGCTCAAACGAACGTGGAAACAAAACAGGGCGTGATCGCGATGGCGGTCTTCCTGGCTGCTTCAATGGAGCCACGCTCAAACGAACGTGGAAACCTGCGACGACGTTGGGGTGATGAATGCAGGATATGCGGCTTCAATGGAGCCACGCTCAAACGAACGTGGAAACACCACAGATTATATCATAATTTGCTTGCATCGAATTGCTTCAATGGAGCCACGCTCAAACGAACGTGGAAACTGGTTTCTTCGCAAACCCAGACAACGCCGAATAGAGGCTTCAATGGAGCCACGCTCAAACGAACGTGGAAACGCAGTTGAGCGGTGTGATGGATGCGCCTTTACAGCAGGCTTCAATGGAGCCACGCTCAAACGAACGTGGAAACACATCTCGCAGATGAACAGGTCACGGCTGAGAGCCTGGCTTCAATGGAGCCACGCTCAAACGAACGTGGAAACGTGTTTATGCTCGCGTGCGTCGTCCGAAAGAAGATGCTTCAATGGAGCCACGCTCAAACGAACGTGGAAACTCGCCGTCACGAAGCTATATCAGGATGCTCAGAAGAAGCTTCAATGGAGCCACGCTCAAACGAACGTGGAAACCGACGCAGGCGATCCGCCTGCCGCTCGGCAGCAACCCGCTTCAATGGAGCCACGCTCAAACGAACGTGGAAACAGAAGCTCTCGACATCGACCCTGATTTATCGTTCGCAGCTTCAATGGAGCCACGCTCAAACGAACGTGGAAACGGTTGCCAGCCGCCTCATTGTCCGATGTAAGTAAAGGCTTCAATGGAGCCACGCTCAAACGAACGTGGAAACGCGCTCGACAAGCGCCGACAGCGACATGCCGTTATCGGCTTCAATGGAGCCACGCTCAAACGAACGTGGAAACGAGCATCCCCGCTGGTCGCAGCAGCAGATCGCCGAGGAGCTTCAATGGAGCCACGCTCAAACGAACGTGGAAACACGATTGCGGACCCGTCGAAGCTCAATGCAGTGTGAGGCTTCAATGGAGCCACGCTCAAACGAACGTGGAAACGGTTATAGAACTGTCCCGCATCACCGGCACGGATCTGCTTCAATGGAGCCACGCTCAAACGAACGTGGAAACCAGGCAGGCAGGCCACCGAAGGCTCCGGGCGCAAAAAAGCTTCAATGGAGCCACGCTCAAACGAACGTGGAAACGCCACACTGGCCGAGCTCGACCGCCAGGGAATTCATCGCTTCAATGGAGCCACGCTCAAACGAACGTGGAAACGCGGTGATCGCCGCCAGCATCCTGAAACAGATGGCCGCTTCAATGGAGCCACGCTCAAACGAACGTGGAAACGGCGAAGGCCATGAATCACCATCCTGCCTTTCAGGCGCTTCAATGGAGCCACGCTCAAACGAACGTGGAAACCATCCAGACGCTCGATGTACTTGCCTTCGATTAATTCGCTTCAATGGAGCCACGCTCAAACGAACGTGGAAACGAGCACCGTGCATGGCACCGGCTCGCCGGCATTGCAGCTTCAATGGAGCCACGCTCAAACGAACGTGGAAACATTCTTCGAAGCTGAATCCGAGCGACCGCAAGGGCGCTTCAATGGAGCCACGCTCAAACGAACGTGGAAACATTGAACCTTGAGGTTAAACCGTCGAGCAGCGAATTGCTTCAATGGAGCCACGCTCAAACGAACGTGGAAACGCGCCAAGGCCGCTGCCGAAAATATCACGCCGGTGTTTGCTTCAATGGAGCCACGCTCAAACGAACGTGGAAACTTTTCTGAGCGATAGCGCAAGGACATAAGACAAGGAGCTTCAATGGAGCCACGCTCAAACGAACGTGGAAACATAGACCAGCGTGATTGTGTCATCTGCTGATGTCGTGCTTCAATGGAGCCACGCTCAAACGAACGTGGAAACCAAGGCGCGGTTATCTGCGCTCCGTTTACGCGAAACGCTTCAATGGAGCCACGCTCAAACGAACGTGGAAACCTGCCTACGCGAAAGCCAGTGTGAGCGATAAGTCGCTTCAATGGAGCCACGCTCAAACGAACGTGGAAACAGCGCGCCCGCGCATCCGAGAATGCCCAGCAGAAATTGCTTCAATGGAGCCACGCTCAAACGAACGTGGAAACACGCTTGCACGCCACCCACCGCGCCATGCTCAATTTCGCTTCAATGGAGCCACGCTCAAACGAACGTGGAAACGAAGTACGCAAATATGTATACAAAGGTTACGTTTTTGCTTCAATGGAGCCACGCTCAAACGAACGTGGAAACCCCTTTTCGGCATGACCGCCGATGAGATGTTCAACGATGCTTCAATGGAGCCACGCTCAAACGAACGTGGAAACGGCCAGGACGTGCAGGTTGCCGCACACGCACTGATAAGCTTCAATGGAGCCACGCTCAAACGAACGTGGAAACAATCTCGAACTGGCGGGAGATCGTCAGCGCCTGGATGCTTCAATGGAGCCACGCTCAAACGAACGTGGAAACAAAGATATTATGCACAGGCGCGGCCATTGCAAGCGAGCTTCAATGGAGCCACGCTCAAACGAACGTGGAAACTGATCAACCACCAGCTCGGCGATGATCTTGCCGGCGGTGCTTCAATGGAGCCACGCTCAAACGAACGTGGAAACCAACGCTTCCGCGCCATCGTTGAGACTGACCCGGACTGGCTTCAATGGAGCCACGCTCAAACGAACGTGGAAACCAGCGAACCGATGCTTACGGTCACGGATTCGCCGTGGCTTCAATGGAGCCACGCTCAAACGAACGTGGAAACCGCGGGCGAATTGCTTCACCCGGAGCAGCGGCGAAACGCTTCAATGGAGCCACGCTCAAACGAACGTGGAAACGCGATGACAGCGATGCTTGACCTCCTCGCCCTTGGCTTCAATGGAGCCACGCTCAAACGAACGTGGAAACAAGCCTTTGTAGACGCTGTACATGCCGCCATGCTCAGCTTCAATGGAGCCACGCTCAAACGAACGTGGAAACCAACTCGGCCCGCTCCACGGCGATCCGCTGCTTTTCAGCTTCAATGGAGCCACGCTCAAACGAACGTGGAAACCGCTACTACGAAACGCCCGATCAGCTATTGCAAGGTGCTTCAATGGAGCCACGCTCAAACGAACGTGGAAACCGTCCGCAGATTGCAGCACGACAGCGCCAGTGCGCCCGCTTCAATGGAGCCACGCTCAAACGAACGTGGAAACATGCTTGCGGATGCCGAGCGCAGAATCGAGCAGGTGTTCGCTTCAATGGAGCCACGCTCAAACGAACGTGGAAACACCACGAACCGGAAGGCGCGGCGCGGCTTCGGTTTGATCGCTTCAATGGAGCCACGCTCAAACGAACGTGGAAACTGTCATAGTTCTCATTGTCAATTCGCGCTTCGGCGACGCTTCAATGGAGCCACGCTCAAACGAACGTGGAAACGCAGACGGATGCCTTGCCGAGATGAGCATTCATCTGCTTCAATGGAGCCACGCTCAAACGAACGTGGAAACGATCCCGCATCGCCTGCGACGAAACGCCCATGCCAGGCTTCAATGGAGCCACGCTCAAACGAACGTGGAAACCCTTACGCGAAATACTTGATCAACTTCTATGAGCCGAGCTTCAATGGAGCCACGCTCAAACGAACGTGGAAACCAGCGTCGTTTCGATAATCGGCCCGACAGCCGCCATGCGCTTCAATGGAGCCACGCTCAAACGAACGTGGAAACTCGCTCAAGCTCATTCAGCACGTTTTCGGTCAGCAGGGCTTCAATGGAGCCACGCTCAAACGAACGTGGAAACGATGTCACTGAGCTTGAGCGGGCGTGTCTCAATCAGGCTTCAATGGAGCCACGCTCAAACGAACGTGGAAACGGTGTGCGCGCCCGTATCGGATGGCCGGAAGCCAGGCCGCTTCAATGGAGCCACGCTCAAACGAACGTGGAAACAGATGGGCGTTGATTTTAACACGCTTTATCGTCTGGGCTTCAATGGAGCCACGCTCAAACGAACGTGGAAACCTGACCGTGCGCGACTCGCCGACGTCGAAGGGCACGCTTCAATGGAGCCACGCTCAAACGAACGTGGAAACCTCTAGCAGGCCGCGGCGGTCATCAAAGCCGGCACCTGGGCTTCAATGGAGCCACGCTCAAACGAACGTGGAAACTAGACTCTGCGCTGTCTCTGGCTCTCTTCTACAGGGCGCTTCAATGGAGCCACGCTCAAACGAACGTGGAAACGCAACCTCGCAGGATTTCTCTCATTCGTTCTCAGTATGCTTCAATGGAGCCACGCTCAAACGAACGTGGAAACGGGCGATTGAAGACGCACACGCGAAGATATACGCCGAGCTTCAATGGAGCCACGCTCAAACGAACGTGGAAACAAAGCAGCTTAGAAAAGAAGAGCAAGACCGCTACGCGCTTCAATGGAGCCACGCTCAAACGAACGTGGAAACAAGAGCGTAGCGGTTATACAGATTGCGCTAGAAGACGAGCTTCAATGGAGCCACGCTCAAACGAACGTGGAAACCAGGGCGCGCGCGGCGATTCATAGCCTTCGAGCGTTGCGCTTCAATGGAGCCACGCTCAAACGAACGTGGAAACCAGCGGAGACGTTGCGCATTGCGCGCACCTTTACGAGGCTTCAATGGAGCCACGCTCAAACGAACGTGGAAACCTTTGAAGCGCAGCCTTCGCCCGATTCCGTTGACGCGCTTCAATGGAGCCACGCTCAAACGAACGTGGAAACTTGCACGATGTTGAACGTGTCCGCGTTGGCCTTCAGCGCTTCAATGGAGCCACGCTCAAACGAACGTGGAAACCAAATTCGTCACCATCGTCGGCCCTAGCGGGATGGGGCTTCAATGGAGCCACGCTCAAACGAACGTGGAAACATGTCACGCCCGCTGGAGTCGCTGTCGATGATGTTGATGCTTCAATGGAGCCACGCTCAAACGAACGTGGAAACCGCCGCCCAGGAGGCGGTCTTCGACAGTCTTTATATGCGCTTCAATGGAGCCACGCTCAAACGAACGTGGAAACGTCACGATACTCAGCGAGCAGGTAGAAGACTTCGCCGCTTCAATGGAGCCACGCTCAAACGAACGTGGAAACAAGCGTCTGCGGTAACCAGGCGGGGGAGCATGAGTCGCTTCAATGGAGCCACGCTCAAACGAACGTGGAAACCCCTGGAGTATGAGCCGGCGATTGTCCTCTACGCGCTGGCTTCAATGGAGCCACGCTCAAACGAACGTGGAAACAAGCCCTGGCAATGTCTATCTTCCAGCCGAAGGGCGGCTTCAATGGAGCCACGCTCAAACGAACGTGGAAACATCATCAAGGAACCGGTTGCCGTCGTAGACTTCGACATGGCTTCAATGGAGCCACGCTCAAACGAACGTGGAAACCGTCTGTACGACGTTGCTGCCGCCGACGCCGGTTTCGGGGCTTCAATGGAGCCACGCTCAAACGAACGTGGAAACGACGCGCGCCTACGTTCGGGATGGCTGGTGTCCTTGCGCTTCAATGGAGCCACGCTCAAACGAACGTGGAAACCCGCGATTGCGGACTTATGGTAGGTTTGCATTCGAGGGCTTCAATGGAGCCACGCTCAAACGAACGTGGAAACACGTGATCGGCATCCACCTGGTCGGCGGCGACCTACGCTTCAATGGAGCCACGCTCAAACGAACGTGGAAACACAAAGTGATGCCGCGTGGGCTCGTCAATGTCGGCAAGCTTCAATGGAGCCACGCTCAAACGAACGTGGAAACGAGAATCTCATCGACCTTCAGGGTCGCCGACGCCTCGCTTCAATGGAGCCACGCTCAAACGAACGTGGAAACTTGCGGATGCGGCGTGAAGCTGGAACGCGAAGTGGCGCTTCAATGGAGCCACGCTCAAACGAACGTGGAAACATCTCTGCGCGATTGCGGCCCGCTGTTGGAGTGCCGAGCTTCAATGGAGCCACGCTCAAACGAACGTGGAAACTACGTTCTGTCTCGCCGCTATCTTTTCAGGCTCAAGGCTTCAATGGAGCCACGCTCAAACGAACGTGGAAACCCACAAATCGCAGACCATACGGAAGGTCTACAGCCCGCTTCAATGGAGCCACGCTCAAACGAACGTGGAAACATACCTCTGATTCACTCGAAACGACGATGGCGAACGCCGCTTCAATGGAGCCACGCTCAAACGAACGTGGAAACCAAATGCCGGGTATTTCCACTTAACCTTTTGTGTCATGCTTCAATGGAGCCACGCTCAAACGAACGTGGAAACGAAGCCGTTGACCGCCAGCCGCGCGACGGGCGAAAGGGCTTCAATGGAGCCACGCTCAAACGAACGTGGAAACCCAAACCGCGCGGGTAAATACGCTCTGTCTTACCCCGCTTCAATGGAGCCACGCTCAAACGAACGTGGAAACAAGAGATTGCAAGGCGCGGTGGACTAGCGCGGCAGGCGCTTCAATGGAGCCACGCTCAAACGAACGTGGAAACCTGTGCTATCCCTGCCGTAAACAGCCTCGCCACAGTAGCTTCAATGGAGCCACGCTCAAACGAACGTGGAAACCAGACTGCGAGTGGTGCTATGACCAGCGATTAGTCGCTTCAATGGAGCCACGCTCAAACGAACGTGGAAACATCTGAGCTTGAAATCTATTTGCATTGGAACCGCCATGCTTCAATGGAGCCACGCTCAAACGAACGTGGAAACATACTTGATGACTCGCAATGCCAACAACCCGAATGCGGCTTCAATGGAGCCACGCTCAAACGAACGTGGAAACGCGGTAACTCGAAACAGCGGCAGCATTCAACCTGTAGCTTCAATGGAGCCACGCTCAAACGAACGTGGAAACGTGAGGTCAAATTGATGAAGCGTATGACCGCGATGCAAGCTTCAATGGAGCCACGCTCAAACGAACGTGGAAACTTGCTGAGCGTTACCGCTTGGCGCGATACCAGGCGCTTCAATGGAGCCACGCTCAAACGAACGTGGAAACTTCAGCCGGTCGAGGGAGGATGCCGCTGGTATTTGCGCTTCAATGGAGCCACGCTCAAACGAACGTGGAAACAGGCGATCCGCCAGCCGCTTGCCATTTTTCACACCAGGCTTCAATGGAGCCACGCTCAAACGAACGTGGAAACTGGCCGAATGCGGAGACAACCAGGAAGAGCGAGAGCAGCTTCAATGGAGCCACGCTCAAACGAACGTGGAAACCTACGAAACCTTGAGGATGAAGGCACGCGACAGTTGCTTCAATGGAGCCACGCTCAAACGAACGTGGAAACGCTTTCGTCCCGTCTATTCCGCCCGTCGCGCCTTAGCTTCAATGGAGCCACGCTCAAACGAACGTGGAAACGAAACCAGCGCGACGGGCGGCGGCGGCGGGCATAAGCTTCAATGGAGCCACGCTCAAACGAACGTGGAAACCTGGGCGATACTTGCGACGGCGCGCTGGCTTGAAGGGGCTTCAATGGAGCCACGCTCAAACGAACGTGGAAACTTCAAGCTATTAGTAGTAATACAACTGAAGATATTAGCTTCAATGGAGCCACGCTCAAACGAACGTGGAAACCTGAAAGTCTATGTCAATGCCGGGTACACCGTGCCGGCTTCAATGGAGCCACGCTCAAACGAACGTGGAAACATCGCCCGTTTCTCGCTTGAACGTTGCAAGCATGTACGGCTTCAATGGAGCCACGCTCAAACGAACGTGGAAACTTTTGTGGTGTTTTTAACAACTGTTGCCTGCTGCGTTGCTTCAATGGAGCCACGCTCAAACGAACGTGGAAACAACGCGCTTTCAGGTTGTGGTGAAGGTGATGACCATAGCTTCAATGGAGCCACGCTCAAACGAACGTGGAAACATCCCCTTCATCGGGTTCGTTCAATCCGCATTCAGTAGCTTCAATGGAGCCACGCTCAAACGAACGTGGAAACACGTGCGCGCGTATACTCGCACGCGCTATGATAGACGAGCTTCAATGGAGCCACGCTCAAACGAACGTGGAAACCGCACTGCGTTGCCTCACAAAGAAAGGATACAGAAGGCTTCAATGGAGCCACGCTCAAACGAACGTGGAAACTGTCGCAGCCCTACGTGAAGTATCATTCACACAGCAGCTTCAATGGAGCCACGCTCAAACGAACGTGGAAACTTCACTCATCATGTTCTGAAAGAATCCCTTCAGATGCTTCAATGGAGCCACGCTCAAACGAACGTGGAAACTCTAATGATGACGTAAAAGCCGTGCGCGTTGAAAATGCTTCAATGGAGCCACGCTCAAACGAACGTGGAAACGACATGGCCCGCGCAATAACGGTGCCTGTGCTTGCCGCTTCAATGGAGCCACGCTCAAACGAACGTGGAAACCATTCGGCGCAGGTGTGTCAGTGTCAGACTACTTGGCTTCAATGGAGCCACGCTCAAACGAACGTGGAAACTCAATCAAGGGCAAAGCAGGGCAAGAAATCCTAAAGGCTTCAATGGAGCCACGCTCAAACGAACGTGGAAACTTGAACTCATTGACCGAAAGCAGTATGGGCATCTGGGCTTCAATGGAGCCACGCTCAAACGAACGTGGAAACGCTGATGCTGCCGGCGGCAACGCCTGTCAGTTGGTTGCCGCTTCAATGGAGCCACGCTCAAACGAACGTGGAAACAAGCTGGGGCCTGCGTTGCCTGCCCGAAGATGAGCGGGCTTCAATGGAGCCACGCTCAAACGAACGTGGAAACAGAATATGTAGATGAACAAGTCTTTAATTCAACTCTAGCTTCAATGGAGCCACGCTCAAACGAACGTGGAAACCTATCCTGATGGTTATACTTCTTACAGTCCTGCAGCTTCAATGGAGCCACGCTCAAACGAACGTGGAAACTTGATTCTGGCATATTTCAAACTCCTTTCACTTGATAAGCTTCAATGGAGCCACGCTCAAACGAACGTGGAAACGACTATGGAAATGCGCCATCACCACGTCAAGCTCCCCGCTTCAATGGAGCCACGCTCAAACGAACGTGGAAACCGGGGATTACCGGGGCGCACACTCTGGGCGCTGATGTGCTTCAATGGAGCCACGCTCAAACGAACGTGGAAACTGGCATAACTCACCCGTTCCTTGTGTCGCGGTAAAGCGCTTCAATGGAGCCACGCTCAAACGAACGTGGAAACAGCAATCGTGTCGCGCACGTCCGGGCGCACTGCCGGGCTTCAATGGAGCCACGCTCAAACGAACGTGGAAACACGATGCGATGCATTGATGGAGTTAAGGCAATGTCGCGCTTCAATGGAGCCACGCTCAAACGAACGTGGAAACACCGCTGACGCGACGAAAGAGCAAGGGGATCAAGAAGCTTCAATGGAGCCACGCTCAAACGAACGTGGAAACCTCTTTCAGTGAGCTTGAAGCGACGCGCTATGCGAATGCTTCAATGGAGCCACGCTCAAACGAACGTGGAAACTGGATTAAAGACATCCGAGAAGACGGCGGGGTGAGCGCTTCAATGGAGCCACGCTCAAACGAACGTGGAAACATTGTTGTTGAGACGGGCTTGCTGCTACCTGACGGCGCTTCAATGGAGCCACGCTCAAACGAACGTGGAAACAACCTGCGAAAGCGAGAATGAGCAATTAAGCTTAATCGCTTCAATGGAGCCACGCTCAAACGAACGTGGAAACTCTTGTATCGAGCCGCCGTATGCTCTTTGTAATGCTTCGCTTCAATGGAGCCACGCTCAAACGAACGTGGAAACATACCGGCGCATCATACTGATTACAGGCGAACGCTTGGCTTCAATGGAGCCACGCTCAAACGAACGTGGAAACGGGTTGCCGATCTGTAATGTTCTCGCACCACGCAATGCTTCAATGGAGCCACGCTCAAACGAACGTGGAAACGCAGATCGTGTGGTGTCCTAACTGCGTCTATACGGGCTTCAATGGAGCCACGCTCAAACGAACGTGGAAACACCGCTCCCAGCCATCGGTAATCCTGCACGTTCTCGTGCTTCAATGGAGCCACGCTCAAACGAACGTGGAAACCAGACATACTCGATAGAATCTGCCCTCAATGGTCACACGCTTCAATGGAGCCACGCTCAAACGAACGTGGAAACAAACCCGGTTTTTGACGGCTTTCCGGTATCCTAGATCGGCTTCAATGGAGCCACGCTCAAACGAACGTGGAAACACCTCTATGAACAGTTTCACGGCAATCACCTACGCGGCTTCAATGGAGCCACGCTCAAACGAACGTGGAAACAAGTATCCTTGCTCTGCCTTGAAGTAAGGCAAGCATGCTTCAATGGAGCCACGCTCAAACGAACGTGGAAACCGCCCTGATGATCGCCAGCCAAGGATTGATCAATAGGCTTCAATGGAGCCACGCTCAAACGAACGTGGAAACTGCTAACGCCTTAGATGAGGCCAGAAACCAGTAGGAGCTTCAATGGAGCCACGCTCAAACGAACGTGGAAACTTCCATCACGCCAACGATTACCACGGCGGCAACTTGGGCTTCAATGGAGCCACGCTCAAACGAACGTGGAAACTTAGGACTGGTTAATCGCATCACCAGTTGGGAGACGGCTTCAATGGAGCCACGCTCAAACGAACGTGGAAACGTGAAGAAAGGTAAGAAGGAGTAAGCTATGGCCATCTTGCTTCAATGGAGCCACGCTCAAACGAACGTGGAAACTCGCGTTTCACCTCTTCAGGACTCATGCCACAGTATGCTTCAATGGAGCCACGCTCAAACGAACGTGGAAACCGCCTGCCGTCTTCAAATTCCAACGCGGAACAAGACTGCTTCAATGGAGCCACGCTCAAACGAACGTGGAAACAACTATCTTACGCTTTCCTGTGTTGGCTCTTACGACGCTTCAATGGAGCCACGCTCAAACGAACGTGGAAACGTCCGCTTGGTGTCTACAACGGGCCTATCCCCGTCGCTTCAATGGAGCCACGCTCAAACGAACGTGGAAACAAGCCTGAAGGTGCAATCTTGGAGCCGTGTAGCGGGCTTCAATGGAGCCACGCTCAAACGAACGTGGAAACCCAGGCCGCAATATCGAAGCGCGACCAGATAAGCGGGGCTTCAATGGAGCCACGCTCAAACGAACGTGGAAACTGAGAGCCAGGCACTGCCTTGCAGACCGAGCAATATGGCTTCAATGGAGCCACGCTCAAACGAACGTGGAAACTGAAGCTCGCGCCCGCGTTGATATTGCTCGACCTGAGGCTTCAATGGAGCCACGCTCAAACGAACGTGGAAACACGCTGTACCCTTACTGGAATGACACGGTGAAGAATTTGCTTCAATGGAGCCACGCTCAAACGAACGTGGAAACGCCGAAGGCGGTGAATAGTTGCTTTTTGCCTTCTTCGGGCTTCAATGGAGCCACGCTCAAACGAACGTGGAAACTGCAATGGACAGAGATCAATAACAATCCTAACTCGCGCTTCAATGGAGCCACGCTCAAACGAACGTGGAAACGATGCCTTCGAGCATGTTAGGGATGCCCTCGACAAGATGCTTCAATGGAGCCACGCTCAAACGAACGTGGAAACTTGCATCGTAAAGCTGGGCCATTGTTTGAAGGGTACGCTTCAATGGAGCCACGCTCAAACGAACGTGGAAACCCCCCAGTAATCCCCGGATGAACATAACTGAATCGGGCTTCAATGGAGCCACGCTCAAACGAACGTGGAAACATTTTTGGGCTATTGCTGCGCGGCTATTTCTTTTTGAGCTTCAATGGAGCCACGCTCAAACGAACGTGGAAACCACAGCAAACAAATCACGAGAGCCGGAAGCGCAGACGCTTCAATGGAGCCACGCTCAAACGAACGTGGAAACATGCCTGACTGGTGTATTCGATGCGCCCGTTGATGCTTCAATGGAGCCACGCTCAAACGAACGTGGAAACATCGGAAATTGTTTGCCATTGCGCCAGCCGTTGTTGCTTCAATGGAGCCACGCTCAAACGAACGTGGAAACCTACGAAGGCTGGTTCGACGGCGCGACGGCCAAATCGCTTCAATGGAGCCACGCTCAAACGAACGTGGAAACGCTGGGAGCGCGAGAAGGTGGGCCTGCCCATTGCGGCGCTTCAATGGAGCCACGCTCAAACGAACGTGGAAACGCTGCCGCTGGCGCTCGCCATCCCCCCTGGATTGTCGTGCTTCAATGGAGCCACGCTCAAACGAACGTGGAAACGCGCGCAGATGTCAGCGTGTCATTCATCGCTTTCTTGGGCTTCAATGGAGCCACGCTCAAACGAACGTGGAAACGTGCCACTCGCCCGACATCTCCGCCTGATACGCATAAGCTTCAATGGAGCCACGCTCAAACGAACGTGGAAACCGTAGCGCGTGCCGGCGAGCGTGAAGAACTCGTGATTGGCTTCAATGGAGCCACGCTCAAACGAACGTGGAAACACCAGCCGATGCGGTAATTGCAGACCGGGGTGATGGGCTTCAATGGAGCCACGCTCAAACGAACGTGGAAACATCTCGGCGATCATCGTGTGATGGCGCTGGTCGGCGAGCTTCAATGGAGCCACGCTCAAACGAACGTGGAAACGGCGAAAAAGTATTACGAGTCCGAACAGACGAGAAACGCTTCAATGGAGCCACGCTCAAACGAACGTGGAAACCGCGCTGGCCGGCGAGCCGGTCGCCCTGGGCGTTCCGCTTCAATGGAGCCACGCTCAAACGAACGTGGAAACCCGCCGCCCGCCGCGCCGCCGCCGCACCGCCATCCTGGCTTCAATGGAGCCACGCTCAAACGAACGTGGAAACGCAGGACCTCATCGCCCAGTGCCTGCTCTCACTCATGCTTCAATGGAGCCACGCTCAAACGAACGTGGAAACATCAGTAAAGGGCCGCAATGACGCCCGTAAGGCAAAGGCTTCAATGGAGCCACGCTCAAACGAACGTGGAAACAAAGCGCCCGGCGGCCAGAAGATCACCCACAGCGAGCTTCAATGGAGCCACGCTCAAACGAACGTGGAAACCGCCTACGCGAAGCTGAGTTTGACCGGCGCAATTTTGCTTCAATGGAGCCACGCTCAAACGAACGTGGAAACTGGCCGAGGAAAGGCACGACGAACAGATCATGCGGAGGCTTCAATGGAGCCACGCTCAAACGAACGTGGAAACCAACTCGGCGAGCGCCAGTTCGACTGCCGGATGATCGCTTCAATGGAGCCACGCTCAAACGAACGTGGAAACTTGATTGATGCCGCTGCGGTAGCGGGGCGAATGTCGGCTTCAATGGAGCCACGCTCAAACGAACGTGGAAACTACCGACGTCATCGGATGCAGCGGGCAAAGCACGGTTGCTTCAATGGAGCCACGCTCAAACGAACGTGGAAACGTGCCGCTCGACTCCTGTATCCGCTCGCCAAATGCAGCTTCAATGGAGCCACGCTCAAACGAACGTGGAAACTCTTGCTGATGGCATGAATAAAGGCGTTGGATAAGGTGCTTCAATGGAGCCACGCTCAAACGAACGTGGAAACACCTTGTGAAACCAGTAACCCGAAACGGCGCTTTTCCTGCTTCAATGGAGCCACGCTCAAACGAACGTGGAAACGCGCTGCGCCTTCGGGCATGAGGCTTTCAGATTCAAGTGCTTCAATGGAGCCACGCTCAAACGAACGTGGAAACGCCGAATCCTGCCGACAGGTCACGTTTCTATTGGCCGGCTTCAATGGAGCCACGCTCAAACGAACGTGGAAACCTTGCAAAGAACATCTACATCGAAATCTGGGGTGTGCTTCAATGGAGCCACGCTCAAACGAACGTGGAAACATAGCATTCGTTAGGTCTGTTTTAGTCATCATTAGGTGCTTCAATGGAGCCACGCTCAAACGAACGTGGAAACGCGTGTAACTCGGCTCGCTTGCCGCCAAGCCTGATGGCTTCAATGGAGCCACGCTCAAACGAACGTGGAAACCAATTTCCTGAAATGGCCGATTCCCTTAAACAGATTGGCTTCAATGGAGCCACGCTCAAACGAACGTGGAAACCTCGGCAAAGTCCGCTGTCAGTTCGGTTATGCAATCGGCTTCAATGGAGCCACGCTCAAACGAACGTGGAAACGTCTTGATCCCGGTATTGAAGCGGAATTAAATGATAAGCTTCAATGGAGCCACGCTCAAACGAACGTGGAAACTTCGGATGCCACGCCGTATCCATGCGGAAGCTGAGAGCTTCAATGGAGCCACGCTCAAACGAACGTGGAAACCTGAAACCGTGCGCTACAACGGCGTTGCCGTCTTCAGCTTCAATGGAGCCACGCTCAAACGAACGTGGAAACAAATTGTTGGCACGAACGCAGAGATTGTCACTCTGCTGCTTCAATGGAGCCACGCTCAAACGAACGTGGAAACCAGGTGTAGGATGACCGACAGTGAGTACGCCTGCGGCGCTTCAATGGAGCCACGCTCAAACGAACGTGGAAACGAGGTGTTTGCACCGGACGCGCAACACCAAGCGATGGCGCTTCAATGGAGCCACGCTCAAACGAACGTGGAAACCAGTGAATTTGATGGTGGCGGGCGTCCTGGCGGCATGCTTCAATGGAGCCACGCTCAAACGAACGTGGAAACGAGGTGTTTGCACCGGACGCGCAACACCAAGCGATGGCGCTTCAATGGAGCCACGCTCAAACGAACGTGGAAACTCCGAAATCCCGCTGCGGCTCTTTGACCAGCCTTCGCTTCAATGGAGCCACGCTCAAACGAACGTGGAAACGAAGAAGAACTGAAGGCAAGGCAGGCTCTCTGTAGCGCTTCAATGGAGCCACGCTCAAACGAACGTGGAAACAAATGCGAGTCGTGCTGGTCTAGTGCGTATGACGCGAGCTTCAATGGAGCCACGCTCAAACGAACGTGGAAACCAACCGGCAGACCTTTGCTCTGTGCGAGCCAGTTAGGCTTCAATGGAGCCACGCTCAAACGAACGTGGAAACTCTAGCTTTTCGGTTGTCTTACTTATCTGCAATTGTGCTTCAATGGAGCCACGCTCAAACGAACGTGGAAACGTACATAGCCAAGCGACGTAAGAAGTCGCCATTAAGGTGCTTCAATGGAGCCACGCTCAAACGAACGTGGAAACTAGACTCTGCGCTGTCTCTGGCTCTCTTCTACAGGGCGCTTCAATGGAGCCACGCTCAAACGAACGTGGAAACGCAATCGAGTTGGCTAAACAGCACGCGCCTACGGTAGCTGCTTCAATGGAGCCACGCTCAAACGAACGTGGAAACCCAACCCAGCAAGCCGAATCGCGGCGCGACCTACATGGGCTTCAATGGAGCCACGCTCAAACGAACGTGGAAACGCATCGGCGCAGATAAAGCCGGAGGATCAGTACAAGGCTTCAATGGAGCCACGCTCAAACGAACGTGGAAACGAATCACAAGCCCGAACCGACCAGACCGCAAGCGAGAGCTTCAATGGAGCCACGCTCAAACGAACGTGGAAACTCTACAAGCGGCAACCCCGCTATCATCGCTTACAGAAGCTTCAATGGAGCCACGCTCAAACGAACGTGGAAACTCATTGGCGGCGAGCTTGTAATCCTGCACGATAGCGGGCTTCAATGGAGCCACGCTCAAACGAACGTGGAAACGCAACCTTCCCGCTTCTCTTGCTCGATTAGTTGAAGGCTTCAATGGAGCCACGCTCAAACGAACGTGGAAACGACCGGGCAACAGCAGCAAGAGGGCAATGGTCAACCGATGCTTCAATGGAGCCACGCTCAAACGAACGTGGAAACTTGGGCCAATCCATATAATCGAGACTGTCAGAGAGATTGCTTCAATGGAGCCACGCTCAAACGAACGTGGAAACTCGAATTCATCAGTCTGGTCTTTGCCCGGCATTTTAGCTTCAATGGAGCCACGCTCAAACGAACGTGGAAACTGCTGCGGTCGGCCCCCAAATCTCGCGCATGTAGCGCTTCAATGGAGCCACGCTCAAACGAACGTGGAAACCGGTGTTGACTGGCAAAACGCCGCCAGCGCCAGGCAATGCTTCAATGGAGCCACGCTCAAACGAACGTGGAAACAGCCGCGCTTGGCGTTGAGCGCGTCCCAGCCTGTAGAGCTTCAATGGAGCCACGCTCAAACGAACGTGGAAACACGGCAAGACCGAGCGCGTCCTGTACCGGGAAGGGCGCTTCAATGGAGCCACGCTCAAACGAACGTGGAAACCCGGAAGCGATCATAAAGCGATGGCGCGAGATCGGCTTGCTTCAATGGAGCCACGCTCAAACGAACGTGGAAACTGCTATCACCGCGCCGACTCGACTTGCCAGCAGAGGCTTCAATGGAGCCACGCTCAAACGAACGTGGAAACATGATGCCGTGGGCCTATGCGCAAATCCGCGTCGACCCGCTTCAATGGAGCCACGCTCAAACGAACGTGGAAACATTTGTCAGCCTGGGAAGCATGGAAGGCGAAAGTCAGGGCTTCAATGGAGCCACGCTCAAACGAACGTGGAAACCTTTTAGAGTATCGAGCGCCGCAACCAGATCACCTGAAGCTTCAATGGAGCCACGCTCAAACGAACGTGGAAACTGGGGCAACAGGGCGGCTTGATGTATGTCAATGCCGTGCTTCAATGGAGCCACGCTCAAACGAACGTGGAAACCTTCAAGCGTCCGAATCCGTTTCGCGGTCTCGTGCGCTTCAATGGAGCCACGCTCAAACGAACGTGGAAACCAATGGAAGATGCACTGCGGCAGTCAGACCCGGCCAGCTTCAATGGAGCCACGCTCAAACGAACGTGGAAACAGTACCGCCCTAAGCCTTCTGAAATCACAATATGCGACGCCACTTGCGAGTAGTTGCCTAACTTCTTTCGGATACTAGCCGCTTTTATGTTCATCTTCAACCTTTTCCTTTTGGTTGCCTGGATTTACCCCGTGCGAGCGGTGGCCGGGATCAAGCGCTTCGGTAGACCTCTCGAAGCCGATTTAAACGATCACAGCTAATTCATCTTCTCGATCTTCCTTTGGACGACCCATTACTTCTATGCTTTCGCAACCTCGACCCTGTGCCGGTCCTAAGTTGATCAACATCACTTGATCCTCGCGGTGATGGATTATAGGTGTCAACGCTTCAATTAGAAGCACGCGCTCTGATTGCGAGAGGTCGCATTGAAATACCGAGTATTGCAGAGGTGTCCCATAGCCTCGCATCAGTCTGTGGACTCGACGTAACCTCTTAGCATCACAGATGTCATAGCTCACGACATACCGATTTCGCATAACACCCTACCTTGTGCAGAACGGAGGATATGAACTTATTTCGCCAAGTAGGAACTTGGCGAGTAACCTTGCTTGAACCTCGAACACGCGCCGATAGCTGATCGTGTAGCCGAATGTCGGATGCGTGATCAGCATATCCACACGGCGTTCATAAGCTTCAATGACTCGCTTTCTGCCGCTATCGGTAAAGGCGACCGCGCCTGCCCTGTGGATGAAATCCGAAGGCCGAAGCTCGCCGTTGTTGATCATACTAACGGCAACCGAATCAGCGACCAACGGCCTGAACTCTTCCATCAGGTCCAGTGCCAAAGCCGGACGACCGTAGCGCGGTTGATGATAGAAGCCCAAATAGGGATCGAACCCTACGCCCACCAGCGTGGCGACCATATCTTTCGCGAGCATCGCATAAAGAAATGAGAGTAGCGCGTTGACTGGATCGCGAGGTGGGCGACGGTTTCGCGATTGGAAATCGAACTTTTGCTGTCCGGCTCCGTCATCCGTTTTGAAGGTCAGTGCAAAGTGAGAGAAATATTCGCGTGCTGCTGTTCCTTCTATTCCCAACAATCGCTCAATCGCTGTCGCTTGTTCCGCGTGGCGACGGGACTGCGCCATGCGATTGAGCGCGCCCTCTGGCAATTCGCGCGCATTGCGACGCAGCAATGTGCGTGAGTTGCGAATCTTGCCCGAGACGAAAGCCCGCGCCAGCCGCAAACAAGTTGCGGGGTCTTCAGCGGCAAGAAACTGACGCCGCCGCAACTCGATATTTTTGTGCGGCGGCGGGGTCGTCACAGCAGCCAGCCAGCCGCCGTATGATAAATGCAAGATCGTTACCTCACGCGCGACCAACTCGCGCAGGGCTTGCGCCGAAAGCTGCACGTTGCCGAACAAGTTGAGTTGCGAAACCTCCATCAGCCTCACTTCTCTGACTGTTTTGCCCTTCTCGCGCACTTCCAAGACTTCGCCTTTGAGTCCCAGGCTATACCCCTGCCCCTGCACATAGACGGCTGTATGGTCGTCCCGCGCCGGCACTAGGCGACGCGGTTCTGCCTGAGCGAAAGCCGCAGAGTGTGAGTCGCGCGGCGATTCTGTTGAATGAGTGTCTGGCTGATTGATTAGCGCGAGCGGCAAGGTTGACTGTTCGGCTCCAACTGTGACGTTTTGGTGAATGGAGATCTGAGAGGGCGCACGCAGCAAGTTGGTTTCGTCTGGCAGGCAAATACCAACGAGTGAGCAGCGCGGACACTTTGGAGAATTGACCAGAGGCGGTGGGATTTCACCTGAAGCGGCGGATTGTCTGGCCTGGTCGAGCAGTTCCAGCGTTCGAGCGATGAGATCATCTGTAAAAGGAACACGCACACGTTGCTGAGATTTAACGAAGTAGAGCGCGCCTTCATCGCATTCGTAACCGTTTTCACGCAGCAACAAACCTTGCAAACAAACTTGTACACGCTCAGGCTCCCAGGCACACTCGGGCGTATCCGGCGGCTCGCCGCGCTTGTAGTCTACGGGAATGACACGCTCGTCTTCGATCTCAATCAAATCGATCTGCGCAATGGCGCCAAGCTTCTCAGAACCGACCGTGACCGAGCGAGAATGAAGCTTCGGAACACTTTTGAGTTCATCAGGCGCGGGTACGCTCCCCTGTTGTTTATCGACACGGCGATGCGCGAAGCGTCCTTCGAGCGTTTCGGTATTGTGCGCCCATTCGCATTGACTATATTCCAGATAGAAGAGGCGCGGGCAATAAGCATATTCGTTGATCATCCGCGCGGGGATTTGATCCGGCGCATTTGGACGTTGAGAAAGCGAAGAGATTTCTGAACTCATAAAACACCTCGAAGCTGAAGTCCCGTTCGGTTAGTGAGAATCGCTCGGCGCGAAAAGTCCCAGGCTGAAGTGGCTAGCGAAGCCGAGAGCAATCGGCCCCTCGACGGTTTCGGCAAATTCGATCTCGAAGCCTGCCAGTCCGTAGCCTTCGTCGCCCTTGAAGCGCCGCGTGTGAAAATCGAGCCAGCGCACCATCGGACGCTGATTGATTTCGTAACCTTCGATACGTTTGATTAAAACCGCTTCAGGCAGGCCGCGCAGGCGCAGTTCGCGTTGCAGTTGCGCTTCGGGCAAATCTCGCGGTCGCGGAGGCTTACCGGCGCCGCGCGTCGAAAAACGCGGTAGTGAAAACGGCGTTACCGAATGCCAGTGGCGCGACCTAGCAAAGACGGGAACTTGCGAAAACTGCTCGCGATTGCCAAGCCCTGTCAGCACCATGCTCACCTCGGGGCGATTGCCGGGCCGACGGATTGATTTCATTGCGCCGAGCGCATCGACATCTTCCGGGCTGAACCCGCATGGCGCGTAAACAGTCAGGTGATCGAGCCGCCCGTCGCCGTCTTCATCGATGGCAAAGTAATGCGCGTGTTCATGGCCTTCGAGAGGCACACCCTCAATCGTCTTGCCGGTGGTTGCTTCAGAATGCGATGTATCAACACGATTGCGAATGAGCGCGCGCCGCACCTGCTCGGCGAATGGCAAGGTGTCCTGCGCCAGCGGCAATACGGTTGAATCAAGCGCATAGCGTGCGACAGACACTTTTACTTGGGGCGACTTCCTTTTCTGTGAGCGACGAATTCTTAGAGCATCCATGCTGCGCGTATAGGTCACCCAGTGTGCGCCCGGTGGATTTAGTTGTTTTTCCTTTCGCATACAAGCAGTTTCAATCATCAGTGTTTTGAGCAACTCGTCTTTGCCTGTGTTTGGCATCATCACACGCACAGGCTCTAAACCTTTGAGCGACTGGCCTTCTTCAAGCGGAACACTGTTGATGTTCACAGCCGACTCTTTATCAAGCAGCGCCGCTTCACACCAGGACTCCGCGCGCCCGAAAGTTCCCAGTGAATTGAGCAATGATGAGAGCGCAGGCCTGTCTTCATCAGATAGTTCCGCATCCGCCCATTGGAAAAGCACAGCGCTTGAAGGATCGAGCGCAACAAACGTGTCGAAGAATTTGACGCTGTTGTTTGCCGTGTCATAGTGCCGTGTGTGCGCTGTCACAGCAGGCGGCAGATGAAACGAAGGCGGCTTCGACAGCGCAGCAAGGATGCGATGGAGTTGTTCTTCGGTGACTCCCGCGGGTCGCGCTCTGAAGTAAGTCGCAATGAGCGCACGCAGGAATCGCCAAATCGAAGGAGGCCATTCGACCACGCCTTCGTTGACGTGATAACCCCAAGGGGTTGCATGAAAGCGCCCCGCAAGAAAACGCATTTCAATTGCGATCATTCTTCGCCTCCTTCAGTATCCTCATCACTGCCTTTATCTTTTTCGCTCTCTTTCGATTTCTTTTTGGCAGGCATCTTTCCCTTTAGGCGTTTCACTGATTCCTCACCGAATCCACACGCCTTGATGAGACTTGGCAGAGCGTCTGCGACATCAAAAGAAATCAAACCCTCCAAACTGACTCCCTGTGGGCGAGTGACGTTGAGGGCTTTAAGTTCTAAATCGCAAGCTGTCCGCAAGCGCAATCCTTCTTCGAGAAGCTTCAGAATCTTGAACAGCGACAGCGTGATAAGTAGGCGATTTATATGGTCGCCCAGCCCGTAGCCGCGCATCGTTGCCAAATCAAGATTGAAATAAGCCGTAATTTTTTGCGCTACAAATTCAGTGCGACCGAAAGGCACATTGCCGAATCCTTCTTTGGCTCCGCCTTCGACTGACGGTTGCACACGGTCAAGCTTGACTCCGCCCGAAGTCACGGGTGCTGCGCCTTCCGCTTCAATAAAACTTGAGAGCAATCGTTGAAGCCGCAATCTGCCTGCAACCTTTTCAAGAAAGACGCCGTGCAATACCGCTCCGACATCATGTTTCATAACCGCTTGTGCTAATTTGCGAATATCGAGCGAGCCTGTGTCGGGATTGCCGACTTCTGCGACGATTTCGCCTTTCAAATTTGTATCGTTGATGATGTAAGGCGAGTTGAGACGATGCGCCTCTTGAATTGAACTTGTAGTCATCCCGCTTCCCAAATCAACCACAATGTGAGGCAGTCCCTTGAGGGTCGCTACGATGTCATTTTTCGCTTCATCCCAACAAACTGCTTCCAAACGGTTCGCCATTGATTGCGCTGATTCGACTAAAAGCATTGGGACGTAATAGATCTCACCATTCTCCTTTTTTCTGGGGGCCTTGTATGTTGCCGCACCCAGATCAGGGAAACCCGTCGGTTGAAATCGGTCGCCCTGAACAGGACTGAGTTCTGCTTCAATCAACAATCGCGGTGCGCTTTGTACTGCATCGAAAATCTTTTCCAATTTGTCTGTCATAAAGTTTCTCCTTGGTTTGTGATTCGGTTCTGCCGATTGTTTTGTTACTGCTCTTTTGGCGGGCGCAAAACAAGCGCGGCCAGTGCGCCGATTGCGCGACGGTCAATGGGAATGAGCAAGGCGGCGGCGAGCCGCGCGCCTTCCACCGATGAAACGTGAAAGTTGTTCGTGAGCGAAACCAAACCTGATGAACGCAAACGCCTGTCTGCAACTTCGAGCGCGTCGTTGATACGTCCCGCTCGCAATAACGACACGATGGAAGGCTCGTGCTTAATCGGCTCGCTCAATTGCTCTAGCTTGCCTTCGGGAAGAAAGAGCAACTTCAACATTGCATAAGCGCGCGAGAGAGTCGAGGGAACAATGTCCGATGAATGTGATTCGCGCCCCAGTGCATCGTTCCACTTGATGAGCGCGAGTCCGCAGAGCAACGATTCGATTTCTTCATCATCTGTTGCGCCCCGCAAGAAAGCGTCTACCGCTCGCAGCGAAACGAATCGTTTGCTCAACAATGCGGGATGAGAAGCTGATGTTGCACGCGCATCTATCGAACGGCGATGCAAGACTGCCGCAAGATTATCTTCAAGCGCGCCCGTTCCCCACACTGCGCCCGCATCATCGTTTGTCCAGTTCACGGCGTTTTCTGAAATCTCAACAGGTTCAAGATTAGTGCGAAAGAGTCCGCGTTTGCCTTCGCCTATTATTGACGCAAGTGCGGCTGCGATTTCAAAATCGAACGAATGGTCATCGCACTCATCCGCCCATCGTGCGGCCAATCCTGCAAGTGGACGCACTGTCACACTGCCCTTGTCGTCTTTCTTGAGATTGGCCGTGCGCGCCACTTCAGCCTCAGCCGCGCCCAATGCAATCAAAGTTGCCCGCAGATGTTCCGCTTCTCCGCTCGCGCACAGATCGAATATCGCTTCTTCGATTTGCGAGACCGCACGAGTCAATCGTTCAGGAGTTCGCTTCGCGTCGCGTGTGGCGCGCCGTAACGAGTCAAGCCAATTGAATCGGTCAACATCATAGATGAGCGCAGCGCGTGGACGTTCGCGCTGTGGCACTTCAAAGCGTCCGAGCGAAGCCGCTAGATTGGCTTGTCCGTTTCGCTCAATGAAGCCGTAACGTTGAAAAGCATCTATGCCGCGGTCAACGCCGAGTTCCGCAACTGCCCGCGCAAAGTCAAAGCCTGTGCGAACGGTGCGCCTTTGCGTTTTGCCGAACTGCACGCGCCCTTCGCTGAATATGTGCGACACTTCCGCGAAACTCGCCGAACGAGACCAAAGCGGCAGCCATATCTCAGCGCGCATCTTCTCGTTGCTTGTTGCCGTGCCGTAGCCGACGGTTGAATTTTGAGCGGTGAAAGGAAAAGAGGCTTTTGAACGCGCTCCCGCAGCGAGTTGACGAACCGTCGCGCTTGCTAAAACCAATGTGCCTTCGATTGCAAAAATGAAGTCCCAGGGATTGACCAACGCACCACCGCTAACGCCTTGTGAGGCATTCGCGCCTCCTGCGCCTGCGGGATAAAATTGTCCGACAGCAGCTTTCTCCAATGTTGCCAAGTTATCAATAAAGAGCGCAGCGTGAAGTTGCGTTTCGCTTTGCTTGAGTTGTTGGGCAATCTTTCGCTCATTAGATTGCTGCCTGATTGCTTCAGGCAACACGGAAAGCAAGCGGGCAACAAAATTGATCGTGAAATCAAGTCGTCCGTCGTTGCCGCCTGAGCCAAGCACGGGTGGGTAATCGGGCTTCGTTTCACCTAAAACATAAGCAGCATCGAGCCATTTCAACGCACGGTCTGAAAAGATACATCGAGCCCGTCGCAACATCGCGGCTTTCTCTTCTTCCTTCGGCTGCTCTTTGCGGCCTCCGACGAGCGCACGAGCCATGTCAACAGAGTCCCGATAATCTGCTATTCGTTGCGAATCAATATTGCATAACGAATCGACCATAGCCTTTTGATTTTTGTCTTGAGGATAAAAACCGCTGCCGCCGTTCCAAGGCGCGACAATCGGCGTCGGGCTGTATTGATTCAGAAAAAAATTGATCAACTCATCTGCTGTTCTTCTGCTTTCTAAAATAAAAGTGTCGCCGCGCCAAAATGCACGTGCGCCTTTGTCAAACTCTTGCTCGACAAGCAACCGAAATATCCCCAGAGCCTTCAGATAATGAATCAAAGGCTCAGGAGTGCAGCCTCTTAAAATGATCTGATTGTTCATCTCTTCTCCTTCTCACTTGCGTCGTCACACCAATAATCTTGTGGGTACTTGCTTGCGCGAACGTCTGCGGCGCGAATCAAACATTCGAGATAAGCCAGACGAAAAACCCCCAACTGGTCGCGCAGATTGATCATTCGTTCTAACCATGAAAGCTTACCGTCTTCGCTTGCGCCAAGCAGCATCGGATCAAGGTCGAGTTTTATTTCAGGTTTCTCCGCGCCATCGCCTAGATCGGTCGCAGGCAAAATCTCGTTTTGCCAAATGCCTCTTGCGAATTTTCTTCCTGCTTCATTGGGCCTCGTTTCGTCAGGCAATGCGCGAATGCTGAGACGCACTTTGCCGTGATGACACGCGGCGAGATAAATAACCAAATCGCTTACGCCCTCTTGCAACAGAGCCAACGCGCTTGCAAGTTCGTGGCGAAAGCGTTTGCGCGTGTGCTTGTGATGGCTCGTTGATTTTGCAAGAGCTTCGCCTGAAAAAGATTCGCTCAAGCCTTTGTGCAAAGTCTCTTGAAAGATTATGTGAGCCTTACCCCAATCATGATGATGCGTCGCACAAATCAAATCGTTACGCCACTCATCAAGCCGCAAATCATTAAGCATGGTGACAATCAACTCGGCTGCCGCTTTTGCCTCGCGCGAATGCGCGGCGAGCGATTGGGTGTATTTCAAATAAGTGAGCGGGTCATCATCATTTGCTTCATTGGCCTCTCCGCTTTCGTGAACATCAACGACGGCTTCTTTGCTGTTTGCGTCCCAACCCCTTTGTACATCGTAACCGCCTACGCTCGTGTCAAGCAGCAGAGTCAATCCGGGTCGCAACTCATTATCGCCGACCTTTTGCCACATGCCTTCAAGCGCATTCCACTGCCAAGCTTGACGCACTTTCCCTGATAAACCTTTGGCTTTAAGAAATTCTTTGAAATCGCCTATAGCAACACGGCACAACTCATCACGCTGCAAGCGCGGCATGTCTTTCGTCGGGGCATTGCCGTTCAACTTGCGCCAGGCTACGGAAACGTCGCGTTCATCGCCACCTCGAACGAAACGCGAAACATCCAGGTCGTAGCCTGATAAATCAGACGTTGTATCAAACAAATCAATCAAATCGCGGCGACGAAGAACGTGCATGGGATTGAAAGGGTCATGATGTTTTATCTTTTCTAAATCGGCAGGCGCAGCGGACTGCATTTCATGTAATAAGCCTTGCGCTGTTTCCAAATCTCTCCAATCATAAGGTGCGGCTACTTTCTCGCGATCTTTGTCATCAAGCGCTTCTTTGTCTGCAAGCTTCGCGGCATCTTTTTCGTCGAGCGGTCGGTCAATCCAAAAGATGCGCGCTTCAACTTCTTCGCCTGTTCTGTTGCAACGACCGAAACGCTGAACCAAACTCGCATACGGCGCGAGGTCGGTGATGAGCAAGCGCGAAGAGATGTCAACGCCAGCTTCAACAACCTGCGTGGCAATGATGATTCTGCCATTGTCGTTTGCTGTAGAGGTGAGTCTTTGCATCCACTCTTTGCGTTCGTTCGGGCGAAAGCGCGAGTGAATCAATAGCAATTCGGGAGCGTTCGGATTCGCCGTGATTTCAACTTCCCCCTTTTTAGATTTTTTTTGTCTGGGGTAATACAGATGTTCGAGCGACGCGAATGTCTCGCGAGCGCGAGCGACGCGATTGACGACAACCAAAGTTTGCGAGCCGTTTGTGTGATTCTCTTTGACAAACTCGGCCAATCCTTTGGGCGTGCGGCATGACGGCGGAGCAGGTTTGAGGTTCTTTCTGGCCTGGAGTCGTTTCGCGAGAATTGAAGAAACGCGATCTACATCCGAAAGTTCGAGCTTCTCCAACCTGCCAGCTCGCTGCGCGAAATCTACGGTCTTCAGCCAATCGCTATCGAGTGTCGCAGACATCCAGATTGATTGACATTTGCCAAAAGCGCCAAATTGTTCGCGGAATGCAGCCAGTTGCGCCGATGTCGCCAGCCCGTCACCCATCAGTTGAATCTCGTCGAATACCCAGAGGCAATCATTATTCAGCAATCCGAAATGGACGGGCCAGCGAAAGCGGCTCATTGCGTAGCCGCGATTGAGTGCGCGCGAAAGTAACATATCTTGCGTGCCTATCAAGATGCATTCGCCTTCGGGATTCATATCCCACGCATCGCTCACGTCGCCACCCATTAAGATGTGAACGGAGAAACGTTCCTCGCCCAGGTTTTGACTGAGGCGATCAATCGCACGCTTGGCAACGTCTCTCGTTTGTTCAACGAGTGTGCGCATTGGCAAACAATAAACGAGTCGCCGCCCAACAGTTGACGAGTTGTGCTGTCTGCGCCAGAGCCATGCTCCGAGCACAGCGGCAGTTTTTCCTGCACCGGTCGGAACGTTGATAAGCGAGTGCAGCGAATCATCCAATGCTAGCCGCCGCTGATAATCAAACGGGCCTTCCGGCGCGTTAAATGCTGACCGAAAGAATTCATCGTATGTTGCGTATTGCATGGTCATAATCCTTCGCCTCTAACTCCCGCATCGAACATCCTATACCCCAATCTGGACAAGCACGGGCATTGTGGCTCATTACCAAAATTTTTTTCGTTCGCCAATCGAAAAACCATTTGACATCATTACCGACACAAACTACGATCTACAAGTTAAATTTAGCTCATCGGTTGTGGCCCTTCCATGGTCGACGCCGATTGGTCAGAATTTTGATAATCCGGCGGTTGCGGCCGCAGCCGCCGGATGACCTTGTGGCCGGGGCTCCATTGAAGATAGATTGTATTTTGTGTAGGTCTTCCTTGGGAAGATAATTCCCCGGCCACTTAGCCCCAACAAAGAATCTAAACGAGAAGGGATTTTCGCAACTTCTAAGCTTCTGTTTGTGCATAACTAATGCAAATCCGAAGCCTGCTTCAAGGGCTCCCTCATCATCTTCCCTAGCGCTGCCAAGCATAACCTGCTGGCGCGTAATGACAGAAATAGTAAGCTCAATTCCCTGGGCACTAATTCCAGCACCGGACATTCTACACTCCAACTCGGACAAGTACGGGCATGTAGATCATTGCCTGGAAATTTTTTTATTCATTTCCGTAGCGGGCCAGCGCCCGGCGGTACGCTTCGGCGACTTCGCTGCGAACCGATTCAGGCGATAGCACTTCTACGTTTGGTGCCCAACTCAAAATGAAACGAATCAGGCCGCGCCCGCTCGCTACTTGCATCTCAATCGTTACCGTCTCTTCTTCCTTTGCTGTGCGAGGCGTGCGCTCAACCAATTGCTGCGTGCGGTGAAATACCCGCTCGGCAAATATGCGTGCCGTTACTCCATGCGCCCGCAAGCGCACATCTACCGGCTCGCCGTGAATGCCGTTGAAGCAGTTCACCGCTAGAAATTCGTTCAAATCAAAATCCGGCGGACGTGTGAAATGCTCATCAATCTCGCGCAATGACTTGATGTGATCTATCGAAAACGGCAGGATGCGCTGCCGAAGATGATCGTAAGCAATCAGCTTCAGCGTTGCCCCGTCGGGATCGAAATAGATCGCATAGGGTTCGACCGTGCGCTCGGCAATTGTGTCGGCGTGCATCGTGTAGTAACGCAACCACACACGGCGTCGCTCTATTGCTGCTCTCGTCAGTCGATCAATCGTTGTTGCGTGCTCGGAAAAGTCTTTGGCCGGAACTGCCGCCGATCCGTACACGGCAGCCATCGCGTCCAACTCGCTATGCAAAGAAGGATGCAAAGAAGCTCTTGCCTTTGCCAATAGCGAGCGGGCGTGTTTGGCAAAGGGAGAACTGATTGTGGTCAGCCCTGTTGCTGCGATTGATTGCTGTGCGAGCAACAGCGTCGCAATTTCAGCAGGCGAAAACGGAGGTGGTTTATAACGGAAGCCGTCGCTGAAGCTGTAGCGCATCTCGCGCCCGTCACGCTCAGGGATAATCGGGATTTTTACCATCAGAGCGATAATCATCCGCTTGATGGTCTTGGTGCTTACTCCAAAATACTCGGCCAACTCGCGCAGGGAGCGTGGACGCTCCGAAAGCAAAAGTGGAATCTCAACTGCGCGCTCGGTCATCTCGCCACGATGGGACATAGGCATACCTCCATAACTACTTTGGTTGCTGAAACTGGTTCGATCTTCTTATGCCACTAGCACAGTAGGGTGCGCGTAATTCGTGCCAAGAGGTGCTGTGGGGGATATTATAAGCTTGATAACTACGGCTTTTTCAAGCCAAAGCTGATCGGAAGTATCTGCTCTACCTGTAGTATCGTTGCAGGCTTTAACGAGCCAAGACGTTTAGTAAGCCGCTTTTTATAGAGCGGACCTGATTGAGAGTTATAGGACTGTGGCGGTTGGCAATATCGTTCTGGAGAATACGAACTGGGCGCGTCTTTTTAATCGTTGAACCAACGGCGGCACTCTTCACCTTAGAGCCTCTGCCGTTTTATTCCTCCTCCAAGATACTTTCAATATCCCGCGCCCCATGCAGGACTCGGACGATCTCAACTCCGTCCTTAATGATCCGATAGAAAATGGTGTATCGCTTAACTGAAACGCTCCTTAAGGATGGCGCAAGTTCTTCGCGAGCTCGTCCTATCTCTGGAAAGCGTGCGAGTTTTTGGAATTGCGTGTTGAGAGAATCGAGAAGCCGATCAGCTTTGGTGGGACTGACCACCGCAATGTAATGCCAGATATCAACAAGATCAACTCTGGCCCGTGGCTTGATGAGAACTGTCGGCATTAGCGGTGTGTCTTCCGTTTTCTTTGTACCAGTCGTTTTCTTCCTTCTGCCTTGATAGCTTCTATATCAAGCGGAGTGGATTTCCCACTATTCAACCCTTCTTGAATGTCGCGTCGCAACATCTCTAGTTTGATCTTGCGTAATTCATCCTGCTCTTGAACCAAGCGCAACCCCTCACGGACGACCTCACTGGCAGAAGTGTATTGTCCGCTCTTTACCTTGTCAGTGACGAGTTTTTCAAGCTCTGGCGTCAGTGAAATGTTCATACCCATAGCCCTTAAAATAATATTGGTGTACCGACACAGTAAGTATAAGCCGATGCCATAAAATGTCAAATTATGTTATTAGACATTTGCTGTTCCCAGCAATTTTCCCCTCTTTTAGGCAGCGAGAACTTTGGCATGATCTTCACGCGCTTTCACAGCAAAATAGTTAGCTATCTCTGTAGTCGTTGCAGGGAATTCTAAAACTCCAAAGAACTCTTGGAGGAAGCTTTGTATACTTAAGTTGGTTGGAAAATCGTCCAGTTCGGGCACCATAGCTGAACGCGACCCCTGCAAAGCCTCTAATACCCCCATATTTTCTCTAGCTACTATATTGACACTAGCGAACGGCTTGCTATAGTGAAAGGGTGCTTGTGGGCGCAAGCCCCGTTCAGCTAAGGATTTCCAAAGCTGAAGGCAAGCACACTCAAGACACTCTTTCTCAGGGTGTTTTTAGTTTATTCATCTTCGATTCCTTCGGTAAACAGCTTCTGCCGCATATCCCCACGAAAATGCGTATATGGCATCACGCTCCAGAAATGCACATTGCCATCTCCTATCCTTCTGAGCACTACGCGCACCTTGATGTCCTGTTTTATGAATATCGCAACGAACCCCCACCACTCTACCATCTTCATGGGAGTGCGTCCGTCTTTGGATGATTTCTTCCCTACCGGAGACAAGAGCTTTCGATACTCCTGAAGCGTAGTAGCAGTTTTGATGATAGATAAGCCCAGGGGCAAAAGTGTGAATTTCAAAAGCTGTTCTTGCTTGGATCGTTCCCGGCGGGCAGAAAATTGAAGATGGTGAAATCCATCAGCATTAAGCACGATGTCAGCTTTGAAGTACGGGCTGTAGACAGCTTTCTTGGCAGTATATATCTGATGCGAATCAAGAGTAGAAAGTGAGCAATAAACAGGCGACGGCCAGTTTGCCGTAGCAATGAACCAACAAACCTTGCGTTGAACGGACACGCGAGGCATTTTGCAAATCGGTTCTTTGAATCAGCCA
>Ga0307468_100000059_pt1 | contig 41040 bp, 35 predicted proteins | sample atmdna_FD_203085 | JGI IMG/M metagenome (GOLD analysis project Ga0307468, IMG submission 203085) | Hardwood forest soil microbial communities from Morgan-Monroe State Forest, Indiana, United States - atmos_gases AM2C_05 | ecosystem: Environmental > Terrestrial > Soil > Temperate forest > Bulk...
GCAAGCCCCGCCCCTACATAGAGGTTTGGGGGCCAGGATTCGCTCAGCTCTTCTTGGTCTTCGTTCCGCTGTCCTTCTTCGCGGTCTTCTTGGCAGGTTTCGCCGCGGCGCTCTTCGCAGCCGTCTTCTTGGCCCCTCCAGAAGCACTGGCCGACTTCTTCGCGGCGGCCTTCTTGCGCGACGACCGGACGGCGGCGATCCCCGCGGCGGTGGCTACTCCGGCCGCGGCGACCGAAGCCAGCGCGATCCCGGCTTTGCCGAGGGCCGACGTCTTGCTTCCGGAAGTCTTCTTGCCCGCGCTCTTGCCGCCCTTGGACGGCTCGCTCGCGGCCGTTGCGGAACCGGTCTTGGACGCGTCCGCACCAGAACCGGCATCCGAGCTCTTACGGGCCGACTTCTTGCCTTCGCCTTCTGCCATGTCGCGCTCCTTTCCAGGAAAAGTAATCGTCCGATTATCCAGAGCGTTGCACGAACAGTCAACGAAATCGGCGAAAAAAGTGGAGCTTCCCCGACTTTGCCGCGGCGCGGCGAAACAGGATACACTCCCCGCCATGCGAGTCTGCATTCATTCCAGGAACACAGGAGGGAGCACGGAGTGAGCACGAGTGACAAGGCGATCTTCATCACCGGCGCCGCATCGGGGATCGGGCGGGAGACGGCGCGGCTGTTCGCGGACCGCGGCTGGAAGACCGGCCTCTTCGACATCGACGAAGGCGGGCTGGGACGGCTCCTTGGCGAGATGGGCGAGATCGGCGAGGCGCGCGTCCTCACCGGCAAGCTCGACGTGCGCGACCCCGCCGGCTTCCGCGAGCAGGTGGCTGCCTTCGGCCGATGGGGCGGCGGCCGGATGGATGCGCTGTTCAACTGCGCCGGGATCATGCGCATGGGGCCGTTCGCCCAGACCCCGATCGAGGAGCACATCCGCACGGTGGAGATCAACGTCATCGGCGTTTTGAACGGCATCCACGCGTCGCTCGACCTGTTGAAGGCCACGCCGGGGTCGCACGTCGTGACCATGGGGTCGGCTTCGGGGATCTACGGCGTGCCGGACCTCGCCACTTACTCCGCTTCCAAGTTCTTCATCCGCGGCCTGACCGAAGCGCTGAACATCGAGCTTGAACGCGACGGCATCACGGTGACCGACCTGATGCCGCTCTACGTGGACACGCCGATGGTGCGGAGCCAGACCTACCGCGCCGGATCGCTGCAGACCTTCGGCGCCCGCCTGACGCCGCGGCAGATCGCCGAGGTGGTCTGGCAGGCGGTGCACGGCCATCGGGTCCACTGGGTCCCCGGGGCCCTGCTCAAGGTCCTCAACTACGTGGGCGGCGCGCTGCCGTTCGTCTCGAAGCCGACGATGGCGCTGGTGGATAAGAGAAAGGCGAGATAGGACGCCTTCAGTCCAGGCGCTCGGCGTCGTAGCCCTTGCGGCGCAGGGTGTCCTGGAGGCGCTCGATGTGCTCGAGGTTGCGCGTCTCCAGCGTGATCTCGACCTCCGCATCCCAGAAGCCGGCGTGCTTGAAGACGCGGTCGTGTTGAATGCGCACCACGTTGCCTCCCTCTTCGGCGATCACCCGCAACAGGTCGGCGAGCGCTCCGGGGCGGTCGGTGACGTGGGTCTTGAACCGCACCAGCCGGTGGCTGTCGACCAGCGACCGGTCGATGATCCGCGAGAGCAGGTGGGTGTCGATGTTGGCGCCCGAGAGAACCATGACCACGTGGCGCCCTTCGACGTCCGGGAAACGATGGGCGTACATCGCGGCCACGACCGCCGCCGCCGCCCCTTCGGTCACCACCTTGCCGGTCTCGATCATCTTGACGATGGCGGCGCGGATCTGCGCCTCGCTGACCGTCCGCACGTCGTCGACGTAGCGGCGGATGTGCTCGAAGGTCAGCTCGCCGGGGTTCTTGACGCTGATGCCCTCGGCGACCGACCGCTCGGTCCGGCAGGCGACCATCCGCCCGGCGTGGAAGCTTTCGGCCATGGCCGGCGCCGCCTCGGTCTGCACGCCATAGACGCGCACCGCCGGCCGCGTCTCCTTGATCGCCGTGGCGATCCCCGAGATCAGACCGCCGCCGCCGATCGGGACGACGACCACCTCCACCTCCGGCGACTGTTCCAGGATCTCGAGCCCGACCGTCCCCTGGCCGGCGATCACCAGAGGGTCGTCGAACGGGTGGACGAAGGTGAGCCCCTGCTCCTCTTCCAGCCGTTGCGCCTCGCGGTAGGCCTCGTCGAACCCCTCGCCCGAGAGCACGACCCGTCCGCCGAGCCGCGCGGTGTTCTCGATCTTGACCAGCGGCGTGGCCAACGGCATCACGATGGTGGCCGCGATGCCCAACTGGCCGGCGCTGAAGGCGACCCCCTGGGCGTGGTTGCCCGCCGAGGCGGTGATCACGCCGCGGCGCGCCTGCTCGGGAGACAGAGAGCGGATCTTGTTGTAGGCGCCGCGGGCCTTGAACGAGCCGGTGAGCTGGAGGGTCTCGTACTTGAAGCAGGCGTCGAACCCGAGCTCGGCCGAGAACGTCCGCGAGACGAGACACGGGGTCTTCTTGACCACCCCTTCGATGGCGGTCCGCGCCTCCTCGATGTCGCGCAGGCCGACGAAGGCAGCTGTCGTCGTGACGGGCTCGGTCATCACGGGTCACTAGTCCCTGTCGATTCCGAAGTCTACCGTCAAGCTGTAATAGACCGTGACCGGCCGCCCGCCACGGGTGGCGGGCTGGAAGACCCATGTCTGCAGTGCCTCTTGAAACAACTTCTCCATGTCCTGCCGCCCACCCTGCAACAGCTTGATGTTCCTCACGCAGCCGTCTGTGTCGATGAGGGCCTCGGCGATTATCTTCCCTTCATAACCTGCCCGGCGTGCCCGGCTCGTATAGCGGGGTGGCCTGCCGGCGATCTTGAGAGGACGTGTGCTCGTCTTCTTCTCGGCGTCGTCGATCGAGGAGGGATCCTGGCGAACCACCTTAGATTTAGCGAGCGGCACCAACGCCTTCGGGTCAGCCGCTCCGGAGCTGCAGATCAGGATACGGGCATCTCTGGCGATCGGCCCGTCCGGCGTCTGGGCCAGAAGCTCTCTTGCGGCCGCCGCCGCTTCGACGTGATGGCCGGTCCGCGACAGCTTCTGAGCGCGCTGGTAAAGAGCCGCCGGTTCCATACCCGGACCCTCCTGAGAGAGCGCCGTAGCGGGCAAGACGAGCAGGAGAAGAACGAACCGACCGAAAGCTCGGACGCAAGATCTCATCACGTTTTCCTTTTCCGAAAGAATTCGGACCTGGGTCACGCCATCCATTCTACAGCGTCCGCCGTCATCGCACGTTGAACCGGAGCTCCAGCCGCTGTGCGGCCGCCACCGGCCGGCCGTCCAGGAGAGGAGGCTCGAAGAGTGAATTTCGGACCGCGTGCACCAAGGCCTTCTCGATGTCGTTGCCCGGTCCCTTGACCACCTGGACCTCGCGGACACAACCGTCCTCATCGGTGGCGACCGCCAGGTCGATGATCGCCCTCAGCTTGCTCCCGCGGACCCGCGCCCAGTAGAGCTCATCCTCCAGGTTGAGCCCTGTGGCATAGAGCCTGCGGGGTAGCGCGACCTGGGCGCCGTTGGCGGCGACGGCTTTGCCGGGACCGGGCTTCGGCAGCACGGAGAGGTCCGCCGGCGTGCGCGGCAGAGCGCCCTCTACCGCGGAGCGGCAGATCACCGCACGCGCCGGCACCGCGACGAAACCCTGCGGCTCATTGGCCAGGTACTTCCGCGCCAGAGACACCGCGTCGGCATGGCGGCCCTGCCGCCGGTAGACCTCCGCGAGGTTGTAGTGGGCGACGTTGACCGCGGCGCCGCCGAGCTTGATCGCGGTGAGCAGGAGCGCCTCGGCCTTCTCCAGGTTGCGCTCCGGATCGTCCTTGGCGAGGCCCGCTCCGTATTCGTTGTAGGCCAGGGCGAGGAGCGATGGAGGGAGCGGCTGTGGGATCGGCACCTCGATGACTTGCCGCGCCGTCGCGATCGCCTCCTTGTACCGCTCCATGCCGTTATAGGCGCCAGCCAGCGCGACCAGGCACGGGGCGCACTGGCCGCCGGCCTGCTCATTCGCTTTGCGGAGCACCGCGGCGGCGTCCTTGTACTTCTGCTGCGCCAGGAGCTGCTTACCCTTGGCCAGGTCCGCATTGGCCTGCGCCGCGGCCGGCAGGGAGAAGAGGACGAGGGAGAGAAGGACGCCGAAGGCTGGAGCGGGGCATCTCACGCGTTTCTCCTTTCGGGCTCGGCCTGGAACCAGACCAGAGCTTACTGCGTCTTTCAGGATTAGACGGCGGAAAACATTTTTCGTCACCCGCCGTATCGAAGACAGGCCGGCTCCGACGCCGGTGCGCCTACCCCTTTCTGTGGAGGAGCTCTCTTTGCGATCCATCTCTTTGCGATTCCGACCTTTCCTGGGCCCGCGCCTGCTCGCCGGCGCGCTCGCCCTGCTCGCTCTCCCTCTCCAGGCCCAGACGCCGGCCTGGGTCGCCCGCAGCGACCAGAACGCCGACGTCCTGCTCCAGGTGCTGGCCAAGTCCAGCCCCGAGTCCGCCAGCAGCCTCGGCATCCCCGGGCTCGACGAGGAGATCTCCGACTTCAAGCCCGGTTACCAGGAGCGCAACCGCAAGGCGCTGGAGCAGGCCGCCGCGACGCTGCGGCAGCGGCTGGCGGCCGAGAAGGACGCCGCCGTGCGCCAGGACCTCGAGATCCTGATCGAGTCCGCCGAGCAGAACGTCAAGTCCTCGCGGCTCAACGAGAAGCTCCAGCTCCCCTACCTCAGCATCTCGGAGGACGTCTTCGGCGGTCTGCGCGGGTTGCTCGACGACCAGGTGGAAGCGGCGCGCCGGCCGGCGGCCCTGGTGCGCCTGCGCAAGTACACCGGCGTCGCGCCCGGCTTCACACCGGTCGCCAAGCTGACCGAAGACCTCATCCGCTCCCGGTTGAGCCAGTCCGGCCTCCTCTATCCCTTCAAGGACGAGGTCGAGCGCGACCTCGGCAACAGCGCCGCCTTCGTGGACGGCATTGGCCAGCTCTTCCAGAAGTACGGCATCCAGGGCTATGAGGAGCCTCTCGCCCGGCTGCGCGAGCAGGTCGCGGCCTACGACGCTTTCGTGCGCGGGGAGATCCTGCCCAAGGCGCGGACCGACTTCCGCCTGCCGCCGGAGCTCTACGCCCTGTCGCTGGAGCGGGTGGGCGTCGACATGCCGGTCGACGAGCTGGTGAGCCGCGCCGAGGTCACATTCCGCGAGGTCCAGAACGAGATGCAGGCGCTCGCGCCGCTGGTGGCCAAGGAGAAGGGTTTCACGGCAACCGACTACCGGGACGTGTTCCGCGAGCTCAAGAAGCGGCAGATCGAAGGCGACGCGGTCCTGCCCCTCTACCAACAGCGCATCAAGGAGATCGAGGAGATCATCCGGCGCGAGAAGATCGTGACGCTGCCGACGCGGCCGATGCGGATCCGCCTGGCGAGCGAGGCCGAGAGCGCCGCCACCCCGGCGCCCAACTTCCAGCCGCCGCCGCTGATCGGCAACAGCGGCGAGGAGGGCGAGTTCGTCCTGCCGCTGCGCATCGCCGGCCAGGGCAAGACGCTGCAATACGACGACTTCAGCTTCGACGCCTTCACCTGGCCGCTGACCGCGCACGAGGGGCGGCCCGGCCATGAGCTGCAGTTCGCCAGCCTGATCGAGAAGGGGGTCTCCAAGGCGCGAGCGATCTTCGCCTTCAACAGCGTCAACGTCGAAGGCTGGGCGCTCTACGCCGAGGCCGAGATCCGGCCCTATCTGCCGCTCGACGGCCAGCTCTCCCTGCTCCAGAGCCGGCTGATGCGCGCCGCCCGCGCCATCCTCGATCCCGGCCTGCAGCGCGGCGAGATCACCCGCGAGGAGGCTACTCGGGTGCTGCGCGAGGATGTCGGGCTGTCCGAGGCCATGGCCCTCCAGGAGGTGCAGCGCTACACCTTCCGCAGCCCCGGCCAGGCGACCGCCTACTTCCTCGGCTACAACCGGCTGATGGAGCTGCGCGCCGAGACGGAGCGGCTGCTCGGGCCGAAGTTCGACCGGTTGAAGTACCACGACTTCATCCTGAGCCAGGGCCTCCTGCCGCCGTCGCTGCTGCGCAAGGCGGTGCTGGAGGAGTTCGTGCCGAGCCAGAGGTAGGCCCCTCAAACAACCGTGGGGGGAGGGTACACTCTCCCCCCATGGACCGCCTCCCCCGTACCCGTCAGGCCATCGAAGAGGGCATCCAGCAGGGTCTTCACCTGGGGAGCCAGCTCTACGTTTCGATGCGCGGCGAGGTCGTGGCCGACGCGGCCTTGGGGGAGGACCGGCCGGGGACGCCGCTCACGGCCGACCATCTGATGCTCTGGCTGTCTTCGACCAAGCCGGTCGCGGCGGTAGCCCTGGCCCAGCTCTGGGAACGCGGGCGGGTCGAGCTGGACGATCCGGTGGCGCGGCATCTCCCCGAGTTCGGCGCCAACGGCAAGGAGACGATCACCCTCCGCCATCTGCTCACCCACACCGGCGGCATCCGCATGCTGGATGTCGGCTGGCCCGCCCTGCCCTGGGAGGAGATCGTCGCCCGCATCTGCGCCATGAAGCCGGAGCCGCGCTGGGTGCCGGGGAGGAAGGCCGGCTATCACCAGGCGTCGAGCTGGTTCATCCTCGGCGAGGTGGTGCACCGGGTCGACGGCCGGCGCTTCGAACGGTATGTCCGCGATGAAATCTTTGAGCCGCTCGGCCTGGACGATGCCTGGGTGGGCATGCCGCCCGAGCGCTATCACGCCTACCGCGCCGCGGACCGGATCGGCGCGATGTGGGACACCTCGGGGCCGGAGCCGAAGCCGCACGGGTGGGACGCCGAGGAGCGGTGCGTCCGCTGCCATCCCGGCGGCAACGGCTACGGCCCGATGCGCGCGCTGGGCCGCTTTTACGAGATGCTGCTCGCGGGCGGCAGCCTTAGAGAGGGAGAGGGCAGCCACCTCCTCTCGCCGCAGGCGGTCGAGGCGCTGGCCGCGCGCCACCGGGCGGGCATGCAGGACGCCACCTTCAAGCACGTGCTGGACTGGGGGCTCGGCGTGATCGTCAATTCCAGCCAGTACGGGGCCGAGACCGTCCCCTACGGCTACGGCCACCACGCCTCGCCGCGCACCTTCGGGCACAGCGGCTACCGCTCCTCCACCGGCTTCGCCGATCCGGAGAACGGGTTGGCGGTGGCGCTGGTCTTCAACGGCACGCCGGCCAACGACAGCCACGAGCGGCGCGTCCGCGCGGTCCTCGACGCGCTCTACGAGGATCTGGGGCTCACGGCGACGCCGGCTTGATGGATCCGGACCCGCCCTGGTCTGGCAGACGCTCCCACCGCACCACCTGCGTGTGCCCGACAGTGCGCAGTACCTCGGCGCGGACGGTCCGCTCCTTCCAGGAGTAGGCCGCGGTCGCCAGGACCTCGAACCGGCCGGGAGCCAGGAAACGCACCTCGCTGTGGATCGCTCCGCCTCCGAACGGGCGCTCCTCGACGCCGTCGAAGTAGGAGCTCTCGGCGAGACGGGCAAGGGTCTCGGCGAGGACGGCGTCGGACAGAGCCCGCAGGCGCAGGTCCCGGGCCTCGTCCTGGACGAGCCGCATGCGCAGCTGCAGCGAGGCCCCGACCAGGGCGAGAGCGACCGACAGCAGGAAGAGCGCGAGCAGCACGGTCACCAGCGCGTAGCCCGCTTCCACCGGTTTGCGTCTCACCAGCCGTCCCCCGATCCGCCGCCCCGCGGCGCGAGCGTCAGCCACTCCTCCCGTTCCTCCGTCCGCGGACCGCGGAAGGCTGGCAGGCGCACCAACGGGCTGTGGGGGGCGGCATGCCGCTGATAACGCACCCCGAGCGAAACCAGCCGCGGCCCCAAGGGCAGGCAGGCCCAGCTCGAAACGCCGCGCATCACTGTCACCGCGTCTCCAGGGTTGCCGGCATCGTCCAGGATGCTACGCCGCAGCTCCTCCCCCACCCTTTCATAGAGGACGGTCCCCGCGGGGTGCCCCGCGAGGACGAGCAGGAGGCCGTGATCGCCCGTCGTCACCTGGAAGGAGGACGAGGCCAGGATGTCGCCGCGGAGACGCGCGATCGCCAGCGGGACCGGGGTATCGATCTGCTCGCTCGCAGACTCGGCGAAGAGCTGCGCGCTCTCCATCAGGATCTGCGCCGCCAGTGCCAGACCCAGGAGAAGGAGGAGCAGCGAGACCAGCAGCTCGACGAGGGTGAAGCCGGCCTGTTTCCTCATGGCCGCCACACCATGGTCTCCACGTCCACATCCCGCACCTGACCCTGGGTCTTGTAGCGCACTTCGACCTTGACTTCGTAGAGACCGGGGGGAGAGACGGGGACGACCTCCAGCCGCAGGGAGCTCCCGGACGGGAGGTCCACTCCGGCGGCCGAGGTGTCGATCTGGCCGGGCTGGAGCGGCACGGCGCCGGCGCGGATCAGCTCCAGCGCCGACTCGGCGGTGAGCATCGCATCGCGGCGGGCGTCCAGGCGGCGCTGTATCCGCGGCGCCTGGAGGAGCAGGGACATGCCCATCAGCAAGGCGACGCCCAGGATCGCCAGGGCGACCAGGACCTCCAGGAGGGTGAAGCCGCTCTGGGGCGCGCGGCGCATGCCCCGAGCGTAGCCGTCCTCGGTGTTTACCGCAACGTTTCCAGCATTCCCATGATCCCGGCCCGCACCAGGGCGACCGAGATGGCGGCGAGGAACAGGCTCGCCACCTTGGCGACGGCGCGGCTGACCGCGGGGCCGATGAAGCGGCCGAGATAAGGCGCAAAGGCCAGCACCAGGAAGACCAAGAGCATGTTGGCCACCAGCGAGGTCAGCGTCGGCAGATAGCCGTAGGCCTCGCGCGACACCAGCACCGAGGTGATCGCGGCCGGTCCCATGATCAGCGGGATGCCGAGCGGCACCACCCCGACGGTGTCTCCCGGCTCGGCCTCGCGGGTCGGGTCGCGGCGCCGGTAGTCGCCGAAGATCAGGTTGGAGATGCTGAGAACCAGCAGGATCAGGCCGCCGCCGACCCGCAGATCGTTCACCGTGATGCCGAGCACGGAGAAGATGAGCTGCCCGGCGAACAGGATCAACACGGCGATCAGCGACGCGGTCGCCACCGCTTGCAGGGTGAGCCGGCGGCGCTCGACGGCCGACATCTCTTCGGTCAGGGCCAGGTACATGGGGAGAAGCCCCAGCACGTTGATGGCCACGAAGAGCGGCAGGAAGCTCTCGATGTAGGAGCTCATGGACTCCGGGAGCCTATCGCGGGAATGAGGTAGGGAGAAGGGGGGCTTACGCCCCCCTGATTTTAGCGGCTCGTGCCGGCCGGGGCTGGCGTGGGTGCCTGGCCCGCGACCTGGATCACGTTGTTGACGTTCTTCACCCCTTCGGTATCCCGGGCGATCTTCTCCGCCTCCACCCTGATCGACTCCGAGGCCACCTTGCCATTCAGGGTCACAATGCCATCCACGGTGTCAACATCGATCTGGAAGGGGTTGATCTCCTGGTCGGCGAGCAGCTTGGCCTTGACCTTGGTGCTGATCGCGGCGTCGCTCAGCACCTCCTGGGCGACCGGTCCGACCTCCTTCTCGATGCGCTCGGCGCCGCGCTCCAGGGCGCCACCTACCGCCTGCGCGCCTTCCTTGACCTCCTGGGCGCCTTGCTGCAGCACCTCGCCGGTCTTTTCGAGGTTCTCTTCGACCTTGTCGCCGTCCACGTGGACCGTGGTATTTCCCTGAGCGTCTTTGCTCTTGCTGACCGCGACGTCTCCACGGTCGCAGCCGGTCAGCCAGAGGACGGCCGCCGTCAGCCCGACCGCCAGCACCCGATGCAACGCTCTCGTCTTCATGGCTGTTCTCCTTTCACCGGGACTATAGTCCCACGGCTTTCCAAAGCAATTCCCGCACCACCGGAAAGGAAAGAGAAGATAAAAAAAGAGAGGGGAGGCGCAGGCTGGTTCGTCGTTCCAGGTCGCCTCCCCTTTTCAGGGAGGGGCCGCGAAAGGCCTCTTAGCCCATGACTAATTTGCAGCTTTCATGCCAGAGAGAAGCCGCCTGAAAAACTTACATGGTGATCGGGAGGAGGCGCTCGCGACGACGGTCGGCGCAGCTCTGGGGCAGCTCGATCTCCAAGCGCTCGATGCCGCTATAGACGTTGAAGCGGTCGCCGCGCAGGAAGCCGATCAGGGTGACGCCGAAGCGCTCGGCCAGCTCGACCGCCAGGCTGCTCGGCGCGGAGACGGCGCAGACGATCGGCACGCCGGCGGCCACGCACTTCTGGAGGATCTCGTAGCTGGACCGGCCGCTGACCATCACCAGGTGGTCGTGGAGCGGCAGGCGGGAGTCGAGGAACGCCCGGCCGAGCAGCTTGTCGAGGGCGTTGTGGCGGCCCACGTCCTCGCGGACGCCGAGCAGGTTGCCCTCGGCGTCGAACAGGGCCGCGGCATGGAGCCCGCCCGTCGCCGCGAAGAGGCCTTGGGACTCCCGCAGTCTGCCGGGCAGCGCGCGCAGGACCTCCGGCGAAACGACCGGTCTGGGCGGCAGCTCCGCCGCCACCCGCAGCCGTAGCGTCTCGAGCCCGGCCTTGCCACAGACACCGCAGGCACTGGTCGCGAAGAAGTGCCGGTCCAGCGGCGCGAGCTCGGGCTCCGGCCCGTCCCCCAGCTCGACCTGCACGATGTTCGGCGCCACGGTGTGGATACCCGCGATCCGCTCAGGCCAGTCCACCACCCCTTCGGCGTAGAGAAACCCGGCGGCGAGCTCCGCATCGTTCCCAGGCGTGCGCATGGTGACAGCCACAACGCGGTCCTGCCCCTGCCAGCCGAGGCGGATCTCCAGCGGCTCTTCGACGGCGACCTGGTCGGACAGGGACTCGCCTCCTGCCCCCTCGATCCTCCAGATCCGCGCGGTGACCTTGCCCGTCATGGTTGTAGCTTCTCATACCGGCACGTATCTTGCGTTTCCTGGTCCTGGAGGATTGGACATGGCACGAGCGATCTGGAAAGGCAGCATCAGCTTCGGGCTCGTCAACATCCCCGTCGGGCTCTACACGGCGGAGAAAGCGAACGAGCTGAGCTTCGACCTGTTGGACAGCCGGGACAAGGCGCACATCCGCTACAAGCGGGTCAACGAGCAGACCGGCAAGGAGGTCCCCTGGGAGCAGATCGTCCGGGGTTATGAATACGAAGACGGCCGCTACATCGTCGTCAGCGACGAGGACCTGAAGCGCGCCAACCCCGAGGCGACCCAGACGATCGACATCATCGATTTCGTCGACATCGGCGAGGTCAGTCCCCTGTACTTCGAGAAGCCCTACTTCCTGGGGCCCGACAAGAAAGGTCTGAAGAGCTACGCACTGTTGCGCGAGGTGCTCAAGCGCACCGGCAAGGTGGGGATCGCCACGGTGGTGATCCGCACGCGGCAGCGCCTGGCCGCGGTCATCCCCCAGGACAAGGTCCTGGTCCTCGAGATCCTGCGCTACGCCAACGAGCTGCGCGATGCCGGCGACCTCGACCTCCCCGCGGGCAAGGAAGGGGTCACCGACCGCGAGCTCGACATGGCGGAGCGCCTGGTCGAAGGCATGGTCGACACCTGGAAGCCCGAGCAGTTCCACGACACCTACCGGGACGACGTCCTCGCGATGATCAAGCGCCGGGTCAAGGCCGGCCAGATCGAATCCCCGCCTCCATCCCCGGAGGAAGAGGAGGAGCGGCCGGCGCGCGGCCAGGTGATCGACCTCATGGCCCTGCTCAAGCAGAGCGTGGATCACGGCGGCCGGAAGAGCGGCGGGGCGAAGAAGAAGGCAGCTCCTGCCAAGAAGAGCGCGGCGAAGAAGCCGGCGCGGAAGCCGGCCCGCGCCGCCAAGAAAACGGCCTCCAAGAGGAAGAGCGCCTGAGCCATGGCCCTCGAGGAATACCGCCGCAAGCGGCGCTTCAACGTCACCCCCGAACCGTCGGGCAAGGTGGGCAAGAAGAAGAAGGCGAAGGGGCTCTCCTTCGTCATCCAGAAGCACGCCGCCACCCGTCTCCACTACGACTTCCGGCTGGAGATGGAGGGGGTGCTGCGCAGCTGGGCGGTTCCCAAGGGCCCGAGCCTCGACCCCGGCGAGAAGCGTCTGGCGGTGCACGTCGAGGACCATCCGCTCGACTACGGCACATTCGAAGGGATCATCCCCAAGGGGCAGTACGGCGGCGGCACAGTGCTGCTCTGGGACCGCGGCACCTGGCACCCGGAAGGCGATCCGGTGGCGGACTACCGCAAGGGCCGGCTCAAGTTCCGACTCGACGGCGAGAAGCTCCAGGGCTCCTGGATGCTGGTGCGCATGCACGGCGAGCGCGCCGGCGAGGACAAGGAGAACTGGCTGCTCATCAAGGAGAAAGACGAGACCGCCGAGCCGGGCAGCGGCGAGGCCGTGGTCGAGCAGAACCCGCAGAGCGTCGCCTCGGGCCTGAGCCTGGAGGAGATCGCCGCCAACCCCGAGCGCGTCTGGAAGTCGAACCGCGAAGAGAAGGTCAAGACCGCGGCGCGCAAGGCCGGCACGAAGGTCGCCCCCAAGCCCGCCGCGAAATCCGCCGCGAAACCCGCCGCGAAATCCGCGCTCAACCCGGCGGCGATCGAGGGGGGGCGCAAGGCGAAGATGCCGGCGCGGATCGAGGCCCAGCTCGCCACCCTGGTCGACGAGGTGCCGCGCGGCGAGGAGTGGGTCCACGAGCTCAAGCTCGACGGCTACCGGGCGCTCTGCCACGTGCAGAAAGGGAAGGCCCGGATGATCACCCGCAACGGCAAGGACTGGACCGACCGCTTCGCCGTGGTCGCCCGCGCCATCGAGCAGCTGCCGGTGCAGGACGCTGTGCTCGACGGCGAGGTCGTGGTGCTCGAGCCGGACGGCACGACCAGCTTCCAGGCGCTCCAGAACGCCATGTCGGAGGACCGCGAGGACGACCTCGTCTATTTCGCGTTCGACCTGCTCTACCTGGACGGCTACGACCTGCGCGGCGTGCCGCTGCTCGCCCGCAAGGAGACCCTGGGGACCCTGCTCGCCGGCCACCCGCGCGAGGGCACGATCCGCTTCAGCGACCACGTGCAGGGCTCGGGCGACGCCTTCTACCGCCAGGCCTGCAGCTTCTCGCTCGAAGGAGTGATCGCCAAGCGCGGCGACCTCCCTTACCACGGCGGCCGCAACAAGGACTGGCTCAAGATCAAGTGCAGCAAGCGCCAGGAGCTCGTGATCGCCGGCTTCACCGAGCCCGAGGGCTCGCGCGTCGGTCTGGGCGCTTTGCTGCTCGGCGTCTACGAAGGGGACGACCTGGTCTTCGCCGGCAAGGTCGGCACCGGCTTCAACGCCCAGACCCTGGGCGAGCTGCGACGCCGCCTGGGCAAGCTGGAGGTCAAGAAGTCTCCCTTCGCGAAGACGCCGCGCCATGTCGCCAGTAAAACGGCCCGTGAGGCGGCCCGCGGCGACGTCCACTGGGTCCGGCCGGAGCTGGTCGGCGAGGTCGCCTTCACCGAGTGGACCCGCGAGGGGATCCTGCGCCACCCCACCTTCCAGGGGCTGCGCGAGGACAAGTCCGCCCGCGAGGTGGTCCGCGAGACGCCGCAGGCGCCGCCCAAGAAAGAAAAGAAGAAGGCCACGACCCGCTCGGTCGCCGCGCGGCCGGCAGCAAAGACAGCGATGAAAAAGACCACGGCAAAACTACCCAAAGTCCAGCCGGAGCGGACGGGCAAGCCGGCTGAGATCAGCGAGATCGGCGGCGTCAAGCTGAGCAGCCCCGAGAAGGTGCTCTACCCGGAGCAGGGGGTCACCAAGCGCGAGCTGGCGCTCTACTACGAGCGGATCGCCGACTGGATCCTCCCCCACGTCGAGGACCGCCCGCTGACCCTGGTGCGCTGCCCCGAAGGCCAGGCCAAGGAGTGCTTCTACCAGAAGCACGTCAACGAGCACTTCCCCGCCGCGGTCCACCGGGTCGAGGTCGACGCGAGCGCCAAGACCGTCCCCTACGGCGCCATCGACTCGCTCAAAGGGCTGATCTCGCTGGTCCAGATGGGCGCGCTGGAGCTCCACATCTGGGGCTCGCGCCGCGATCAGATCGAAAAGCCCGACTACGTGGTCTTCGACCTGGATCCCGACGAGGGGCTGGGCTGGGACCGGGTGGTCGAAGGCGCGCTGCGGGTACGCGAGCGCCTGGCCGAGCTCGGGCTCCAGACGTTCCTGAAGACCACGGGCGGCAAGGGGCTGCACGTGGCGCTGCCGCTGACCCGCCGGCTCGAATGGGACGAGGTCAAGGCCTTCACCAAGGCGGTCTCCGAGGACATCGCCGCCGCCGAGCCCGACCGCTACACCTCCAAGCTCCCCAAGGTCCGCCGCCAGGGCAAGATCTTCATCGACTACCTGCGCAACGGGCGCGGCGCCACGTCGATCGCCGCCTACTCCACCCGTGCCAGGCCCGGCGCGCCGGTCTCGACGCCCCTCTTCTGGGAAGAGCTGGAATCGGACGTGCGCGCCAACACGTTCAACGTCCGCAACCTCCCACAGCGGCTCGAAAGCCTGAAGGCCGACCCCTGGGAGGGTATCTACAAAGTCCGCCAGTCGATCACCGCGACCATGAAGAAAGCCGTCGGGATGACCTGACCGGCACACCATGAAATTGAAATCCTTTGAGGGGTGTCTCCCCTAGGAGTCATCATGAAGTCGAACACCACCCCATCCACCCTGATCCGCCGCCGCGGCTGGCTTGCCGTGGCGGCTCTGCTGCCGATCCTGGCAGCCGGCTGCCAACGCGACAAGCCGATGCCGCCGCAGGTCTCGCAGATCCTGCGCGAAACCCTGGAGGTCAAGGCCCTCCCAGTCTCTGTGAGCCAGCAGAAAGAGCGGTTGCGCGCCTGGGAGGAGATGCGCCGCTTCTACCAGAAGCGCAACTTCCAGCCCGCGTGGTCCGACAGCCGCGGCCCGCTGCCGCAGGCCGAGGCGCTGCTCGCGGCGATCGATCCGCTGGCCGTCGAGGGTCTCGACCCGCGCCGCTACCGCAAGGAGCAACTCACCGCGCTCCTGCCCGAAGGCTTCCCCGAAGAGAAGCGCTGGAAAGGGCTCCAGGACGACCCGCAGGTGCAACGCCGGGTCGCCGACCTCGACGCCCAGCTCACCTATACGTTCCTGACCCTCGCCGCGCACATGGCGGTCGGCCGGCTGCAGCCGGAGACCCTCCGCGTCGACTGGTACACCAAGCCGCGCAACATCGACCTCGACGCCCTGCTCGAAAAGACGCTGGCCTCACATGACCAGGAGACGATCCTCAAGACCCTCCGCGGTCTCGCGCCGCCGAACGAGGAGTACGCCCGGCTGCGGCAGGCGCTCGCCCGCTACCGCGACATCGCCAACCGGGGAGGCTGGCCGGAGGTGCCGGCCGGTCCTGACCTGAAGCAGGGGGACACCGGCCCGCGCGTCGCCGCCCTGCGCGCCCGGCTGGCGGTAACCGGCGACCTCGTGACCGCCAAGGATGCCCCGGCGGCTACAGGCGTCGGCTTCGACCAGACTCTCGGCCAGGCGGTCTCGCGCTTCCAGCGGCGCCACGGCCTGGAGGTCACCGGCAAGGTGGACGAGACGACGCTGGAGGCGCTGAACGTCCCGGCCCGCGCCCGGCTCCGCCAGATCGAGGCCAACATGGAGCGCTGGCGCTGGATGCCGAGCGCGCTCGGCGAGCGCTACATCTGGGTCAACGTCCCCGAGTTCCGGATGGAGCTGATGGAGGGAGGCCGGCAGGCGCTCGCCATGCGGGTCGTCGTAGGCAAGGAGCAGAGCAAGACGCCGGTCTTCTCCGACAGGATGGAGTACCTGGAGCTGAACCCGGAATGGAATCTCCCGGACAGCATCGTCGAAAACGAGATCCTGCCGGCGATGGAAAAGAACCCGGGATACCTGGCCAGCCACAACATGGAGGTGGTACCGGGCCCGAAGTTCCGCCTCAAGCAGCGGCCCGGCCCCGACAACCCGCTGGGCAAGGTGAAGTTCATGTTCCCCAACCAGTTCGACATCTACCTGCACGACACGCCGGCCGACCACCTGTTCGACCAGAGCGAGCGCGACTTCAGCCACGGCTGCATCCGGCTGGAGCGGCCGGTCGAGCTGGCCGAGTACCTGTTGAAGGACGACCCGAAGTGGACCCCGGAGGCGATCCGGGCCAAGCTCGCCTCGGGCGAGCAGACGTCGGTCCCGCTGCCGCGCCCGCTGCCGGTCCACATCCTCTACTGGACGGCCTGGGCGGAGCCGGACGGCACCGTGCAGTTCCGCAAGGATATTTACGGCCACGACGAGCGGCTGATCGAAGCCCTCGCCAAGGAGCCCCCGGTGCCGGTCGACCTCCCCGCGGTCCGGGGGGACGTCCGGGCGGCGAAGTAAGCCTCATCCCCGAGGGGCGCGATGAATCGCGCCCCTCGTCGTCCCTTTCCGCGCCGCGCCTTGCCTCCCGTCATCCCTCCACGGTATCTTTGACGATCATCGGAAGTCTTCCTATACTCGGAGCCATGGCCGAGCCCGCCAGGAGGCACCCCCACGGGGAGGAGCAGGAGCCGGACGACGAGTACCCGGTCTTCCTCCATCGCTGGGTCGAGCGTCCCGACGGCAGCCTCGAGCTCCTGGAAATGCCTCTGACTCCAGAGGATTTCCTCGACCCGCAGCTCGAGGATCAGTGGGTGCAAGGCATACCTCACAGCCATACCGCGCTGTACCTCTTTGGATTGCTGGACCGTCACTTCGGGTCGGAAGAAGAGATCCTCGTGCTGTTCGACACGAAGCTCCTGCTCGGTCCTGGGCTCCCCGGCCCGGCCCCGGACCTCGCCGTCGTCTTCGGCGCCCGAGGCCCGGACCCAGAGGATGTGCGCAGCTTCAATGTCATCAAGCAGGGCGTCCGACCCTCCCTGATCATCGAATTGGTCTCCGACAATGCCGGGCTCCGGCGTACCGATGAGGTGGACAAGGTGAAGCTCTACGAACGGGTCGGCATTCCCGAGTACCTGCTTCTGGAGCTCCCCCGTAAGGCCAACCGCCACCAGTTCCGCGTCAAGGGATTCCGGCTGAGCCCGGAGCGACGGTACCGGCCTCTTGAGCCCGACGCGGAGGGGTTCCTGCTCTCCGAGACCACACAACTGCGGTTTGGGACCTCCGAGGCGGGCGACCGGATCGAGGTGTTCGACGCCAGGACCGGGAAGAAGCTCCTCAGTCCCCGGGAGCTGGACCAGGCCTGGAAGACCGCGGAGGCAGCCCGGAAGGCTGCAGAGCAGGGCCGCCAGAGGGCCGAGAAAAAGGCAGCGCAGGAAGAGGCGGCTCGGGAAGCGGCGGAAGCGGAGCTCGAACGCCTGCGCGCCGAGATCGAACGCCTGCGTTCAGGCCGGTGAGCGCTTCACATCCCACCACGTCCGCACCACCGTCGCGGCCAGGATCAGCACCCCACCGGCGAGCGACCAGGCTCCAGGGTGTTCGCCGTGCGCCAGCCAGGCCCAGATCGGGTTGAGCACCGGCTCCAGCAACAACAGCAGGGATGCCTCCATCGCCGGCACGCGGCGCACGCCGCGGAGCAGGAAGTAATAGGCCAGAGCGATCTGGAAGAGCCCCAGGAAGGCGATTCCCAGCCAATCGGACGGACGGCTCTCCCCAACCGGCAGCGCCGGAGCAAGACAGAACACGAAAGCGAAGATGCTCCCCCACAGGGCCGCAGCCGGCCCCCAGTCGTCGCCGCCCCGGCCGAGCGCGCGCAGCCCCATCACCGTCAACGCCCAGGTGAGACCGGAAAGCGCGGCCAGGACGTTGCCCAGCAGCGGGTTGGGAGCGGTCGCCGAGACCGGATCGACGCCGAGGAAAAAGCTCGCCAGCCCGAGCCCCAGGGCCCCCATGTACAGCAGGTCCGGCAGGTGGATGCGCTCGCGCAGCAGCCAGGGGGAGAGCAGCAGGACGTAGAGCGGCGCGGTCGCCTGCAGGAAGATGGAGCTCGCCGCCGTGGTCAGCTTGGTGGACTGGACGAACAGGATCATGGTGGCGGCGTACGCCACTCCGACCGCGAGGACGCGCGGCGTCGGCCGGCGCCGCGCCTCGGGCAGCAGGAGCAGGAACGCCAGCATCGCGACCGCGGACCGGAAGCTCGCCACCTGCCAGCCGTGGAGGCTGATCCCCTTGACGATCGCGCCGCCGGTCGAAAACAGGGCCGCCGCCGCCAACACCTGGAGACGCGGCGCGAGGGCCGTTCGGTCATTTCCCATGGCGGGATTCTATCGGCCTCTACCCTCTCCGGCCCCCGCTGCGATAGGATTGCCCCACACGGATCGCGTGGCACCTCTATGATCGAGCGCAACGGCATCCTCGCAGCCCTGGCCCTGGGTCTGCTGTTCCAGGCCCCGGCCGCGGCCCAGGCCCCGACCCAGGTGGCTTACGCCGTCCGCTCCGACGGCGACGACAAGCTCTACTCGATCAACCTCACGACCGGGGTGGCCACGGCGATCGGCGACGCCGGCTTCGACGATGTCGAGAGCCTCGCCTTCTCGCCGGAGTGCGAAACCCTCTACGGCGTCGACGACGTCGACGACCGGCTGGTCACCTGCAGCCTCACGAGCGGCGCCTGCACCGCCGTAGGCGGCCCTCTGGGCGTCGACGTCACCGACACCGGCCTGGCCTTCGATTTCGAAGGCCACCTCTACATGTCGACCGACGCGCCCAAGAACCCGACAAGCTCCTACCGGCTCAACCCCGAGACCGGCGCCGCCACCCTGCTCGGCAACCAGAGGCAGTCGGTCACCGGTCTGGCCGCCACCTTCACGGGGATCTACGGCCTGGGCGGCGACGGCGCCAACAACCTGGTGACGCTGAGCCCGCTGACCGGCGAGGTCACCCAGATCGCGCCGCTCAGCGGCGTGGCGATCACCGACGCCGGCCTGGACTTCGACGTCAGCGGCATCCTCTACGGCCTGAGCGACGGCAGCGGCCGCAACGGCACCGGCCCGAGCCAGCTCTTCACCGTCAACCTAGAGACCGGAGCGGCGCATGTCGTCGCCAACGTCACCGTCGGCGGGCGTCCGGCCAACGGCTTCGAGGGGATGGCGATCGCCGGCGGGATCTGCCGCGACCTGGACACCAAGGTCCTCGACGACGCCCCGACTTTGAGCCAATGGGGCCTGCTGGCCCTGCTCGCCTCCCTCGCCGCCACGGGCGTGCTGCTGCTGCGCCGCGGCGCCTAGCCGGCCCTTGCCCCCCACTGGCTTCTGAGCTAGCCTGTCGTTGGGTTAAATCCCAGAACGACAGCAGCGGGAGCCGTCCACCTCCATGCCCGAGCCGCAGAGAAAGATCTTCGTCCTCGACACTTCGGTCATCCTCTACGATTTCAATGCCATCCAGAACTTCCAGGAGCATGACGTCGCCATCCCCATCACTGTGCTCGAGGAGCTCGACCAGTTCAAAAAAGGCAACTCGGTCCTGAACCTGCAGGCCCGGGAGTTCATCCGCCAGCTCGACAAGCTCTCCGGCCGCAACCTGCTCAGCGAGTGGATCCCGCTGGACGGCCCGGCGCGCGGCAAGATCCGCGTCATCGCCGAGGAGAACGGCCACCCCGACGCCGCCGAGGTCTTCGGCGCGCGCAAGGCCGACCACCGCATTCTCAATACCGCCCTGAGCCTCACCAAGGCCGAGCCGGACCGGCGCGTCATCCTGGTCAGCAAGGACATGAACCTGCGCTTGAAGGCGCGGGCACTCAACCTGCCGGCCGAGGACTACGAGACCGTCAAGATCAAGGACATCGACCACCTCTACAAGGGGAAGAGCGAGATCGAAGCCGACCCGGCGGTGATCGACCGGCTCTACCGCGAGGAGTCGCTGCCCATCGCCGAGGTCCTGTCCGCACGGCCGGTCGGCAACCACTACTTCATCCTGCGCGGCGAGGGGAAGTCGGCCCTGGCCTACTACAACCCGCGCAGCGAGCGGCTGGAGCGGGTGATCAAGCCGCTGGCCTACGGCATCTCACCGCGCAACGCCGAGCAGACCTTCGCCCTACACGCGGTGATGCACCTCGACGTGCCGCTGGTGACGCTCTCGGGCGCCGCCGGCACCGGCAAGACCCTGCTCGCCCTGGCCGGCGCCATGGAGCAGCGGCGGCACTATCGCCAGATCTATCTCGCCCGGCCGATCGTGCCGCTCTCCAACAAGGACATCGGCTACCTCCCGGGAGACATCCTGTCCAAGATCAACCCTTTCATGCAGCCGCTGTGGGACAACCTGGGGATCATCAAGAACCAGTACGCCGAGAAGGACCGGGAGTACAAGAAGGTCGACGAGCTGGTCGAAACCGAGAAGCTCCACATCGTGCCGCTCGCCTACATCCGCGGCCGCAGCCTCGCCAACGTCATCTTCATCGTCGACGAGGCGCAGAACCTGACGCCGCACGAGGTCAAGACCATCATCACCCGTGCCGGCGAGCGCACCAAGATCGTGCTCACCGGCGACATCTTCCAGATCGATACGCCCTATCTCGATGCCCACAGCAACGGCCTCTCCTACTTGATCGACCGCATCAAGGGCAATCCGCTCTACGCGCATGTCAACCTGGAGAAGGGCGAGCGCTCCGAGCTTGCCAATCTGGCGAGCACACTCTTGTAGGGGCGCCATGAATGGCGCCCCTACGGACCCTTCCCGGGAGGGGGGCCCGGTTTTTGCATTTCAGACTCGCCGAAATACCAGCGCGGCCGCTGTACCGGCTGCCAGACGAACCCGAATTCGCCGGTCACGGCCTTCATGATGTGGGTCATGGCCTCGTCGACCGAATCGGTGGCGATGATCCGCTCGCAGTCGGCCGGCAGGATCGTCCGCTCCTGGACCATGTTATGGCAGAGGAAATCGAGCAACGGACGCCAGTAGTCGACGCCCATCAGGACCAGCGGGAAATTCTTGATCTTGCCCGTCTGGATCAGGGTGGCGCACTCGAAGATCTCGTCCATGGTGCCGAAGCCGCCCGGCAGCACCACGAACGCGTACGAGTATTTGACCAGCATCACCTTGCGGACGAAGAAGTAGCGGAACTCGACGAAGAGGTCGACATACGGGTTCGGCTTCTGTTCGTGCGGCAGGACGATGTTGCAGCCGACCGAGCGGGCGCCGACGTCGCGGGCGCCGCGGTTGGCCGCCTCCATGATGCCGGGGCCGCCGCCGGTCATCACCGTGAAGCCGGCGCGGCCGAGCCGGCGGCCCATCTCGCGCGCCAGGGCGTAATAGCGGTGGTCCTCGGCGAAGCGGGCCGAGCCGAAAACCGTGACGCACGGGCCGGTGAAGTGGAGGTTGCGGAAGCCGCGGATGAAGTCGGCGCAGACCCGCGCCAGGCGCGCCAGCTCCGAGGTGCGGGCCTTCGGCCCTTCCAGGAAGTGGCCGTCCTCCGGGTTCTCCGTCCCCTTGCCCCACCGTGGCGGCTCGCCGCTCTGCGCCGCCGCTTCGGCCTCGACAGCCGGCGCCGGACCGGGGTTCGGCTCGGGACGGACCTTCTTCATGCGGACGAGCTTATCAAAGCGCGCCAAACGCGGAGGATCCGACGGTGAGCCGCCGCGCGACCGGCCTGTCTCTCGCCGCCGCGGCCGTACTGCTGCCGCTGGCCCTCGCCGGCCCGCCCGCACCCGCCCAGCCGCGGCCGGCCCAGCGCTTCCCGAACGTGCTGATCGTCACCATCGACACACTGCGCGCCGACCACCTCTCTGCCTATGGCTATCGCCGGCCGACGACGCCGAACCTCGACCGGCTGCTCGCCGCCGGCACCCGGTTCAGCGAGGCGCGGACGGTCGAGCCGCTGACCAATCCATCGCTCTGCTCGATGCTCACCTCGACCTACCCTCACGAGCACGGCTCCACCCGCAACGGCCTGCGCATGCGCTCCGGCCTGCCGTCGGCGGCCCGCGTGCTCGGCCGCCGCGGCTACCGCAGCGCCGCTTTCGTCGGCAACTGGACGCTGCGCGACGAGATCTCGGGTCTGGGCGAGCACTTCGAGCGCTACGACGAGGTCTTCACCCGCAAACGCTGGCTCGGCCTGTTCAAGGGCGAGGCGACCGCCGAGGACCTGACCGACGCGGCGCTCGCCTGGCTCGACGATCACCAGAAGAACCAGCGCCGCCCGTTCCTGCTCTGGGTCCACTACGTCGAGCCGCACGCCCCCTACCGGCTGCAGGAGGAGTTCGCCGGCCGGCTGGGGATCAAGACCTCCGGCGACGTCTCGCGCCAGGACCGTTACGACACCGAGATCGCCTTCACCGACCACCACGTCGGCCGGCTGCTCGCGGTGCTCGACCGCGACCCGGCGCTGGCCGCCAACACCCTGGTGATCTTCGCCGCCGACCATGGCGAGAGCCTCGGCGAGCACGGCTACTGGGGGCACGGCCGCCACCTCTTCGACACCGCCTTGCGCATCCCGCTCGGCTTCGTCTGGCCCGGCCGCATCCGGCCGGGAGTGATCGACGCGCCGGCCTTGAACCTCGACGTGGCGCCGACCGTGCTCGGGCTGGCCGGCCTGCCGGTCCCCGCAGGCTTCCGCGGCTTCGATTGGACGCCGGTGCTCAAGGGGGCGGCGCAGCCGCCGCGCGACCGGCCGATCTGGTTCCAGGCGCACAAGGGGGCGGTGCTCTCGGCCCAGGAGGCGGCGAGCGCCCGGCGCAAGGGGCTGCTCGAGATCGGCATGCTGAACGGCCGGCGCAAAGAGATCTTCCGCGCGCCGGAGGCCCGGCGCTGGCTCTTCGACCTGACCCGGGACCCGCGCGAGACGCGCAGCCTCGTCGCGTCGGCATCGCCGCTCTCCGACCCGCTCCGCCAATGGATGGCCGATGTCAACCGCGGGCTCATCGACTCGGACCGCCTGGGGCCGGCCCGGGTCGACGCGGAGAACGTCGAGCAGCTCCGCGCCCTGGGCTACGTCGAGTAGCGCGGGGCCGCCCCTTCCGGTATCTTTGCCGTTCTCCGGAGGTATGTGACCGTGGCGACCATCAAACCGATCTTCCTGCTGGCCGACAGCCAGCTCCTGTTCTGGCGCGACGAAGAAGGGCACCTCTTCTTCCAGCGCGGCCTGGCCCTGCTGGAGGAGGACGAGCCCGGCCGGGCGCTCAAGGCGGCCTATCTGGGCGCCTCGAACGGCGACGCGCCGGAGTTCTTCGACCTCTTCGTCGCCGCCATGGGCGAGCTCGGCATCCGTGACTCCATGCACGTCCATGCCAGCCCCACCAGCGAGGAGCTGGCCTTCTTCGATCAGGCCGACCTCATCCTCCTGGCCGGCGGCGACATCGACCGCGGCTGGCAGGCCTTCCAGGCGAACGGGCTGCAGCAGAAGCTCATCGAGCGCTATTACGGCGGCGCGATGCTCATCGGGCTCTCGGCCGGCGCCGTGCAGCTCGGCCTCAAGGGGTGGAACGAGGAGGACCAGACCCTGTTCGACACCCTGCGCCTGGTGCCCTTCGTGGTCGACGCGCACGACGAGCCGAGCTGGACCCGCCTGCACCAGATCGTCCCCAAGGCGGGCGAGCACGCGCGGGGCTTCGGCATCCCGTCGGGCGGCGGCGCGATCTACCATCCCGACTACTCCGTGGAGCCGGTCCGCCACCCGCTGGTCGAGGTGAGCGTGACCGAGCAGGGGGTCCGCCAGGCGCTGCTCTTCCCCGGCGAGACGCAGGAGATCGAAGAGGCGGAGGAGTACCAGAGGCCGCGCGTCGTCTCCCAGGAGGAGGCGATCTCGCTGGCTGTCGGCGCCATTGTCCCCAACGGGCCGGACGACGATAACGTCAACTGATCCCGGACGATGAAGCTCTATGGACTGGCGGACCTGCACCTCCGCTACGAGGTGACGCGGAAAGCGCTGCAGGCCCTGCGGCCCCACCCCTACGACTGGCTGATCCTGGCGGGCGACGTCGGCGAGACGGAAGAGCACCTCCGCTTCGCGCTCTCGATCCTCACCCGCCGCTTCGCCCGGGTCCTCTGGGTGCCGGGCAATCACGACCTCTGGACGCTGCCCTCGAAACCGGACGACCTGCGGGGGCAGGCGAAGTACGACCGGCTGGTGTCGATCTGCCGCGACTACGGTGTGCTGACGCCCGAGGACCCGTACGTGATGTGGCCGGGCGAAGGGCCGAACTGCATCCTGGCGCCGCTCTTCCTGCTCTACGACTACACCTTCCGGCCAGACGACATCCCGGTGGACCAGGCGGTGGCCTGGGCGGCGGAGGTGAACCTGCTCTGCTCGGACGAGGTGCTGCTCCACCCGGACCCGTACCCGACCCGCGGCGACTGGTGCGACGCCCGTATCCGGGAGACCGAGCCGCGTCTGGCGCAGGCGGCGGAGCGGGCGCCGCTGGTGCTGATCAACCACTTCCCCTTGCGCCGGGACCTGGCGATCCTGCCGCGCATCCCGCGCTTCTCCATCTGGTGCGGCACGCGCCAGACCGAGGACTGGCACCTCCGGTACCGCGCCGAGGTGGTGCTCTACGGGCACCTCCACATCCGGGGGACCTACTACCGGGACGACGTGCGCTTCGAAGAGGTCTCGCTCGGCTATCCGCAGAACTGGGAGCCCCGGCGCGGTATCGAGCCTTACCTGCGCCAGATCCTCCCCCACCCTCGCACGACCGCTCCGGTCTCGGGCGGACCGTCGCATCCGCTGCCGGAGGACTAGGCCGGCGGCTCAGCCCCGGCCGCGCTCTTCGAGCAGGGCCCGCAGACGGGCCAGCTCGGCCTCCGCCGCCTCGGCCCGCTGACGCTCCGCGTCCGCCTGCCGGCGCTCCTTTTCGGCCCGCTGATGCTCCGCGTCAGTCCGTTGCCGCTCCGCCTCGGCCTCGGTCGGCACCAGGGTACCGTCGGGACGAAAGAGACGGACCCAATCGTACCTCCTCCCGCGGATGCTGCCATGCCAGTAGCCGAAGGAGGCCCCGAGCTGCGCGCTCCAGACGCGACCCTTCTCGTCGGGAGGGATCGGCTGATAGGTCCGGCCTGACAGACGCAGCCCGTCGACACCGCGCCCGTCCGGGCGGCACATGAAGTACTCCGCCGATCCGAAGACCCGGGCGTAGAGATCCCTCTTCTCGGTGCGGTCCTTCTTCGCCGTGGAAGGAGACAGAAGCTCGATGACGACGTCCGGCAGACGCCCGTCCTCCTCCCAGGCGATCCACACCTGGCGGTTGCGCTCCGGGTCGGGGACGCCGCCCACCCAGAAGACGTCCGGGCCGCGGAAGGCCCGCTTCTTTAGCCCCTTCGCCTCCTCCTCCGCGACCTCCCGCGCCTGCTCGATGGAGTAGTAGACGAACATGTTGCCGCCGAGGTAGAAGTCGGCCCTCTCCTGCTCCACCATGGTCTGGCGGATCAGCTCGCACAGCAGGGGGAACTGCATGGCGTGCCACTCGCTTTCCAAGGGCTCTCCGTCGTCCAGGACGAGATCGAAGGGCAGAGGCGCGAGCGCGACGGCCGGCTGGCTCATGGCATGCTCCCTGTCGTTCGTTGACAGGATCTTATTTCGCATCCCCGATAAGGACAAGGGGGCGAGGCGTCCCCCGTCCCTCTCCTGGACGACAGGATAGCACGGGGGAATTCCGGGCGGGGGCGAGCGCCGCCGCTACCGCATCGGCTTCACCCCGATCGCCGGATAGAGCTCCGCGGGGTCGTAGAGGACGCCGTCCTTGACCGTGAGGACGACGCGGCGGATGTCGCTGATGCGGGCGACCGGGTCGCCGTCGACCAGGATCAGGTCGGCGAGCTTGCCGGGCGCGATCGTCCCCAGGTCCTTGTCCCGCCGGGCCACCCGGGCCGCCCCGAGCGTCGCGATGCGCAGCACGTCGGGCGCCGGCAGGCCGGCCTCAACGTACAGCTCGAGCTCGCGGTGCAGGCCGAAACCGGGCATGGTGTCGGTGCCGGCGACGATCGTCACCCCCGTGTCGTAGAGGGCGCGCACCATCCGCAGCATGTTGCGGAAGGAGTCGCGGTAGCGCTGCTCCATGCCCTCGGCTTTCGGAACGCCTCCGGCGAGCAGGCCGCGGCGGACCTGCGGCGGCAGACGGTCTGCCACGGCCGCGAGATGGGAGCCGATGACGCCGGGACGCCCGAGGAAGATGTCTTCGAAGGGGGTGAGCGTCGGGTCGATCACCACGTGCCGCTCTTTGAGCAGCCCCAGGAACGAGCGCACGGGCTCCGATCCCGTATCGAGCTCGGCGCCGTGCGCCCCCACCTCGAGGAAGCGCGCGGGGGTGCGGGTGTCGATCCCTTCCATGAAGTTCAGGAAGAGGAAGTTGCTGTGGTGGATCTCGTCGAAACCGGCGCGCACCGCCTGCTCCGCCGTCATGCCGTTCGGGATGTGCCCGGAGACGCGCAGACCGAGCCGGTGGGCGCGCTCGACGATCGGCGGCAACAGCTTCAGGTCGAGCGAGCTGTAGACCTTGATCTGCACGTAGCCCAGCTCGGCATAGCGGTCCACCGCCGCCAGCGCCTCCGCTTCGGTGCTGACCAGCACCTTGGAGGGTCCGGCGTACGGGCCGGGGCTGTCGATGAAACCGGCCATGACGATCCGCGGCCCGAGCGTCTCGCCGGTCTCGAACCGGTGCTTCAACCCGAGGAGGAAGTCGGTATCGTTGGCAAGGTCGCGGACGCTGGTTACACCGGCGGCCAGGTTCAGGATGCCGTCAGTCGTCCCGAGGTGGGTGTGCATGTCCCAGAGACCGGGCAGCAGCGTCCGGCCGCGGGCGTCGATCACCTCCGCTCCGGCCGGGATGGCGACCTCGCCGTCGTGTCCTACCGCCTGGATGCGGGAACCGGAGACGAGGACGGTGGTGCCCGTCGAGGTCGCCCCGGTCTCCGAGTCGAAGAGGCGGGCGTTGGTGATGGCGAGCGCTCCGGCAGGGCGCTTTGCGTAGCGTGCCGCCATCTCTTTCTCGCTTTTCGACGCCGCCTCCTCCTGCTTGCCAACCAGATCCGCCATTACCCCTTCCCGGCCGGTGCGGACGATCGTGGTCCAACTCTGGGAGACGGCGAAGAGCCGGCGGTCGGCGTCGAGCCAAAGGTAGGTCGGACCGAAGTCGAGGCCGGAGAGGGCGTAGAGGTGGACCGTACGGACGCCCTCGGCCGAGCGGATCTCGGCCGAGCCGGCGGACTCGATGCGCGCCTCGCCATCCGGGAGCAAGGGGAGCCGGCGGTCCGGCGCCGCGAGCAGCGCCGCCGCGAGGCGTGCGAGGTCGTCGGGCGAAACGTTGAGGGGCAGGTAATAGGCCGGCGCCGTCAGGCGCCGCTCCCCCGTCTCCGCCCCGTTGTTCCAGCGGGCCCCGCCGCCCGCGAGCTCGAACCGCTCATCGACCGGCTTCTTCCAGTACTCGTTGCCGGTGATCTCGACCCGCACCGGAACACCGCCCTCGCCCAGGACCGTCCGCGCCTGGAGCTTCGGACCGCGCCCCCGGTCGTTGAATTCGTAGGTGGAAACGACCTCGCTTCCCTCCTGCCGCACCACCAGGGCGCCGGCCGGGTTGCCGCCGAAAAGGACCGTGTAGCGCGCCTCCTCCCCAGCGGACTTTGGAGCGGTGACAGCGGCGCTTCGCGGCACCTCGCTGTGAGCGGAGCCGCAGGCGAACGCAAGGACGAGCAGGAGAGCGTAGACGACCAGACAGGCGGGCTTGTTCCGCACGGAACCTCCTCAAACAGATAGACGTCAAGAAAAGTTGGGGGATGATACCGCAGATAGGCCGCCCGGCGACGAGTCACCGGGCGGATTTCAGAAAATGCCTCAGCGGGACCGGCTGCTCATGAACCGTTCGAGCCGTTCGAGCGGGATGTCCCCTTCCTTGCTGACCGGCACGGTGACCGCGCCGAGCAGCGGGACGTCGAACTGGAAGTCGGCGTCCAGCTGGTAGCTGGGCCGCTGACCCCGGTCCGTGCCGCGGAAGCTGCGGATGACGCGGTAGAGGTCGTCGAACTGGACGTTGACCGGGATCGTCACCCGGCTCTCCCCGCGCGCCGCGATCTGGGTCCGCTCTTCGCGCCGGCCGTCGAGAAGGTGCTCGCCGTTCAAGCGCAGCCGGTAGCCGACCTGGTCCAGCAGGAGCCCCACGGCGTTCGGGTTGTCCACCTCGAACTCGAGCAGCAGGTCGGCGCCGGTCAGGTGGACCTCCTGGATGTCGACGCTGACCACGTCGACCTGGGGACGGCGGATCGACTCGCCGAGGCCGAGCCCGGCGCAGCCGGCGAGGGTGAGGGGCACGAGGAGCAGCAGAGAGAGGCAAGCAGCCTTGCCAAAGGAGGGCGGGCAGCTGTTGTGTCGTGGGTTCATGATCGGGTCCTCCATTCTTTCACCCCTCTAAGGGGCAAGGACCGTGCCATGACTGGCTGCTACCAATCGACACAGAGCTTGAGGCGCAGGTCCCGCTGCCGGTCGCGGTAGAAGATGCAGCCCTCCCGGCGGCCGTGGAGATAGAGGTCGCGCAGGATCTCGACATCCTTGCGGCAATAGGACTCGACGAGGTCGAGCCTCCCATCCTTCACCCATTGCAGACTCTGCAGCCCGTCGGCCGACTTGCCGAGGCCGAGCGTCTCCTGGGCGAGGTGTCCCATGCCGATGCGGAAACCCAGGCGGAAAAAGATGGAATCGAGCAGGTCGAGGGTAGGGAGGGTGCGCGAATAGTCCTCGCCCGTATAGCCGGCGAGGACCTTGTAGTCGAACCGGTTGATGTTGAAGCCCACGACCAGGGTGGCCGAGCGCAGCGCCTCCGCCAGCCCCCGGATCTCTTTCTCGCCGTAGACCTCGAACCGTCCCTCCTCCAGGAAACAGGCCACGCCGATCGCGACGCCCATGCGGTGGGCGTTGCCCCACCCGCCGACATCGGCCGCCGAGCGCAGGGTCTCCAGGTCGAAGAGGAGCGTCCGGGGAGGACGGTCCCGGACCTGGAAGAGGACGCTCGGGACAGGGGCTGGGAGCGGCTGGACCTCTCCCCGGCTGGTGACGCCGCGGGGAGGAAGAGAGCCCCCCACCTGTCCTCCCCCACTCCCTACCTCCCCCCACCCAGGGGGGGAGGGACCCATGGCACTACCGCCAAACCCTGTATCAGGCCGTTCGGCATAGATCTCCCCCTCTCCCGGGGAGGGGGGAGGCGTGGCGGGAGAGGGGGTTGGGGGGTGAGGGCCGTCTTCCTCCCCCTCTCCCGGGGGATCGGGGGGGCGGGCGGGAGAGGGGGCCGGGGGGTGAGGGTCCTTCGCCAGCTGGATCTCGATCCTCTCCCCCCACTCCACCACCGGCTCCTCCTCCGCGAGCAGCAGCCGCAGCACGCGGGCGGCGCCGGAGCGGTCGAGCGGGCGGTTGCCGTTGCCGCACTTGGGGGACTGGACGCAGGAAGGGCAGCCGGTCTCGCAGGCGCACCCTTCGATCAGCAGCCGCACCCGGCCGAGCAGGTCGGGCAGATCCTCGAAGCCGCGCGCCGCGATGCCGACGCCGCCGGGGTGGCCGTCGTAGATGAAGACGGCGCCGCAGCCGACCTGCGGGTGGAGCGAGTACGAGATGCCGCCGATGTCGCCGCGGTCACAGAGCGCGAGCAGCGGGAAAAGCGAGATCGCGGCGTGCTCGGAGGCGTGGAGCGAGCCCATGAAGTGCTCGCCCTCGCGCCGCAAGGTCTCCTCGATGGCCCGTGGCGCCGCCCACCAGAGGCCGACGGTCTCGAACTCGACCGGCGGCAGGTCGAGCGGGAACTGGCCGATCGCCTCCTGGCTGCCGATGCGCTTGCGCTCGTAGCCAACCACCCGCTCGGTGACCTTGAGGCGGCCGAGCCAGCCGTGCAGCGGGCCATCGGTCCGCTCGGCCAGCACCTCCAGGACCTCGGTCTCCTTCTCGGTCAACGGCGTCGTGAAGTAGTCGAGCTCGGCATAGGCCGCGCGCACCCGGCGCTCGTCGCGCTCCAGGGCGGAGACCAGGAACTGCCGGCCGGCGTGCAGATAGACCGCCCCGGGGTGGCACTCGTGGAGCACCCGCACGCCGTCGATGGTGCCGATCGTGCGGCCGTTCCGCCCCTCGTCGAGGATGGCGAACGGCTCGCCCGTGCCGCGCAGGCTGACGTGGCGTTGCGGCCGGCGGCGCAGACAGTAGAGGTCGCCGGTCTCGACTGCCTCCAGGAGGTGTCCCTGGTCGAGCAGTTTCTCGACCCGGCCGGCGTGCGCCTGGAGATAGCCCTGGTCGCCCTCGCGGCAGAGCGGCATCTCGGCCGCGGCGCAGACGAGGTGAGCGCGCGACACCGGGTCGTTGACCGGGTCGACCACCAGCCGCTCGCAGGGGCGCTCCAGGAACTGGTCCGGATGGTCGAGGAAGAACTGGTCGAGCGCGTCGGGGAGGGCGACCATGACGGTGATCGACTCGCGGCCGTCGCGGCCGACCCGTCCGGAGCGCTGCCAGGTGGCCATCATGCTGCCGGGATAGCCGACCAGGATGCAGGCGTCGAGGCCGCCGACGTCGATCCCCATCTCCAGCGCCGAGGTGGAGATCACGCCGTCGAGCGTGCCGTCGAAGAGGGAGCGCTCGATCTTCCGCCGCTCCTCGGGGAGGAAGCCGGCGCGGTAGCTCGCCACGCGGTGGGCGAGCGCCGGGTCTTCGCGCCGCAGCCAGGAATAGAGCAGCTCGGTGATGCGCCGCGCCTTGGTGAAGACGATGGTCTTGAGCCCCGCCCGTACGCAGCGCGTGAAGAGCTGGAGCGCCGTGGTGTAGGGGCTGGCCTCGGGCCGAATGAGCACGAAATGCCGGCCTTCGCGCGGTGCTCCCGACTCGGTGATCCAGCGGAACGGCCGGCCGGTGAGCCGCTCGGCGAACTCGCCGGCGTTGGCCGCGGTAGCCGAAGAGGCGATCAGCACCGGATCGCTCCCCACCGAGCGGCAGAGCCGCAGCAGGCGCTGGAGCGTATGGTGGAAGTGGCTGCCGAAGATGCCGCGGTAGGTGTGCAGCTCGTCGAGCACGATCCAGCGCAGGTCGGCCAGGAACGGTCCCCAGGCGGTCCAGTGCCCCAGGATGCCGAGGTGGAGCATGTCGGGGTTGGAGATCACCACTCGCGGGAAGCTCTTGCGGATCGCGGTGCGCTTCGAGGTCGGCGTGTCGCCGTCGTAGATCTCGCAGCCGGCGACGTCGGGACCGAGCCCGGCCTGCTCGGCGAGGCGGCAGAGCTTGCCCCGCTGGTCCTGTCCCAGGGCCTTGAGCGGGAAGAGGAACAGGCCATGGCCGGAACCGCCGCGCACCGCCTCCTCCAGGGCCGGGATCTGGAACACCAGCGACTTGCCCGAGGCGGTCGGCGTGGTGATGAGGACGTTCTCGCCCCGCCGCACCGCCGCGATCCCCTCGGTCTGATGGCTCCAGAGCCGCGGCACGCCCCCCTGGCCCAGGGCGCGAGCCAGCGGCTCGGGCAGCGGCGGATCGAGCTCGCCGTAGCTCGGCGCATGGCTTGGCAGATACGCGGAATGGACGATCTGAGGCCCGAGCTTCGCATCGCTGCGCAGCTCGTCGATCAGCGAGTCGAGCGGCGGAGGTACGGCGACGGCCAGAGGATTACGCGGCATTCACGCCGAATGGTAGCAGATCGGCGACAGTCCGCCCTACAGCTCCGACACCAGCTGCCGGCGCTTGGCTTCGTACTCCTCCGGGCTGATCAGCCCTTCTTCGAGCAGGGTCTTGAGCTCGCGGAGCCGGTCGGCGCCGGTCGGCTTTGGCGACGGGGGCGGCGGTGCCATCACCATGCCGCCGCCGCGGGAGGCCGCGCGGTAGCTGTCCGTGGCGGCGACGATGGCGCGCTTGAAGGCGAGCGGGTCGGAGATCTTCCGGAAGACCGAGGTGCCCGTCTCGCTCGCGGTGTCGACCAGGACGTCGCCGTAGCCCAGGATCCTCCCCCACAGCGTCTGCACGTGCTCGACGTTGTTGACCTTGTCGAGGTACGAGTCGACCGAGCGTTTGTTGAGCACTCCGGTCTGCTGGATGATCCGGCGGTTGGTCAGGACGTACTCCTGCGACTGCAGCACGATCCACTTGCCGGCCACCAGCAGCGCGACGATCAGGGCGGGGATCGCCGGCAGGGCGGCCAGGACCGGATCGCCCGCCTGCTGCCAGATCAGAAAGCTCCCGGCGAGGAGCAGGACCAGCAGGATCAGCCAGGGGATCAGCGAGATCCGCGACGGCAGCGCTTGATAGAGGGTCTCCTCACCCGGCTGGAGCTGTTCCGCGACGCTCATGGTTCCTCCGTTTCTCGAGACGGCGGGGCGATGCTATCGCAGGCTAGCGTTGGAAAGCGTAGGACACCTTGAGGAAGAGCTCGCGGCGGGCCGGCTCCAACCGGCCGGTGCGTTCCTCGAAGGCGCGGTCGTCGCCATAGCCAAGATAGAGGACCGTCTGCCAGTTGATCTTGTAGGCGAACAGGGCCGAAGCGGTGACCGACTCGCTGTGCGGATCGACCGCGAAGCCATAGAGATCCGGGTCCTGGTCGAGCGTCACCTGCTGGCCGACCAGCCGCAGGAACATCCGCGAAGTGAAGGTATAGGTGGCCCGCAGCCGCGCCACCTCGGCGGTGAACAGCCGCCGGCGCCCGCCGCCGCCGTCCGGCGTGACGTCGACCCAGCGCCGGCTGCCGTTGAAGAGCAGCTCCAGGTGGTCGGTCGGCCGGACTGTCGCGTTCGCGTTGACCAGCCCGCCCCACCCGGGCCGCACGTTGTCGAAGTCGACGTCCTCGCCCAAGGTGCCGTAGAGCCCGAATCTCAGCCAGCCGGCCGGAGTCATGTCGATTTCGAAGTAGGTGTAGTCGTAATCGAAGTACTCACTCCCTACCCGGGTCCGGTCCCAGCGCTGCTCGAGGTTGATGTAGCTGCTCCAGAACCCCTGGAGCTGGATGCCGGGGACGTACCGCCGCAGTACCAGGTCGCCCTCCTGGTCGGCGATGTGGCGCACGCGCAGGAAGGGGCGGACGTCGCGGAGGGGCCCGCTCTCCGGATAGAACGGACGGCCGAACGAGACGAAGCTGTCGCGGACGCCGACCTGCGGCAGGAAGCCGTTGTCGGCCCGGAAGTCGTCGCCGATGTCCTTGTACTCGAAGTTCCAGTCGTAGGTCCGCTTGTTGCGCTGCCAATTGAGGTAGAGAGCATGCCCCTGCAGGTCCCGGCCGTCCCACTCCTCGACCCCGAGATCGGGGCGGTCGGGCGTACGGGTGTCGCTCCACAGGAACTGGCCGGTGATCGCGTCCGAGCCGCTGGGCCGCCACTGGAAGTCCGGACCGACGACGCGGTTGTAGCCGCCGTCTTCGATCTCGCGCCCGGTCAACAGGAAGCTTGCGAACGAGCCGCCGAAGTCGCGCCGCACCCGGCCGATGACGACGTACGACGGGAAGTCCTGGAAGCCCAGGCTCGAGTTTTCCGGTCCAGGGAGGATGACGCTGCCGCCGCCTTCGTCCTCGGTGACCAGGAAGGTATAGACCGTGCCGCCCAGCTGGCCGGTGGCGCGCCCGCCCCAGCGCGGCTCGGTGACGGTGCGCGTATAGACCGCCTGGATGGGGGTCGAGAACAGGTCGAGCCCCTCCAGGAAGAACGGCCGCTTCTCGGGGACGAACAGGGCGAACCGCTCGTTGACCGAGATCTGCGCCACGTCCGACTCGATCTGCGAGAAGTCGGGGTTCCACGTCAGGTCGATCGCGGTGTCGGCGTTGGGCGTCCACTTGGCGTCGAGGCCGCCGTCGGCCTCAGGGTCGTCCGCCGCGAGCGGCGTGCCGAGGCCGGCCTCCGGCTGCTCGACCTGGTTGGCCGTGGCATAGGGGGCGAGCACCACGTGGCCGCCGGTCGGCAGCCGCTCCAGGCCGGTGACCAGCGCGCGGTTGCAGACGAAGCAGTTGGAGTCGCGCGGCAGCCGGACGTTGAAGATCTGGTAGCGGAAGTCGCGCGGCCGGTTGCGGTAGAGCATGATGCCCCAGACCTGGGGGTCGGCGGGGGTGTAGCGCAGCGACGAGAACGGCACCCGGATCTCCAGCCGCCAGCCGCCGGCGTAGATCCGGGTCGCCGAGTCCCAATAGAGGTCGTACGAGGAATCTTCCCCCGTGGCATCGCTGGTGAGCGCGTCGTATTGGATGTTGCTCGGGTTGACGAGCATCATGACCGCGGTCTTGCCGTCGTTGCGGGTATCCAGGATCACGCCACCGTAATCGATCGAGCTGGGGACGTTGTCGCGGTCGCCGAGCGGCGCGCGCAGGGTCCGCGGATCGTCCGAGAAGTCGAAGGCGGCGTAGAAGAAGCGGTCGTCGTAGGTCAGCCAGGCGACGGTCTGGACCTTGGGCGGGACGTTGTCGCCGGGGTTGGTCTCGTAGAAGGTGTCGATCCGCGTGGCGCCCTGCCAGCCGGGATCGCCGAGCTCGCCGTCGACGGTGATCTCTCCCGCCGCGCGCGACAGGCGGATCTCCGGCCGCGCCTCCTGGGCGAGCAGGGAGGTCGAGAGCGCGGCGCACAAGGCAGGGACCAGGAGCCGTCGCAGGAGCATTCTCCGAAGTACGCGGAAGCCGGGGCGAGGTTGCAGCTCCCGGCGGTCTTTGCGACTACAATACAGCTGCTTTGAGCCCCCTCTCCCGCCGCCTGCTCGTCGTCTCCAACCGTCTCCCGATCATTCTGCAGAAAAAAGACTCGGGCTGGATCCTGAAGCCCGGCTCGGGCGGCCTGGTCAGCGCCCTGGCGCCGGTGCTGTCGCACCGCGGCGGGCTGTGGATCGGCTGGCCCGGCATGGCCCTCGAAAGGGGGGGCGAATGGGAGACCGTGCTGGCCGAGGGTTACCGCGAGCGCGGCTACGACCTGGTGCCGGTGCTGATCACCGAGGAGGAGGTCAAGGGCTTTTACGAGGGGTTCTCCAATGCCATCCTCTGGCCCCTGTTCCACGACCTGGTCGGGCGTTGCGACTTCCAGCCGTCGTTCTGGTACGCCTATCTCTCGGTCAACGGCAAGTTCGCCGAGTGCGTGCTCGAGCACAGCGCCGACGACGACTTCATCTGGGTCCAGGACTACCAGCTCATCCACGTCGCGCAGTTCGTGCGCGAGCAGGGGATGGGCAACCGGCGGATCGGCTTCTTCCTCCACATCCCGTTCCCGCCGCTCGACATCTTCCTGAAGCTCCCCTGGCGCGGCCAGATCCTGAACGCCCTGCTGGCCTACGACCTGATCGGGTTCCAGACGCAACGCGACACCCGCAACTTCCTGAACTGCGTCGATCAGCTCCTCCCCCACATCGAGATCGAGGACAGCTCGCCGGTCGCCCTGGTGCGGATCGGCGCGCGGGAGATGCGCGTCGGCTCGTTCCCGATCGGCATCGACTACAAGTCGTTCGAGGACAGCGCGCTGTCCGAAGAGGTGGAGAACCGGGTGGTCGACCTGCGCGGCAAGATCGGCCGCTTCGAGCTGATCGTCGGCATCGACCGGCTGGACTACACCAAGGGTCTGCCCGAGCGGCTGGCGGCCTTCCGCAACGCCCTGCAGCGCCATCCGGAGCTGCGCGAGAAGGTAGTGTTCTTCCAGATCGTGGTGCCCAGCCGCGAGGGGGTGCCCGAGTACCAGGCGCTCAAGGCGCACGTCGAGCAGTTGGTCGGCGAGATCAACGGCGAGTTCTCGATGGCCGGCTGGGTGCCCGTCCAGTACCACTACAAGAGCCTGCCGCGCCGCGACCTGGTGTCGCTCTACCGCATGGCGCGGATCTGCTTCATCACCTCGCTCAAGGACGGCATGAACCTGGTGGCCAAGGAGTTCTGCGCCTGCCAGATCGAAGGCTGCGGCGTGCTGGTGCTCTCCGAGTTCGCGGGGGCCGCGGCGCAGCTCCAGGACGGCGCGCTGCTGGTCAACCCGAACGACATCGAGGGCATGGCGGACGCCCTCCACGACGCGATCGCCATGCCCGAGGAAGAGCGCCGCCGCCGCATGCGGGCCATGCAGGCGATCCTGCGCCAGCAGGACATCTTCTGGTGGGTGGACTTCTACCTGCGAGCGGCGATCGGCACCGTGCCGGACGACTTCCTCACGCCGACCGACTACGTCCCGCCGGTGGACGTCGAAGAGAGCCTGATCGGATGAGCGGCGGCCTCCCTCCTTCCGCCCTGGAGCGTTGGGGCGAGATCGAGGAGCGCCTGGCCGGCTCGATCCCCGCGCTCTTCCTCGACTACGACGGCACCCTCTCCCCCATCGCCCCGCGGCCCGAGCTGGCGACCCTGCCCGACGAGACCCGTGCCCTGCTGCGCCGCCTGGCCGCGCGCTTCCCGGTCGCTGTCCTCTCCGGCCGCGGGCGCGAGGACGTGGCCGACCTGGTCGGCCTGGACGAGCTGACCTACGCCGGCAGCCACGGCTTCGACATCGCCGGCCCTTCTCTGCGGCACGAGGTGGGGCACGGCATCCCGGACCTGATCGCCCGCGCCTCCGAGCGCCTGCGGGAAGAGCTGGAGGGGGTGGCCGGAGTCCTGGTCGAGCCCAAGCGTTTCGCCACCTCGGTCCATTTCCGTCTCGCCGACGAGGCGGAGGTGCCTCGTATCGAGCGGGTCGTGGAGGAGGTCATCGCCGAGCATCCCGGGCTACGCAAAGGGCACGGCAAGAAAGTCTTCGAGCTGCGCCCCGACCTCGACTGGGACAAGGGGCGGGCCCTCCTCTGGCTGCTGGACGAGCTGGAGCTCGACCGCGCCGGAGTCGTCCCGTTCTACGTAGGCGACGACGTCACCGATGAAGATGCCTTCCGCGAGCTGGCCAACGGGCGCGGGATCGGCATCCTGGTGGCCGAGGAGCCGCGGCCGACCGCGGCGTCCTATTCGTTGCGCGACACCGGCGAGGTGCGGGAGTTGCTGCAGCGGATCATGGGGTTGGACTGCACAAAAGTTTGACATTTGGCTCTGTATGCCCCACCATTTCTTTGTCCTTAGGCTCCACGCCTCCTTCGGAGTGACGTGGCGGTCCCGGTGGGCTTGAGCGGCTCCAGGGGCTGGGCGGGTTGGGACCTGCCGATGATGGGCACGCTCAGGAAGGAGGTGGTCCAGTGACTGATGGCAAACACGGTTCTGTGGAGGTGGCGTCCTCGTAAGGGGGATTCCTCCACGTCTGCAACCGGAGGGGCTCCCTGAGGGGAACCCAACGCCACCCGCAGACTTCCCAAGCCCCGGCCCGCGAGGACCGGGGCTTTCTCATTTCAGGCACCCGACTTGCTCCTCTCTCCCGCTTTTGAGAGAGAATCCGCCCCGCCATGGAACCCATTGAAGACCAGCCTGTAGCTCCCGACCACTCGCTGCCGCCCAGTCTCTGGACGCCCGGCCAGATCCACCACCTCGGTCCTTTCGACGTACCCGGCTTCCCGGCGCGGAGGGTGCGCGTGTATCTGCCGCAACGCTTCGACCCCAGCCAGCCACACTACGCCCTCTACATGTTCGACGGCCAGAACATCTTCGACGACGAGCCGTCGTTCTCCGGCGGCTGGCACGTCCACGAAGCCATCGAGAAGGTCGGGGCCCACGGCCGCCGTCCGGTGCCGATCGTGATCGGGATCGACCATGGCGGCGAGAGCCGCCTGCCCGAGCTGTCGCCGTTCGAGTTGGAGAACGTGACCGGGCGGATCGACGAGTTCCTCGACTGGGTCACCGGCGCCTTGATGCCGACGCTCGCCTCGGAGCTGCCGCTGATTCCCGGGCCGTTCGGCGCCGTGGTGGGCGGCTCGTCGATGGGCGGGCTCGCCGCCTTCTATGCCCACTTCCGCCGCCCCGACGTCTTCGGTGGCGCGCTCGTCATGTCGCCGTCGTTCTGGGTGGGCGACGCCGAGATACTACGTTGGGTGGCAGAGCAGCCGCTCCCGGACGTCTCGCGGGTCTACCTCGACGCCGGAGGGCGCGAAGGCAGGGGGACTCTTCTCCCCCTGGTCGCCTCGGTCGCCGCGCACCTCGCCAACCGCGGCTACGACGCCGACCGCTTGATGTTCCGCCCCGACACCCGCGGCGGCCATAACGAGCGCGCGTGGCGGCGGCGGATGCCCAAGGCGTTGCGGTTCTTCTACCGGTGATAGGCGCTGCTCGCGCCGATCCAGACCTTGTCCTTGTTGAAGTCGACCCCGGCCATCAATCCCTTGCTCATCCGCACCAGGTTGTTGACGAGCACTGGCCGGGGATCGTCCTCCCCCCAGAGGAACATCATCCGTACCTCGGCCTTGGCGGGGACGTCCGGGGTCTCGACCAGCGGCTCGTACTGGACCCGGCGCTGCAGGATGTAGTGGCTCGGGTCGTCGAGCGCGCGCAGCCGCTCCGCGGTCACCCCGATCTCGACTCCCAGACCGGCGAACGAGAAGAGGGGCTTGAGGACGTAATTCTCGAGGTCGTCCGGAAACTCCCGCAGGTCCGAGACGAACCAGGCCGGCGGGGCCCAGCGGCTGCGCAGGAAGGGCAGCGCGAACTTGCTGATCTTCCAGAACCAGTGAGGGTGGCCCACCCACGTCACGTCGACCTCGCGGCGGAAGATGTGGTCGTAGTGCAGCCCCTTGCGTTCCAGCTCGTCGAAGATCACCCGGTTGTAGATGCGGCGGATCGGCACCTCGCGGCCGTCGTTCCGGTAATAAAGCCGGCCTTCCCGCTCCTCGACCTCCGCCGGGTCGACCGACCGCACCCCCAGCAGCCGCTCCGTGCAGGCGAAGTCGATGCGAGTCTTCTGTTCCTCGGGCCGGATCTCGAGCAGCACCACCGTCTCGGGGTCGCGGTCGCCGACGATCACCCGCCGCAGCTGGTCGACGTAACCGGCCTCGTCGAGGCCGCCGAAGTAGGGGGTGAAGCCGGCCGGGATGTCGTAGTGCTCCCGGTAGACCTGGTCGAGCAGCCACTGGAAGCCGTAGAGCGAGGGGAACCCCTGGAGCTCGATGAGCCGCGGCGTGATCGCGCCGTCCTCGCCGCGCACCAGCGCGAAGTCCACCTGCAGGAAGACGGTGTGCCCCTCGTCCCCCGGGACGCCGCCGCCGGGGGGGACCGCCCTCCCCGCGTGGCGCAGATAGTCCTCGGAAGTGGCGAGGCCGGCGATCTCGTAGGCGGCCTCGACCAGCTCGCGGTTCAAACGGTCGTCCAGGAAGAGCGGCGTCTCGCAGATGCGGAATCCGGCAGGGAAACCGACCGCCGCCTCCAGGTCGCGGACCACCGCCTGGTAGCGGTCCTCGGTGAAGGCGGCGTTGAACGCCCGGCGAATTTCCTGAACCATGACTAGCAGAGATCGGTCTTCGGGATCAGTTTGGCCATTGCAGTCTTCCTCCTAGTTGTTTATCCCATGTCGAGACCGTGATGGGTCTCCTCCACGATGTAGTCGACGACGGTCTTCATGTCGTTCGACTGGTTCCAGACCTCGAGCTGCCGGTCCGCGCCGGTGCCGTTGCGCAGGATCTCATGCACGTAGGCGATCTCCTGGCGGCTCCCCAGCTCGTCGATCACGTCGTCCACGAACTCCAGCAGCTCGTGGATCAGCGCCACGCAGGGAACCTCCTCCTGCTTGCCGAAGTCGATCAGCTTGCCGGTGATGCCGTAGCGCGCGGCGCGCCACTTGTTCTCGTTGATCAGCAGCCGCCGGTAGAGCCGGAAGCCGAGGTTCTTGCTCAGCAGCTTGTAGAGCTTGACGGTGACCGCCTGGATCAGCGCGGCGAGAGCGATGGTCTCGTCGACCCGCATCGGCACGTCGCAGATCCGGAACTCCAGCGTGTTGAAGAACGGGTGCATGCGGATGTCCCACCAGATCTTCTTGGCGTTGTCGATGCACCGCGTCTTGACCAGCAGCTTGATATAGCTCTCGTACTCGCCCAGGCTCTGGAAGTGGTCCGGGATGCCGGTCCGCGGGAAGCGGTCGAAGATCTTGCTGCGGTAGGACTTGAGGCCGGTATTCCGGCCCTGCCAGAACGGCGAGTTGGTCGACAGCGCGAAGATGTGCGGCAGGAAGTAGCGGACGGCGTTCATGACGTGGATCGCCCGCTCGCGGTCGTCGATGCCGACGTGGACGTGGAGGCCGAAGATCAGGTTGGCCCGCGCCACCTGCTGGAGGTCTTCGACGATCTCCTTGTAGCGCGGGTTGACGGTGATCTTCTGGTCCTTCCAGTGCGAGAACGGGTGGGTGCCCGCGGCGGCGATGGTCAGCTTCTTGCGCCGCGCCAGCCGGGCGAGGTCGGTACGGAGCCGGGTCACCTCCCGCCGGGCATCCTGGATGTCCTGGCAGATGTGGGTGCCCAGCTCGATGACCGACTGGTGCAGCTCGGGCTTGAGCTCCTCCGCGAACGTCCCCTCCTCGTCGTCCAGCAGGTGGTGGATATGGGAGCGCAGGCCGCGGCTCTTGGGATCGATGAGCTGGAACTCCTCCTCGATCCCGAGCGTGAACAGCCTGGCTTCCATAGATCCCTCCCCTGCCCTCAGTCTAGCCCACGGACGCGGCCGACTCGCCGACGGCGCCGCTGACGAACTCGCCCCAGGTCAGGCTGTTCTTGCCCGGCTCGTACTTTTGCGCCCTGCGGATCGCCATGTTCGCCGCCGCCTCGACCACCCAGGCGAAGTTGTCCTCGCCGATCGAATGGACGTCACAGTCGGGAGCCGGGTTGCAGAAGTCGATGGCGTACGGGATGCCGTCGCGTACCGCGAACTCGACGGTGTTGAAGTCGTAGCCCAGGGCGCGGTTCAGCTTGAGCACCCCGTCGTGGACCTTGTCGAGCAGCGCCGGATCGACCGGCGGGCCGTTGCGGACGTAGCGCAGGTGGAACGGCTGCTTGGGGTCGTACTGCATGATGCGCACGTCCTGCCGGTCGATCGAATAGCAGCGGAAGTACTCCGTGAAGACGATCTCCTCCTGGAGCATCATGACCAGCTGCCCGGTCTGGTCGTACGCCTCGAAGAACTGCTGCGGGTTCTCCAGACGGTAGACGTTCTTCCAGCCGCCGCCGGCGAAGGGCTTAAAGAAGACCGGGAAGCCGACGTAGGCGAAGATCGCCTCCCAGTCCAGCGGATAGGCGAGGTTGCGCATCGACCGCTCGTTGGTGTCGGGC